>Ga0075636_144_pt1 | contig 6694 bp, 9 predicted proteins | sample RifGroA1_FD_68388 | JGI IMG/M metagenome (GOLD analysis project Ga0075636, IMG submission 68388) | Microgenomates (Roizmanbacteria) bacterium GW2011_GWA1_41_13 | reverse complement strand
CGACTACAACGTCACCGCCCGAAACGGCATTAAGCGCCTCAGCCATATTACCACGTAGTTTTGCCGATGTTATTGTAGTTGTTGTCATATTCTAAGGATTCTCCATGTACATAAGTAGTGTACATGTATTCGTGTAAATAATCAAGTACTATGTATTTGGTTAACCATGTAGCCTAAAGAACCTGAATCTTCTTAACAGTATCTTGTTTAACTTTGGCAAAGCTAATGGTCAATACGCCATCTTTTAGCACAGCTTCGATCTCATCTTCCTTTACTGGTACCGGTAGGACTATGCTGCGGCTGAACTCGCCCCAGTAACATTCTTGCAGGAAATAGTTTTCAACGTCGTCTTCGACGCCTGAGCTTAGTGTGCCACGCACAGTCAGGGTGTTATCGGAAATGCTGACGTCCAGGTCATTCTTATTAACGCCGGCTACCCGGCCTTTAACTACCAATTTTTCTTTGGTCTCATAAACATCTACCGCTAGCTGGCCGGCTACCGGTTCTTCATCCCAAGCGTCGTTTTCATCGGCTGCTGCTGGAGCATCGTTGCTTGCATCATCGGCCGGTACTACGACATCATCTTCACTCAAAAAAGCAGCAGTTATATCGTCGCCCATAAGTAAATCATTCTGCTGTTGGCTGCCTCGAGCCATAGGGTTACCCTCCAAACATTAAAAGTTTTATCTAAAATCTTGCGTCTTTGTGTTAAGGCTAGTATAGCCCCACTAAGCACAGCTTCGCAACATGTTATACTGATCTTCTACAACAAAACAATTACAACATGAGTCTTTTAGAAGCAGCCATCGGGTGGGTTGCTCCGCCGCAGTGCATTGCTTGCGGCGCTGAAGGTTCTAGCCTTTGTCTAGGCTGCTCCACCTCTGAAATCGTGCCCTATGGCGAACGCTGTTGGCTTTGCAACGGGCTAGGTCCTAGCGGCCGCGCTTGTACTGCTTGCCGCTTTAGTTCCCCGCTTCATGTGTGGATAACTACCAGCTACGACGGTACGGCTAGACAGCTAATTAAAGCTTACAAATTCGATCACCAGCGGGCAGCGGCTGTCGTCCTTAGCCAATTGATGGCTGAAACATTCTTTGACTTTAATCACCAAGATGCCCCGAAGCGGCAGAATTATTTATTAGTTCCGGTGCCAACGGCTACCTCTAGGATCCGCCAGCGCAGCTTTGGCCATAGTGAACTGCTTGCGCGCAAGCTAGCCTTAAGACTTGGGCTTCAGTACGCCAATGCCCTCGGCCGCAAGGGCCAAAGCCGGCAAGTTGGTGCTAAACGAGCTAAGAGATTAATCCAGCCTAAGGCTAATTACTTTGTTCGCAGACAAAGGTTAATAAAAGACCGTAATATTTTGTTGATCGATGACGTTGTCAGCACCGGGGCTACCATTAAAGCGGTTACTAAGATTTTACGAGCAGCTGGGGCTAAACAAGTTGATGCTCTGGTGTTTGCCAAAAGGCTGTAATACTAGGCATTGTCACCTTATTTTTGTCTTGACGAACTGATACACTTTTGATACAGTTAAATATATGTCCACCACTAAATCACGAATTAATATAAGCTTACCGGATGACGTAAGAGATGCTTTGTCCAAACTGGCCCGCCGCGACCAGATGCCCGAAGCCACTAAGGCGGCGCGACTTTTAGAAACTGCTCTGGAGATTGAGGAAGACCTATATTGGGAAGCAATTGCCCAGCAACGTGATACGCAAAAAGTGCGTTATCTTCCGCATGATAAAGCCTGGCGGTAATGTTCGATATCACCTATCACCCGTCGGTAGTTGCTGAAGATATTCCGAACCTTTCCGGCGTCTGGAATAAAAAAATCCGAGTAGCTATTGAAAAACGTCTTACAACGAAGCCTGATTTGTATGGCAAACCGCTGCGCCGGTCGCTGGAAGGGTACCGTAAGTTTCGTGTTGGAGACTACCGCGTCGTTTTTAGGGTTCGAGATAATACAGTTATCATCCTGGTCATCCAGCACCGGTCTGTAGTTTACACAAAGGCAGTAAAACGAACTTAAATATATTCCTGGCGGAACACACGGGTCTGGAACTCAGACCGTGTCTCATATTCTAACATTTTTGAGAAGTTAATGAGACAAATGGAACGGGCACGGTCTCAAAAGGCCATATATTATTCTATTGATGCTGACAGAGGTAGTAATTATAGCGTTTTAACTGGTAAACCCAACCATATGGTCTAGAATTATCCTAATATATCTGGAACTCTCTGTAGCCCTTGATTTTGCTTTCACTGATTTCAGATTCTTTAATCTCCGAGATCCCGGGACTTGATTTTAGCCACTCTAGAAATTGATTGAGACTCGACTTGTTTCCTTCGGCTTCAATAAAGACACCGCCGTCATTAAGATTCCTTGCACACCCGTACAAGCCAAGTTTATCAGCAGTTTCCTTGGCCTGGTAACGTAGTCCAACACCTTGGACTCTGCCCGACAGAAGTATATCTAGGTGCTTCATTTGCTATCAGGTTGTCGTAATAGGTCTAGACTGTAGTATGAAAAATTTGTCATTCTCTAACGCCCACTCAATATCTTGTGGCGCGTTGTAGTGAATCTCTATATCAATCGTCAATCTTGATAGCTCAACAATATTGCTATCATCTAAACAAGGTTTGTTGGCTACGTCATCCTGTACCGGTTGCTCTTTATTGCTTCCGTCTTTGTAGACTAACATTACTTTTTTGGATTGTATTTTTTTATCAAGAATTTCAAGTGTGTTTTTATCTACTAAGTAATTATCAGGTGTGACCATCCCCTGTACTAATAATTCGCCAAGCCCGTAAGTTGCCTCAATCATAACTTCTTTGTCATTCTTTGTGATAGGGTTTTTGCTAAACGCCACACCTGAAACGTCACTATCTACCATTTTTTGTACAATAACGGCCATAGTCATATCCGACTTGCCGGATTGCTGTTCTGCATATGCCTGTGCGTTTTCGACCGATTGCCAGCAATCATTAATTCTCTTAACGAGATCGTCTTTTGTTACATTTAAGTAACTCTCGAATTGTCCAGCCCATGAGCTACTAGATGAGTCTTCGGCTACTGCGGAAGAACGCACTGAAACGCGTTCTGCGCCAAGATTATTGTATTCAGCTAGAATTTTCTGCTGTAATTGCTGGGGTAATTCAGACTGACTGAATAGTCTATAAGCCTCAGTCGTAACTACAAAACCAGGTGGCACTTCAATGCCAGCATTGGTAAGTTCGCCCAGTGATGATGCTTTTCCACCCGCAAGTGCAACATCAGACTGCGAAAGGTCGCTTAACTTAACTAATAATCTCGGCTGCATGACTTTCTTTTTCTTCACGCAGACCATGTAAATATTGCTTGAAGTCCTCAAGTTTTAACGCGGCGGCGTGCTTATTAGCTACCACAATGGTAACTTCGTCTGGCGTAACATGGATATCAACGCCTTCGTTGTAGCTAAAGTCTTGATTACGGAAGGCGTCAACAGTAGCCTCGTCAGCTGTTTTAGTATGCTCGAGGTACTTTCCAATAAAGTAAGTAAAGGAGCGCATGCTTTCACCGTGCGTTACGGCCAAAACAGCGTGTTTATTCTTACTGTCTTGCGCTGTTGATGCTTTGGCATGTGTGTCTTCTATAAAGGTAGCCACGTTCTTTGCAAGCCCCATCGAATCAGTGCCACTGCAGTCTTTAATGGCTTCTGCAACTTTTGGATCGAGGGTGTCATGAGTATAATCGTCCCAAAATTCGCTGGTTAACCCTTTATAAGTTTCACCCAATACGTCATAGAAATGGCCAATGCCTTCTGCGTCTGTTGATGATTCAAGGAAGTCGCCAAGTCTTGGTTCGGTAACCCTACGAGCTGAAACCACCTCACCTGATTCTGTTCGTACTGCTTTTAAATCTCCAAAGACGGCTTTTTCATACAGGCTTGCTGTAATCGTTGCTCTCATTGGTCGTATAGTTTTTTCCTCACCAGTTTTTTGGTCAGTTCTTTTAACGGGCATAAAGGAAGGGCTTTGGTATATTTCTACTTCCGTTTGCCCGGGGAGTCGGGTTACCCAATCTTGGGCATGGGCTTTAACTTCTTGAATACTTTCAGGAGTCAGCGAGCCTCGCATAGTAGAAGTCCTGTCACGTTCGTAATTTCCGTGCCGACGCAGGCTATAAGAAACAATCTCTGGGTCATTCCAAAGTGCTTCAATTTGCTCGTATGCCTCAGGGTCGGCCTGTTCCTTCACTAACGGTTGCTCAATTGGCTTTTGTTCTCGTGGTGTAGGCTCACTCATATTCTTATTTCCTGTTCGCTTAAATTGTTTCGAGGCTAAATGGTACTAAGTCAGGTGTCATAACCTTAGCTTTCAACTCATCGGGCAAGTACCACACGAAATGGGCGCTAACCGCCGTTGGACCGGTCGGCCTTTCTCTAATTTTTACCCCGTTATCAATCAGTAGCTTCTTTATTTGACGATGTAAGCCAAACCATAGCGGCAATAGTACTTCATCAATTGCACCCATAACATCTTTATACATCGAAAAATTGCGTGCTTGTTCATAGCAAAACTCAAACAGCTCATACTCTTCAGCAGTGAGTTCCTTTCTTGCTAAGTCTTTGTACTTATCGATAGTACCTAACATCCCGCCATGCCTTTTTGTGAGCTGTTCGTTTTCTTCTCTAAATTCTATTGCGTGAGTGAGCATATTATAGAGAGGAAGAATTGAGCTTCTCATTTCTACCTGGCTTAATGGCACAGCCATTGCTTCACGCAGCGCTACAGCGTCTTCGTCACTCTTAATAATCTTGTAAACTTCCTGCCAAACACTGTTTATCTTTTCAGTATTACTATGAGAGTGTTCATCGATGAGTTGAGTGACAGTAGGCAACTTTTCTGCAATTTTTTTATTAGCCTTGAGCAGTTCAACCGCTTTGACGCCATCGAGTGCTTGTTGTAAGTACAGATCGGCATAGTCGCTTTGTAGTAAATCGCGCTGAATGCGTACAACTCGCTGTTCGAAGTCTTCAATATCTTCTGTTACATCAATAAACTTACGGATTAGGTTTTTTAGATTGTCAACGAGGAAGTCATGGATAGGACCATCGGGGAATAGATAATTTATGATCCAGAAACGGTAGCAATAAATTTTACTAAAACGCTCGTCTACTCCAACCAAAAATTCTAAGTTAGTTTGGTCGCCTTTTTCATAGTCTTTCTTGATCTTCTCGTAGGCGGCCCATAATTCGTCACGCACGTGGTCACTGTATTGTCTAAATGCCTCTGGATCGCCAGCAATTTTAGGGGCGACTTCTTCAAAATCTGACACGATAAGAGGAAATTTTTCTGGGTAGTAAAACATTAACCCCTCAAGGTCGTTTGGGAGGTATTTCGGAAATTTCAGTAAATGTTCATCAATCTTCATAGATGTAGCCGCCGTTTCCGTCAAGGATAATTTTCTGCCCATCTCTAAGTGTGGAGGTTGCCGTCTGGGTGCCTACGACTGCCGGAATATTAAACTCACGAGCCACTATAGCTGCATGGCATAAGTTACCACCTAGATCAGTGATAATACCTCCGGCACGACGAATGCCTAACAGAAAGTGGGGTCGTGTCATCTCGGTAACAATGATGTCGCCTCGTTCGATTCTTGCCATCTCCTTAGCCATATCTCCGGCCATAAACATATTCACACGTCTAACTGTCCCAGCAACCTTACCAACTGATGCGGGATAGCCGCTTAAGACGCGTTTTGGCCGCTTCTCGAAAGGCTTAAAGTACTCTCGTATTTCTTTCTCTAAAGCCCGATACTCTTCCGAGGACTTCAAGAAGCCTTTTTTGTCATGAGTAATAGGGACACCTTCAATATGTAGGTCACCCACGATCTGTTTAATGTCTTGGTTCGGCGTTAGGCCTATTTTGTCGTAAGTAGTAACGAGTCGTCCACGCCGGTAGGTATGGAAGCCATAATAGCTTTGGTTTAAGCCACTTAACTGATAACCCCACCAACCCCAGGCTTTCCCGCCTTTAAACTCAAACGTAAACTCATTTTTTTTATCGTCCAGTATAGAAGGAATAAACGGTGGGCATGGTTCATGATTAATAATAAGTTCGAGTTCTTGGTTTTGAATAAATGGACCGAATCGCATACCAAATTCTTGTTTAATGCTTGTGAGAAGTTTTTCGGTAACATCGACTTTAAGCCGCCGAATCATTACTGTAGTGCCGCTTTTTGCTGGTTCAACGCCACGATTGACTATAAATGGGTATTTATTCCAATCACCATGCTCAAGCCAATGGTCTTGATCATATTCAAGAATATATTCTTCCTCGGAATTCCTGGGAGATGTAATGAGCGTGAACCCATGCCCTAAAAATGAGGTAGAAGTCTTAAGCCCAAGACCAAATTCACCAAGCTGTAGCTTCTTTTCCGAAAAACCAAGTCTTATAGATTTGGCAGCCTGCTCTTCGGTCATACCACTTCCGTTGTCAGTAACAGTGATAAGCTCAGGTGTAATATCTACAGAAACTACAAGTCTCTCTTGCGGTAAACGAGCGTCAATTGCGTTGTCGATTAATTCTGCTATTGCTTCCTGTATTGAATAGCCGGTTTGACTAATTTTAGCGAGGATGCTGCGGTGTGGTGAAATATCAATGTATTTTGTTTCTTGATTCATATGATGAAATTATAGCTTAAGCC
>Ga0075636_152_pt1 | contig 6830 bp, 6 predicted proteins | sample RifGroA1_FD_68388 | JGI IMG/M metagenome (GOLD analysis project Ga0075636, IMG submission 68388) | Microgenomates (Roizmanbacteria) bacterium GW2011_GWA1_41_13 | reverse complement strand
TTGATTTACAGAATGCATTTCATTTGTGCCGATATTTACAACCTCCCCTTTGCCCACATTATCACTTCGCATAGCATTTATGTTAGCCTTAACAACATCACTTACATGAACAAAACTTCTTGTTTGCTCGCCATCACCAGTAATTGTCATAGCTTTGCTATTTTTTTTAAAATCAATAAATTTTGCAATAACAGATGCATAAGCCCCAGAGCTTGATTGTCGTAGACCATAAACATTAAAATACCGCAGAGAAACAGTTTCAATCCCATAAATTTCCGAGTATAGTTTCATATAAACTTCACCGATATATTTCTGAGCTCAAAATTACTCGTTTAACTTTGTTTATTCTTGAAGCTTCTAGGACATTTAATGTACCCCTAACATTTATTTCATTAGTTTCAACCGGGTTTTCTATTGAATATTGGACTTGAGGAAAAGCAGCTTCATGAAAAACATATTTTGCATCTTTAAATACCGGCAATAATTTATCATAATCACGGATATCCACATTGTGAAAAATCGCTTTTGAATTTATATTCTCCTTTTTTCCCGCTGATAAGTTATCAACTATATGAACTTCATAGCCGTCGGCAACAAGCCGGTCGGCGATATGCGACCCTATAAACCCCGCCCCGCCTGTAACAATAATCTTCATAAAATTTATTAAACCTATAAAAGGGTTAGAGGCTCAATAAATGTTATTAATTTGGGGAAAAATTCTTTAGGTGAAAAACCAGTACGTTCAGTAATAACAGCTGTATCATATTTATATTCATTCATAAAAAAATGGTGAATATCATACAAATCACGACCAGCAATATGGTCAGTTTTCTCAAATCGATCTATTAGAGCGCATAATTTGTGAGAAAACATCGTTTCTTTTGTTTGACAGATAAAAACACGGTCAACGTATTTCAAAAAATACTGAATACCCTTTTTGCTTCTATCTTTGATGGATAAACCTAAATCAGTAAAAATAACTTCCAGAGAATCACGTGTCTTTTGAATATCTTCCACTTTTCCCCCATAATCAAAATCTAAATCAATCGAAAATCGGTCAAGCCAACCAAGCATTGATGCGCAGGTACCGCCTTTAAAATATAAAACACTTGATAGATATTGATCAGAAGCTATAGCTTCCAACACCCTATACAGCCAGGCCTTATGGATATTGTCATATTGATTACTTGTCTGCATCATAATATTTTTTAGGATTAAAATAAGTCATATCTCGTTTTGCTCTTTCTGGTGTCGCAATGCGAATGCTATTGTGTAGTATTATTCCAGTCGCATCATACAACAAACCATCATTCATCTTGCGAGAACGATATCGATGTCCTAATAATGAAAACCTTTTAGAAACATTGCTTACTATGGTGATCTCGGTTGGACGTTGATTAATTAAACCTGCGTTAAATAGTACTGTCTCGCAAGAAACATACGCATATCTGTGAAGAATTTTGATGCCTAAAAGCAATGAGTCAACTTCTTTCGGATTAACTATTGAATACAACCCTCGCCAAACTCTATATAATATACGTTTTACATAACGCGCTAAAAGCACACGCAATGTCCGACGATTTTTAATCTTCCAAATCGTAGCTACATCTTGCACAGTAAAAACCTTCTCACCCATTATGGCAAGCTCTGCAAATCGATTTACACCAGAAATCCTTATTTTATTGACTTTTTTAGTAATGTTGTTCATTCTTAATATACTTATATGTATATTATCATAGAACGTTATTATTCACAACTAACCACATTTAAAAGTTTTATAAAGTTAGCGTTTTACTTATGCGAAAAATCATATGCGACCCTATAAACCCCGCCCCACCTGTAATGATAATCTTTTTCCATATAAAATAGGCTTTAATACAATACGTCTGTCTTGCTTGCTCTGAATAAATACTATACCTCTTGTAAATGAAAATAAAGTTTATTTTTTAAGCCCTTTGTTTTTTCTAAAAAACCACGCAGACTGTACGATACGCCACAAAAATGACCTAATTGATTTTCGTTAAACCTTGCGCGAACAGCTTCGCATAATTGAATAGCCTTATCAGCTTCCTTAAAAGCCAATTCTTCATTGCCGGTATACTTGGCATGGAGAGATGCTAACCAAAATACCTGGGGAATTGAGATTGAGAGTTCTTTGGCTCGAGCAATTAACTCTCCGGCGCGATCCAAACGATCTACACCAAACAATCTTGCAATAAAAATAGTGTGCGCAAAGGTCATATTGTATCTCAAATTGTCTCTATACTGATTATAATGTTTCTCGTATAAATCAATCATTGCATTATACTCAGTCGCTATTCCTGCCCTTGCTGTGGGGTTATCAAATATTGCTGGATTCTCAAGCCATGCATTTGTGAATCGTTCAGTTACGAAGTAAACGTAATCTGCGGGATAGCCATATATTGAATATGATGATTTATACATATTCATTCGTTTTTCAAAATTAGCCGAAGTCAGAGCGCTAACAAGTTCTCGACTATGTTTTGTGGGGATAATTGCAGTAAATATCATTCCTACTATAATGAGCACAGTCCCAACACACAGTGTTATCAATTTAGTCCTATGCGAGATACTATAAGAAATATTTTCTGGACTAAATGACGACACATATGCAAATAGTATAAATATCATAAACAAGCTCGTATTAGTATTAAACGAGGTTTGTGTTTGAATAAGATGTAAAACCAACAACAATAAAACAAGAGGGGCAGAAAAGTCACGAGTATCACGATAATGTTTAAATGAATACCAGCAAGCTAAAATAAATAAAATTATTACACTAAGAATACCCAATATACCTGTTTCGAGTGTAAGGTCTAGCCAAATGTTGTGTGCTTTATCAAACCATTTATCTCCTTTTATAAATGGAATTTCTGGGCCTAGTGTATCTTGAAAAGCATATTCAATATTATTAATACCATATCCCAACAATGGCCTATTTGAAAATCCGCTAGCTACTTGCTTCCAAGCTGTTGGGCGGTGAATATCGTTTTGACTTGCAAAAAAATTAGCTCCAAACCCTTTTTGCGCAATCGTAGATCCTACAAACCAGAGAGAGGATCCTGCCAATATCAATACAATAAAAGAAAATAAAATGCCCTTAACGACAACAGATACACGGGCTCGATGAATGACATACAGTACGAAAGTAAGAATGATCCCCATACCCATAACAGCAGCAGAAGCTCGCGCCGTTCCTAAAACAAGCAAGGGATGACTAAAAAGTTCTTTTATCATTCCAATATTTTGCCAGATTTGAAAATTAAAAATGTCAGGATTTACAAGAATAACAAACATGGCTAGCGCATATGATATTTGCCACTTCAATGAGTTCTTTTTTGTAAACAATACAGCACCAAAGAAAAAAGCAAAGACGTAATAAATTCCAGAAAACGTGTTATTTGAGAATAACGACCCTCCTTGCTCCAGGAAGCTAAATGCTTTCAAATTAAAACCGTTAATCCCCAAGAAAGAAATAACCGCTAAAATAGCTCCTGAAAATAGCAATGCTCGAAATACATATGTCCAATGATGGGGTTTCAATACCGAAGAAGCTATTAGATACCAACCGGAAATATACAACATAGTAGCAATTCCAGTCATACGACTAATAGACCCAAAAAAGGACTCTTCAAAATGCCCACTCCCTATTCCTGAAATAAAAAGCGCTAAAATATAACCGAATATAGCTATGGTTATCCAGTTTTTTTTAAACACAACAACGCCCGATCTATATATGTTTATTAACCAAACAACAAGTATTATGGATACAGCTATGTACAAGAATATCGATTTCGGGAAACTTCCGGGAAATGTGAATCCTGGTATATATATCAAAGTAAACAGAAAAGGAGTACTAATTAATAGCGCTCGTAATATCTTCAATGATAGACTATCTTTTGTATTATCCATATAAGCATCATATTACATCATTTTAATCATAAACTCAATTAATAACAAAAAAACCACCCGATAAGGGTGGTTTTTTTGTTGAAACGACTTCCGTCGTCCATCTAGCCTGATTCTATCAAGCAACTACGAAGCAAGAGTGACCTTAGTCAGCAATTGTTGCGTAATTTGTCTTGTAGTCTCCTAGATCAGCGGTGTACACTACAGCAGCTGTAGCAACATCTGATGTTGCCCAACCAAGTCCTGCTAGTAACGCTCGGAATCCAACATTATCAATTGAAGGATTTTCATCCGCAGAAATAGTAACTTTCAAGTTGAATGTTCCGGTCTTTCCTGACTTCAATTCGTATGAAAGAGTCTTTGGTGTAAGATCAGAATCACTCTCCGTCAACACTGCAGAAATCTGAGCTGATGGCGGTGTTACCGTTCCAGATGTCTGGATGTGGTATCCAACCTCCTCAGTTGTGCTTGGTGCAGTCGTTGTAGCGCTCGTTGATGGGGTACCAGTCAAGGTGTCGCCATCAGGAATATACAATGTTACATCACCATAGTTGAACACATCAAAGATCAACTCAAGCTCTATGCGGTCATTATTCACACCGTCAATAGTGTAGGCGGTTGCGACCTGACTGTTTGCGACAAGTCGGAAACCGTTATCATATAGGATATGTACTCCACCTACAGGATCTGTTCCGGCAGCCGTAACTGTATCCCCAGCTCCGTCTTCTGCCACAGTTCCAGAAGTATCTACGGTGAGTTGCACGGTGTCGCCATCGTCAAGCGCTCCATCAACATCCTGCATAGTTACCCAGAAAATAAATTCTTTTGCAGCTCCGGCGGCAATAGTGTAATTAAGATCATCATAGGTTACAGCTCCAACGTCTGGAACATCCTCTTTTTCACTGATTCGCACTCCATCTACCTCTATCCATGAAGAGACAACAATAAGAGATTCATTTGTCTCTCCGCCTGTTGCGATGGTTGCCACAACTTCATCTACCCAAATCTTTGAATCACCTGATGCGTCAAAAAGGACTGATGTAATCTTGTGATCTGTGTCTGTTGTATCATCAGAATCAAGAAGATGAACATCGTTAACTGCATCGTCTTCAAGAGTCAATGTCAATTCTGCGTCATTTGCGGTAGCAAAAGAAGCAAAATCGAATAGTTTTCCGAATGAACCAGCTCCCGCCGTAGCTGAAGCTGAACCTGACTCAGTGGTAGTAACTCCAGAAGCATCAGTAAAGCGAACACTTATAACATCTACCTGCCATGCATCTGTATCAATATCACCGCTGTCTAGGCTGTTATTACCTGAAACAGCTACAACTAAATCGTCCTCATCTCCTGCTCTGACAATTGCGCCGTTAAGATTGATTGACTTAGAGAAGTAGTTAGATGATTCTGTGAAGTCGCTTGTGTCAGCACTACCAACTTTTACTCCCTTAAGCCATACTGACACCTCGCTTGCGTAGTCTGGTAGGTCTCGGTCGTCAGCTGTTGTTGCCTGGAAGAACTCAACCTTAACCGAATCAAGTTCTACATCAGAGTCGTCGTCGGCTTCAATATCAACATGGAGAACTTTTGCATCTTTCTCCCCTTCTCCAACTTCTTCACTGGAATATGTTCCGCGTAGAGTTAGAGTGATGTCTCCAGCTCCACCTGCTAGAGGACCAGACGCTGTCGTCGTACCATCACACTTTGTGTTAGCAAGTGTTGAACTGTATCCCGCTGTTGATGTACAACCTGCTGGAAGAGTCGTTCCTCCTGAACATGGTAGCCCAGTTGTAATACTAGCTACATAACCAGGCATACATCCTGCTGGAAGAGTTGACGTATTAACAGGGACACATGGTGTGTTAGGAATTGTCGTACTGTACATTTGTGTTGGTTGTGCGAATGTACAACCTGCTGGTAAATTACCAGACACACCACTCACGGAACCATTCAGTGAAGCGGCAGTCATAGGACCAACAACTCCGTCGGCTGTTAAGCCGTTAGCGGATTGATAAGCCATAACTGCATCTTTTGTGATAGGACCAAAGCTACCGTCTGCAGTTACTCCGACTTTAGTCTGGACACACTGCACACTAGCACCCGTGGAACCTACTCTTACTGTAGGGGTAACCGTACAATCAGCGCTTGCTTGCTGTACAGCAACTATTCCGAATGTTGCGAGTATAGCTACTGCCAACACAACGATGGCAAAAAACTTTACTCCTTTTAAATTTAATATATTACTCATAAATTTTTCTAATTTTTTCTACGCCATTATAAGTTAGTTTCGACAAAACTAAAAGCGTATTTTTCCTTATCGCTATTTCTCACCCGCTAATAACTAATAATAAGCAACTAAACATCGAAAACAAAACAACTTATTTTATCCCGATTAGAAATAAATTTCTAACGGGACTAACTATTTAGTTTTCAATGGGCATCTATTTTTCTTTAAAATTTTTTCGACGAAATCTTAATGAAAAATAAACATTAAGAACATTATAATACGTAGCCCTAAAATAGAGCAAGGTATTATGTGGATAACTCGCCGAAACGAATTAAAGCCCACAAAATCATACTATCATATTTTAACTAAAATGCAACATTCCCTTAAGGGCAAGGACGGTCCTTGGGAAAACTCTCTTAAGGACCGTCCTTAAATACTTAACTCTTAATGAAATACCGACTCCAGCGTTTTTCTCCTGTTTTATTAAGGACATTATTTTTTATCATGGACATCAATTCTCTTTGAACTGTTTTTTCACTACAAATAAGTGAATCTTGCGCTCCAATATTTATCTTTATTCTTATGTCCTTTATAGTAGCGCTTCCTCCATTATTTCTAATAATAGCAATTATGTCATCTCGTCTTTTTTTCTTTAATATATTGAAATCTTGAGCAC
>Ga0075636_149_pt1 | contig 7182 bp, 5 predicted proteins | sample RifGroA1_FD_68388 | JGI IMG/M metagenome (GOLD analysis project Ga0075636, IMG submission 68388) | Microgenomates (Roizmanbacteria) bacterium GW2011_GWA1_41_13 | reverse complement strand
CCAGACAGTGCTTCGAGCGCAAGTATTTCAGGCTCCGGCGGATTTCTGCTCGAGGTTATAGCCCCCAGTGTATTGACTGAAATTGAAAAGAGAGACAAAATCAAAAAGAACAATACAAATAATATGTTTCTCCTGTATGCATCAATTGCGAAGGCAATAAAAATTGAAAGGATAGCATAAGCTGGAATCAGGTAGCGGGATCCAAATGCCCATCCGCCATACGGGTCTCCCCACATTGAATACAAAAGAATGGTAAGTCCGACAATACTTACAAGAACAGAGCATATTACTTTATTCTTACGATAAAGATGTGGTATGCCTAAAATTGAAAGGAAGATTACCGGTGTAAACCATAAAATACCTCGATCTCGGTTGATAAAGTGACTAGATAATCCGTTTAGAATATTGCGGGACTTGAAAAAACCAACTGCAGATTTATTCTGTTTTTCCGGCTGTAGCAATGCTTCTATGTTTTCTTTTCGTTCTATGTCAGGAGCGGCAGGTTTTCCTTCTGCATCTATTACTTTTACGCTTGATACGGTTCCTGAGAATTGAAAGGGATTACCATACGATTGTTCATTAAATTTCATAAAAAAGAGTAAAGGGAAAACAACGCCTATAAAAGTGAGAATTCCTAATACTTTGAAATTTAGTTCGTATGCAGTCTTATTCTTTTTAAGAGAAAACATTTTAGATAAACCGTATAATCCCAATGGAAACATTAAAATCAGATTGGGGTAATCAACTGGAATTGCTGATGCGAGTAAAAACCATACCAGGACGAGTACCAACAGATTATTAAATCGAAGCAACAAATATAAACTGAGCAATATGATAAATGTCGATACGTGGTGCTGAAATAGCGATACGGCATAGGCAAATGCCGGTGTTGCAAATAAAAATATAAGTGATGCAATGGTAGCTGAAATAGATGAAACACCCAAGCGTATAGAAATTGATCGGAGCAATATTACATTAAATAGAGCAAACAGACTGATAACTGCATAGGTACCAACTTGTGTTACATTAAAGTATTTTCCAATGAAATAGCCCGGAAGTACCAAATAAGAAACGCCGGGCGCGAATAGGGAAACATATTTACCGTTTATATACCCTAAATCAGGTGTTGCGAATCGGGCAACGGGAAGTGAGAATGAAACTGTCTTGTCTTCAATTAATGAAAAAGTCAGTGCAAACCTTCCTCGTTCTGGTGATAATTCAAAGGGTCCCTCATCTTTCCACATAACCTCGTTCATAGTTTCGTGTGTTGGATTACCAGGAATACCACGAATGCTCAAGAACAGTACTGCTCCACAGAAGAGGAAAAATATAATGGGCACTATAACAGTATTAATAATTTTTTTCATGAAAAGGATGCACGTATTTTGACGGGCTTTTCCAAATACTTTTTTATAAATTTCTGGATGACAAGATAATGGCCAAAAAATAATACATTATGCGTGCTCTCAACCGGTATATGTCTTTTTAAAGGTAGCTGTAAATTTGAATATAGTAAAGCCATGGAATAATCATATCCTTCATACGTAAGTGCCATATGTTCTGTATCGAGCAAGTAAATGTTATCGTTATGCAACAGTATGTTTTCTATGGACAAATCCCGATGATTAAGAACAAGCACATCTTTTTTAATCTTTATAAGATGTACTATGGAGGTTACACCGACAGAAAGTATATTTCTTATTAAGTAAGGAGACTTAAGAATAGCAACAGAAATAAAATACAAAATGCTCAAATAGTAAAAAATATTTTCTCTCTGTATAAATTGTACTTTTTCCAGGGGTTTCAACCGAAACGAAACAGTTCTCAGTTCTGAAAGTATTTTTTTATAGTGTTGTGCCTGAATATCTAATGAAAATTGAGATAATGGTTTTCCATCAATTGTTTCAAAAACTGCGGCTGCATATGATTCAGTTTCAATCCATTCTATTGGCTGCGGTACACGAATCGTATAGTCAGAAGCATGTAGTTTTGTATAAAGTAATTGGCTAACTCTCAATTCATTTCTGAGAAATTGATATTGCATACTCGTGCGTCTACCATTCCATATCTTTATGAATACTTTCTTTGCCTTGTATCTATAAATACCTGTTAGATAATCATGATGCTTATATTTCTTAGAAATCGGCGTATCATATATATATCTGCCGATCTTTGTTGGCAGTTGTTTTTTTTCGTATTTATTGTGTATAAACGCTTTAATGACTCCATCTAATAAAATGATAAATTCTGATGGTCTTTTTAGTTGCATTTTTTTATTGATATCTGACTGTAATACGTAATTGATAAACTTTTCATAATGGGATACTACGCTTTTTAATGAATATCTTTTTGCAAATACTCTCGCATGTTTCTGCATATTTTCTCTTTTGTCCGTATTTGTTAAAAGATACTCTATTCCCTGTGCGAGTTTTGAGATGTTATTTGAATTAACTTTAAAGCTACAAGTGTTCGAGATCCATTCAAAACCCTCAATGTCAGTACAGAGAACTGCTTTGCCGGCGGCAAGTGCCTCAAGTACCGAAATACCAAATGTCTCAAATCGAGAAGGTGCAATAAAAAATTTACAAGACGAAAGATAATAATTTTTATCCTTCCCCGAAACTTTGCCTATCAGTTTTATTGACTCTGATAATTTAGAGGCTGCAATTAGCTGCTCTAATGCTTTCGTGTCATTTTTTGTCCCACTTCCTGCTATATAGAGTTTCGTTTTTTTGTTAATTTTCTCTATTTCTTTCCACGCCTCAATAAGAACATCGAGCCCTTTTTGATACATATCTATTCTACCCATATACAGGACAAAATCTTTCTCATTAGATTTATTTTTAAATTGATTACTATCAATTGCAGGAGGAATAATTTTGATAGTTGCCTGTGGATTTATTGTTCTTATTTTATTTTTTATTTGGATGGTTAAGGCAACAATGTATTTATATTTCTTTATGCCAAACTTTTCTATCACATGAAATGGTATATGATACTTTTTGGAGAAATCTTCAGCATTTGAAATCGTAGATATGCCAATGACTGGCTTTTTTGTAAATACTGGAATAAAATTCGTTGAATGGGGCGGAACAAAATTTTCAATCCACAAATCGTATCGCTCTTTGAGCGCATACAACGGCAAGAGCAGAGAAAACAGCAATTGTCCCGCCAACGGCCCGGCATGTTTAAAGCCGATATATCGGTATCGCACACCGTCAATAGTCTCATCTTGAGAACCGGGATAGGCGCCACATATCACCATCACGTTATACTCATTTCTGAGTGCCTTTCCGAGCCGATGTGTTTGTACTGCTCCACCTCCCGCATAATACAGGTTTTTCAGCGAGTCATAATTTGACATGATAATGGTTTTCTTTTTCATAGTTAGAATACGTGTTTTGATGAAGAGATCGGTGTCCACGTCACCAACATGCTATTTTTTTTCGACGCCCTATATTTGCAATACATACCGAGTATCTTCAAAACTATGTATCCAATCGGATCACGTACTAATTGCCGTATCAAAAGATGTACTGTTGCAGGAAATGATACATAAAATCCTGCGTCAACCAGCTCATCTCCAAAATATTCCTTTAATTGCATCCCGCCATATATATGCCGGGTGGCTTGATTAATATGATCCCGTATTGTTTGGGGTGATCGGTATAGCACTGTTGCTTGTTTTAAAAACGTCACCTGTTCCCTGCGGGAGATGGCAGCGAAGTAAAAGAATGCATCTTCATTAAAGACTTCCCGAGGCAGAGAAAGAGACTTGCCAAACTTGTGTGAGTGCGCCAGAAACCCGTGGGCGCCATATGCTCTCTCCTGCAAATGAAATTTTTTCTCTAATGCAGATCTTGCGTAAATATAATTGTTAACTGCTTTTTCTATAAATGTCTTGCCTGGTAAGGGTTCAGTATTTCCCATGATCAATGAAAGCGACAGATTGCTTAGAAAGGCCTTCGCAATGGCTTCTAAAACATGAGAGTCTTTCATGACCGTATCCGCATCAATAAAAACAAACACATCAGCGGTAAAGTCTTCCAACAACTGACGTATTCGTGAGGGTTTTCCTAACCTTTTTCCATCGTCATACATTGTTATCCGCTTGTCATCGATGATCTTTGTCTGTTGAACCGTCGTATCAGAACTACCATCGGATATCACCATAATCTCTTTGAGAATGAAAGAATCCCCCTGTTGTCTTAGAACAGACTGCAGCATATGTTTTATATTGCTTTCTTCGTTATATGCGCTGGTACCGACTGAGATTGTTAGTTTTTTTGGTTTCATACACGTAGTAATAAATTCCAAAGTCTCAATGGATTCGTTATTTTTCTGAGAAAGAACGTCGAATCATGGTAGAGAGCAGGAAATTCACGTAACTGGTGTGTTTTGTCTACCGTGACTCTCGGCATACTAAATCGGGGAGTTTTAATCGTTATTCCACCTGGTTCAATAGAAAAAGCTGCCCGGTATCCAGCACGTTTTACGTATGTTTGTATTGATTTGTTATAAGTCCCTTTAGGGTAAGCAAAATAATGTACAGTTACTCCTAAGCGTTTTTCTAACTGTTGTTTTGCAGATAAGATTTCCTTTTGCATCTGTTCGGGGTCTAACGTCTTAAAATTTGCATGGGTTGCGCTATGACATCCGATAGTCCAACCCTGCGAAAGGAGGAATTTTAATTCTTTCGTTGTTAACAGTTTTCCGTTGTGATCAAGTTCTTTGCGGTCAGCATGGTATGGGTCGGATAGTACAAAAATAGCTACTGGTATATGGTATTTTTTTGTAAATGGAAGGATAGATAAGACATCTTTGTAACCGTCATCTACGGTAAATACAACGGCGTTTTTATAAACATTACGGCTATAGAGCATACTAACTGCATTATCCAATGAAATGAATCTTTGCTGATGACCAATTTTTGCGAGCTGTTTTTTAACAAATGATACTGGTATGGAGTAACGATCATTTTTATTGGAAAAGCTATGGTAACAGAGAATACTAATGGAAGTATCATTCAAACACGAAAAGGTTCCGATTTTATATGCAATCGTTAGTAGTAAAGCTCTCATGGAAAAAAATAGTTTCATATTCTTTCTATTTCGTGCATCAATATCTTTCCCGTCTGTTCGGTAGTGAACTGTGCGCGGAACAAGTTGTATCCTGTTTCTGCCAAACGCTTCCGGAGCGGCTGGTTGTGTGCGACAGTCCGTATGGCATCAGCTAGGCTCTTTGCATCTTCTGGATTGCAAAAGAATATGTTTTTCCGGTGGGTGAAAAACTCAAGAAGCGGCGGCATTTTAGCAGTAACCAACGGTTTTTTACATGCCAGCGCCGCAAATACTTTATTAGGAACTACTCTTTGGAAAACAGGATTATTAGAATTTAACCAATTCCGGTTCAGGCATAAATCCGATAAACTGTACATTTTTGAGCTTATTTTTATTCTTAAATTCAATAAGACTGTCTTTTAAATAGCCGTCACCCAGCATAATAAACTCAAGGTCTTTTTCATCCTGTAACCTTTTGACAGCTTCCATGATATGGTGTGCGCCGTGAAGTGGGCTGTATAATCCGAAGAAAAGAACTCTGATCTTCTTATTTTTTTCAGTTCTTCCGGGGGCAGGGGTATAGACCCGTTCGTTTGCACCAAGGGGCAGTACAAACAGTTTACCACGATGTATGCCGAATGTGGATACGATAAAATCTTTCATCCCGGCGGTGTCAGTAAAGAGTTTGTCCGGCAGCCTTAAAAGTAATCCCTCTATCAGCTTTACTGCTCTTGCTTTAATAGTTGTTCTTCCGGCAATTGTTCTCCCGACAAACATGGTGTCGTAGGGAGAAATACTCGTATCGAAAAACAATTTCATGCCTCCCAGCTTACAGAGCACCCACGCGAGAGGAAGGTCGAGATGTCCCGGATGGAGAACAAACACATAGTCACACGCCAGTACTTTTTTGTATTCAGATACCAGTTCACTATACAGTTTTATTTTTCTGGCAATCCGGTACACCGTTTTTTTCAGCGTGAAATCTTCCGGAAGCTCCATTCTTTCGTTAGGAATTTCCCGATGCACTTCAATAACGGTCAATCCCGCCCTCTTGAGACTGTCTCTTATAGAGCTGTTGCGTGAATAGTTATAATTATAGGTCCCGAATAAGCAAATTTTCATAAGTTGTTATATATTGTTTTTCTCAAACATAAATCTGCCTGACGTTTTGTACTGGTATCTTTTTTCAATTTCTGATTCAATAATGTTTAAAAATTTGTTAGCGCTGGTCTCCCACGTAAAATTTTGAGACCAGGCATAGGCGGATTCAGATAAGGATCGACGAAACTGATTTTTTGAAATTAATGTGATCATGGCAGTGGCAAATCCGTCTACATCCCGAAGTTCTACGAGAATACCTGTCTGATCATCAACAATAGAATCTCTCAGTCCCGGTACATTTGATGCGATAACCGGTGTCCCGCTGGCATTTGCTTCAATGACGGTGATGCCCCATCCTTCAAGTTGTGATGGTTGAACTGCGGCCCAACTCTGTGATAACAAAAGTGTTTTCTCATGTTCCGTAACTTTCCCGTAGAAAGTTACCTTGTCTTGTATCCTCAGATGCGTAGCTAATCGAATAAGAGAGTTCATCATTTCGCCTTCACCGACAACAAATAATTCAGTATTTGGATAAGATTTGACAACAAGGGCGAAGGCTCTAATAGCAACATCTATATTTTTATAGGGCTTTAGTCTTCCTAAATAGAGAAATGAGGGATATTTTGTTTTACGGGTTTTTAGAATAGGTGATATGACAACCCCAGGATTCACTATTTCTATATTTCCTGATTTGGCAAGCCCTAGTTTAATAATTTGTTTTCTCGTAGAGTTTGAAACGGTGACCACGGTACTATTTCGATACACGAGCGGCATAATTTTTGCTTCCAGAAAGCGGGCAAGATACGTAAAAGGAAATATAAGGCGCCCCTTAAATATTTCATTGTCCTGGTGAACATGATGAATTAGGAGAAAAACAGGAATTCGTGCGTAGATAGGCGTGAAAAAGGGAATGCCGTTTTCAGAATCTACTATGATATCAAAATTTCCCCTGAATCTAACTATATAATATAAAAATGCCCATATATAAACCGTGTACGAGCCACCACGCCGAACAATTTGT
>Ga0075636_153_pt1 | contig 9200 bp, 6 predicted proteins | sample RifGroA1_FD_68388 | JGI IMG/M metagenome (GOLD analysis project Ga0075636, IMG submission 68388) | Microgenomates (Roizmanbacteria) bacterium GW2011_GWA1_41_13 | reverse complement strand
GGATCAGACAGTCGGGCAAGCACATTGTCAATATCCTGAAAATCAAGAAGCGCCGCACCTACCCGATATTGTCCGTCTGTTTGGGATAATCCATGATAAAAAAGGACCCATCCGGCACGGGATTTAATGGGTGTTGATGCAATACCAATTTTTAAACTATCCCAACTGTTCGGACGGGGCTTTAAAACACCGGAACCTTCCAACCATCTGTTTTCACCAAAATTTAACGTAGCACTTGCATCAACCCAAATATGATTTTCAAGTCGGTGAAAAATAATATATTTTCCACTTATTTTCTCCGGCAGGAAGCAACAATTCTTATCCATCATACCCGGAGGGGAAATCAGTTTTGGTTTTGACCAAGCCCAATTTCGAGAAATAAAATTGTCAACAGAAATAGTTGAGAGGGCAACCCGCGGCGGATTCCTTCCATCAAAAGCGGTATACGTCATATAGAGTGTATCGTCAATTTGTGTGATACGTGCGTCTTCACATCCTGAAAATCCGGGAGAATCACTTGTTTCAAAGGGCTCGCGCGGCGTATAAATAGGTTTATTCAATCGCTCATCTATATGAAGCCCGTCGCGACTGGCTGCATACCCTACTACTGAAACACCCGTTTCATTCATCGCACGATAGAGAATATGAAATTTATTATCCAGGTAAATGGCCGTCGGATTAAACGTATTTCGTGCTTCCCACTCGTTGTTGGGATTTGGTGAAATAATAGGGTTATTGTCGAATCGTTTGAAACGCACGGGCTCCTGGGCTTTTTGTTTTTTTGTCATCGATTCCAACAGTTCAGATACATTTGTGGTAGCAAGACAGACCGTCGTATCAGCCGCACCATAGTACAAGTGAAGCTCACCATTTTCAATAAGCCCACCGGAGGGAAATATCACATTGGGAACTTCTCCATACATTTCATAGTATTCCCGAGGAACCAGCATAGGGTGGCGGGTACGGCCAATAACTTTCTGCGGATCTTCTAAATCAAGAAGTGCTGCTTCAATGCCAAATGTCATGGGCGGCGTTTTATAGTTCCCAATATACGCATGAATTAAGAGCCAGCCTTGATCTGTTTTTAGGGGGACAGCGCCGAGCTCTACTTGATCAGTATCAGATCGCTGTAAATCTATCACGTGTTTTTGATACGACTGATACCACAAGTCCCAATATTCTTTTGACCATAATTGTTCAATACGGTCAAATTGTGCAAGAGCAATTGCTGCGGGAGGACGATCCGTATGGACCGTCAAAGCCATCGTGTATTTTCCATTTATTTTCTCAGGAAAGAGTGCCCCTGCTTTTGCATTGAAAGTGGTTACGGGATACTTTTCATCAATTGTTTCAAGATCACTGCTGATTGCTACGGCAATTTTAATATGATCAGGTCCAGGTGGATAACCAGAAAGACCGGTGTATAAAATATAGTAGGTATCTCCCAGTTTTGTAATACGAGGATCTTCACAGCCAAATTTTTCCCACTCTTTTTCTGGTTTTATAAACCTCCGGCGATTATGAAAATGTACGCCATCAGCACTGTCTGCAATACCAATAGTTGAGAGCAACATAGGATGTCCGTGGTGTATTTGATGCGATGACATCGCACGGTATACCATACGAGTAAGCTCTCCATCCCGAATGACCGACCCATTAAAAGCGGCAGTTTTTTCCCAGCTATTATCTCGTTCAGGGATAAGAACTGGATTATGTGATGATCGTTTTACGGAAATCATGAGTTACGCATAATGAACAACCGGTGCAATAGTATAGTTCTCGAGCACCGGTGTATCCTGCCGAAGCATTTTATGTAAGAATTCATCCACGGGTGCTGTAGCTGCACATAATACGGCGTCTGACCCACCATAATACACGATGAGTCGGCCGTCAAGTATCACGGCACCGCATGGATACACAACTCCGTACTTGAGAAGTCCATTTTCATAGTGTTCGGTCGGTTCAATAATCGGATAGGGTGTTCGGGCTATAACCCTCGTCGGATCATGTAAGTCAAGCAACATCGCACCAATTTTATACCGGCTATCATCATAATCATCAACGCCATGATAAATAACGAGCCATCCCTGATCGGTTTTTATAGGTGTTGCACCAATACCCAGTTTTCTACTATCCCAATATCCGCTCCGGGGACTGATTTTGTATTTTCCTTCTAAAAATCGAGTACCATCTAGTTCGTCCAAACTATCCACCGTATCGATGAGTATATCGGGGTATATCCGGTGGAAAATGAAATATTTTCCGTTTACCGGTTCCGGTAGTAATGCCCCACTTTTATTGACCTCGCCCGGCTTTGATATAAGTACCGGTGTTTCCCAATTCCAATTTTGCGAGAGAAAATCTGAAGATGCTATTGAGGACAGCGCCAGACGCGGCGGGCTCCACCCGTCAAATGCAACATACGTTAAATAGAATCGGTCCCCCACTCGAGCTAGACGCGGATCTTCGCATCCACCCCAGCTGGGTCCTGAAACATAAGGACTGGGATAAGGAGAAGCATTTTCTGCAGGGCTCCCTTCAAATGGCTGCCGGGGAACGTAAATGGGATGTCGGTGTCGTTCATCAATCGTAATACCATCAGAGCTCGCCGCATAACCGAGCATAGACACACCCGCATTTCCCACTGCCCGGTAAATCAGATGTACTTTCCCGTCTTCATATACCGCAGCTGCGTTAAATACCGCCTGAGATTCCCAGATATGATCACTTATGGGCGAAAGAATTGGATTTTGATGATGTTTTTGAATTGCAAACGATGCGCGTTGGTCAAATTCTTCTGTCTCAAGTCGATCAAGCAGATGAGATATGGCAATCATATTGCCATTTTGATCATGCCAGTAGGAAAACAATGTTTGTTCTTTCTGAACCAGTCCGATCGGAGTCAGCGTGGAATTTAACAGATCACCTTGTTGTTCCCATATGATCGGCGCGACCGGATCTATACGCTCAAATGGATTTTTTATGTCGAATCGAAGGACGCGGATGCGCATCGGTGACTTATTATATTTTGGATATGTCACATAAAACAGATGAATGTAATTGCCAATGACTCCCGCATATCCCATCCGTATTCGCTCATTTTTACTCCGGTAAATGGTCTCGTTATGACGCTCCCATTTATACAGATCTTCTGATGTGGCCGCATAAATCCTGCTCGTTCCCCCATACATCACCGCTAGGCCATCATGGCGATAATTCGATACGACGATTCCCTCCTCGGGAAGTGCTTCGTGTGACCCTTCTGAATACCAATGTATTGCGTCAGTTGACAATGCATGACATACGGAGCTTTTTTTAGGCTCGTTGCGGGTATATACCATGACATATGACTCACCGGCGCGTGAAATACCGAAATTCGAACAAGAATCAATAGGTTCAAATCCTGCATCTTCTCGGATAATAATGCCCGTATCATCATAAAAATAGAAACGGGTACCATCTGTACTGATGGTAGAATGAAATGTTTTGGATTTTAGAGAAGTTTTTTTGCAGAGCAAAAGAATCTTGTCCTCATAACCAATAACCCCAAAACCAAGTAAGGGATGTTGTTGTGCCATACAACCTACATATGAACGCGTTTATACTCATTGTATATTCATTTTTTCAAAATAACAATGGGCGCTTACTACGTACGGTGCCTCAGCACGTACGTAGTTTACTTGTTTTTCTGACGGAAATATATTTCTATAGTAATGGTAAGAGAAGCAAGCAATATCATATTGACGACTATATCTTGATGCAAAAGCCTCAAGAGTAGGTAACCGATTATCATAAATACTGCTAATAACCCATGCCTGCTATTTCCGAGAACAAGAGATGTGGTTAAAAAAAGAGCTCCGCTTATCAAAAGAAAAAACGCCACAATTACCCAAATAGTCGTCGGTGCCACTGAAAAAATAAAGTAGCCGCCACTTACCCACAAGAAGAGTGCAAGAATGCTGGTTAAGAGAAAATGCTTATGTCGATATCGTGCATGAGTTCCCACATATTCATTGTATACTAACTACTACCATGTCTCTTGAAGCAGTTATTATCATCGGTGTTGTTATTTTAGGTTTTGTCTTTTTATATATATTCCTTAAACGAAATCAACCGTCTGATGATGTGCTTGAAATTGTGAAACTGCTTCAGTCAACCGCTGCCCAGGATCGTGAGACACTTCTTTCGACCCTGCAACAACATACGCATTCGTTGAATGCCCGGCTTGATAGGGCGGCTGAAGTAATCGGGAACGTCCAGAAAAACATCGGAGAAATGTCTGAAATCGGTCGAGGGATGAAAGAAATGCAGGAATTTTTGCGCGCGCCAAAACTCCGGGGGACCATCGGCGAACATATTTTAAAAGAACTCCTCACGCAACTCCTTCCGAAACAATCGTTTCATCTGCAATATAAATTTCGGAACGGGGCAACCGTCGACGCCGCCATACAAACGGCAAACGGTATTATCCCGATTGACTCAAAATTTCCCCTGGAGAATTTCCGGAATATGGCGTCGGCCGCAACCGAGGATGAGAAGAATAAATTTTCAAAACTCTTTGCCTCAGATGTTCGAAAGTTCGAAAACACATTAAAGACATTTCGGAAAAGTATATTCTGACGCAGGAAGGGACGATTGACTATGCACTCATGTATATCCCGTCAGAAGCAGTCTATTACGAGATAGTCAATTCCATTCCCCTGTTTGAATATGCCGGAAAATTACGCGTCCTTCCCGTATCCCCCACCACGTTTTATGCATTTTTAAAAGCGATCCTTATGAGTTATGAAGGACAGAAAATTGAAAAACAAGCGCAGGAAATTATCCGAGCGTTTCGGGCGCTTCAAAGCGATTACCAGAAATTGGACGGCTCACTCTCTGTTCTTGCCCGCCACATTACTAACGCGTATAACGCGACAGCCTCCGTCATGACAAATTTTACGACCCTCGGCCACCGGCTCACCACTTCCCTCCCCGGGAAACAGGAAGAAGATGATCAATTGAAGATTGAGGAGTAAAACGGATTGATTTGTAGGTTTACTATGTTTTTTATTATCGTAGGAGTACTATAAATATAGTGAAAACTATATTTGAAGCTATCAAGTTTGTTCTTTCTCGTTCATTTAAAGCTGCACCCTTCCTTTTTTCGATCTTTGTAGTTGCGAGCATCTTCCTCTCCTTTACAAACATACTTAATATTTTTATCTTCAAGGAGATTGTAGATTCTGCGAGTAACAATATAACTTTTCTCAATTTAGGACTTCTTACCATTATCGTAATTCGCTTGATTTTAGAGGTTATAAGTAAAATAATCGGACGATACGCGGAGTATATTTGGTTTTCATTAGATATAAAACAACTATTTAGTAATTACTCTGACTTTCTATCTAAACTCTCTTCTTTCGATCTGGCTAACTTTGAAAATGCGAGCACTCACGATCTTATCTGGCGGGCTTTTAATCGTTTTCAATGGCATGTTCGCTACTATTTGGATACTTTTATAAAGTTTTTCTCTAAAGCAATTGAATTATCTGCTTCGATTGTCATTTTTGCATTCGCATCTCCGTTAAGCGCATTCCTCATTGTAATAGCCAATCTCATTCCTATTTATATTCGTTCTGTATTAGGAGAACAGAATTTCAATATATACAAGGCCGATTCTGAAACAGTACGTAAGTACGAATATTTGCAAGGAATGGCGGTGAATAGAGAAACGCTTATGGAGTTAAAACAGTTTCAAGGATTTGGTTTTCTAAAAGAAAGGCTTTTCGCTCTCTATGGTTCGTTTACTGGAAAACAGATTAGCCAGTATAAGAAACAGTGGATATGGTTAACATTGGTCGACATGTTGCCTATCCTGGCTATCTTTTGGTTTTTATTAAATATAGTAAGTCAGCTTCAATCAGGACAAATATCCACAGGTACTTTTGTTTTTCTTTTTACGAATATTTTTATTTTTTCAAGTGCATTAAGTCAGTTAAGCGGACACTTAGGATCTTTAACCTCTGATGCTCACTTTATGTTTGATGCGATTAACTTTTTCAAAGTAAAGCAGAATGTTGTGTTCCCGACTTTAAAACCACAGCAAGAAAGTGAATTATTAGAGAAGCTACAAAATCCCACGATAGTTATTGAGGATGTTTCATTTAAATATCCGAATGTTGAAAAATATGTGTTAAAAAATATTAATTTAACTATACCGTATGGTCAAAATATCGCTCTGATTGGAGAAAATGGAGCGGGTAAGACTACGCTGGTGAAACTTCTCTTACGAGTTTATGATCCCATCGAAGGAAGAATTCTGATCAATGATGTTGACTTAAAAGAGATTCCAGAGAGGTTATTATTCAATCTTTACTCTACTCTTTTCCAGTCATTTGGTAAATTTTACCTTACTATTCGAGAGAATCTACTGCTTGCCTCTAACGACAAGTTGAATGATGAGGAATACATCAAGACTCTAAAACTTTCTAACGCCTGGAATTACGTCAAAGACTTTCCGAAGACGCTCGATCAACAACTGGGACCGACCTACAAAGATGGCGTGGATTTATCAGGCGGGCAATGGCAGCAACTCGCGATTGCACGGGCACTTGTTCGAAAAACGCCTGTTCTAATCTTGGACGAACCAACTTCCGCCATCGATGCCAAAGCAGAAACAGAAATTTTTGACCGGCTAAATAAAGAAACAAAAAATAAAACGCTTCTTTTTATTTCTCATCGATTTTCAACGATAAAGGATGCAGAACGAATAATTGTTCTTGATAAAGGTAAAATTATCGAGGACGGAAATCATGCAGAGCTTATGAAGAATGATCAGAAATATGCCAAATTATATACAATGCAAGCCGAACGATATCAAAGAGAAATGATAAACGACCAATGATTACTATTCGTAAACCACAGCAAACAGATACATCACAAATTAAGAAAATTCTCACTCAATGGACCAATGTAGATGAAGCTGACAAATACACAAAGAGAATTACTCATGAAATCAATGGGAAAACTGAATTTAATACTCAGTTTTGGACAGGAGTAATGACAATCTAGTTGTCGGAATCATCGGTTTATCAGATCCGATTCTAAAAATATTAGATTTAGCCAAAACGGATAAGCGTGTTGAGTTGAAGATATTATACGTTGATAAAAATTACCAAAAACGAGGTGTAGGTACAGAACTAATTGGGTTCGTTGAAAATCAAGCAAAAAAGCAGAGATATTTAGAATTACTGGTTCGGAGTGCAGAAAAGTATAAATACACAGCATGGGAATTTTATGAAAAGATGGGGTTTAAGAAAATTGGAACAGTAACTGGAGGAGATGAAATTAAATTCATACAGGTGTTTTCAAAGCTGCTCTATTGAAGATTGAGGAGTAGAAAGGCACATACTTAATTCTTTCCGTTTCGAACAGAACCCTCTTGTTCATCATTAAAACCACCCTCAAGCTCAAGAAGTGCAAGATACGCTGCCTTATCTATCTTATTTATTCTGTTACCTTCCCAATTCGCTACACCTATGTTGAATTTCATTTCTACTTCTCGATCGTGCTGTCTTAAGTGTGCTTTTCGTTCTGATATTTCTTCTTTTGTAATAGAGAAAAAATATTCAAAATCAAAACCAACTACTTCAAGCTTCACCTCTTTATCGGTATTAATTCTGAAAGCATAGCCGTCGAGATCATGAGCCTCATAACCATTTTCAAATATAATTTCTTTCATGCGTTGGACCGCATTTCTTTGCATTTTTAACGCTTTTACCCGTGAAAATGCTTCATACGATAATGCCGGAGCACGCCACCTGTTAATAGCAAGCGAATTCCAAAGGTTTGCTTTTCTTTGCGCAGATCTATTACGACTAGAAAGGAAAGCGAGATCACTCTCTAGATATTTACTGGTGAGAGAACTTACTCGGTGATACTCATCTTCAAATTGTTCACGATGCTCCTGAATTGCCCGGGCTAGCTGAGGAGTAATATGATAATCACCCATCAGTCCTTCTTCAAATTCAAACACAGTAAAAGAATAACCGTCAGGATACTCTACATACCCAATAGGTTTTTCCCAACTGATGATTGTCGTATCAGAAGTAACAGAAGCATTTTGGTTAAAAGATCGGGCAACTTCATATTCGTCCGCTGTCGATCTACCTTCTCTATGTCCTCCCTTCTTGGTGTCGGTATGTCGGGATGTTTTTCTTTCCTTTAAGATATACCGCCTGTTATTCACTTCAATTTCATATACGCGATCTTTCAGTTGCGTTCGTTTTTGCCATATATGAGGTTGCAGCAAATCTCTACGAGTTTCGCCTTCAGCATCTATAACAATTTTTGTTCCAGAAGGTAGTAGTATTTCATTACCTGCTTGTTGAATGGCAGATTTATTCTCTTCTAATTCAGCAGCGAGTGCTAACGTTTTTACATCGCGGGCAAATCGAAACCGCGTTGCGACAAGTGATTTTTCTTCCTCAGTCAGATGTGGGGAATAAGTAATATCCGGTACTATACGATCTTCAGAGACAGGAGCAATGTTTAAATATGCACCAAGAGAGGCACTATACCGACTGGATAATTGAGCTATTCGTTCATCGATAGTTTCAATTGTGTGAAAAACACTTTGTGGCAATAATTCAGAAACTGGAGTAGTGCAAAACTGAGTTAGTACATTTCGGACAGTAGGTTTTGTTAATAAATCCCGTCGTACTGCCTCCGTAACAAGCATCCACTGATTGTTTATTTCATCTAGATGAAATTTTGCGGCCGAACCATCCTCCATGGGTTTACCTTCTATTGAATCGTTATCTGCAAACGGCTGAGGAGAAGCAACTTCCGTTTGTGGAGATACAGGTAAATTCGTATTTTGTGTGATTTCTTGCTGTGGTTGTTGAGATGTTTCTCCCGATTCTGACATGTTACTTTAACGTATCATACCAACAGTGATTTATCAATTTCACAAGTTCTTGGAAATGTTTTGAGTTGGAGCAGCAACAGGAAGAAGATGTCAATTGAAGATTGAGGAGTAAAAATAAAGTTCACACGACAATCTTGTTTCTTTCTTTACCTACTCGCAACAGTTCTTTACGTTTCGCATTAATTTCATCTGATAAAGGATGTAGCATGATAAATTCAGGAAGATCACTATCTACATAGTATGCCCTTTCGGACCCATTGGAATTTTCTTCAATTAAAAAATTAGATGA
>Ga0075636_140_pt1 | contig 9476 bp, 9 predicted proteins | sample RifGroA1_FD_68388 | JGI IMG/M metagenome (GOLD analysis project Ga0075636, IMG submission 68388) | Microgenomates (Roizmanbacteria) bacterium GW2011_GWA1_41_13 | reverse complement strand
ATCTAAAGGATGACCTCTTTTCGGCTCAGAATGATTGTCTTTTTGATCATTTGTTCCTTTGATCTTTTGATCTTTTGAATTTTTCATCGTCCTAATTCGCTTAACAATTCACCAAAATACGTAACCATGGGAATTAACCGGCGATATTGTAGCCGATACGGTCCGACAATTCCGATTGCTCCCGAATGTCCATTACTATTAAATCGCGCATACAGATAACTACAAGGGAAAAAAATCTCTTCAGGAAATTCTTCCCCCAGTATTAAATAAAATGGATCGTTTCCAACAGATCGCTGATAGAGATCCTGCCAGAATGCTGATCGGTCAAGATGAGCCAAGACTGCCCTGGTCAGATCAATATCGAAAAATTCTGGATAGTCGAGAATATTTGCCGATCCTGCATAGAATAACTGACCATCGTCGGTACTTGCAACCGCAAGGGATTTACTCCGCTCGGCAAGGGTGTGTACTGCTTCACTTATGAGCTCCTGTCGTTGATGACGCACGTTCCACATTTTCTCTTTTACGGAAACTTCTTCAGAAACCGGCATTACTTCTTGTTCTAACAGTCGGGAGACATAGTACTTCAGCGCCATCGGCGTGGGTACGCGGCCCGCACTTTTATGTGGTTTTTTAAGATATCCCAAATTGGTCAGCTGAACCATTTCGTTTCGGATCGTCGCGGGTGAAACAGAAAGCTGATATTTCTTTTCCAGTGTTTCACTTCCCACCGCTTGTGCGGATTCAATATATTCCTCAATAATTGCTTTGAGTATTTTGATTTGTCTGTCTGATAAATTCATATTAGCAGTCTACAACATTGTCTGCCAATTTGTCAAGACGCAATTTTTCTCTACTGTTGTTTGCTCAGGAGAATCTGTATAATAAATTTATGTGGGTGTATATTCTTCTTGCATTTTATGTAAATCTACTGATTAGCAATTATTCCCCTTCTTTATCAGTTTTAATATTGCTAATTTTACTGACATTTATTTCCTTCTATTTTAAGAAGAAAAAGTTTGCGTATATTTCAATTGGATTTTTAGCTTTGTTAATTATATCGACAATGTTTTATCAGCTGTCTATTATTTACCAATTACTATCTGGTGTTATCCACGAATTATCATTTTTACCTTGGACTTTTTCTCCTATAGTTTTCTTAGTTTCCTGTTTTTTTGTATTCAAAAATTATAAAAAGACAAAATCCAAAAAATCTTTATTGATTCCGTGGCTTCTTATTGCTTTTATAACTGGGTTTATCACTTTCCATAGTTTCTTCAATAAGTAACAAGTCAGCAATTCTCGCCCCTTTCTTGTTCCTCTTTACTCTCCATGCTATCCTATGTATACGTGTGAAAAAGATAATCATTATTATTATCGGCATAGTGCTTATCGGCGCCGGTATTTACTTCGGTCGCGATTTTCTTCCAAAACTAACCAGTAGTCAAGGTGAACTTCATGTCGAATCACAACCTGAAACAACCGTATTTGTAAACGATGAAAATAAAGAGAAAACTCCTATTACTCAGAAAATTGATCCCGGACAATATGAAGTAAAGCTTGTTCCCGATGATCAGGCGGCCATCAGTACGTGGCAGCAATCAGTGACGGTTAATCCCGGAACACAAACATTTATAAAAGCACTTCTGGGAGATACTTCCACTACTTCATCGTGGGAAGTAATCATACTTGAAAAATTGTCAGGAAATGAAACAGAGCTTTCTGTTTCATCTGCTACCGATGCGAGTGAATTATATATAAATGGTAATTTTAAAGGAACGTCTCCGTTATCTTTCCAGGACATAGCGGAGGGAGAACATGAAATTCGATTAACGGCTCCGGGATTTGCCGAAAAGAAAATTAAGGTTAATGTGACGCAAGGATATAAATTAACGGTCCGTACACAACTTGCTCTCGTTGACGAATCACAGATGACTCAGGAACAAGAAGGAGAAAAACCTGCACAAGCAGAAGATGATGGTGCGTTGGGTACGCTCCTTATCACATCACCGACGACAGGTTGGCTCAGGGTGCGCAGTGAACCAACTACGAGCGGTGAGGAAGTCGGTCGGATAGATGACGGTGAAAAAGTCACTTATTTTACCGATAAAGACGGTTGGTACGAAGTAGAATACGAAGAAGGTAAAAAGGGATGGATTTCAGGAGACTACGCGGAAAAAGTCGAAAAGACGAACAGTAGCCAAAACAGCACCAATAACAACGAATAGGAATAAAAAGACGAAGAGTTTTTGAGGACTTTGAAGCGTTAACGCAATTACTCCTAAAAATGCGGTTATTCCCCAGTAAAAGAATGCAATGCGGCGCTTTCCCCATCCAAGATCAAGCAGAAGATGATGTAGATGTCCCCGATCTGCACGAAACGGAGATTGACCTTTCAAAATACGCCTGAGGATGGTATAAAATGCATCGATAAGCGGAACTCCCAGCACTAATAATGCAGTTCCTACTTTTGCACCCGAAAGTATTGATAATATGGCAAGCATGAATCCCGCAAGGCTTTTGCCGCCATATCCCGGCATAATTTTTTGAGGGTAAAAGTTCCAATATAAAAATCCTATAAAAGCACCGGCCGTAATCATAGACAATTCTGTAACGAGTGTTTGAGAAACATCGCTCGCGGCAAGTCTCTGTGACAAAATCGCAATAACGATACTTGCAATAGCCACAAATCCGGGAAATTGGCCATCAACGCCGGCTGACCACCCCACTGCGTTCATCATCCATACGATCCACAGCAAGGAAAACAGGATAGAAAAAAGAAAGAATTGATATTCACTACCTAGTAATGAAACCGTGAATGAAAATTGATCAAGATGGAAAACGCCGCCAAATGGATTGGTTATAAAAGGCGTCATGACTCCTGACCACACGACAATACCAGCAGCGAGAAAATTTAATAATAATCTTAGATACGGCGATAGATCAACGACATCATCCCACAATCCCACGGCAACCACTAATACGGCACCGATGTATATGCCGTATACTTGAGGGGACGGTGAAAGATACCATAAACCAGCACCTATAATACCTGCTGCTATAGCGGCACCACCGGCGCGAGGAATAATACCACTGTGGGTATTTGCCGGATGATATCTTTTTTTTGGGTCGTCGACTAATCCGTATCTTCTCGCCAATCGAATTATCAGGGGAACTGAGAGCAGGGTTATTGCCGCTGCGGTTATAAACGGAAATATAAATATATCCATACAATATCTAGCCGTTACGTAATTAATAAAATAATACGAATAAGGGTATAGACGCCAATTAACGCGGTGAATCCTGCTCCCAGAGCGAGAAGCCTACTGATAACCGGTTCAGTTTTATAAAAAAATAGAACGATGCCAATATTAAGGATCAATATCATTGCGGCAGAGGCTGGGATCGTAAGAAGCGCGGTGGTCTGGGCCAGACGCTGTTCGCCCCAGGGAAGTGAGTAGTACAGAGGCACCTGTGAAGGAAGAGCGCTGGTCGATAAAAATATATAAAAAATACTGCCTAAGATAGCGATACACGCAACTATACTTGAAAAAAGTATGCTTTGATCATGAAAAACCTGTCGATATCGTTTAACGAATCTATTCATATAATTTGTTTTGTTACTTTTGTTCGTCATAGTAGTTAATCACTTTTCAATTCGTATATATCAAACTGATCAGTAGTAACTGCTAAATTATATCGCATCTCAACGAACAGCAGAAGTGATTTGAACGTATGATCTATTGGTTTGGTTATGACAATGACACGAGGTGAATTTTTCTGCAACGTATCCATAACTTCCTCTTCTCGATCGGCATTTCCCGCTACATGATAGGCAGAGACATATTTGGTTGCCGCGGGGCGCTTTGTCTTTGCATAGATAAGAGAATTATCACTCCAGACAAAAATAGGTTCGTTTTCTCGTGTGTTTTTTAGTATATAATCCGTAACTTCATCCGTTACTGTCACCCGTTGGTCAAAAAAGGCAGGATTATGAAATTGAGAATAGTAGCTATAGGTATAGTACAGAGTACCGCCATGCAATTTAAATTGTACGATACAAAAAAAGATTACTGCCCCGAGCAAAATTACTGCTGGCGCTTTCCGATAATTCTTTCGAAGAATACTTCCTAGCAAGAGCGAGACAGGAGGTACTATTTGGATAAGATAGTGAGAATAAGGTCGGTTTGAAAGTGTTGCACCAAATAAGCTAAATAACAACCAAAGATAGAGAAGCAATTCGGAAGATTGATACAATCGCTTGGAACGAACAAGGTACCAAACAAATGCTCCTAGTCCTCCCAGCTTTATCATCATCCATACTTTGGGATCGGTAATCAGATACCAACTTCCGGTGTATAAAATATTGCTGACAAACGCTTCAGATACAAATGACGATAATCCACCTACTGAAAGAAAATAGATACTGATAACTGCTATGGGTATAGAAAATCCAAATGCAATTTTTGAAATAACAGATTTATAGTATTTATCCGTCAGGAGAGCATGAAGCATCAGTGCGCCAACTTCAAACATTCCCGGTGGCTTTAGCAAAAATGAAAACGCGCCCAATACACCAGCAAGAACATACCGTTTTTTCATATACGCAATAACACTTACAATAATAGGAAGCACCATGTAGATTTCTGCATTGGCGATATTTGCTTCAAGGAGCGGAGTGCTTGCCAGAACAGCAAACAATAATAAGGAGATGTATTCGGGCGAACGAATCATCATATCCCGCACCCGTATAAAGGTGATCAGCGCTCCCAGAGAAAAAACTAGCGTAATCAATTTAAAGTTAAAAAGATTTCCCGCAAGAGCCGCTATAAAATAAAGAAGGGGTGTTTTATTGTCCGTAATATCACGATACAAAACAGCGCCTCGAGCGATCGTCTGTCCAACAGTCAAAGTGATTCCCTCATCCCCGTGCCAGTAGGGTTCAAAAAGTGAAGGAATGCGAAGCAGTATAAACAAGGCGATAAGAATAAAGAGTATTTTTTTGTTCATACCTTTTCCGTTACTCGGTATTCCAATCGTTTCCCCAACATTAATCTCGTATGAGCATCAAGACCAGGCAAAGCCGAAAGGAAAAATGAAATAACGGGAAGCGTAATCCATTGCATATATAAAAAGGGTATCCGCCAGCGTGAAAATTCTTTGGGACGTTCCGGCTTTACTTTTGCATCCAGTACGATGATAACCAGAATAAACACAACGCAGAGCGTTAATATATACGACGATATTTGCGAAAGATTATGACCTAAATTGGTTCGTGAAAAATTTTCGTTCACCAGAGGCGGAATAAAGGCGCCGAGCGTCAGAATAAACCAGTTGGTCGCCCACACCACATGCCATTCAACTAGATGAATCAGCCGCATCGTCTTTGCCCAGAATGGAATCTTCACATCAACAACATAGTTATAAATCACGTGGGGAATATCTGAAACTCCCCATGCCCATCTTTTTTGTTGTTCGTATTGATTGACCATCGTTCTCCAGAAACTGGTCGATTGTGCAGCTTGTACCAATGTTGGCAGAAAAATGGGTTTTACCATAACTTTTTCGCCTTTCGAATAAAATGTTTTGAAAAACATATGGTAATCTTCGGGAATAATATCGACACTCCAATAACCCACTTCAACAACTGTTTTTAACGATATTGAATACGTAGAAAAATTAATAAGGCGTTGTTCTTGTGAGAGATTTGATAGAGAAAAGACACTGCCGATAGTACTCAGTACCCGCACGGGAAGCGGCACTTTCCAGATATTTGAATAATACATTACTCCTGCTTGATAAAAGTGGTAATCATGGTCCGTGTCTGTCAAAAACAAATAGCTTAAATATGAAAAAAACTTGGGATGCAAGAGAGCATCTGCGTCACACGACGTTACCGTAATAGCATCAAGGCTCTTTCCTATTTTATTAAATTGTTCTACGGAATAGCGCGCGCCGTGAGCGGTATTTGAACTTTTTCCGGCTATTTCTCCCGGGACAAGTCGATGTTTCGATATCCAAAAATGGGCGAAGTGGTGGGCAAATTCGTTTTTGAGTGTTCGTATTATTTCTGGAGCTTCGCTATCTCGAACTTCTGTCGCTATGCAAATGCTGATTTTTTTTGCAGGAAAATCTTGATTTTTGATATATTCAAGTGTTTGCCGTAACACATGGATCGGTTCTTTATATTCCGGAATAATAACAAGATTATGTATATCATTAAATCCTTTTTGTTTTTTTGCCAATAAAAGCCAATCAACCTGCATATGCGCCCGGAGCGTCAAATATGACTTGAGTCCATGATAGGCAACAATAGCTGATTTATAAAACCAGTACACCATAAACAGAACAATAAGATATGAAGCTACTGCAGGATGTCGAAAAGAGAGCCACAACGGAAGCGTGATAATAGCCCAGGAAATAAGAGGGATAAGAATCTCAAAGAACCGCTTGGCCCTTTGGGGGTTTCTCATGAATAATAATCTCAGAAAGGTCATCTTAGAACGTATATTGTACCATTTTGATGTAGTAAAGCGATACGAATGGCACGAGTTACCATGCGAATTATGCGAATAGAATACACATTAATTTATTCGTATCATTCGCATGAAATTAGTTTTATTCGCATCGCGCTTACTTCATTGTATCCGAGGAAAGAGAGGAGTGCTACTTTCAATTTTTTCGGAGAATTGTTTAAGAATCTTCTCTGAAGTTTCAGGAAGGAAAGGTGTAAGAGTTTGAGCTATTTCAAGAAGCGACGTAAGCGATTCCGATCCAATAACAATATTACTCAGCGTTTTCTTTGCATCACTTGCTTCCTGTCGCCAAGGCCTTTGAAGGTTTATGTACTTATCAAGCCCTGTTACTGCTCCCCAGATTAACTCCAAAGCCAGATCTATTCTATATTCTTTCATATGAGGAGTTATTTGTTCTAAAAGACCATTGGGACGATCATGTTTTAATTGTGTAACGTCAAGATTATTTTTTTGAATGAGAGTGGATACCCGTGCCACGAGATTTCCCAACCCATTTGCCAAATCAGCGTTATACAATTCTTTAAACCGTCTTTCACTAAAATCCCCATCCCCGTGGCTCGGTATTTCTCGGAGAAGATAATAACGGACCGCGTCAACACCATATTTATCAATCATTTCAAATGGATCAATCACATTTCCAATTGACTTACTCATCTTGGCGCCATTAACCGTAATATATCCATGGATAAATAATTCTTTGGGCAATGGTAACCCAGCAGAAATCAGAAATGCCGGCCAATAAATAGCATGAAACCGCGCGATTCCTTTCCCAATAATATGTACATCTGCCGGCCACCATTCTTTATATTTTTCATCATTCCAACCGAAGCCAATCCCCGATTGATAGATATTGAGAGCATCAAACCAGACGTACATTCTTTGTAAATCATCACCGGGAACCGGAACTCCCCAACTTTTTGTCCGCTCATTTGATCGGGAAATACTAATATCTTTCAGCGGTTGTTTTAAGAATGAGAGCATCTCATTTTTTCTCGTCTCAGGAACAATCTTTAAAGTGTCTGATGAAATTAATTCGATAAGCCGTTCCTGATATTTCGACAATTTGAAAAAGTAATTTGTTTCAGATACTTCTTCGAGTTTTTTTCCGGGATGCTCAAGACATTCGCCATTCTCATCCAATTCACTAGGTTCATAAAATGTTTCACACCCAACACAATACAAACCAGTGTATTCTTTCTGATAAACGTCTCCATTTTTATTGCAGAGTTCCCACAACTTCTGGCTGCTCACAAAATGAGTTTTCTGACTGCTTCCTCTTTGAAAAATATCGACGCGGACGTTTAGTTTTTTGAGTAATTCTTCAAAACGATCGGCATATTCATTGACAAAATCCTGAACCGGTTTTCCCGCCTTTTCAGCCGCCTGAACGTTTTTCAGTGCATTTTCATCACTTCCGGTCAGAAACAACACTTCTTCACCAATTAACTGATGATAGCGAGCAATCGCATCTCCCTGAATAAATTCAAGAGCATGTCCGATATGAGGAGCAGCATTCACATACGGAATGGCTGTGGTGATGTAGAATTTTTTGTTCATAAAGGGTCGTTGAGAAATGTTTTTAAATTTGATACTATATAGTCTTCCTGTTACATAGTATATCAAAGCTTTAAATAACAATGTTCGTATCAATAATTACAGATTGTTGCGATGATAATGCACTCAATCGTCAGGCGGTCCGATACATGAGTTATCTTCATGCGCCGATTTCAAAAATCGGATTGACGTTTTTTTCTTCCGAAGGAAATGGAGAACTGGGATCGATACGCTTGATGCAACCGAAGGAAAAAAGGGTCTTGTTGTCGTCAATACTGCACACCGTGATGGTAAAGGAAAAAAATGGCCAAACGGAACTCCCTTTGGATACTTCCACTATAAAGAAACCTTGGTAATTGCCACCATCGATGGTTATTGTCTTTCACTCGTCAAAAAACTGAATCTTACAAAGAAAATTAATCTTCTGGATGTTCCCACGGTCATTGACAGTATGATAAAACAGGAAAATCATTCGAAGGAATATCGAAAATTAGTCGTTGACAGCCAGTTTCGAAGTTATGAGTTTGTTCCGCGCGTTGCTAAATGGCTCATGAATGGCATAGTACTTCCTCATAAGAAATATTCAATTGATAAAGTACCAGACGCCCCGCAGGCTATCTGGTGGGTTGATAATTTTGGAAACACGGTTACGACGGTCATGCCTGAGGATATAAATTTTAAACCGGGAAAAAAGATAAAAACAAAGTATGGCGAATTACCCTGCTACGATCGGTTAAAAGATGTGCCGAATGATGAACCGGCACTCATTATCGGCAGCTGGGGAATTGATAATAGAAGATGGGTAAGCCTCGTCATTCAGGGAAAAAGTGCCGCGAAAGAATTTGGAATTACTTCAGGGAGTCCACTGTTTTGAGAAATCTTAAAAACGATCTACGATACTTTATCCAATGTAGGGATTGATTCAGCTGTTACCCTTGGGTTGGGTAAGAAAAACAGATAAAACAACAGCGATGACAAACAAATATATTATAAACGGAATATTCCAACTGAAGAATTCGTTTAAAGCGATTAATAGTAAACCAACCACCACAACTAACCTTAATGGTGTTATAGAATGGTCAAATTTAGTATTTTTCACTTACAATTTACACTCTCTGTGACAGTTCGTCTACCAAGTGATTGAAGTCGAGGGTTGCAACGGCGGTAAAGGTATCCGCCCCGCCATAGTACATATAAACGAGCCCATCTTTTAGAATGGCACCGCAGGGAAAAACAGTTCCTGGGCGCTCACCGCTGCATTCGTAATTGGTCTCCGGCTCAAGTACTGGATCAGACAGTCGGGCAAGCACATTGTCAATATCCTGAAAATCAAGAAGCGCCGCACCTACCCGATATTGTCCGTCTGTTTGGGATAATCCATGATAA
>Ga0075636_133_pt2 | contig 10676 bp, 9 predicted proteins | sample RifGroA1_FD_68388 | JGI IMG/M metagenome (GOLD analysis project Ga0075636, IMG submission 68388) | Microgenomates (Roizmanbacteria) bacterium GW2011_GWA1_41_13 | reverse complement strand
AATTAGAACAATGCATACAAATTAGTTTGTATTCATTATTCTCCCGGTGATTGGAGCGCTGTGGCACCACTCCTTCCCATTCCGAACAGGATAGTGAAAGGCAGCAGCGGGTACGATACTTGAATCGCAAGGATCTGGGACAATACCTCATCGCCGGGTTTTTTGTGGGAAAATGAATTATTTTAATGTGTGTTAAGAGTTTTCTGCAGTTCTTGTTCAAGCTGTGGGTCTAGAAAGGGCCATGCTTCGGATATAACTCGCTCTGTTTCTTTTCTGTTTTCTAGTGAACTATATGCTTTTATCAAAAGAAGCCATGGTTCCTGCTGTTCCCAGGCATCAATATGGCCATCTAATAAATCAACCACCCGGCTATAATCACCTCTGTTTTGGGCAATAGCAGCCAGATTATAGCGAACCAATCGTTCATTCTGTCCTGACACATAATTCAAAACCATATGTAATATATCCTCAGCTTCTTGGGTATTGCCTTGAGCAAGAAGTACTCCTGCCATGTTAATACGGGCTGATGTTTGGTCCACGTACGCTATACTATTCGGGTTATCTTCGAGCGACTGTTTATAGTACTGTGCAGCCCGATCGAGTAGTCCCTTTTTCCAAAAATAATTTCCCAGGTAATACGCTCCTTCTTTAAAATGAGCATCTCTTTTCACTTCATCTTCAAAAAGAGTTCTGTCATTCCGAAGTTTAAATCCAGCCTGTACGGTACTTACTGCTGCGATAATAACCCACAAGATAAGGCCTATCTGAATACTGTTGCCTACGATTGATTTGTTTTTCCGAGACCACATCCAAAGTAAACCAACGCTTGCACCAATGCCGACCGTCGCAAAGTATCCATAGTTTGTTGTCCAAAAGCGGGGAAGGGGAATCATGTTGAGTCCCGGTGCAAGAGCCAACCACAGGAACAATATAAGTCGACTGAAGATCGACCGGAATCCATTCCTCATAATCAAGTAACCACCTGCCAAGATAAATAAACTGGCCATAAAAGTTTTCCAATGCAGAATTCCGACTATTTCTGTTGCGTCACTAATAGATGAAGGAAAGGGAGAAAGAAGCGCAGAAATCGTTCGGGCCGTTGCCGAAAGCCGGGTTCCGATATTCAGAGAAAGAGGTAACTCGATGGGCGGCGTTCTCCATGCTTCCGGCACTGCAGAAGACCGAAGAGCTGCATATATGCCATATAAAACTACCAGTCCTATTAGTATAAATAAAAATGATTGTATATATTTTATAGTCAATACTTTTTTCAAATTATATGTGCTCATTCCACGGATCAGAATTAATTCGGGTACTAAAACGAGTGCCGTTTCTTTAGAGAGAAACGCAAGAAAGCTCAGGAGAAAAAACAAGAGAGTATTTCTTCCTGTCGTTTTGTTCTTCTCCCAACTGAGAGCATAAAAATTCAGAGCGCAGAGCACTAACAATGTTGCCAGAAGATCCGGCGTACTGGCAATGGTCCCAACCGTAAACCACGACAGCGGATGAACTGCGACGATCAGACCGGCAATCCAGCTTCCAGTAGTTGAAAGATTGAAAAACCGTTTGACAAAATATACCGATGCGACAACGACGCTCAGATGCAAAAAAATATTGACGATGTGATATCCGGGCGTCCACGTATCAAAGAGTGCATACTCAATACTCAGAAGCAGTGAAACGAGTGGGCGATAAAATCCCGTTTCACCAAATCGTTCGGTAAACACATTCAATAATTCAGAAACAGGAATGATAGCTCGTTTCTGTTCAATATCTCCATGGTCAAGCCACACAAATCCATTATTTATATACGAGAGGCGGATAAGTAGAGTGGTAATAACAACGCCAAGCGGCAGCCACTTGCTTATTTTGAAATTTCTTAACATGCTACTAACGAGTATACCTCGTTCTCAGTTTGGAGCTTGCATAATAATTGAATGTTAGTCTATAGTAGTAGTAACGTTACTGTTAGCCATCATGTTAGTAAAAATTGTAGATTCTACTCAGAAAAGTATCCTGTATTACGTTGCGGTTATTCTCTGCAGTGTCGTATTCCTGATTATTTTTTCATTGGTGCCAGCAGTATCAGCACAAACACCAGGAGATCTTTTTCCGGGCGATGTTAACGAAGATTTCAAAGTAAACCTTACTGATCTTTCCATTCTTCTTGCCAACTTTGGAAAATCACCCGCTACGAGACAAGAAGGAAATGTATCCCCCAATGATACTATTGTAAATCTGACTGATTTGTCTCTCGTTTTATCTAATTTTGGAAAAAGTTTTTCCCCAACTGCTACGCCGACTCCCACCCGTACGCCAACACCGACATCTACTTCTGGTCGAACTCGGGTAATCTATACGCCTTCCACTGAAGAAATTGCAAATCCGGAGCGCGGTTTTATGAAGCAATCCAATATTTTTCTTGACCAGGCATATAGTTCTAAACTAGGTAAGCAAAATCCGAATGACACGGTAGTCTGGATATATTTCCATATGGAAAAATACCGTGACCCCCGTGACGGCAAAGGGGTAACAGTTTCTAATTATCAGTTTGTACCTCTTGAGCCGGTCGGATCCGGCAAAGGTTTGGATGTCGTCAAGAAAACATTTGATGATGCCAGAACCAAAGGTCTGAAGCTTGTTATCAGATTCCTCTATGTTGGGTATTCGGGGATCGGTTCTACACAGGATTTTGCCAATGCTGAACCGGATGCACCGCTTGATGTCACTCTGAAACATATCGATCAGCTGGCTCCGCTTATCCAGCAAAACAAGGATGTAATTTTGGCCGTACAGGCAGGATTTGTTGGGTATTGGGGAGAATGGCATAGCTCCAAATATTTAAGCCCCGTTGCAAATAGAAAAGCGATTGTCGATAAACTTCTTGCGGTCGTGCCCCAGGATCGGATGCTTCAAGTCAGATACCCCAAATATGTACAGAATCTTTATGGCGGACCGATTTCCGCCATTGAAGCGTTTAACCAGTCAAACGTAAGCCGTGTCGGAATCCATGACGATGCGTTTCTCAAAGACGATACGGATGACGGTACGTTTACCTCAAATGCGATGGGACAGAAAATTTCTACCTATTGCGACGGATCATCAAATACGACGCAGTGCTGGCGGGATTATTATGCTAAAACGAGCCAGTATACCCCTGCCGGTGGGGAAGCAGGTACTCACAGCAATCCTCCGTCTCCACTCGCCAACTGCCCCAACGCTTTAACCCAGCTAAACAATTTGCACTTTTCATTCCTGCATAATGGTTATGCTAAAGTAGTGCTTGATACGTGGGTTAATCAAGGTTGTATGCCTGAAATACGGCGACGCCTGGGCTACCGACTGGTTTTGAAAGAAGCACTCATACCGCAATCGGTCCGCGTAGGTGGCACCCTTAACCTTGACGTAACACTCAGTAATGAAGGATTTGCATCTATGTTCAACCCTCGCCCCGTTTTTATTGTCCTACAAAATGCCAGTAACCGATATGAAATTCCTGTTGTATCTGTTGATCCTCGTCGGTGGGAAGCAGGACGGGAACATACCGTCATCGCTGCCGTTACCATACCATCAAACGTATCTCCCGGCACCTATACACTCGGGTTGTGGTTACCAGACCAAGCAACTTCACTGCGTGGTAGACCTGCTTACTCGGTCCGATTTGCAAATACAAATGTATGGGAGCCTGCAACAGGTATCAATAGACTAACTAATAACTTTCAGGTCACCAACTAAGATGTTGCAGTTGACTTTTCAGGTACATAGACTCTATAGTATAAGAAGAAAAAATAATCGTGAATATATTTCATAAAATTATTGTCGGCGGGTTCATTATTCTATTTTTTTTCGTATCTCCGCAATCTTCCTTTGCTGCTACCCGTTCAGTCCCTTCCCAATATGCTACTATCCAATCCGCACACGATGCAGCTGCCACTGGGGATATCATTATGGTTTCGCCCGGAACGTACGCTGGAGTTAACATCTCTAAAAACATCACTATTGAAGCGACCACGTATGACAGTAGTAATCCTGAAAATAACAGTGTTCATATTACCAGTCCAATATATATGGAGGCATCGGGCAATAACTGGGCGTGGGATCAAGGTATAGTAATAAGAGGAATTCATATCAAAGCTTTAGATCCAGTCCGCAGCAAAAGAACGCCATATACCTTGGAATATTCATTTATTGAAGCAACGGGACAAGGCAATGACGGCGTTAGTTTTGAAGCAGGTGGAGGCATTGTTCGCGGCAATATTGTTGATAATGGTGATTACAGCGGTGGCACGGTTGCCCATAGTGGAGACGACAATATCGATATTGACAGTCAAAGCCTGGATATCTTGGTAGAAAATAATATTCTGAAAAATGCGAACCAAGAGGGTATAGAAATACGGCATCAGGATTATGCTGGCGCTGCACGATTGACTCTCACATTTAGAAACAATCGGGTCGAAAATCCCGGACAAGATGGCATCCAATTTATTGACTACGATAATTTTACCAACAGACGCTACATTGTAGAGCGTAATTTGTTTATTGGTGCCGGAAGCAAGCTAAGTGGAGCGGGAATCGGCGTTATGAAAGGGCAAGATACAACCGAAAACTTCAGCGCTAATCCCATGCCGGAAGCATTATATGTCGTCAACAATACGTTCCTCAATGGTGAGGCCGGCATCTCCGGAGGAGCAAACGTCATTGCAATCAACAATATCTTCAGCGGTAACACTCTTTTTGATCTGAAAAACGTCAATGGGAATTCAAAAGTCATGAACTCTCTTTTTGCAACCACTCCTAAACTCCAAGGCACAAATAACCTTGAATCAAGTTCCACCATCACGGGCAATCCGCTCCTCGACGCAAATTTTATACCGCAAACGGGCAGTCCCGCTATAAATGTCGGAAGAACATCATACCAACATACCTATACCTATAATTCACAAACATTCAACGATACCGTTTTAAATCTTTCTTCAAGTCAATACACCGGTTCTGCTCCGGATCTCGGATGGAAAGAGTCAGGATCAATAGTAGTTCCTACCCCAACCCCAACTTCAGGAATAACTCCGACGCCCACCCGAACGCCGACACCTGTCCCGCCAACCGCTACAAAAACTCCGATTCCGACGCCAACCGGTACGTTCACCCCGGGAGATGTCAATGGGGACAATCTGGTAACGGTCGTTGACTTATCAATTCTTCTTACTCATTTTGGAAAGTCGCCGGCAACCAGACAAGAAGGAAATATTGGCGGAAATGACAATGTCGTTAACTTCATAGATCTTTCTTCTCTTCTTTCAAATTTTGGACAAGGTGTTCCCACACCGACCATCTCGCCAACCCGTACGCCAACACCGACCGCAACAAGAACCCCAACACCTACTACTCCTGGTTCAACAAATACACCGACGCCGACCATACCGGTCGGCAGTAAGATTCAAACAGAACCAAATTTGAAAGTGGCATTTATCGGTGACAGTAATGCGGGTTCAAATTTCCAGGCAGTACTGAATCTTATCAAAGCCGAGGGCGCAAAGATTGTCATGCACCAGGGCGATTTTGACTACAGCGCCGGGCCTCAAAAATGGATGGGTATGATTGATACGACGCTCGGAAATACGTTTCCCTATCTCGGATCAGACGGCAATCACGATGAGTGGATCCCGGATGGGTACCGCGACTGGTTTTCAAATAAAGTCACTACCATCAACCCAGAACAGAAAGACGTTGCCGGTATTGATGTCGGTAACTACAGCGTGAGTTTGAAAGGTTTGAAGATGGTATTTGTCAAAGAGCCGGGGAATGATCCTACTTTTATCAACAGTTCTCTCTCCGGCGATAATCATATTTGGAAGATCTGCTCTTGGCATCAAACCATGTCAACGCTCACGGCCGGCAATCATGGGGATTCGGCCCAAGCGTATGAACCGTATGAGGAGTGTCGGAGAAACGGGGCTATCATTATTAATGCACACAACCACAATTACTCCCGCACCAAAACGATGCTCGGCTTCGGAACAGGGAAAAATGCCAGCCCGCAGGTTGATCTTACCCAGCATCCGAAAGATGTAAACGGCGTTCCCCAAAACCCAAATAATCTCTTAGTTAGTTCGGGGAAAACGTTTGTCGCGGTTGTCGGGACCGGCGGCGGAGGACTCTATGCGCAGACGTGGTGTACGGCCACCTACCCGTATGGACCTGCTGCGTCGACGAATGCCGGATGCAACAACTATGTGTTTGCTAAAGTCTTTACGCCGACCCAAGTAAATCTATCACCTGAAAACGATAATGGACATGGCGTCTTGTTTATCACGTTTAATGTGAATGGCAATCCGAGGAGAGCAGAAGGATATTTTAAAGACATCAACGGACAAATCATTGATCAGTTTACGATCACTGCTCCGTAATATATGGATAATCAAATGACCGAAGTACCACTTGCAGATTCACACAAGAAGAATGGTTTAATCCTGCCGCTTCTGGCGGGATTTTTGCTGACATTGGGTGTTATCCTCTTTTTCCTCTATAATCGTTCGGTATCATATACAAATCTGCCGGTAAACCCGAGTGAACCTATGGTAGACACGATGGAAAAGGTGGAGGAAAAGATCGTTGCCGGCATGCCGGATATACCGGTCTACCCGGACGCTACCGTTGAAGAGTCATTCAAACGAACAATCGGAGAGGATAATGAGTATTATGTCGTCTGGGTGACAAACGCATCCGTTGGCGAAGTTGTTTCTTTTTACGAGACTCAGCTTTCAAAAGACAGCTGGACCATAACTGAAATACCAGAGGAGCGTAATGAGACGGGGGACGAAAGTATTTCGGCTACCAAAAACAACATCAATCTTATTATCAATCTTGAACGCGTAGCAACTACTGACCCGACTGAGATCACTCTTGATCTATTTGTGAAGAGTGAGTAGCTGGATTTTTGTGGGAAAAAACGTCTCTCTTGCAATCTCTCCATACATTTATACCGAATCTATTGACAAAGGTCCATGAATTTGGTATAAAATCATGGTATTATGATTACCCGTACGCTCGCGGACACGATTCAAAAAGATCAAAAACCGGGATTTGTCACCATTATCTATGGACCTCGTCGGGTCGGAAAAACAGTGCTTCTTGATCAACTGATGACCGGAATTAAAAAGGAAGACGTGATGTGGTTTAACGGTGATATACAGGAATCACGTGACGTACTGAGCACGAACTCAGATACTGTTCTTCGCCAGTTGGTGCAGCAGGCAAAAAATATTGTGATAGACGAGGCTCAGCGTATACCTAATATTGGTCTATCTATCAAGATTCTCATCGATGCATTCCCCGAGAAACGGATATATGTGACGGGATCTTCGTCGCTGATGTTGTCGCGGGGGCTTCAAGACTCGTTGACTGGACGAAATAAAACGTATCGTTTGTTTCCACTTTCAACCCATGAGTTGACAGAAGAGTTATCAATGTATCAGAAACGAGCCCGTTTGGATGAACAGCTACGCTTCGGCGGGTATCCTTATCTACAATCACTGGCCACCGATCACGAAAAAACTCTCTATTTACGCTCCATTGTCTCAGACTATGTCTTTAAAGATGTGTTGGAGTTGACAACGATTGAACAACCGGACAATCTCAGAAAACTAGCTATCTTACTCGCATTTCAAATCGGCTCGCAAGTTTCATACAATGAACTTGCCCAAAATCTTCGAATCGATGTAAAAACGATTATGCGCTATCTGAGTCTTCTTCGGGAGAGTTTTGTAGTCTTTGAAGTAGGATCGTTTAGCAGAAATTTACGCAACGAACTCAGCAAGTCAAAAAAATATTACTTTTGGGATCTGGGCATACGAAATGCGCTTATTGACCAATTTATGTCGCTTGAGGTACGACCTGATAAGGGACAACTTTGGGAAAACTTTCTCGCCGTCGAGCGAGTTAAGCTCCACGAATATCAGGCAAATCTAAAACAGTATTTTTTTTGGCGTACCTATGAACAGGTGGAGATTGACTGGTTGGAACTTCAGGAAGGAACGATACACGCATATGAGTTTAAATGGCGCGGAGTAGCGAAAACGCCGAAAGCATTTCGTGATGCGTATCAAACTTCAGTTGAGACTATTTCTCCGGATAACTATCTCGAATTTATCACAAGATAGCGAATCCGCCAGCTGGCGGAGTAGCGATACAAATTCGCGAAGCGCACAAGGCGTGGAAAATACTACGTACGTGAGTGCGTAGTATTTTATTACCTGATACAACTGTCAACCTACGGGTTTTTTGTGGGAAAAATACTTCATTTGCCAAAAATTCTTTCTCGCGATATAATAGAAACATCCTACAACGGAAAGGAGCGCGAATGAATGGCAGAGAAATACAAAGATCCAAAGACTCAAAGATCCAAAGATCCAAATAAACAATCAAAAACTCCAACACCTCAGACCATGGAGGATCTTCTGGCTGAGCAAGATATAAAGCTTACTTCTCTTTCACGAGGTACGTTGCTGAAAGCAAAAATTCTCAAAGTGGGTAAGCGTGAAGTTCTCGCTGACATTGGTGCGAAATCATACGGTATCATCGTCGGCCGTGAGTTTGAAATAATCGCTCCCTTAAAAAATGCTATCACGGTGGGGGATACGTACGATGCTGAAGTGATTATTCCCGAGATGGAGGGCGGCGAAACGCTCATTTCTCTGAAACGAACGCTCATTGATAGCCTCTGGGGTGAACTTCAAAAGTACGCGCAGAACAAGTCAGAGGTATCTGTTTTAGCCTCACGCCCTATTTCAGGCGGCCTGCTCGTTGAGTACAAATCGCTTCGCGGCTTTATTCCCCAAATGCAGCTTGATCCTGAATTTCAAGACAGCCCTGACCGGTTAGTCGGGCAGAATATTGTTGTACAAGTGCTTGAGGTTGATCAACGGCAGAATCGTCTCGTCATGTCTCAAAAAGAGGTAACGCAAAAAGAAGTACTTGCCCAGCAAAGAAGTGCGCTGACGCAATTTAAGATCGGTGATATTGTTTCGGGGGCAATTGCCTCAGTTGATCGGTATTCATTGATGGTTTCAGTCACTAAAATAAAAGGTTCTCCTAAAAAGCTTGAGCCGGTGCGGGGAACCATTCATATCAGTGAAATATCGTGGGAACGCGTAGATAATTTAGAAGAACAGTTCAAAAAGGGCGATAAGATCGAAGCGAAAGTTGCTCAAACCAATGAGCAGGAAGGACAACTCGTCCTTTCACTCAAACAACTCACGCCTGATCCCTGGGAAGATATTAAGAAGAAATATCCTGAAGAAAAGCAGATTTCAGGAAAGGTTGTTAAAGTATCCAATATCGGCGCATTTGTTGAGATTGAGAAGGGGATTGAAGGACTTATTCATGTTTCAAAGATTCCCGCGGGTAAAGAATTTACCGAAGGAGAGAAAGTTTCTGTTATCATAGACACGCTCGATACCGAAAAGAGGAAAATTTCTCTCGCTTATGTACCAACAACCAAACCAATCGGGTACCGGTAAGAAGGCAAAAGCAAAGCCTCAAAATACTATGAAAGATCTAGAACGAATTGATACGGGAAGTAATGGAGATCGTAAACGAGTTGATACTATTATCGATGGATCAACTGAGCCTGAAAAGGTGAGTGATACACTTTCTTCATATTTTAGAGGTTTGAGAGAGTTTTTATATCCTGAATCTATTGATACGTTACCTGCAAACCACCCGTTTTCATTTCTTACTGCTTTACGGGAATTACAACCAGTTTTTCAGGAACGATTTAAACAAGTTCAACAACACTTTACTTCGATAATAGTCGAGATAAATAGACGGGCCGAAGTTCAGAGGAGCGAACAATTTACCAATCTTGTTGAGCGGGAATCGGGCTTATGGAGAGAACCTGAAGCTGCAGGGGTTTTTCCAGGAGCTTATAAGGGTAGAGGAGAAACTGGAGTTTGAATCCTTTCAAGGAACAGTTCAACGTTCCACGATCCAGCGTAACATTGGTGAGTTTTCCGAGTTTCACTATCTGCGTTTGGAGTGACTCAGGATTGAATTCGTTCTGAGAGAAAAAATCTAAGTCTTCAGATTCACGGTGTTTGAGTTGTAACGCGAGTCCGGTGCCGCCGCTGAGATAAAAGGTGCGAATGAAATCGGTACGCGCGAGAAGCTCGAAAATCGCAGAAGTTTTTTTCGGTAAGATAGACGTATCTATCATAGCTTACAAATACTGCCGCCAGAAAGATATCGATTTGTTAGTCAGATGAAGTTTTGGCAACATTTGTTTAATAGTTTCTTTTCCATATCTTTTTATGCACCACCGTACTTCTTCGATATTCCCAAAATCCATAATCCGCTCGATTATGTATTTGGCGTGCTTTTTGGGGTCAATTTTAGTTGGATCGGTGTCCCAGAAAAGGCTCTGTCGGAATTTCATAGTGATATTATAACACCGTTTTAATCAGATCATACGGAAAGCCTTGTCCAAGTAAATAGTTAATCAGCTCTTCTGTTGAGTAACCTTCTTTCTTTTTCTCGATTAACTTCTTGAGCACTAGCTCCTCATTATATCCTTCAAGTGCTATTTCTATGATTTCATCTGAAATGCCCTTTTGTGTAAGTTCCACCGTGAGTCTTCTCTTACTTCTGGGTCTAAAATCCTGACGCTGGGAAACATACCA
>Ga0075636_145_pt1 | contig 10698 bp, 9 predicted proteins | sample RifGroA1_FD_68388 | JGI IMG/M metagenome (GOLD analysis project Ga0075636, IMG submission 68388) | Microgenomates (Roizmanbacteria) bacterium GW2011_GWA1_41_13 | reverse complement strand
AATATGCTGTTGACATCCAGAAGTTGGGAAGGTGTGGTGGTTCCAATACCAACCTGTCTATTTGCATCTATGGTGAGTGCTACCGTACTTCCTCCCAGATCCAGGATAGATGCATCTTCAATACCGGTTCCGAGACTGTTCCAGCGGGTGAGTCGGTTATCTGTTCCGGTTCCTGATACTGCTCCTGCACCGGTAATACTCTGACACTCCCAGGTGGATGAGCCTTCGTTCCATTGGAGAAGCTGGTTATCAGAGCATCCTTGTAATAAGCCGACGGAGCCGGATGAGAATTCTAATCCTGAACCAGAAGCGGTTACTCCGGTACCCACACTTGAGGTTAAGTTAAGAGCAAGTGATCCTGAGGAAAGAGTCAGTCCATTACCCGTCAGGTCAGTGAATGTCTCAGAGTTGATGTTGACACCTGAGTTTAAGGTGAGAAGTCCAGTGAATCTTCCAGTACCACGAGTATCGAGAGTGAATGCTGGCGAAGTCGTCCCGATGCCGACGTTGCCACTTATAATAGCTCCGCTTGAGCCCGTACATCCTTGCGCACCGTTATAACCTAAACAGAACTGGCCATTAGCATTAAACCTGAATTTTTCCGAACCTCCTCTAGAAAACACAAGATCTGAATCTGAATAATTATAAGTAGAATCAATGTCCCAATAGCTATATACCGACGACGTACGCAACCTGAGTCTAGACTGAATTTCCAACTTAGCCCCCGGATTGGTCGTCCCGATCCCTACATTCCCACTCGAATTTACATAGAGTCCTTGTTGTCCTGCTCCTCCTCTCAGCCAAGCAGTTGAAGCTACATCGAGTCCTGCCTGGGGGGAGAGGGAGTTAATACCCAGTTGACCTGAGGAGTTAAAAAGAGAGATACCGTTGATGTCAAGGAGTCCTGAAGGAGCTGTAGTTCCAATACCTACTCGTCTGTTAGTAGTATCTAGGTTAAAGAGATTCTGTTCTAGGTTTAAAGCGGTGGTTGATCCTGCCAGATCCCAGGCAATAGTAGAGGAGAGGTAGAGGTCCAGGATGAGTCTGCAAAAGTAGTAGTTCCATCCGTGAGTGTTGAACCTGATATAGCTCCGGTTGCTGTAAGTGCTCCATTGACGGTGAGAAGATTTGATGAAAGAGCAAGAAGGTCTGTATCAGAAACGAGTCCGATGTTTGAACTATTGAGTAAGATGTTTCCTGCAAGCGTATCTCCTGCTACGTGAAGTTTGTAAGCTGGTGAGGTGACTCCTACTCCTACTCTCTGATTTGCATTGTCAACAACCAAGATGCTGTTGACATCGAGAAGTTGGGTAGGAGTGGTGGTTCCAATACCAAGATTACCTCCCGTTTGATAGAGACGTGAGGTAGTCAATGTATCAGTATCACTCCAGAGCGGTATGTAGTTTCCGATTCCTGATCCATCTATATTCCCAACTTGAGTCCAGCTTGTTCCATCGAACACTTGAACTTTATTATCATCCGTATCCCACGCTATAAAACCTTCCCCGTTTGAGATGGCAGTCAAAGAACTATTTTGAGGTAGTTTGAGTCCTTGAGCAGCAGAATCGTCATGAACAATACTTGATAGATCTATCAGTCCTCCATCTGCGGCGGTAAATACGTCAACAGCGCTAATAGTTCCCGTTCCTGAAAGATTTATCGTCGTTACGCTATCAAGAGTAGTTTCTAGAGAAAATGTTGTGCTGGTAAGATCTAGATCGGTACCGGCAGAATAGGTTGTATTAGAATCGCTTGCGCTAATTGTTATTTCTTTTCCTGAAGTCGAAAGAGAAACTGATCCACCTGATTTTAAAGTCAGCGTGTCAGTGTTCGAACTTGCGCTGATAGTTGTTGAACCAACCGTAACATTACCAAAAATGTTTTGGTCTGAACCTAGATCAGTATTCGTGATGGTCGGATTCTGACCGGTACTGACACCGATTCCCTCTCCCGCAATAATCGAATAGATCACGTTTGATGCAGTAAGTTCTCCTTCTCCCAGATCTGCATTTTCACCGTATGTCGCTATTCCCCCCAGAGCTTCCAGCAACCCATTGATTCTGGTATCCGAGTTAACGGTCAAGAGAGAATCTCCGGTTCGTTCTCCCAATACGTTTCGACTTTGATCAATCTGTGCAGTTACGGACGTATCTGACAAAGCTTCCTTTTCAGATTTTTGGTTTGCGAGGTTATTATTATAAGAAGTCAAGAAATAATAGAAGTCTGAAGCTGGATTCCCGACAAATCCAGCAAATGATAAAGCGCTTACTACCAAAAGCAAAAACACCACAATCAAAGCGGCATATTTTAATTTTGGAAAATTATGAGGAGGATCCGGTGGCAGCTCGAATTCTTCAGTATCATGTATAACTTTAGGTTCAAATTGGTGTACCGGATGCTCGTCAATTACCTGCTGAATAGACCCGTACGGCAACTGAAAATTCCGCTTTGCCGCGATTGCTTCAAGATCTTTTAACCGATACCTGCGATGTTGTCCTTTTGTTTTATAGCTCTTCAGCTTTCCTGATCTATCCCACCTGCGCAATGTCATGGGATTTATTCCTAAAAACTCAGCAGCTTCACTGATGGATAGATAGGATCGGTTTTGGGCAGATTTGTTGGGCATAGGAGACTGGTTATTGACTTTTGTAAGATCTGAACCAAAATGTATACAATATATTAAAATCTATACATTCGTGTATATATTTTATACGACTAATAATAATGCACTGTCAATAGTCAATTTTCGGGTAATTCCAGGGGAAATATAGGATTTAAAATTTGAAGAAATATAACTAACAGTGGGGCAGGCTTGATCCGGGATCCACTGGATTCCCGCTTTCGCGGGAATGACAGATACCTCGTCGATTTGTCTGATGTATAATTTTCGCCTTGAGTGTTGTGATAGAAGAGATATCAAGTTAATTAAATTCGATAAATGTTACAGGTCTTAAGACTTATGAAGGAAAAATGTATAAGTTTTTAAACGTTTTTAAGATCGAAACTAAAATGATAGCAATTTTGTCATCGTGATCCCGCAGAATGCGGGAGTGGCGATCTCTAGAGATTGCTTCGCTACGCTCGCAATGACGAAATTACTGGAAAATACTGAATAGTTCATAAAATGGCTTTAAAACCGTTTCTAAAACTTCTTGGCTATGTATAGTCATTGTGTAATTGTGTGTACTATTATTTGAGTTTGCGTGTATAACATTGAGCTTGAGAAACGAACGAAATCAGACCTCAATTGAAATGTTTCTTAAGAACACAAAAAGACATATTTCGTTAATTATGATAACCCCTTTAGTATTTAAATAGGCCTACTTTATATAGGCTATAAGAAGTAATCTCTATAACTAATATGAGTTATAAGTGTACGCCAAAGCTAAATATATACATATTTGTTCGATAACAGATTGTATAATCTAATAAGAAGTAAAGAAAAGAAACGCGCTTGCGTTTTTGTTTGAAGCCTATAAAAAATATTCTCGGAGTTAAGTAGAATGCGTAGTGGCGACATTCACCATGCCCGCAATGCTTCCCGCAAATGCGGGATGCAGGCGGGTGGAGCCCAAAATAAGGATGCGACCTGCCTGCCGGCAGGCAGGTAAATCGCATCACTACGATTTAGGAGGATATTACGTTATTTCCTACCGTATGGTGAGGGTGTAGAGACTCGGAAGATCGCCCAATTCAGGGTTGAATGTCGTGAGAATAATCAATTGGTGCCCGACCGGATGAGGAAATACATACCCATTAACAAAAGGCCCCGAATATACGGGTATTTTATTCGCACCATCATATTCCATAACCGATATCTTTCCATCTTCAACTAAAACAAAATGACGGGACGTACCGATCCACTGAATCGGCAGAGGTGTATTTTCATCTTCAGGGTACATTACTGAAAAATCTATATGATAATTGCGATCGTCTTTCATATCGTAAACATACAGCATATTCGGAGAAAGGTCTCGCTGCTCTTCAGTCGGTAATCCCCCGATCAACGGTGGCTCGATCGTGCGTTTTAAGGTCGCGGGTGCAGTGGCTTCATACAGCACTTTTGATCCATCGGGTGCAAATGATAATAGTCGAATAGAGTCAGTGGCAATTTTCTGAAATTGGCTCGGCATTGCCCGCAAAGAAATTGCATTACTTGTTTCTCGTTCAAGTTCCCACTCCTCCAATAGTTGATTAAGCGTACCAACATAGGGCTGGGGATTTCTGGAGAAAGGCAGATTGCGGCCACTTAAATCATAGATGAAAAGCGTTGGTCTTCGCAAGTTGGATTCAAAAATACTTTGGCCCTCTGTCTGTCGGGTTGCCTGCTGTTGACTTAACTGCTCTGCCGACGGTGTGGCAATATACGCGATCTTTGTTCCATCAGGAGATAACAAGGGATCGAGCACCCCGGTTGAAGTCAGAGCAGACAATGAGGGATTTTTTAAAAATAACACCGCATCGGTTTGAACAACTATTTCTCCTTGAATACGCATTTCTCTCTCCCAATCATGATAGCCTTGTTTGCTGATCCGGACTTTATACCAATTGGGAGGAAGGTTGATAGTTGAGTTTGTTGCTCCTGAAAATATCCCATCAACATAAACTTGCGCACCATCCGGTTCACTTTTTGTGACGAGTATTCCGGTAGAATCGAGAGATTTATCCTCCGTATTTAAACGATACCCGCGGGCAAGTAGAATAACGATTGCCGCTGAGGTGGCCAATAGGAGCACGACTAAAATGGAAAAAATCGCCTGCTTCATAATTGCTATTATACTATTGTCACTATACAATATATAGGAACTATGATGAAATCAAAGAAAATTGGTATTGATCTGGGAACTGCAAATTCTCTCGTGTATGTAGCGGGTGAAGGCGTTGTGCTCAACGAGCCAACCGTTGTTGCAGTTACCATCGAGGACAATCACGTCGTTGCGGTTGGAAATGAAGCGAAAGATATGCTCGGCAGAACACCGGGAAATATTGTCGCTTCACGACCGTTAAAAGATGGCGTCATTGCTGATTATCAAATAACCGAATCTCTGATTGCTTATTTTATTCGAAAAGCCTGTGGCAGACGGTTTTTATTTAAACCAGAAGTCATGGTATGTGTACCGTCGGGATGCACTCAGGTAGAACGCAGGGCCGTGGTCGATGCTACGCTTTCAGCGGGTGCCCGATCTGTTTACTTAATTGAAGAACCATTGGCTGCGGCAATTGGTGCACAAATTCCCATTGCAAACCCATCAGGAAATTTGATCGTTGACTCGGGCGGCGGATCTACTGAAGCTGCAGTTATTTCTATGGGGGGCGTGGTTTCTCATGCTTCGGTTCGTATGTCCGGCAACAAACTGGACGAGATTATTGCTACCTATATCCGTAAGAAATTTAATTTAATAATCGGTGAACGGACCGCCGAAGAAGTTAAAGTAAAAATTGGGAATGCTCTCCTACTCGACCCGGACGATAAAAAGAAAGAACAGAAAACAGTTGAAGTACGGGGACGAGATGCATTTAATGGACTACCCCGCATGGTTGAAATCTCCGAGGAGGAGATCAATAAGGCAATAAAACCAATTCTTATGCAAATGGTTGGTGCCATAAAACAAGTACTCGAGCATACCCCGCCGGAGCTCGCGTCAGACATCATCGACAAAGGAATTGTCTTGTCCGGCGGCACAGCCCTGTTAAAAAATTTTGACAAACTGGTTACCCAAGAGATTGGAGTAGCTGCGGTTGTTGCTGATGAGCCTCTTCTTTGTGTGGTCCGAGGAACCGGAGTAGCCCTCGAAAATCTGGATTTCTATAAAAAGAGTATACGGAGTAATAGATGAATTATCTCTACCATTTGTCATTCCGGATGAGTGAAGCGAAATCCGGAATCTATCTTCAACACCATGGTCTACTATGTTTATATTCTTGCAAGTAAGAAAAACGGTACTTTATATGTCGGCATAACAAACAATCTTCTGAGAAGAATATGGGAACACAAGCAGGAATATGTTCAAGGTTTTACAAAAAGATACAGAATTCACATGCTTGTTTATTATGAAGAGTATTCAGTAATCCACGACGCTCTCAATAGAGAAAAGCAACTTAAGTGGTGGAATAGAAAATGGAAGATTGAGTTAATCGAATCAAAGAATGCTCAATGGAAAGACCTATATAATGAGATCTTATAGATTCCGGATCAGGTCCGGAATGACAAATGGATAAGTATATAGTAATATATTATTTTGCTCTATACTATTCGCAGTATAACTGCCTATCAAGTTCATAATTTTTGTTTACAATTTGATAGTAATCAATAATTAGTAATTAATAATTAAAACCTTATAGTAAACAATGCTTAGTCCATCGTATATATCAATTTTGGGAGTTAAGGTTCACAACTACTCTCTGAAAGAAATCCTAGAGAATGTCCGCTCAGAACTTAAAAGTAGTACTTTTGAGCATAAAAATAAGCAATTACGAGCAGGCCATGTTACTCGAGTATTACCCATATACACGGTGAACCCCGAATTTTTGGTCCTGGCTTATGAGCTGAATACGTTTAAGAAGATACTTAATCGTGCCTTTGTTGCAGTCCCCGACGGAATTGGCATTCTATATGCAGGTTTGCTAAAAAGGCGGGGGTTTCAAGAGCGGATTACGGGCATTGATCTCGTACATTCACTGACACGATTGGCCGCTGAGCACGATTTGCAGGTTGGATATCTGGGAGGAAAACAGAATGCCGCTGAAAAAACGTTGAACCGTTTCAAAAAACAATATACTCACCTAAAAGGCTGGTCAGACCCCGGACCGAAAATTTCCTTTACCCGCTATAGCTTTAGCGACGGCGGGCTAAATTCCCAAAAAACCCTAACAGACCTCATCAAAATACATCAAAATTCACATGATTTAGAAAGTCTTCTCGAGAAAATTTCACAAACAGATATTCTCTTTGTCGCCTTCGGTGCTCCCAAGCAAGAGTTTTTTATCGAGCATATGAAAGGCACTCTAACAACAAATCTTAAATCAAAAATCTTAAATCAAAAATCTATCGTAGCAGTTGGTGTCGGCGGATCACTTGACGAAATTTCCGGTATATCTCCCCAATCGCCCCATTGGATTGAAAGAGCTGGATTTAAGTGGTTATTTCGACTCGTAACAGAACCATGGAGATGGAAGAGACAACTACGATTAATCAAGTTTATATACTTACTTATGCGCGATTCTCACCTAAGTTAGAAATCATCAGAAGAATTTGGACGCCAGACTACCAAAATAGTAATAGGATTAGTGGTAATCCGCTATGATTCGTGTAAATCCTATTCTTCTGACTTGACCAATAGTAACCAACGGATTATGCTTGATGTATGAAATATAATCTGCCTTTCAGTCAACGCGCTTTCACCCTCCGAGTCGGAGGGTTCACCCTCACGGAACTCCTTATCACCGTAAGCATCATATCAATAATTGTTGCTGCATCTGTAATTAGTTTGAATGGATCTCTGAAAAGCGCACGGAATCATAGAAGAATGGCTGATATTGAAAGTATCCACTCTGCTTTGGAGCTCTATAGACAAACAAATGATAACTTACCCAACGAAACTGACCGAGACAGTACATTTGGTAACTGGGAAACCAGTTGTAAACTAGGATCTACATTTATGGAGTACTTAGACCCATATATTAACCCTATTCCGCTAGACTCATTAAACGATTGCTCTTCGAGTGGTGGTGGATCGTTTTATGCTTATTATCTATATGATGCTGTTTCAGGAGAATGGACATCCAATCCCGCAAGGTATTTTGGTTGTAATTTCAATGGAGACCTCGCCATTATTGCATTTCGCTCATTTGAAACAGATCCTCAAAATCCACGTACACAAGCTCATTGCGATAATCGTCTCAATCCTGATCCGGCAACTTGTTATACGGGATCTTCATCCAGAATTGCAAACACATGCCGCTATTGGGGCAATGAATTTGATTATGCACTGATGATACGTCCTTAGTCCTTAATAGAATTCAGGAACGAAAAGTCGAGAAAGATGAATTGGGTTGAGCAGTCGGTTGACACATTGCACTTCCCTGATATAATAGTTACTCTCCTTTCTCGGAGACGATTGGGGTACCCGCTTAAAAATTCACCCAGCCGTAGAGAGTTAAATTCTCATAAAAACACGAGAACAAAAGAACATTAAAACAAATTGTTTTTATGTTTTAATGCTTTAATGTTTTCATGAAAAATATGCCAAATAAACAAAAACAGGATGTTGTATCAAACTTAGTCAGCGCTCTTAAAGAACGCCAGTCTGTGGTGCTGGTCGACTATAAGGGACTCACCCATCGTCAACTTGAAGACCTGCGAACAAAAGTGACAGATGCGGGCGGAATGCTTCGGATTGTTAAAAATAAGCTCTTTCTTATTGCTCTCAAAGACTTACAGCTTCCCCTACCACAAGAAGCCCTCACCGGTCCGACTGCCGTTTTATTTGTCCCCTCAACCGATCCATCACCTATAAAAATTATATATGATCAAGGGAAAGCACTTGAAAGTTTAGAGATCAAATGGGGTATTTGGGAGAAAGAACTCATTGATAAATCAAAAGTCGAACAGCTCGCTACCCTTCCGAGCCGCGTGGAATTATTGGCAAAAGTCGTCGGCAGTCTGAAAAGTCCGCAAACTCGATTGGTTCTTTCACTAAAAAGCAATTTGCAAAAGTTACTCATTGCATTAGATCAGATCAAGCAACAAAAGGAAACAAATACAGCATAATAAAATCTGTAGTGGCGCAGCTTGCTGGACAGACGGAGTAGCGCCACTTGTGGCGCGCATATGCCCGCCTATTCTTACCTCTCTCCGCCAGCTGGCGGATCGAGGAGCGAATATCGTCGGGCTTAAGAGACTCTAAGACTCGTTCATACTCGTCAAGAGTCTCTAAAGGAGGTGAATCTAATATGGCAGAAAATACAAAAAAGACAGATGTTTCATCAAAACTTTCAAAGCTTATGGATGAAATCGAAAAGCTTTCTGTTCTGGAACTGGCTGAGCTGGTAAAAGCACTGGAAGAAAAATTCGGTGTAGCAACAGTCGCCGCAGCACCTGTAGCAATGGCAGGAGCACCTGCAGCAGTCGGAGCACCCATAGAAGAGAAAACAAGCTTTACCGTCGTTTTAAAAGCAGATGGAGGCAAAAAGATTCAGGTTTTGAAAGCAGTTCGGGAAATCAAATCCGATCTTACTCTTCTTGATGCAAAGAAACTCGTTGAAAGTCTTCCTAAAGACCTTTTAACCAATGTAAAGAAAGAGGAAGCTGAAGCAGTAAAGAAAAAGCTGGAAGAGGCTGGAGGACAAGTAGAATTGAAATAAGCACACAGGAATAATAGGAAAGAAACGGGAGAACACAGGAAAGTATTCCAGTGGCTTTTGACCGGAACACTTGACACATTTCTTCAACCTTATTATAGTAATATCATGGCACAGTCTAATTCCCCGGCAAAACAATTTATTATCAAAATTTCACGCGGCTTGATTCGTACTGAATCACAGGCCATGTTGGCGATAATAATAATCTTCATACTGTCTATGACCGTTTCAGCGTTTCTTCTCTACCAAACATTTGTACCGAGAACAAATTATGAAGAGAGGTTTCACCCTCACCGAGCTTCTTATCGTGGTAGCAATTATGACCATCATAACTACTGCATCAATCATAGGTGTCATAAACGTCAGCAGACGGGCATCTACTGAACGAGCAGAAAAAGATATACAAGACCTCGTAGAAACGTTCCATACTGCCCGAGTAATTTCAGGCAAAGCACTGAGATACTCAACAAATTATACCTGTACGGAGTGTGACTGCCGAACAGACACAATAAATCAAATAAATAACCTTAACTCTGCTTGTTGGGTCCGCTACCGGACTTCGATTGACGGAGTAAACAACGCAACCGGTGACTTAATAAATGGTTATCCGACCGATCCTTGGGGATCTCCATATATGCTCGATGAGAATGAGGAGGAACGTTGTTGTGGAAGGACTGATACAAATGGTGACGGCAGGTGGTGTTTCCGAGACCGTCTATTAAGTCTCGGTGCCAATAAAGTATTCGGAGGAGGCGATGATATCACGGTTTACATAACTCCGGAATGTGAATTAGACTGAAATATCATAAACGTAAGTATGGCTTCTCAAGTTACAAGTTACCAGTTACCAGTTACAAGACGAGCTTTCACCCTCCGATTCGGAGGGTTCACCCTCGCTGAGCTTCTTATTTCTGTCTCTATTATTGCGCTCATTACTTCCTCAACCGTTGCGGGATTTGCAAATGTGCTTCGCCGCGCGCGTGATACAAAACGATTAGCTGACATGGAGGCTATTCATACCGCTCTTGATTCATATTATGCAGATAAAGGTCATTATCCCGGATCGGCCGATGGGATTACGCAATGTGGTTTATTCATTGGTGTCGGCGATCGAGGTCCCACCACAGTTTCTTGCAGGACAAATCCAATACCTCAGATATCTATAGATCAACTCTTAGCTCCTTATATGGGTGATGTTCCTCATGATCCTCTGCATGACTCTACAGATTTTGATTCGTCAAATGGAATCACGAGTCAGTACTTCTATGCCTATGATCCGCAGCACAACATCCGCATGCTCCCTACTCCGCCTGATTTGGAAACAGGATGTTCCAATGG
>Ga0075636_148_pt1 | contig 10926 bp, 8 predicted proteins | sample RifGroA1_FD_68388 | JGI IMG/M metagenome (GOLD analysis project Ga0075636, IMG submission 68388) | Microgenomates (Roizmanbacteria) bacterium GW2011_GWA1_41_13 | reverse complement strand
AAAAAATGACCGACTGCAACACTCTTCCCGAATACCGATGCTATCCAGAAACCGCTGATTATTACCAAAGATTGTTCAATGAGGAAGAATCGTTTCATAAGATTGCTGAATTCACATCATATCCAAGTTTGGAAATTGGTAATTGGAAATTGGAAATTCGCGACGAAGGAGCGGATGAATCTTTCACCGTCTACGACCACCCAAAGGTGATGATATTTAAAAAAGAATGAAAAATAAAATACTGCTTATACTCCTTCTTTCATTGGCATTTATTCTCCGGTTCTACAAACTGGGTGAGATTCCGCCGGCACTCCATGTGGATGAAGCCTACATGACACAGGCAGCCCTCTCTCTTATAGATCGATCAGAAAACCCCCTTGATTCCTATTACAGCATTACGCGAATTGGCAACTGGATGACTGCTGTTTTTCTCTCTATCTTTGGTTTCTCGTATGAAGTGGTCCGGCTTTCGTCTGTTGTGTACGGAATAGTTGCCATTCTTATGCTGTATTTGTTTTGTAAAGAAGAGTTTAATAAACAGGTTGCAGTACTGGCATCTTTTATAGCCTCAGTTTCTCATGTATTCCTCGCCTATTCACGGATGAATCTACCGAATATGCAAGTACCAGCTCTCTTTATGGCTTTGCTATACAGCCTTAATAAAGCAATTCACCATAACAGTTTGAAATGGACGATAACAGCAGGCGTAATTACAGGAATAAGTATGTATTCTTATACAGGTGCAAAACTCATTCCGCTCCTCGGAGTAGTATACCTTATCTTTCACATTCGTTCAGTCTCTGCCAGATTATGGATGAGCTATTTCTTCTTTTTTATATTTACAACTATTCCCCTCTTTTCTCTCATATCAGGAATCGATAATTATTTCGTACGCGAGTATGAAGTTAGCTTGATGAACGAAGAAGTTTATCCAGCCACACCAACAACTTATCTGAGCTATAGTATTATCAATTTCTTTGCATTTATCGATTACCCAGACAAAAGCGTTCAGTATGCCAATGGCCCTATACTGGATTTTATAAGTGTCACATTTTTCCTGTTTACACTTGGTAATTATTTCTACCGATTAGCTACTGGTAAAAAATACCAGTATAAGAAATCTATCTCCTTACTTCTTTCTTGTTTTTTAATTATCATAGCAAGCGTTTCTCTCACTGATGCTCCCCCGCAGTCTCAACGACTACTCATTTCTCTTCCCATTGTATTTATTTTTATTGCTTTGGGAATTGAGAAATTACAGCATCTCGTTTTAGAAGCATCTACAGGGACAGCTGCACGTATTACAACAATGATTGTTTTATCTGTACTCGCCACAAGTCATATCTATACATTATTTGGTAATTACCGAAAACAACTACAAAATCCCTATACATGGATTGAGCCGGCAACGAGCATTGCAGAATATAACCAAAATCATCAGGAAAAAACAAACTATCTGATGGAAACAGAGAATCTCACGGTTGATTTTTCAACACTTGTTCTGTTATCCCGGGATGTAAAACCACTCAAGCCCTATTCTGATGACCTTGTACTGGATGAAAATTCAACACTAATTGTTCCCCTTTTTGAATCATACACTCGAATGAAAGAAGAACCGGTCAATAGAGATAAAATAGTTCAGTTGCAAAAAGAAGGCTATGGGATTTCTTATAGTGAGGATACTAAATGCCCGAAGTGCTTTTCAGGACCGTTGTTTGGGGTTGTCAGTAAACAATAGTCTAGAGTTTCGCCGAAGACTTTAAATAATCAATAAATCCCTTGATATGCGGATGCTTGAAAGGATACTCCTTATTCCGGTCAAGAAGGTTATAGATCCAATGAATTTCAGTATTAACCTCTTTATTTTTTCCCAATCCGACATCTTGTTTCTGGAATCTGGCTTCCAGATAGCTAACGATATCCCAGTTATCCTCAACATAGTAGTCGAGCTTGAGTTTCTTGAGCATCTGTTCTTTGAAATGATGAGGTTGTTCAAATTCGTTATTGACGTGAATTCCTGAAAACAAGCCGACGGCATCGTGTTTTATAAGCCACCGCCTCAGATTGTCCTCCAGAAATGAAAACCGTCCGGTCAGAATGTATCCTTCTATCTTTTTATCCTCTAAAAGCTTTTTCAGTTCTGAAAATCCATAGGCCGGGAAAAAACTCGTTTCATGGGCGAGTTCCCATAAGAACCGGAACGTTTTCTGGCGCGGAATCGGAAACGTCAGTTCTGAAGAAGGAAAGATTAACTGTTTTAGGCTCATGACGGGTCGTCTCAAGACTCGAAGCGGATTGTAGGCAACCACTCCGTCAAAATCAAATCCCACCCGCAAAGCCTTTCTTGTCATGGAGAGTATTCTAACATATAATTCGTTCATTAAAACAAAATAACATTAGTACTTATTCTTCGAACGTAAGTGAGAAGTTTGCTTCGAGTTAATCGAGAAGTTCTCGCATGCGCTCGAACAATATTAAATAATGATGAACTTCATTTCTGACATACCTACGATCCTGCAATGGTACGTGCCCATAACCCTCATGGGGATTATTTTCTTGCCTCTCACATCTCGGATATTCTCCTCATTCTATGACCGCGGCTATATATTTTCTAAAATTCTGGGAATCCTGCTCATCAGCTATAGTGTCTGGCTGGTGGGAAGTTTGAGGATAATGCCGTTTAATTCACAGACCATAGTGATAGTCTTAATTGGATGGGCTGTTGTTATCATTTTTATTGTCATCCCCGACTTGATTCGCTACAAGGCGAATAAGGATTCCCGCTTTCGCGGGAATGACAGAGTAGACCGTATCAACAAGTTTCGAATTCCAACCAAGCTAATTCTATTTGAAGAACTCTTCTTTCTTGCAGGTCTTCTCTTCTGGTCCTATATCCGTGGTCATGAGCCGTCAATTCACGGGCTGGAAAAATTCATGGATTTTGGATTTATCAATAGTATTCTCAATACTTCCTACTTTCCCCCGCAAGATATGTGGCTTGCCCCGAGAGTAACCGAGGGGCTGGCACCGGCACAAAATCCAGAACAGAGCGGACTTGTCCCGAGCGCGGTCGAGGGATTTTTTATCAACTATTACTATTTTGGCCACTATCTCACGGCTCTGTTAACGAAATTAACCCGACTCCCCTCTTCTATAACATACAATCTTATGCTTTCTACGATATTTGCATTTTGTTTGACGGGTTCATTTTCAATTGGATTTAACTTATTTGCGCGAGTTAAAAAACAATTCAGCCGATTCAATGCTCTTGTTTCTGGCTTGCTGACGGCACTCCTGGTAACACTTGCAGGGAACCTGCACACCATCTATATACTTACCAGAGGATATGAAAATGAACATCCGGTCCCCTTCTGGCGAATATTTGGCATATCAAATCAGATCAATTACTGGTATCCCAATGCAACACGATTTATTCCCAATACCATTCATGAGTTTCCGAGCTATTCGTGGGTGGTTGCCGATCTGCATGGGCATGTATTGGATATACCGTTTGTGTTATTGACCATAGCAGTACTTTTAGCAATTTTTCTGAAATTCCAAGTTTCAAATTCCAATTTTCAAACAATTTCAAAACCTCAATTTTTAAATTCAAAACAAAACAGTTTAAACATTAATAATTTGAAATTTGTTTGGAATTTGATAATTGGAAATTGGGAATTCTTGCTGTTAGGTCTCCTCACCGCCGTCATGTATATGACAAACGCATGGGATGGACTCATTTACTTAGGTTTGTCCCTTCTGGTTATCAGTACTATACATTTTATTCAACCTTTTCGATCATCATTTCCTCAATTTTCAATTTTCAATTTTCAATTTTCAAAACCAAAACAAAACAGCAAATATAAAAAAAATAATTTAGAATTTGCCCGCCTACCGGCAAGGCAGGGATATTGGAATTTGATTGGAATTTGGATATTGATCATTGGATCTTTTGCTGTCTTCTCCTTTCCCTTCAACCGTTACTTCGTCCCCTTTGTCCATGGTATAGGTGTCGTCGGTGGTTATGAAATGGGTCAGGCGCTTGGGCTTATTAAAGGGGAAGCTGCGTCCGTCGTCAATATCGGCCCATTTCTTCTTGAAAAAGGAAACAATCTGAGCTCTCCCCTGTGGATGTTGGGAGTATTATGGGGGTTTTTCTACTTCAATATTTTATTATTATTTCTATCGATGTATATGCGAATAAAACATCGAACAAATTCGAATTTGACAAATATTCGCGTTCATTCGAACATTATTCGAGTCATTCGAGAATTAGAACCTTCAACTCTATTTCTTCTCGCTTTAATTATCGTATCAACAGGTCTCCTCATAGTCCCCGAATTTTTTTACGCCAAAGATATTTATCCCGGTCACTATCGGGCAAACACGATGTTTAAACTCGGATATCAAGCCTTTATTATGCTTTCGATTGTGTCAGGTTACACCATTATTTCGTTACGTGACTATGTACTAAAACTTAAATCATCGGGTCAAAATGTTCTCTATCGATTTTTACAGGTATTTTTTATTTTTGATATGGCATTTTTAATTTTGGTAATGATATACCCTTATTTTTCGATCGATTCATACTATGGTGCTTTTAAAGACAAAAAGCTCGGTGGACGCTCATATGAAGGACTGGATGGCACCGTATGGATGACCATCTCTCATCTTGATGATTACGAGGCAATTTTGTGGCTTAAAAGTCAGGCGAAGCCTGATCTCGCTTCGCGAGACAATCCAACAATGGCTTCTCCCGTCATTCTCGAAGCAGTCGGTGAATCATATACTGATTACGCCCGGATAAGCAGCCATACCGGATTTCCGACCGTTCTCGGTTGGCCCGTACATGAATGGCTCTGGCGCGGATCATATGACGAGCCGGGCAAACGCGTCGAAGAAGTCAGACAGATATACGAAGGGACAGATAAACAATCTGTTTTGTCTCTTTTGAATAACTTTAACGTAACCTATATCGTCATCGGAAAACTGGAACGTGAAAAATACCCCAATCTCAATGAAAAACTCTTACTATCTTTGGGAGAAAAAGTTTTTGAATCGGGAGAAACAGCAATTTATAAGGTGAAATACTAGATTTTTTAAAGTCGTAATGTATGCTATTATTGAATAATAACCTTATGAATACGGTACCTGCGCAAAACAATCTGTCTGAACCTGCACCTGTTGTTTCACCTGTATCTCGTAAACTTGTCGTATTACTTAGTATTTTTTTACTCCTTTCCGGATTATTGATTTGGTATCTCTCTAGACAATTTAATAGTGATATCTCCTCTCGTCTTTCTTCTGACATTCCCCTCATTACTCCTACTCCAACCTACACCGTACAAAAACTCACCTACAACCAAATCTTAGGACTAGGAAATCCAGAAAATGATCTCTCCCGATTTCTCAAAATGGAAGAGACCTTCGATAGTTCGGACATGAATCGGTACTATGGAGAAATAAAAGAAGAAGACCAGGTACACGCTACTATTGAAATGCTGGGAAACAAAAACGATATACGAAAACTTACCTTCTCCGTCTATACCTATAAAGACTATCCTGAGAGCACTATCGTCTTTTTTGCCCTCAGAGTATTAGCCAATTTAGAAACAGATCCCGAGAACCGTGATAGCGTTGATTGGTTTCAGGATATTTCTTCAGGCGAAGTACGTGAAGGGACAACGGTCATAGACAGTCCTGGACAACGAAGAGAAACAATCTGTAACATTCACGGTTGTACCAAATCCTCAGGCGACCAATAGATATTTCAGTACAGGAAGAGAACAATACGAGCAGGAACTTGCCGGAGATTTTAGCGCAACGATTGATGAATATACCAGTTACATTGAAAATCAAAACTCTGACTTTTATCTCTTGCAGCGAGGAGAACTCTACTATGGACTCGGAGAGTATGAAAAAGCACTAGCTGATTTTGACCGATACACCGGCATTAACGGAGAATTTCTTCAGGCTGCTGCAGAAAACATTCTCATCACCTACTACACAATGGGTAAAACAGACAATGCAGTGCAAATAGCACAAGATAATGGTCTTAAGAATTTTGAGGCAGGAATCTATGCAAAAGAAGGCAACAACGAAAAGGCACTTGTTATATACGAAGAAATTCTGCAAGAGGAAATCAAAAAATATAAGGAACAAGCACAAACAGATTATAAAAACAAACCAGGAAAACATGCTGCGTATATGAGGAAACGAGCCTCATTGGGAGAAGTAGATGGCCAGACATATGTGCCAATTGCCAATACGCTTGCAAAATTGGGCCGCGATCAAGAAGCACTTGCCTACTACGAGAAAAGCATACAAATCCAGGCTGAATATGAAGCAGTATATGACCAAACTGCTGATTTCTCCTATATGAATAGGGGCGATTATTATCTCTATAAAGGAGATTACCAGAGAGCAATAGATGAATATAATCGAGTACTTACTCAAGATAATTATGAATGGTCTCCTCATACGGCACGAGCAACCGCGTATATAAAAATGGGTGAGCTAAGCAAAGCCTTAGAAGACATAAATTTTAACCTTACTCAAGGAAACGAGAATGATATCGAATATAAAACATTAAAAGCCTATATTTATAAACTCCAAAATAACACGTCTTTATATGAGCAGGAAGCGAAAGAGATCGATGAATTAAAGAAAGAAGAAGTGAGAAGGGATAAAGATTTGATTATTGCCATAGATCAAGGCAAACTTATACGAGCGCATAAATTTTTTGATAGTTACGCTGAGTTTTTGGGGATTGAGGAATAACTCAAGAAGGAGTGCTTCCTCCCACGGTGGAGAGTATATATGCCTGCCCTACATATAACTCTCCACGGTGAAAGTAAGCGATAAAAATATTCTGTATTTACGGTCCAAATGCTTTATTCTTGCTTCAGCAAATTTCTTGACAATCCGCTATAGGTTTGTTAGCATGACATTTAACAAATTGTCTTATACACATCCAAACGGATTTTATTGGCAATTTGATACTATACAGAGCATTGCTAATCGTAGCTTCAACTTTCAATCCGCTCACGCGCAAGCGCTGAGCGGGACTGCCTTACATAAGCTAGCGTTAGTGATGCTCTATTTATTAGAAACAGTTTCTAGTTGCAAACGTTAGTTTGTAAACAGATTACTGTTTCTTATACCCGCCGGTTGACGCAGCACGAGGCGTGTTCGAACCCACCTGCAACGCTATCGCGTAGCGATTGCGGGCACGGTAGAACTGAAAGCCGAGTGCTAAGGAAAGGCGGGTGATCTAACTAAAACTCCTCTTATAGAGTAAACACACTAATACTCAATCCTTTTTCCTTCAATCTTTTAAACTGTTCCCGTGCGTGATTTTCAAATGCAAGCTGTGCATGCTCCTTCGGCGATAGACGTTTATTTTTATCCTTTTTAATGAATACAGACAATAGGTTTTTCATAACAGGCTGATTGTAACCCGATTATATACCCAGTGTCAAGACTTATAGTTTTCAATGATCGTATTTTACATTATCCTATAATAATAGTCAATCATTATAGACTATTAAAACAGCCCAAAAACTATCAACAATACATATGTGGATAACTAATGACTGTCTGGAAGATGTGAAAAAGAGGCCCAATACTCCCGTGCCCATTTTCGCAGATCTCCTATGGTTGCATGAGAATTTTTAGGATTAAAAAGACGGATCACGTATGCATGATCTGGAGTCAGGGTGAGAAGTATTTTGGTAAGGTCAGTTATTCGTATATGTGCTTTTATGAGTTCCTTATATTCTGTATCGACAAATTTCATCCAGTGAGTAAGCCGTGTATCTGCCTCCCCTATCATTTGTTCCCAAGGAAATGACTCCACTGGATCACTTGGAAGACCCTTACGTAGAGCAGCAAGCATACCAGTATATACTTTTACATAGTCATCATCTGCGTAACGACCTACATATTGATCAATAATGCTCCGTCTGCGTAACGAGGACGCGGTGAGTTCGTCAAGGAATCTATACATTTGTACGTACGATATGTAGTAAAGTTCACGACGAAAAGACGCCGAATTTTGCTCACGATAAACGGTTCTTGCAAATTCGGTGTGCTCTTCTGGTGTTGGTAACTGTTCTAAGTAGATTTTCGTGCTCTGCGGTGACTTTATCAGAACGTGTTATGTCTCTGAAAGAGTACCGTACTTTATGAGAACCTATAGGAAGACTAAAACTAGATTTAGTGAACCCGCGAGGCAAATTATCAGTACTATCCTCACTTCTAGAATTCCAAGCGATAGCAAATGATTTTGAATTTAAAGCACAGGTAAGTGAAGTTGGATGAATGGTAATGTTCTCGATAGCCCCACTACCTATTCCGAATTTGTTCGCGAGGGAACTTTTTACTTTTTCAATTCTTTTACGTTGTAGGACGTACAGCAAACCTTCTCGCTCTGCCTGAAATACGGGGAGCCCATGGAAAAAGAGCCATTCTTGCCGGCGTGATAGGTCATAATTTTCTTCTTCTAAAATAGAATCTATCCTCGGTTCAGCTTGAGTAGGATCATCAATAGGAAGAACTTCCTCAACAATTCTTCCTACTACAGTGGGCATCTCACGAATATGATCAATAGTTTCTGCTGTGATGGCCATGCGAGGGAGATTATACTACTAGATTGGCTTTATCTTTACATGAAGGTCGAATCAACATTGTCTCCGTCAACGATAGGATCGATTTTGAAAATTTAGTGCATATGCATGAAAAATTCAAAATGTGGAATGACAAAAAGCCTGATGATTAATAGATTGTCAAAAGAAATGCCAAAGGTGGACGGAATACTCAGACGTAGTATGTTGCTTTCCCTTTGCCTCTTCGCTCAATCAATTGTAAATCGAGAAGTTTCTGGAAATCGAGCGTTCGAGTTGCTTTTGCCCGATTGGTAAGCTTCGCATAATCCCGATCAGTGATAAACCCTTTCTCACGTATAAAATCAAGCAGCTTAATATGATATGGTTGCAGTTTGGTTTGAGGTGACAAAGCAAGTTGTGGAAGCACTTTTTGTACACGTAGCAGTTCATCAATAATACCTTCGGTAAAATATTCAAGCCAAGAAGTAAAGTCTATGTGGTCTACTAACTCATAATAATTACCATATTCGCCGACGGTCTGAAAGTATCTTGTCACATTTTTGTTATAGTAGTTCTCAAAACTAAATAAGTTAAACGTATTTAACCCCATGGCTGCAAGGAGCACTTTGGTAGCAAGCCTCGTTGTTCTGCCATTTCCATCCATGAAGGGATGAATGATAACCATTTGCTTGTGAAAGATACCAGCTAAGATCAGCGTATCTATTCTTTCTCTATTACTGTTTACAAACGTAATAAGGTTTTGTAGTAAAGGTTGTACGTCTTTTACATCGGGAGGCAAATAGACTACGCGACCTCTCCGTGGGTCATTCACTACCAATGGCTTTTGACGCAATCTGCCTGATTCATACGAAGGAAGAAGTTTTCCAGTAACTTGTTTTTGAATAGAAAGAATAAGATTTAGTGACAGTTTTACCGAATCGTTGGTACTGTGTTCGTTCATTTTTTTCAGAGCTTCATTGTAATTTAATACCTCCTGTTCACTTGCGCGTATGTGAGCGGGTTTTGATTTGAGTATTTTTTTAACTTCGGTTAAAGGGAGCGGGTTCCCTTCAATGCTGGTTGAGGCGTAGGTCGAGACTGCCTGCGCTGTTCGTTCAAGTTCAAGAAGTACGATATGAGGAAAACGGCGCGAATTGAGCTCTGAAATTATCATATTGATGCGTTTAATATTGGCAAGAAGCCCGTCGGTAATGGTATATTTTGGAGTAAACATATAGTCTAATTTTAGTCGATTTTTAGTCGATTGTCAACGAGAGATATTTTTTACCAGATGAGTAATCTGCGGAAACCGGGAAGAATCATATATAGTGGTATACCCGAGCCGCTTTGCCTCTTTTATACGCCGCTCGGAGCGCGAGACACGCTGCACTTCTCCTAAGAGTGACAGTTCGCCAATTGCAACTGCCTTGTCAGGAAGCGGTTTATTTTTAAATGATGAAACAATAGATACGGCTATTCCTAAATCTGCAGCCGGCTCGGCAATCGTCATGCCGCCGGACACATTGACATAGACATCAAACCGCTCAAGAGGTAATCGAAGATGCTTGGAAAGAATGGCGCAGATCATGGTGAGTCGGTTAAAACTCACGCCGTTTCCGACGCGCCGCGGCGATTTAAGCTCTGATGGGGCAACCAGCGCTTGGATTTCAACTAAAATTGGCCGCGTGCCTTCCATAACCACGACCGTCGCCTGACCGGCAAGAGCGTGTTCGCGTTGTTGGATAAATGAACTGGAAGGATTAGTTACCTCTCGCAAACCATCCTCGTGCATGGAAAAAACGCCCACTTCATCGGTCGGGCCAAAACGGTTTTTGGTAACGCGCAGAATGCGGGTCTCTTCAAAACGCGATCCTTCCATATAGAGTACCGTATCAACCAGATGCTCCAGTACTTTTGGACCTGCTATGGATCCTTCTTTGGTCACTTGCCCCACGATAATGGTAGGAATGCGCAGGCTTTTGGCAGTCTGGATGAGTTGATAGGCACATTCACGCACCTGACCCACCGACCCCGGCGCGCCCGTCAATGCTTCACTGTACATCGTCTGGATAGAATCCACGATCAGTAAGCCATACGCCTCAGAATGCGTCAGTTGAGAAAGAAGCGCTTCCATATTTGTTTCGGCAAAAAGTGTTAATGACTCGTTCTGCTTTGCTGAAAAGCCTAAGCGCCGTGCCCTGAGACCAATTTGCTCAGGAGATTCTTCGCCGGAGGTGTATAAAATTGTAGTAGCAGGGTTTGTCCCTGCCTTTTTCTCGGCACCCGCAAGGGGTGCAACTACTGACTTTACAACTTGTAA
>Ga0075636_131_pt1 | contig 11187 bp, 15 predicted proteins | sample RifGroA1_FD_68388 | JGI IMG/M metagenome (GOLD analysis project Ga0075636, IMG submission 68388) | Microgenomates (Roizmanbacteria) bacterium GW2011_GWA1_41_13 | reverse complement strand
TGATGAACCAGAGACAGGTGAAACAGTTGTTTATACAGCGCCTAATGAACTGACTAAAGTCCGTGAAGCTCTTAAATCTGCCGGATTGGAAATTGTAGGCGCTGAGCTGGTATATGCGCCGAATAACAATATTGAAATTAGCGACCGTGAAACAGCTAGAAAGATCATCAACTTGATGGACGCCTTAGAAGACCTGGATGATGTTACCAACACTCATACTAACTTCGACATCGCTGAAGGCATAAATGTCGGTTGAGCTTAAGGAACCCGTAGCAGGTGTAGTTCTGCGAGACGCTCGTGGCCGTTATTTACTGGTTCAGGAAAGACAACTAAAAGCCTATGGTCTGTGGAATCTGCCTGCTGGTTGGATTGATGAAGGCGAGACGCCCCAACAGGCGGCAATTCGTGAAGCCAAAGAAGAGGTAGGACTAGACGTTGAGCTAGTAAGCAACAAATCCTTGCTCTCGAGCTTAAATAGCTCAAAAACGAGGATGTTAAACTCTTTTCAAGCTCGGGTCAAAAGCGGAACTCTGAAATTCCAAAGGGAAGAGTTATTGGATGCAAGATGGTTTTCTCTAGATGAAATTGAGGAACTTAATAAATCGGGAAAAATTAGAGATCCTTGGGTTATCCAAAGTATTCAAAAGGCTGAGGGGCAGAGGTAGTTATGCGGCTGTTTTTATCTTCCCAGGACTTTGGAAACTATCCGGAAGTCGCGGCTAAATTAGCCGGCCGAAACAGAAAAGCGGCTTACGTGAAAAACGCCCAAGATGATAAACCTGATGAAAGGGATCTAAGCACTCCTGAAAAGAAGCTCATGTTTGAAGCTGCAGGTTTTGAGTTTGAAGAGATAGACCTGCGTAATTATTTCGGTAAATCCAAGGACTTACTTAACAAATTAAGTAATTTTGGTTCTTTTTGGTCATCGGGCGGCAATACATTTATCTTACGCCGGGCCATGAAAGCTAGCGGCTTGGATGAGATCCTCAAGCAACTTCTTAAGGAAGATAAAATTATGTACGGCGGTTGGAGTGCCGGCGCCTGCGTCACAGCTCCTTCACTCCATGGCATTGAATATGGTGACCGGCCTCAACCAGATGTAGTGCCTAAAAACTATCCTGTTAGGAAAACAATCTGGGAGGGGCTTAATCTAGTACCGTTTATGATAGTCCCGCATTGCCGATCTGATTGGTTCGGCAAAGAGGCAGATAGATCAATTAGATACTTCAAAAAACACAAGATACCATACAAGCCGTTACAAGATGGCCAAGTTATAGTAGTTGATGGTAAGAAAACAGAGTTTTTGAAATGAGAATCATCGGTATTGACCCCGGCACAGGCATCTTGGGCTTTGGAATCATAGAAGCTGACAAAAATGGCAAATGCACTCTTATAGATGCTGGCATAATCCGTACGCCGGTCAAGGAGGCTGAAACAGTGCGTTTGCAGACCATTTTTGAAGAACTGAAAGACATTATCACTCAGTCTAAACCGGCAGAAATGGCCATTGAGAAGCTATTCTTTGCCCAAAATATCACTACTGCCATGAGTGTAGCTCAGGCCAGGGGAGTAGCGATTGTCGCCGGTGCCCAGGCTGGCTTAAAGGTAGCTGAATACACCCCATTGCAGATTAAACAAGCACTGACTGGCTATGGGCGGGCAGAAAAGAAACAAATGCAGGAAATGGTACGCATCATGCTGGGATTAAAAAAAGTTCCCCAACCGGATGACTGTGCCGATGCTCTGGCGGCTGCCATAACACATGCCAGCGTAGTCTGGGGTAAAATAAGGCCATGATTGCAACTTTGGAAGGCAAAGTGCTAGAGAAAATCGGTGTAACTGTCATTATTGGCTGCAACGGTACCGGCTACGGCGTACTGGTGCCCTTTGAAGACTTCGGCGCTCTACATCCGGGCGAGAGAGCTAAGCTGTATATCCATGAAAGTATCCGTGAGAATGCCCACGATCTGTTTGGCTTCCGCTCTAAGGAAGCCAAAGCTTTGTTTGAACAGCTGTTAAGTGTTAAGGGAATTGGTCCTAAGATGGCACTGTCTATCTTAAGCGTTGCTTCAGTGGCCCAGGTGCGTAGGGCCATAGCCGAGGGGGATATTAAGTTTATCTCCCAGGCTGTAGGTGTTGGCAAGAAGGCAGCAGAGCGGGTAGTGGTTGATCTTAAAGACAAGGTCGGCTTGTTAGCGGCGCAGGATGCTACAGATTTTCTAACCACTTTAGCCGATCCTAATGATGAAGCCTTGCAAGGGTTGGTAGCGCTTGGCTATTCAGTGGCTGACGCAGCTGAGGCTCTGAGGAAGGTGGATAGGAAACTTTCACCCGAGGAACGTATTAAGCAAGCCCTTAAAACTTAGGCCGCATTGCAAAATTAGCATAAGTATGTTACTATAGATCAATGACTCGCAAAAAAATACAATATATTGAAGGTCAAGGCTCACTTTTTCAGCCTTTTGAAGGCACTGTAGACCAAAGCGTAGACGGTAATGGCTATCCGGTACATTATGGACCAGAGGGAAGCTATGTTGATATTACGAAGAGAGCCGAACTATTGCACGGTTCATTACTAGCTTTAGGTAAACGAAATCAGCGCCTAGGTTTTGATGTGGCATCTCATACAAAACCCTATAGCAGTCCTATATGGGGTAGATATGAAGATATAACCCCTGTTGTAATAGAAGGTGCTCAACGCAATGTTGAGAACTTTCTCGATGTAGCGAAGCAGGATTTTTGGGGTGCTACCGGTTTTGCTGCCTTGCGTGGTCAGGGAGTAATAAGCAATACCGAGATTGACGCAAGAGGCCGTAAAATGTGGCGGGACTTTACCCGTAAATACGGTGACCCTCAAGTTAAAGCCCGACGCGACAAATATAAAAGACAGCTTAAAAAAGTTGTTAAAAATTCCAAAAATCCTGAAGAATTAGCTGCCTAGCTTATACTTGATTGATGAGTTTTTTCAGAAAAAATGCCCAGGTTGTTTCTTAGTGTGGGCACGGAGATACTTAATCAAACTGTTAAAATATAGAAATGCCCAGCGAAACAGATTCTAAGCCAGACTTTGAGCTGCCCTCCGAAGAACCTACTGAGCGTGACTTTTCAGTTATTTGGCACAGCTTACCATTCCCGAGGTTGCTGTTGGATAGGCTTAATCGTGAGATGGAGAGATTAACGAAAGAAGGAGTATCGAGTCATACTGAAGCTAGACAGTTGGCTAAAGAAAAAATTGAGGAAGAACTTACAGAGGAAGAATACCAGAATATTTTAGCGGAAATTCAAAGTCGTCCTCCTAGAGACTCGATGATGCCGCCTCCTGCCATGATGGACGCCAAAGAAGCGGACCCGGTTTTTCCGCCGGAAGTGCACTAGTACAATATAGCGAATGAGTTTTTTGGATAAACTACCAAAGCCAATATTTATATTGGCACCAATGGATGACGTCACCGACACAGTTTTCCGCCAGATCATAGCTGATCTGGCGTCACCTGACCTATATTTCAGCGAATTTGTTAATGTTGATGGTCTGCAAAGCCCAGGCAGGGAAAAACTAATCAGAAAATTACGATTTACGGCTAAAGAAAAACCAATTTTTGCCCAGCTATGGGGCCTAAAACCAGACAATTTTTATAAAACCACCAAAGACGTAATTGCTATGGGCTTTGACGGGGTAGACTTGAACATGGGCTGCCCGATAAAGACAGTTATTAAAAACGGTGCCTGTGCCGCCCTGATTAACAATAGGGAACTGGCCAGCGAGATTATCGATGCTACCAGACAAGCGGCAGGTGATTTCCCCGTTTCTGTAAAGACTCGTGTAGGACTTACAACACCAGACATGAGCTGGATAGGGTTTTTACTTTCCAAAAAGCTTGACTTGTTAAGTATTCACGGCCGTACGGCCCAGCAGCTATCTAAAGTTCCAGCTGACTGGAATCTAATTGGCAAAGCCCGGGAAATGCGCGATACCCTCTGCCCCGGTGCTTTAATAGTCGGTAACGGCGATGTTATGACACGCGTTCAGGGAATTAAATTAGCCAGTAAATATAAACTGGACGGTATTATGATCGGCCGCGGTGTCTTCCACGATCCGTTCGTCTTTGCTAAAAACAGCCCTTGGGAGCAGTGGAGCAAAAAACAAAAGATCGAGTTATTCCAAAAGCACATTGAGCTGTTTGCCAAGACTTGGAAACAAGGAGAATATAAATTCGACAGCTTAAAGAAATTCTGCAAGCTTTATTTAAGTGGTTTTGAGGGCGCTTCTGAGCTACGCGAGCAATTCATGGCCACTCATAGCCCGAAAGACGCTTTTTCACTACTGGCTAAGCAGTTGTGACCAAGCTTACGGAATCATTTGGGCAAATGGTCTAAAATACAACTGTTATGGACAGGATAGACGAAGCCTTTGAAACCGTTGATCGGGCTAACTTTGTGCCTAAAGAACTACGCGACGCAATAGATATTGATGCACCACTGCCCATTGGCTACGGTCAGACCAATTCCCAACCCTATACGGTCAGGTTAATGCTTGAGTGGTTAGATGCTCAACCTGGCGAGAAGATTTTAGATGTTGGCTCCGGCTCCGGCTGGACAACAGCTCTGTTAGCTTATTTGGTCGGTCCCAAAGGCAGAATTTACGCTGTTGAGCGGGTACCGGAACTGGTAGAGTTTGGCCAGGAGAATACCGAGCGGGCTAGGGTTAAAAATGCTAGCTTTTTCCAAGCCGGTGATGAGTTCGGTTTGCCCGAGGAAGCGCCATTTGATCGGATTTTGGTCAGTGCTTCGGCTGATCAGTTGCCACAGGAACTGGTAAATCAACTTAAGGTTGGCGGCAAGATGGTTATACCTGTGCAACACGATATTTTAGAAATAACTAAGAAGACTAAAGGCGATTTAGATATTAAAAAGCACGGAGGTTTTGCCTTCGTACCCTTGCTCTAAGCTGGTGGGGATGCCTGGATTCGAACCAGGGACCAATTGGTTATGAGCCAACTGCTCTGAACCACTGAGCTACATCCCCTCTAAAAACAGTATAAGTTATAATGAAGTTGTGCCACAACAGATAAAAAACTTTTGGAACTCAAAAAAAAGACAGCAATTAACCGACGTCCGTAATATTGGCCTATATATCTTCGCTATCATTGTCCTAGCTATTACCTGGAGCGGTATCAAGACAGTTCAAAAGAACTATGAACTACAAAAGCAAGTTTCAACTCTGCAGCAACAAAACGCTGTATTGCAACTGCAAAACGAGAATACTGAGCTAGAGAACAAATACTTCCAGACCAACCAATACCTGGAACTGGCCGCCCGCCAATATTTTGGTCTAGCAGCCCCCGGGGAAAAAATCTTATTAGTTCCTAAGGACGTAGCCATGAAATATGTTGACGTTAACTTAAGTCCACAAAACTCTGCTAAAAGTTCGGAAGATAAACGTTCACGCTACGCTAAAAATTTCCAAGCATGGCGAGATTTTTTGCTTGGCCGCAAGGTATCTATAGATTGACAAACAGCCTTTAACAGATTAGAATACAGGGCTGGTAATGACGCGGGGTGGAGCAGTAGTAGCTCGCGTGGCTCATAACCACGAGGTCGCAGGTGCAATTCCTGCCCCCGCTACCATGAAATAAGCCTAACCCAACGGTTAGGCGTTTTTATTAGTGATAAAATATAAATATATGGAAGAACAACTTAGATTTGATTATGTTGAGCCAAGTAGGTCGCCGACATATGAGAAAGTTCTCAAAAACCAGCTAGAAGATGCCGAGGCTATCCTTGGCGTGAATGCCTCGCCTCAGAAAATATCGGAATTGGCCGAAAGCATGTACGAACAGGATCACCTTTTCGAAACAGACGGGCTCTAAAGCACAAGAAAACTCCCCTATTTAGGGGAGTTTTTCTCTAGCTTAGTAAAACTTACCAGCTGTTGGTGCGAGGCTTGTCTTCTTTAGGACGAGCTTCAGCAACAGATATGCTGCGTCCGCCGACCTCGGTACCGTTAAGTGCCTTTTCAGCAGCTTTGCCTTCTTCGTCGTTTTCGAACTCGACGAAGCCAAAACCTTTGCTGCGGCCACTATCACGATCCTTGACGACGGTAGCTGAAGCCACTGTGCCATGGGCGGCAAACAATTCCTTAAGCTCATCGTCAGTTGTGGTGAATGGTAATCCACCTACAAATACTTTGTACATTTAAATATTCTTTCTTACTTAGTTACTTAGGAACGACCCCTTACAGTCTGGTTTCTTGAACTCAAGCGTAAGCCGAACATTCCAAAGCTACCAAGAACAGATAAGATCCTAACAGCGGTAGTTAAGCACATTAGTTTCCAAAATACAATAATAATACTTGACGTGCTTGCTAAAACGGTTATGATTAGGGCAGATCGTTCCAATAAAAAACAAAAAAGGTGCAAAGTAATGTCAACCGAACTAGGATACCTATTGGTTCCAGCTAAGGACAATAACTTGGAAGAATTCCAAGAAATAGACCAGTGGCTGGCCGAAGTGCAAGACCCAGAACAACTGGTTCAAATCTGATTAACAGGTTAGATCTGCTATAATACCCCTGTTGCGCTGTGGCAGGGTAGCTCAGTTGGTTAGAGCACAGGACTCATAAGCCTGGGGTCGCCGGTTCAAATCCGGCCCCTGCTACCAAGTTGATGAAGATTGATTTACCAAGTGGCTGCTATGTCTTAGCGGTCAGTGGCGGCGTAGACTCCATGACCCTTTTAGACATTCTGGCTAAAAAGCCAGGCTTTGAACTGGTTGTGGCTCATTTTAACCATGGCATCCGGGTAGATTCAGCCAAAGACGAACAGCTGGTCAGAAAAACTGCCCAAAAATATGGCTTGGTCTTTGAAGTTGGCCATGGCCGTTTAGGTAAAAATACCAGTGAAGAAACTGCCCGCCAGGCTCGTTATGAATTTCTAGATGCCGTGAAAAAGAAACATAAAGCCAAGGCCGTTATTACCGCCCACCACCAAGATGATTTAATTGAAACTGCTTTCTTAAACATTCTACGGGGTACCGGTCGAAAAGGCCTTTCGTCTATCATGAGTCCAAGGATCATCCGGCCGCTTTTAAATGTTCCAAAACCTGAAATTCTGGAATATGCCAAAAAACATCATCTTCAGTGGCGAGAAGACGTGACCAACATTGAAACAAGGTATCTGCGCAATTATATTAGACAAAATCTTATGTCGGTATTATCCAAAAAACAGCGCCAGGAAATATTGGATAATATCAACAAAGTCGCAAAACTCAATAAATTAATAGAACAAGATATTGCGACTTTATCTCATACTCATCTGAAGGAACTTGACCGCCGTCAATTTATCATGCTGCCAAGCGAAGTTTCTGAAGAGCTGCTTGCTCAGTGGTTAAGAAATAATCAACTGCGGGATTTTGACCGTAAAACTATCAAACGATTAAGTACGGCTATCAAAACAGCCCCTGTCGGCTCCATACATGAGGTTATAAGTGGCCGCAGACTAAAACTAACAGCAAAGACCGCCAAACTAATTTAAACGTACAGGGGTCACTCCTGGGTGCTATAATTGTCACATATGGATAACAAGAAGCAGTTTCGCCTCGGTGGCGGAGGTGGCGGAGGTAGCGGTGAGAAGCGCAACCGCTTTAAGAACTTCGGCTTTTTAGCCCTGCTGATTTTATTTGCCCTGGTAATCTACGCCGCCTTTAACCAGCCCAGTAAGCTAAAGGAAGTCCCCTTTTCACAGGTAGTCAGTGAGTCTAACTCCGGTAACATCCAAAAAATCCAGGTTAACGGCAACGAGCTATTAATTACCCCTAAAGGCCAGAGTAAACCAACCGAAAAATCCTTTAAAGAAGAAGGTTCAAGTATCTACCAACAGGGTTTGGCTCAAGGCAAAGTTGAGATAGTTAACAAACCAGGTAGTAGTGGTGGTAGTTTTTGGGTACAGCTGGCCATTAACCTGCTGCCGGTGATTATCATTGCCGCTATCTTAATATTCATGTTTAGGAGCGCCCAAGGCCAGGGCAACCAGGCCCTAAGCTTCGGGAAGAGCCGGGCCCGGCTTTACGGTAATGAAAAAGACAAAATTACCTTTGCCGATGTGGCCGGCAATGACGAATCCAAACAGGACCTACAGGAAGTTGTGGAATTTCTAAAGTATCCCAAGAAGTTTGAAGGGGTCGGCGCCAGAATTCCCAAAGGTGTGCTACTAATTGGCCCGCCGGGTACCGGTAAAACCCTGCTGGCTCGGGCAGTGGCTGGTGAAGCTAATGCACCGTTCTTTTCCATCAGCGGCTCAGAGTTTGTCGAGATGTTTGTCGGAGTCGGAGCTAGCCGGGTACGTGATTTGTTTAATAAAGCTAAGAAAAACGCCCCTTGTATTATCTTTATTGACGAAATAGATGCCGTCGGTCGCCGCCGCGGCTCTGGTATGGGCGGCGGGCATGATGAGCGTGAACAGACACTTAATCAGATCCTGGTGGAGATGGACGGCTTTGAACAAGGTGTCAACGTAATTGTGTTGGCAGCCACCAACCGCAGCGACGTGTTGGATCCGGCGTTACTAAGGCCCGGCCGCTTTGACCGAAGAGTTAATATTGACTTACCTGATCGTAAAGACCGCAAATTAATTCTAGAGACTCACTTCAAAGAAAAGCCGGTCAGCAAAGAAGTTGACCTGGAAACCTTATCGGCCAAAACAGCCGGCTCATCAGGTGCTGATCTGGCTAACATTGCCAATGAAGCAGCCATCTTAGCTGCTCGTCATAACCGCAAAGTAATTGAAAACGAAGACGTAGTCCAAGCCTTTGAAAAAGTCGCCCTCGGCCCGGAACGCAAAAGTAAAATTATGAGTGACAAAGAAAAAGAGCTGACTGCTTATCACGAAGCCGGCCATGCCGTGGTGGGACACGTTCTGCCGGATAGCGACATGGTACACAAAGTTACAATTATCCCCCGCGGTGCCACCGGTGGCGTAACATGGTTTATTCCGCCGGAAGACAAAAGCTACCACAGTATTATTGAATTTAAGGACGTGTTAGCTCGCATGCTGGGCGGCCGGGTGGCCGAGGAATTGAAATATGGTCCCGATCGTGTAACCACCGGTGCTGGATCAGACCTACAAAAGGCCGCCGAACTGGCCCGCGATATGATCATCAACCAGGGAATGGGCAAACAGTTGCGTGACCAAGTTTTCCATGTGGATGAAGGCATGATGCTAGAGAGGCTGGTCCACGAGCGACAATATTCCGACGACACCGCTAAAGTGATAGATAACGAAGTTGAAGCTTTAATAACAGAGGCCGGCCAGCGCGCCCGAGAGGTGCTGAAAGTTAACCTGCCAAAACTCGAGCAGTTAAAGGTGGCGCTACTGGAAAAAGAAACGGTTGAAGCCGACGAAGTCCTGAAGATCCTCGAGGGCTCGACCATGCCCAAAGAAGCCGCCCTCTACTAATCACTGCTAACTTACCCTCAAAGAATTTCTAGTTTTTGGAGATCCTGGACAAGCTGATCATAGCTTCGGTACAGGATATCTGTGAAGCCACAATCTTTGGCTGTTTTAAGACTGTTTTCGCTGTCATCGACAAAAATTAGCTGGCTCAAGTCAACACCTAAAGCCTTAGCGAAATCTTTAAAACCGGCAGATTCTGGTTTTACAAAGCCAGTTTCAGCCGAAACTCGAATTACGTCGACGTGATCACTAAGTTTTAGTCGCATATGTTCGGCGGCTTCTTTAGAGTTATTGCTAAGGATGCCTATTTTATAGCCCTTAGCTTTTAAGGTATCTATTAAATTAACTAAATCTTGATTGATTGTTTTTAATTTTTTGACTTGAGCATCACTTATTTTTTGGAAATCTTGCCATTTTTCTGACTGACCAAGTTCATCAAGTATAGTTTTCCAGAGCTCCTCCCAACTTATCTCGCCGCGGTTACTTTTTTTGTAGTGCTTGAAATAAATAGTCTTGTACTCATCCTCAGATAACCCCAGTAAATCTTGTATTTTTTGGTTAAAACCTTTAGCAGGTTCTCCGGCTAAGACTCCACCATAGTCGAAGCCAATTGCTTTATACATAAGTATTCCGATAATAACAGATAGACAGTGGTAAATGTTAGAATGTGAGTATGGCTATTGAGAGAATTGTCAACACCACGCCGCCGGATGACGGGGATGTTGACGAGCAAGAATTAGAACAAACTTTGCGGCCGCGGGATTTTAAAAACTACGTTGGCCAGGAGCGCCTGAAGAAGAATCTGCAACTGGCAATCGCCGCGGCTAAAAAACGCGGTGAGCCAATTGATCATGTCCTACTTTATGGCCCGCCAGGATTAGGTAAAACTACCATGGCCACCGTTATTGCTAATGAAATGGGCGCCCAGATCCGGGTAACTTCGGGGCCGGCTGTTGAACGGGCAGGCGATTTGGCCAGCTTGCTGACTAATTTGCAAGACGGCGACATATTGTTTATAGATGAAATTCACCAGCTTAACCGGACGGTTGAAGAAGTACTTTATTCAGCCATGGAGGACTTTAAGCTCGATATTATGATTGGCAAAGGTCCCAGTGCCCGGAGCCTGCGCCTTGACCTACCTATGTTTACAATTATCGGTGCCACCACTCGCGCTGGGGCCCTGGGCGCACCCTTACGTGATCGTTTTGGCATGACCCACCGCCTGGAGTTTTATACACCAGAAGAGATCGCCAGGATCATTAAACGTTCGGCCAAGATACTGGACGTTAAAATTGATGAGCCGGCCGGTAAGCTGCTGGCTGGGCGGGCCCGGCTGACACCCCGGATTGCCAACCGCTTGCTAAAGCGGGTCCGTGATTACGCTGACATTAATGGCGATGGGGTTATTGATGAACCGCTGGCTCTTAAAGCTCTGGATCTAATGGAGATCGATAAGCTCGGTCTTGATCCGGCCGACCGCCAGCTACTGAGTGTTATTATTGAACACCATGGGGGCGGACCAGTGGGGGTTGAAACCCTGGCTGCTCTAACAGCCGAAGAGCGGGGCACCATCGAAGACTTCTATGAACCATACCTTATGCAGATCGGCTTGCTGGAGCGTACCCCCCGGGGCCGCAAGGTAACCGCTCGGGCCTGGCAACACCTTGGCAAACAACCTGCCAAGCAATCCCAACCTAAATTAATATAGGGAGAATTATGCAACCGGAAAATCCTCAAACAC
>Ga0075636_128_pt1 | contig 15402 bp, 17 predicted proteins | sample RifGroA1_FD_68388 | JGI IMG/M metagenome (GOLD analysis project Ga0075636, IMG submission 68388) | Microgenomates (Roizmanbacteria) bacterium GW2011_GWA1_41_13 | reverse complement strand
AGATATGGTTGAAGGCGGCGGATTGCGCGTTACGACAACACTTGACAGCGATCTTCAATTGAAAGCAGAAGGAATTCTTGAAGAAGAGCTCGAAAAAGTACAAAAACTTAAAGTATCAAACGGTGCTATTGTCATTCTTGACCCTCAAACGGGGGAAATTCTCACGATGGTCGGATCTAAACACTATGATTCAGAAGAAGATGCAGATTTTCAGGGAAAGTTTAATGTCGTTGTTCAAGGATTGCGACAGCCGGGATCTGCACTAAAACCGCTCGTCTACGCGACTGCCTTTGAGAGTGGATTTACGCCATCTACTCTTATCATGGATGTACCGACCAAATTTCCCGGAGGCGGCGAGGAAGAATTTTATGAGCCAAAAAATTATGATGAAAAATTTCGAGGTCCCGTGCAGATGCGTTTTACGCTCGGCAATTCCATTAATGTACCAGCGGTTAAGACACTTGCTCTGGTAGGACTGAATAATTTTCTCGAAACAGCCTATCGGATGGGGCTGGACACGCTCGAGCCAACACAGGAAAACATGAGCAGATTCGGATTGTCCGTCGCTTTAGGCGGCGGTGAAGTGACACTTCTTGATTTATCCCAAAGTTATGGCGTATTTGCAACCGGCGGCATTAAACATGAGCCAGTTTCCATTCTCGAAGTGAAGGATAAAAATGGAAAAACACTCTTCAAATACCGAGAGACGAAGGGAGAACGGATTCTTTCCGAAGAAGTCTCATTTCTTATTTCACATATTTTGTCTGATAACGAAGCGCGTAAGGAAGTATTCGGTTCGAATTCCTGGCTTCATATTGCGGGAAATACCGTCGCCGTTAAGACCGGAACTACCGATGATAAACGGGACAACTGGACGGTTGGATTTACCAAAGAAACGGTGGTTGGCGTGTGGGTGGGAAATAATGATAATTCTCCTATGGATCCTTCTCTTGCCTCAGGAGTGACCGGTGCTGCTCCCATCTGGAATCGAGTGATGCGTGAGACTATTTCGTCGGGTCGCTCAGACGGCATTATCGATGTACCGAAAAACGTTGTTGCTTTGCAGATCGATGCCTACGGAGGAGGGCTTCCGAGAGACGGCCAACCCATAAGAAGTGAATATTTTATTAAGGGAACGGAACCAACTGATACGGCTCCTATCTATCAAAGACTGAAAGTTTCAAAGAATGACCGAGGCAGGAGGGCAACGAGCGAAGAGATTGAAAAAGGAGAATACGAAGAAAAAGATGTCATGTATTTTGAAGAAGACGATCCCCTTTCCAGTGAAAAAAATTATTGGCAGGAAGGGATCGATACATGGGTACGATCTCTTAATAATGAATCGTATGTCGCTTCAGGTGGCGTGTCGGGTGTTGATGAAGAAAATCCGACGCCGACACCGGAGGAGGAAGAAGAGCCAACAAAAACACCCATACTTACTCCAAACTCGACCTTGTGACTAATTAACGAGCAATTGTGTGCGTTTATCAATAAGATCAACTTTTTCTTTGAGCTGATTAAATTCTTCTCTCGTAGGTGTATTTCTGATAAGGCTTATTAACAAATCCATTTTGGCTTCGAGTGAATCGAAACGCTTGTCATGTGCGTCAAAACGAGCATTAAACTTCTTTTCGTGCTCATCAAACCGTGCATCTATCTTTTCGAACCTTACACTAAATTTTTCCTCCTGCTCATCAAACCTAGTGTTAATTTGTTCCTTCTGAAATATAAATTGTTCTTTGACTAGTTCCCAATAACTATCTAATCGGTTGTTTACCTTTCCTATTTCCTGATTCAGCAGATTTCTGTATACGATATCAAACAGCTTTGTCTGCTTTTCAAATGCTGTGTCTATTTTCTTCCCCAGTCGTTTTTCTATATGTATTAGAGTGTGATCAGCGAAAGAAGATTGTGGATTGTGTTGTTTCTTTTTCTTTGCCATGTATTCAGTATATCAATTATTTGAGAGTTTTCAAGATGACGATTGTGTTTCTTTTAAAAAAGGGGTATTTTCTCTCGTGGATGGAACTTTGTCGGAATATTGAATTGTACGGGTCCGACGACTAGCGTAGATTTCTGTATAAATCCTCCATGATAGTAGGCATCCATGACTTCACGAAATATTTCAATTGCCGCAGGATTGAAATCTGTCCGCAAACACAAATCTGCATAGTATCCGACGAGCTCTTGAGGCGGTTCATAATTACGTTCTGCCTGGAGATATGCAAAGTTAATAATCTGACGACAAAAAGACTCTTGTTTATTCATGGTTGGTTTATTTTACAACATGCCAATTACGAAATGAAATCATTCATCATTCTTTCAAATTCTTCTCTTTCTTGTTGTGCGGCGTCTAAATAGTGCTCATAACCAACACCTTTTATGATAGGTATTCTCTGTCCATTAAACAAAACAACAGACACTTCTCTCCGAAAATCACTCAGAGGGAGCATCGCTAATGTAATATATGCAGTGTGCGCATCGTCTTCTGCATCTGCCGTTTCTCTGGAAGGAGATTTTTCGTACATTCCTGCGGCATTATGAAATCCTTGATCCGCTTGCTCACGAAGATTTCTTAATCGGTTTAGCGCCTCTTCATCTGATTCTGTTTCCCACTGGTAAATGCCAGATAGATTAAATTCCAAGATAATTCACCCCCTAAATTTGTAGTTTCGCTTTTATTAATTCTTTTATTTCCCCGACTTCTTTGTCTGATAAATTTTTCTTTGGATCTTGGAAGGTAATGCGAAACGTCAGTTTATCTTCATACTGACTTGTTAACGTGACTTCTTTGACTAGCGTGCTTGCGGTTTTTATGGTATCCATAACCGGACCGATGTGCGTGCTCGGTTTAATCGTAAGAGTCATATCTTCAATAACCGGCGGATGTTCAGGGATGGGAGTATAGGACTTTTTAGTTGAAGCATAACGTATCAACATATCAAAATCTATATCAACGAGGATGGAATCATTGATTTGACCAATAAGACCAATTGTTTGCATTGTTTCACTGTTCGACCCGCCTGCATCCCGCATATTGCGGGAAGCATTGCGGGCAGGTTGTTTCATTGTTATGGATGCACGTCGGATCGGGTGAAGTTGATTTGCGATGGGACATGATTCGTCGATTTCAACTCGTAATTCGCCTGCCTGCCGGCGAGGCAGGTAATTCGTAATTCGTAATTCATCAAAGAGCGATTCCACAATTCCTTTCGCTTTATAGAATGACTGTTTAGTGTCGGGTTCATGTATGACAAATGTCAACATGGTTGGTTCTTGAACAGGCTGATTGCGTATGGCGCCATGAGATGGCGCAACTACATTATTTTCCAAATACACTCTGGACAATTCGAACAATCTTAATTCTTCTTTTCGATTCTTATTCTCTACCAATGCCTGCACAATGCCGGGTATTAAACTTGGTCGTAAATACTCCCCTTCTTCAGAGAGTGGATTTTTAATCTTAATGCATTTTTTCCGGTCGAATCCGTAGGTACTGAGAAGTTCAGAAGAAACCAGCGATGAGGTATATAGTTCTGTGAATCCCCCGTATTTTAATGCGTGTTTTACTTTCGTCATCCAATATTGTTTGGTATTTGAAGATTGTGGTACCGGTTCACCTATTTTTACTCGGCTCTGTATGTTGTGATATCCATATATCCGGGTCACTTCTTCGATGATATCTTCTTCAATAGTAACGTCAGCCCGTCTCCAAGAAGGAATAGTAACCGTATAATGTTTATTGGTGAGTTCATCCGTTACCGCAAATCCCAGAGGGGTGAGGATGCTTACTATTTGTTGCGTGGGCAGCTGTTTGCCCATATATGTTTTTATTTTTTCTGACGAAACGGTGACCGGTTTGGGATCATCAGATTTTTCGTACTGATCGTCAATTCTGCTTGCCACCGTTCCCTTGGCGACTTCTCGATAAAGCTGTATACCTCTGAGCATGGCTATTTTTGCCGTCTCAGGATCTGGTCTGTTTTTATTAATGTTTGACGCGTACGTGTGTATGCCGAGCGTCATACACGTTCTTCTGATTCGGTGGGCGTCATTATTCTCGGTGAAAAACAATATCCGTTTCGTGTCGTTTGTGACCACGCTATTTTTTGTGCCCGCAATGCCCGGCAAATCGATTATTTCTCCCGTTCCATCGTCGATAGCTATATCGTCACCCGAAAGCGTATATCCTTTTCCTTCGAAGGTCGTTATTTTTTCGCCTTTTTTAGATGGTCGAATTAGTAAGGTATTTGTTTTAATACGGTCATAGTCAAACACGTGCGTTGGATGACCAGTCTCGAGCATGACATAATTGGTGATATCGACAATAGTATTCAGAGACCTCACTCCTGATTTTTCAAGTCGCTGTCTCATCCACTGGGGTGACTTGCCCATTTCTATGTTGTCAATTACGACACCCAGTACTCTTCTGCATAATTTCGGGTCATTTTTAATCGTGATAGGGAGAGATTCAGAAACGTTTTCAGGTTCAGAAACAAGCAGTTCTTTATATTCTGCCGCAATCCCATTCTGGTTGAGTACTGCGGCAACTTCCCGGGCGAGTCCGATAACTCCCGCCATATCAATGCGGTTGGTGGTTACTTCAATATCATATATCCAATCATCACCCCTTTGTTCAACACGTTCAACTGAAGCGCTATGCAATGAAAGCAACCGCGCAATCTCCCGCGGTTTGGCATCCGTTTTGACGTATTCTGTTAACCAACTGTGGGGTACTAAGATGTTCATTTAAAATTGCTCTAAAAACCTCACATCATTTGAATACAGCATCCGTAAATCAGGAATATTGATTCCCTCCCGCATCATTAAAACTCTCTCCACTCCCCAACCAAATGCAAAAGCCGAATATTTCTTGGGATCAATTCCCCCATTTTTTAGGACATTCGGATGCGTCATACCCGAACCACCGAGTTCAAGCCATCCTTCTTTACAGAGACGGCATCCTTTTCCCTTGCAGACATCACACGTAATATCAATTTCAAAAGATGGTTCAGTAAACTGAAAATGAAACGGTCGTAAGCGCATTTGCCGTTCGGGACCAAAATACTCATGGACAAAAAATTCCATAACGCCTTTCAAATCGCCAATTCCCAATCCTTTATCTACCGCAAGACCCTCAAATTGGTGAAACATGGAACTGTGAGAAATGTCGCTTTGCCGTCGATAGCACTTTCCAATATTAATCATGCGTACGGGAGGTTTACCCAAGCGCTCCATTTCTCTTACCTGTCCATTTGATGTGTGCGGTGTCAGAACAACTTCTCCCAATTTATTGTCTGCCGGCATATCAACGAAGAATGTCTCCCATTCGTCGCGCGCCGCATGCTCTTTGGGCATATTGAGGCTCTCAAATACATACCAGTCGTATTCTACTTCCGGATATGAGACTAAATTGAATCCGATTCTTTTAAAAATTTCTGAAATATCCTCAATTGCTTGTGTTATGAGATGCAGGTGTCCAAGAGAAGGCTTTATTGCGGGCGCCGTCACATCGAAAAATTCTTTTTTCTGTTTTTTAAATTCTTCTCCTTTTAATTCTTTTCCTCTGTTTACAAGTGCTTCCTCAATTTCTGTTTTTAATTGATTGATTTGAACTCCTATCTCTCTTCGTTTATCAATATCTATCTTATTAATTTGGCTAAGCAGTTCATTAATTCCTCCCTTTCTTCCTAAATATGAAACTCTTAGAACTTCTAAGTGTTCAAGCGATGGTGAGTGATAAATATCCCTTATGGCTGTATTACGTATAAATTGAATTTTATTTTCCATGAAGTTACTTTACTTACAATTATATCTTTTTATAGACGCGCCACAAGTGGCGCTATTCCGTCACGAAGAAAATGGAGTAGTAGCACTTGTGCTGCGCTAAAAAATTACTTTCTTGCTTTTTCTACCACTTTGTCAAAAACGTTTGGGTATTCACTTGCTAATACGGCAAGCATTTTACGATTCAATTCAATTTTCTTTTCCTGCAGTGCTTTGATGAATCGACTATACGACCAATCTCTCTGCTTTACAGCTTCTGAAATTCGTAAAATCCATAGTCTTCGGATATCACGTTTTCTTCGTTTTCTACCGGCAAATGCATACTGTCCCGCATGCAAGTCTGCCTCTTTGGCAATTTGAATCAGACGGCTCTTCGTCATGCGAAAACCGCTCGTTCTTTTCAAAATTTTTTTGTGTCTGCGTTTTACGGTGATTCCGCGTTTTACTCTGGTCATAGTTGTGTGCGATCCGAATGCTCCTAATATTTATTCGGATAATTCGGATGTTTTGTAGATTAGGATCGCGTTATATCATCTTCTTAATCTTATTCTTCAACGTTCCCGTTGTCTCTTTGAGAAGCTTCATTCGTCTCTTTTGAGATTTTGATTTCTTGCGTTTTAAATGACGACCCATCTGAGCTCGGTGAAGTAGCTTACCCGTTTTTGTCAGTTTAAAACGTGTTGCGACTGATTTTCTTGTTTTTTGTTTCGGCATTTAAAAACGTCATCCTGAGGTGAGTTTACGAACCGAAGGATCTCGTTGGATGGGATTCTTCGCTTCGCTCAGAATGACAATATAGCATCCTATTGTATCATTTCCTGCTTACCGTCGCAACTAAACGGTTTCCTAAGAATTGGGGCTTTTTTTCAAGAACCGCATTGCCTATTTTTTCCACAAACTGATTGAGCGTATCAAAACCGAATTCTCTGTGTCGCAGCTGCTGTCTTCTAAATCGTACGGTTACTTTTAATTTTCCGCTTTCGGCGAGAAGTTCTTTGCCTCGTTCTGCGCGCGTGGACAAGTCGTGATCTGCCATGAGAGGAGTCAGCCATATTTCTTTTACGTCTCCCGACTTGGTCCCTTTTTTACTTTCCCGTTTTTTCTTATTCTGCTCATATAAAAATTTATTGTAGTCGACGATTTTTGCGACCGGAGGTTTTGCATTGGGGGCAACCTCAACAAGATCAAGATTGAGTTCCCGTGCTTTTTCGAGGGCATCGTATTTATTGAGAACGCCGATGAGTACTCCATCCGGTCCGATTACCCGCAGTTCACTAGCTCGTATACGTTCGTTACGCCAAAATTGTATTTGTTGTGGTCTGTTATAGTTTCTTCTCAATTTCGTTCGTTACCTGATCAATAAACGGGGAAATAGATAATATACCGAGGTCTTCTCCATCGCGCGTTCTAATTGAAATAGTTTTTGCATCGATTTCTTTATCCCCTATTATACCAATGTACGGTACTTTCTGCAACGTAGCATCTCTAATTTTCGCCTGCATACGTTCATTACGATCGTCGATTTCGACACGAATGCGGCGACTACGAATTTGATCACCCATTTTTTCAGCATATTCCACATGCCGTTCCGCTATTGGAATTATTTTCAACTGAACAGGAGAAAGCCATACGGGAAATTTGCCGGCATAATGTTCAATAAGAAATGCAATAATGCGTTCAATGGCTCCAATTGACGACCGGTGAACTACAATTGGTTCTTCTTCCTTTCCCTCCTCATTGATGTATGTTAAATGAAACCGCTTCGGCATGACAAAATCATATTGAACAGTAAAAGCAGTATCTTCTTTTCCGTTGGCGTTGATCATCTGAATGTCTATTTTCGGACCGTAGAACGCTGCATCATTTTCAGCTTCTTCAAATTGAGACTTTCGTTTTTTTAAAACATTCCGGAGAATCTCTTCAGCATGGTCCCACGATACATCATCCTTAAAATATTTTTCATTGTTTGTTCGATCACCGAGCGACAAACGGAAATGATAATCCTTTCCTTGCTTCAAGCCGAGTGTTTTACAGACAAAATCAATCAGATCCAACACGCGGTTAATCTCATCCTCTCCCTGGCCCTTTCTACAAATAATGTGTGCATCAGCCAAGCAAAAAGTTCGTACCCGTTGTAGACCCATAAGTTCTCCCGACTGTTCATATCGATAGAGTTTGGCGAGCTCGGCATAGCGAATTGGCAGCTCTTTGTAACTGTGCGGCTTCGTCAGATATAGTTCGAAATGATGGGGGCACGTCATCGGTCGGAGCATGAATTCCTCATCGTCTATCACAATTGGCGCATACATAGAGTCTTTATAGTATGGATAGTGGCCTGATTTTTTGTACAGATCGAGCTTGGCAATGTCAGGCGTATACACATGCAGATACCCGCGCTTCAGCTCTTCATCGACGATAAACCGTTCAAGTTCACGCCTGATCGTGGCGCCTTTTGGAGTGAAAAGCGGCAATCCCTTTCCGACCGTGTCTGAAAAGGTAAACAAATCCAATTCGCGGCCGAGAATTTTATGGTCTATGTGTTGCTTATCGTTCATATGCTATTAAAAAACCTCCCGTTGCAGGAGGTATCAGTATACAACAACTACACCTCCCGAATCATTCGGTTGAAGTAGTTATTCCGTTGCTTACATTTCGATACATGAGGCCTATTGTACGTTTCATTACGCATGCTGTCAAGATTTGTATAAGATCTTCTTAATTTCACTGAACTTAAACAGTAGTGCCAGCCAATAAAATAGTGGCAAACCAAATATAAATCGAAATACTGGTTGGATGAAGTTATGTTCAAGAAGGTAATTGTAAATTCTAGTTGAATACAGAGTCTCTTTGTCGACGCCTAAAAGTATTTTTATCACTAATATCCAGAGAATAACCAATAAAAATCCACTGAAAGTATACGTCCTAGTCAACTTATTTACTTGTCCGAGTTGTATTAATAAAACAGGAATAAGTATCCACGCAATGCCGATGAGGAATTGTGGGGCCAGATCCGCCTCAATAAGAGAATTCCAAAGTGGTAATTCATAATTAAACAATTTGGGCAATACTATGTTGGATACTGTTATAACAGTGGCAATACTAAATAACAATGTCACACCAGGAAATATATATTGTTTAGCCGGAAAATGTTTAGATAATTTCAAATGTATAAAGAAAATAATAGCTGAAATACCCAGTGTCACAGCCAAGACAGTTATATTGCCCGATGTTAAAATATATTGAATAAAATAGCCCGTAAGAGTAAATGCCCACATGGTCATACACATAAGCGTTAGACTATTCAAAACACCATGAATGGTTGTATTTTTTGTTTGTAAAGAGATGTGAAGTCTTTGATTAGAATCCATACAAATATGTAGGTGGGCGGTAGAGGGACTTGTCAGGCGAAGCCTGATCCCGCTTCGCAGGAAACCTCTTCTATTGTGGATCCAAGAGGACTTGAACCTCTGACCTCTACAATGTCAATGTAGCGCTCTAGCCAGCTGAGCTATGGATCCGGCTGTTTGTATGGTATCAAATCAGGTTGAAAATAGCAACGAAATATCTTCACTACGGGCATACACTCTCCCCGCCCTTTTTAAAACGGTCCCATAAAAAAGACCTTCCGTTTCATCTTATAGAGAAAGATGACTGGAAGGCTAATTACTTAAAGGCTGTTAAGGAGATTAAGAATAAGGAAATTGCGATTCATAGTGAGTTTTTATTGTAGCAAACTATACTGTATTGTCAAGGAATCATAGGATACACATCTAGTAAGCGATAACTAACGTCACATACTGCACAGGTTGGCGAAGCAACATTTCCGTCATCAACGGCTTGTCGTACGTCTTGTTCACTGAGACCACGCATACCAAGTGTCACCATATGATAGCGAGATTGGGGACGTGCAATTCCACAATCAGTTTGTGGATGTACGAAGACTGCGTAATGATTTGAGATCTCAGGAGTATTGTGAATGGTTTCTTTATTACTCATATGCATTATATCGTATGAGAAGTATCTTGATCAAACGGATTTATCTCTCGACCTTGTGCATCGTACACTTCTCGCTGCGCTGTCGTTATTGTTCTATATCCCAACATATCCATTGCTTGATCGAATGAAACACCTGATGTGCTCATTAGTCCTACCGCTGTTTGAACATCTACATCACGTTGAAATTCTTCAGGAAATGGTATTTCTGATGTTGCCATGACTACTATTATCCACTCTGGGTGGATGCGGTTCTTTCTCCGGAAAGAGTAAATGATGTTCCTTTTTTCTTTGCCATGCCCCAATACCCTTTTTTCGCCTTTTTGCCCTGAGCAATTGAAAGCCAGCTGGCTGATTCGGTTACTTTCTTCCGGATATCGGTCAGCAAATTCAAGAGCCATTCAAAAAACCGGATATGATAAATACCAGGTTTGTCGGGTATCTGCTCTACCGTAATTCTTGCCGTTTCGGTAATCATCATTTTATTCTGAGCCTCAATTTTTTTAACTTCCTCTTTTATCATAACAACAAGTTTTTTAATTTGTTCCGTTGTTTGCAGTGTTTCCCTTCGTTCTGCAAATGAGAAAAGTTCGATATCCCGTGGCTTTTCTCTTTTTCGGGCAAAGGGATTTATACCCATGCGCTCAGGCGACATAATGCCGCCATCAAACCCACCATCGTAGGTATTAGGTTCACCTGCAGAAGGAGACGGAAGACCGGCCAATGAACGAGCTCCATCACGTACAGCCGAGCCAATATTATCTCTCGCCGATTGAACAGTTTGTTTTCCGATATCTGACAGACCTTCAAAAACTGATCCTGCTATAGATCTTGTTGAAGCGCCAGATCCACCTTTTTTTAAAGTTGTCATATGTAGTGCCTATTTTATCACAAGAAGTCCAAAATAACCACATTTATTTATTTTATAGGCTTAGTAATCTATCGAGTGTTTTTTGGCGCCGGATCATATTGGCAAGGTAGTATTTATTTTTCTCGACCGCTTCTTTTTCTTTCTTATCTTCTATTTTATCAATCGCATCGGCTATTTCCTTTTCATCAACCGTTATATTTTCTTTTTCGGTAATATAATCAAGCAAAAATTCGAGTTTATACGTGTTTGTTACTTCCTGCTCAACTTGACTTCTTACCTGGTCTGGAGTTAAATTCTTGCTTTTTGCGTACGTTTCAATCGTTAATCCCAATTTCTTAATTTCATCGAGTAAATTCGTTAAGCGGCGATCAGTCTCGTTTTTGACCATAATAGAAGGAATTGTCAAATCAGTATTTATTAACAACGATTCGAGGATGGCGTTAAGCATCTTCTGTCGTTTCTCTCGATTGTTCATTACTGATTGTTCATTGTTGTCTTTTCCCGGAAGCCACAAATCGTCTTTTTTCATATCTCCCTTCGCATCTTGGATGACTTTTTTGTAGTTATCCGCTTTAATCTCCGGCATTTCTGCGGTGATGGCGGTAATTTGCCAATCTTCCTCATCTTTAGCTTTATCAAGACGAATGTCCGGCTGAATAATAGGCTTGATGTTGTTGTCTCTTACTGCCTTTGTATACGATTCAGGTACGATATGTTTAATGACCTCTTCATATACCTTGCTTTTATTCAATTCTTTTTCTGCTTGTGCGCGCGGGGCCTTTCCTTTTCGAAAACCTTTTATTTCGACGTGTTTAATAAGCTCATCAACCGTTTTATCGTATTGCGTTTTAATTTCACTCCATGGGATCGTTATGGCCAATTCAACCGTCCGGTCGGTATGTTTTGTAACTTTTGTATTCATTGGTATAGTATAACAGATGATAAAAAATTACGAATTAGAAATTACGAATTTGTAAATTGGAAACGGCGGGTAATGTTATCTACTCGCCGCGTTTTATTAGCAGTATAATAAATATATGAAATCTATTCTAACTTTTTTACGACGGCCCATTCAGTGGTTTAAACGTCAATCACGAAGGAAAAAGATTGCTTTTTCAGTGATTCTGATAATTTTCGTATTTTTCATAGCGCGTCAAATGATTAAAGGTCAACGTGGCCCTGAATATTTAACAGAATATCCGAAATATGAATCAATCACCGAAACGGTCACTGAAACAGGAAATGTCGTAACTTCCGCACGGGTGGATGTTTATTCCACAACAACGGGTGTCGTTGATGAACTGCTCGTTTCAAATAGAGATGTTGTTTCTGCTGGCGATCCCCTTTTTTCGGCAAAGAGTACTGCAACGCAACAAGAAAAAAATACCGCCAGGTCAAATTATTTAACGGCAAAATCAACCCTTGATGCGGCAAAGGCAACAGCCTACTCATTGCAGGCCACTATGTTTGATACGTGGGATGAGTTTAAAAATCTTGCAGAAAGTGGCACCTATGAAAAGGATGATGGAACACCCAAAAATGAAAATCGAACGTTGCCTGCATTCATCATTTCACAGAATGAATGGCTTGCCGCAGAAGCACATTACAAGAACCAGCAGCAGAAAATTGCTCAAGCACAGGCACAAACAAATGCCATGTGGGAAGCCTATCAGGCAACACAGGATAGTACGGTATATGCCACGATTGAGGGAACTATTTATAACGTATCTATCGCTGAAACGGATGCGGTACAGGTAAGAAGTACGACTGCTCAGCCGGTGCTGGTTATTGCTGACCTGTCAAAAACACGTGTAGCAGTCCAATTAAATGAGGTTGATATTCCAAAAGTATCGGTTGGCCAAAATGCAACTATAGAAATTGATGCCATTCCGGCAAAAGAATACAAAGGTATTGTTGACGCGGTCGATACCATTGGTCAAAATGTAGAAGGTGTTGTAACGTATAACGTCTATATTTCACTTTCTGATCCAGAACCTGGTATAAAACCCGGAATGACGGCACGGGTTAATATTGTTGTTGCAGAAAAAGAAAACACGCTCACCGTTTCCTCAAGCGCTGTTCGTCCTCATGAAGGTGGTCGTGCCGTGCAAGTGGTTAACCCGCAAACGAAAGAGCTTGAATTTATTCCTGTTGAAATTGGCCTTCGAGGAAATGGCAGAACCGAGATTGTTTCGGGCATTGATGAACATACTGAAATAATCCAAGCGCTGACCAATGAGCAGGTAGACCGACCGAGTGGAGGGTTTTTTGGAGGATGATATGAACTCTTCCCCACTTATCCAATTGACTGATCTTGAGAAAACATACCATTCCCCTGCTGGTGATTATAAAGCGTTAAAAGGAATTTCATTGACGATTACTGCAGGAGAATTTGTGTCGATTATGGGCCCCTCTGGGTCAGGCAAATCAACGCTTATGCATATTATGGGAGCACTAGATTCTCCTACTGCAGGAAGTTACCGGTTAAATGGGAAAGATATTTCTTCGTATAACGACGATCAATTGGCCGAAATTCGCAATAAAGAAATTGGATTTATATTTCAATCATTCAATTTACTTCCTCGTACGACCGTCCTAAAAAATGTTGAGCGTCCCATGGTATATGCGGGCATTGTGTCTGCTGAACGGACGCGCCGTGCTATGGAGGCGCTCGAAAGGATGCATATTTCCGATAAAGCCAACAATTTATCCAATCATATTTCAGGAGCGAGCCGACTGGAAATTTGGATACTGCCACCTCTCATGAAATTATGAAAATTATTGTGGACATGAATAAACAGGGAAAAACTATTGTAGTGATTACTCATGAAGAAGACATCGCACGGTTTGCAAAACGGAAGATACGATTAGTTGACGGGAGGATTGGGTGAATATTAACGAATACTTTTTATCAGCATACCAATCGCTCAGAAGTAATCTGCTTCGTACTCTTCTGACGATGTTGGGAATCATTATCGGTATTTCCTCTGTTATTTTGATTATAGCATTGGGGCAAGGCGCCACCGCATCCATTACGAATGAATTGACGTCATTTGGCACGAATTTCTTCAGCGTTAATGCAGGTACTTTTGAAGGAGGCAGTGCTTTTACGGGTTCTGTTAAAACGTTGACGCTTGACGATGTCGATGCTATTTTAAATGATCCATCTCTGACGAACGTGGAAAGTGTTGCGCCTCTCGTCATGGCTTCCTCAGTCGTTGCGGCAAACGGTGAAGATGATCGTTTAAGTGTTATTGGAACAACAGAGGAATACTTTACTATTTTGAAACCGAAGCTTATTTCAGGACGGCTTTTGAATAAAGATGATGAGGTCGGCTTTTCAAAAGTTGCCTTGATTGGGGTGGATGCGGTTGAAACATTTTATGGCGAAAATTTTGATCCGGTCGGTGAAGTGATTCGAGTCGACAATCGCCCCGTCAGAATTGTCGGCGTTTTCGAAAATGAAAGTCAGTTAGCTGCAACATTTAACAATGCTCTCTACATACCCATTGCCATTGTCCAAAAACAGATACTGGGTCAAGATCATCTTCAAGAGATTGAAGTGTCCGTATATGATACGGACCTTATTGATCAGACGATAACAGATGTTGAAGTGCTTCTGCGTGATCGACACGATATAGACTCAGAAGAAAATGACGATTTTACGGTTCAAAGTTTTCAGGATGCACTCAGTACCTTAGAAGTGGTGACGGGGCTGCTTACTACATTAATCGCCGCTATATCGGGGATTTCACTTTTAGTTGGGGGAATCGGTATTATGAATATTATGCTGGTTACGGTTACCGAGCGGACAAAAGAAATCGGATTATTAAAAGCAATTGGTGCCAAACAACGAGATATTTTGACGCAGTTTCTCGTTGAATCTGTTGTCTTGACCCTTGCAGGAGGCGTGATCGGTATCCTCATCGGCACGGGTGCTGCGTTTCTCATTGCGAAGATTATCAACATTCCTTTTATTGTCAGCACGTCCTCAATCGTTATCGCGGTGGGAGTGTCAACAGCCGTCGGCATTATCTTTGGTATATATCCCGCTCGGCGCGCCGCAAGGCTTAATCCTATTGATGCCCTTCGGCACGAATAAATTACGAGTTAACACTGATTCCGCTATTGACACAACTGCCTATCTTTGCTATTCTTCGATAACTTCAGCAAACATCATGGCTACTGAAACGACATCGTCTCAAAATAAAAACTTTGTTAGTCCCTTGTTGGTTCTTCTCCTCATCGGTGCAGCATTTGGCATAGGATATATGTGGCAGCGCATACAGACGCTTGAAAGTGGATCAAAGACAAAAGAAGTTGCTGGTGTTGCTCAACCAGATGCCGGTGTTGAACAACCAACGGGCGAAGTTGCACCCGTTACCGATGCTGATCATGTACGGGGCGATAACAATGCACAAATCACGTGGATCGAATATTCAGATCTTCAGTGTCCGTATTGTGCACAGATTCAACCTGACCTCGTGAAATTACTGGGTGAATATGATGGCAAAGTCAGATGGGTCTATCGTCATTTTCCCTTAGATCAAATTCATCCATTCGCTCGTCCGCTTGCTCAGGGATCAGAGTGTGCAGCTACTCTTGGTGGAGACGATAAATTTTGGGAATTTGTGGATTATACTTTTGAAAATAAAAGTACAGATCCAAAGGCTGTTGCAACAGCTATCGGATTGAATGCAGGGCAATTTGATACGTGCTTAAATTCTGAAGAAGTTAAAACGCGCGTTGAG
>Ga0075636_119_pt1 | contig 16326 bp, 8 predicted proteins | sample RifGroA1_FD_68388 | JGI IMG/M metagenome (GOLD analysis project Ga0075636, IMG submission 68388) | Microgenomates (Roizmanbacteria) bacterium GW2011_GWA1_41_13 | reverse complement strand
ATTTCCCCGATCCACGACCTCAAGAGAATCAGGAATAAATAATAAAAGCACCGCGACCAATGCCAGGTCGGCGGTTTTGTAGTAATTGTTTTCCATATTTTGGCATTTTCATTGTCATTAACTTTCTACTCTCACACATATTCTTTATAGCAATCAGGCAGGCCCTCTTAACACCCTCTTTCGGCGAATTTAGAAAACAAAAAAGACGGCTATTTTGTGCCGTCTGATTAAAAGTTATGAACAAGGGTCTTAACAGGGTCTTGCGAGTTTTAGTCTTTTTTCAAAATAATGCTGGGACTGATCCGATATCCGGAGTCTTGATAACCATCTATAAAATCGGAGATGTTGAGCTTCTCATGTATTATCTTTTTCATTTCGTATACTGCACTCTCAATCGACTTTTGGATCAATTTGGACCGGCCACTGTTTGCTTCGAAGCGATAGCAGTTTTCGGGCGTTTTCGGTTCGCAATAGAGTTCGCTATCGACTGAAAAATACACCACCGTTTTGTTTTTAAGAGGATGCATTGGTCTGCTTACTTTGTCGAACCAATACTCCACTACATCCTTGGCGATCTTTTTCCTCTCGTCATCATCCTGCTTCCGATACTCTTTGATGCTCGATAAAATGTTTTCCGTCTTGGCTACATAGTTTTTATATTCCTGCCGAGCTTGTACCAATTCATCGCACAACGTTCTTATGACTCCCGTCGTTTCTCTCAAAGCTAATATCAGTCCGGCATTATCAAAAGCATTTCGGACCGCGTCTTTCGTTGCAACAATATTAAATTTGTAATTCGTCTCAATTGAGACCTTTGTCATTTTCATAATCATTATCAGTTAAACAAAAAGCTCGCGATCTGTTACCACAAAACGTGATAGCGGATCGCGAGCCCTTGAACTCGGAATACCTTTCAGGATGCCCCTTGAGGCGTTTATTTAACTGTTAGATTTATTTTATCACTTTTGCCTATTTCGCCATAGTTAAGTGCGGTGGACAAAAACCAATCTGTGAACTGGAGGTTAGGTTAAAGCTCACTTCCAGTATGCGTTTCCGTAATGATACAAAAGTGTACTATTTCGGAAACGCCTAGGAAATGCTTGCTTTTCTGAAAATAAGGTATATTATCTAGTGAATACAGGGCTGTTTATGGTCTCCATTCACTAAAGATTGACTTTTAGAGATAAATAGACTATACTGTCCCTATAAGCATTATTTAAACCTATGGCTATAACAAAACCAATCAAAGATCGGATTCAGGCTCTCAAAGCCCAGTATGATGTCCTCCGCAAAGGTAAGGACTCTCTTTTGGTCATGATCGATGAAGCCGAAGTGCCGGAAAGTGTCTACAACTCCAACGCTATTGAGAACTCGACGCTTACTCTCAAGGAGACCGAGAAGATTCTTTTGGATATGGAGGTCGCTCGAGACGTTTCCTTGCGTGAAGTTTATGAGGCAAAAAATCTCGCTCGAGTCATCGAGTACATCCGCAACAAATCGAAAGAGACGGAAGTAAACCGAGAGCTTATATTACTTTTGCATCAAATGCTTATCGGCGGTATTGATGACAAGATCGCCGGTCGTTTTCGTGGCCCGGGCGAATATGTTCGTGTAGGCACACATGTCGCTCCAGCTCCGGAACAAGTGGAGAAATTGATTGCATCTACCCTCACCGAATACACAAGCGATATGTCTGCTTATTTTTTAGACAAGATCGCTAAGTTCCACTTGGACTTTGAAACTACCCATCCATTCTGCGATGGTAACGGCCGTATTGGTCGCGTGCTGATCTCATATCAGCTTCAGCGTCTCGGTTTCCCGATTATTATCATTCGGGACCGTGAGAAAAAAGAATACTATAAGTCCTTTGGTGACTACCGTGACGACAAAAATACTAAGACGCTTGAAAAGGTCGTCTACCTCGGTCTGATGGAGTCACTCCATAAGCGCATCACTTATCTCAAGGGCGACAAAGTCATTCGTCTTTCCGAATATACGAAAAGCCACGCTAAGTCTGCTTCGGCCATAACGAACGCGGCGCGTCGACAGAACATTCCAGCTTTCAGAGAGAAAGGTGTTTGGAAGATCAGCGAGAATTTTGAGTATAAGCCCGGAGACGAAAAATAAAATCTATGGCAATCAAAAAATCACAACTTTATAGCTCTATCTGGCAAGGATGCGACGAACTTCGTGGTGGTATGGACGCATCGCAATACAAGGACTATGTGCTGGTGCTTTTGTTCGTGCGCTATGTCTCGGATAAATATGCCGGTAAGGCAAACCAACTCGTCGATGTTCCGGCCGGTGGTGGCTTTGCCGATCTTATCAAGCTCAAAGGCAAGACTGATATCGGTGAAGGTATCAATAAAGTTTTGAGCACTTTAGCTGAAGCGAACGGTCTGCATGGAGTTATTGATGCGGTTGATTTCAATGACGAGGACAAGCTCGGCAAAGGTAAAGATATGCAGGATAGGCTCTCCAACTTGATCGCTATCTTTGAAAACCCTGATCTGGACTTTAGCAAGAATCGCGCCGAGGGCGACGATCTCTTAGGTGATGCCTACGAGTATCTGATGAAGCACTTCGCTGTCGAGTCCGGTAAGAGCAAAGGCCAGTTTTATACTCCGGCCGAAGTTTCTCGCATCATGGCCAAAGTCATTGATGCCAATAAAGCGGCTGGTATGATGCAGACCGTTTACGATCCGACCTGCGGTAGTGGCTCACTTCTTTTGAAAGTTGCGGACGAAGCACCAAAAGGAATTTCTATCTACGGGCAGGAGCTGGACAATGCCACGGCCGGACTCGCTGTTCTTAACATGTGGCTTCACGATAAGTCCACCGCTGTTATCAAGAAAGGCCAGAGCACACTTTCCACTCCGCTTTTTACAGACAATGGCGCACTCAAGACTTTTGACTATGTCGTAGCCAATCCTCCTTTTTCTTATAAGTCATGGCGTAATGGCTTTGATCCGGAACACGATCAGTTCGGCCGCTTTGATGGCTTTGGCATTCCTCCCCAAAAGAGCGGTGACTATGCTTTTCTTTTGCATATCTTGAAGTCTCTCAAAAGCAATGGGACCGGTGCGGTTATTTTGCCCCATGGTGTTTTGTTCCGTGGTAATGCTGAAGGAGAAATCCGTAAGAATATTATTGAGCGTGGTTACATCAAAGGCGTCATCGGACTTCCGGCAAACCTGTTTTATGGCACGGGCATTCCTGCCTGCATTATTGTTTTGGATAAAGCCGGAGCCAGCGATCGTAAAGGCATCTTTATGATTGATGCCTCTAAGGGTTTTGTAAAAGACGGCAATAAAAACCGTTTGCGTGAGCAAGACAACCGCAAGGTCATTGATACATGGAGTGGCAAATTGGAAATACCAAAATATTCTCGCTTTGTCGGCAATGACGAAATAAAGAAAAACGAATATAACCTCAATCTCCCCCGATACATCGATACGCAAGAGCCGGAAGACATTCAGGATATTGAAGCGCATCTAAAAGGCGGTATTCCGGACGCTGATATTACGGCACTCTCCGCTTATTGGGATATCTGCCCAACACTCAAACACTCTCTTTTCAAAGCAAACGGACGAAAAGGATACAGCGAAGTCGTGATCGCGCACGACGAGATTAAAAAGACCATACTCTCGCATCCGGAGTTTGATGTTTTCCGAAAACAAGTGCTTGCTACATTCGGCAAATGGCAAACCGCCTCAACTGCTTTTCTCAAAGCTATCGGAAGCACCAATCATCCAAAGGCCATCGTCCAAAAGATAGCCGACGATCTGCTTTCTGTTTGTGCAAATCTCCAGCTCGTTGATAAATACGACATCTACCAGCACCTCATGAATTACTGGGACGAAGTAATGCAGGATGATACGCACATCATCACCGTAGACGGCTGGAAATCCGGCAATGAAATCATCCGCTTACAAAAGGAAAATAAAGGCAAAAAGAAAGATGTTGAGGGGCTTGTCGGACTTGAGGGACGACTCATTCCTATCTCTTTGGCTATCAAAACTTATTTTGTAAAAGAACAGAGTGCTCTTGATGAATTAAACACTACGCTCGAACAGACTGGCGTTGATATGGATTCTCTTAAAGACGAGCATGGTGGCGAGGATGGTTTGCTATCCGAAGTCATTGATAACGACAAGATCAGCAAAGCAAGCGTGCAGAAACGCATCAAGGAAATTAAAAACAGCAAAGATGATGCCGATGAGCTTGCGGTACTGAAAAAATATCTAGCCCTGTTTGATAAAGAAACCGATACCAAAAAAGCGATCAAAGACGCCGAGAAAGATTTGGAGAAAAAGGTGCTGGCAAAGTATCCAACTTTTACGCCAGACGAGATCAAAACCTTGGTCGTGGATCGCAAATGGATGGACGAGCTGTCTACTCGAACGTTAGGCGAGGTGGACCGGCTCTCGCACACTCTTGCCGGTCGGGTCAAAGAGCTGGCTGAACGCTACGCTGAGCCAATGCCTGAAGTTACGAGCGAAGTCGAAACGCTCAAGAAAAAGGTGAGCGGTCATTTGGAAAAGATGGGGTTTAAATAATATGGCAAACTTAACCACAAATGAAAAGCAGGTGCTTGAGAAACTTTTCCAAATGGGTGGTGGCTATGTTTTGAATTTTTCCGACAGGACTATAGGCGAGTTTTTCAGAGACGATGTTGGTCTGGATATTTATAGCAAAAAATATCTCTATGGCAGTGGTTCAAAAGCAAATCGACTTAGGGGCCTATGGTTAAATGCAGATGACAAACTCGTCGGGAAAAGTGTCACCAAATTGCTCGAATATGTTGAGAACCAGATTCTTATAGATAACCTTAAGAAGGAAGATTTCCCGGAGAAAAGAATGCAAGCCGGGAAGGCGGTCGCAGAGAGGCTGTCGGGCAAAAAGACGGACAAAAAAGAGAGTAAATCCGAAGCAACATTCAAAGACGGCAATATTAACATTCTTTTGCAGAAAGATATTTTTGATCATGTGCAAAAACTTCTAAATGACGGGCACTATTTTAACGCCGTTGAGGAAGCCTATAAGGTTGTCAGGAAGAAATTGAAAGATGTTTCTGGAAAGGAAAAAGCGACAGATGCCTTTAGTGCTTCAAATTACGAAAAGATTTTTGGTCACCAGCCAGTAGATGGGGTCGAGAGCGATTTCTTTGAGGGTATTAAATTTTTGCACATGGCGATTCAGTTTTTGAGGAACGAGAAAGCTCACACACCGGCACGCAAACTGGATAAAAATTTAGCCATTCACTATATCTCTCTTGCGAGCTTGGCCTACGATCTGATTAACAGAAAACAAGTATGACTACATTGATGCAAACAATTCCAAAGGGCTACAAACAGACCGAGGTCGGTGTGATTCCGGCTGATTGGGACGTAAAAGAAATGAAAGATTTCACTCTTTCGGTAGCTTCTGGCAAATCAAAAACAACCAACGAATCAGGCGATTATCCAATTTACGGCTCTACAGGAATTATTGGCAAGAGAAAACAAGCAGATTACTCAGGAGACAAAATTTTGATTGCCAGAGTCGGTGCAAACGCTGGAACAGTAAACAAAGTTAGTGGGAAATACTGCGTTTCGGATAATACTCTCATGGTCACATATCCGCCAGAGATTGATATTAATTTTTCTTACTACCAATTAATAAATTTTAGAATTAACAAGATTATTTTCGGTTCAGGCCAGCCGTTGGTGACTGGCGGTCAAATTAAAAGTCTGGTTTTTGCTATCCCTTCCAACAAAAAAGAGCAATCCGCCATTGCTACCGCTTTGTCCGATACGGATGCTTTGATTGAGAAATTGGAGAAGCTGATCGAAAAGAAAAAGAGCATCAAGCGTGGTGCAATGCAGGAATTGCTCACCGGCAAGCGACGCTTACCTGGATTTAGTGGCAAGTGGGAAACGAAAAAGTTGGGCGAAGTCGCAGAGTTTGATCACGGTCGTGATCTGCCAAAGTCCGATCTAAGCGAAGATGGACCTTACAAATGTATTCACTATGGTCAATTATTTAATGAATATAAAGAATTGATCTCTGAAATAAAGAGTAAGACTCATACAAATATCGGACGCTTCTACTCAAAAGCAAACGATGTGCTGATGCCCACTTCCGATGTTACGCCACGAGGATTGGCAACCGCTAGTTGCATCAAAGAAAACGGGATAATTCTTGGAGGAGGTATTTTAGTGATTAGGTTACATTCAGGCTATGACGGGCTATATTTTAGCTACTTTGTTTCTCAAAATAAAAACACGGTACTGAGATTTGTGAAAGGATCAACAGTCTTTCACTTATACGCCAACGATCTGGCAAATTTCGAAGTCAGTTTCCCTGAATTGAAGGAGCAAACCGCTATAGCCACAGTCCTCACCGATATGGATGTAGAAATTGAAAAACTAGAATCGCAACTCACTAAATACCAAAATCTCAAACAAGGAATGATGCAAACACTGTTAACTGGAAAAATAAGACTACTCTCAAAATAATATGGATACACCAAACACAACCAAAGTCGGACAGCTCGAACGTAAGACGCAAAATCGCATTGTGTCCTTGTTTCGTGATCGGCTCGGATACGACTATCTCGGCAATTGGGAGGAACGCGATGACAATAGCAACGTCGAGGAGGGTTACTTGCGCTTATTCCTTGCTCGGGCTGGACATAGCGAAGCCCTTATTCAGAAAGCTATTAGCGAACTGAAAAAGACGGCCAACCATTCGCAAATGAGCCTGTATGATCTCAACAAAGAAACATACAGTTTGCTTCGCTACGGCATAAAAGTCCGCGAGGAGTTGGGAGAAAACTATCAGACCGTCTGGCCGATTGATTGGGAGAATCCGGAGAACAATCATTTTGCCGTTGCTGAAGAAGTAACTATTCGTGGTAACCGCACCAAGAGACCAGATGTCGTGCTGTATGTAAACGGCATCGCGCTTGGCGTGCTCGAGCTCAAGCGAAGCATTGTTTCGGTCTCCGAGGGTATTCGGCAGAATATCGGCAACCAAAAAGAGGAATTCATCAAGACATTCTTTGGCACGGTTCAGTTGGTTATGGCCGGTAATGATACCGAGGGTCTGCTTTACGGCACGACCGAAACTACCGAGGAACATTATCTAACGTGGAAAGAGGCCGGACTTGGCAACGAAAGCCGACTTGATCGGTCTATATTGCAGTTGTGTGAGAAAAAGCGACTTTTGGAAATGGTGCATGACTTTATTGTGTTTGATAGCGGTATCAAAAAGACCGCTCGGCACAATCAGTATTTTGGTGTAAAAGCGGCACGAGAATATGCACAGCGTCATGAGGGTGGGATCATCTGGCACACGCAAGGAAGCGGTAAGAGTCTCACAATGGTTTGGCTCGCTAAATGGATTCGGGAAAATATCACCGATGCTCGAGTGCTATTACTTACCGATCGCACCGAACTCGACGAGCAGATTGAAAAAGTATTTTTCGGTGTAGATGAGAAAATCCACCGCACCAAGAGCTCAAAGGAATTGCTTGCCGAGCTGAATACAAAAGATAAGTGGCTACTCTGCTCACTGGTGCATAAATTCGGCCGAGCTGGTGGTACGGGCAATCTTGATGTTGATGATTATGTTGCGGAAATAAAAAAGAACTTGCCGAAGGACTTTTCAGCTAAAGGTAACCTCTTTGTGTTCGTGGATGAATGTCATCGTACGCAATCCGGCAAACTGCATGAGGCAATGAAAGAGCTTTTGCCGACCGCTACGTTTATCGGATTCACCGGTACGCCGCTTCTTAAGGTAGACAAGTCCAACAGCATCGGCACATTTGGACCGTATATCCATACTTATAAATATAACGAGGCCGTAGCCGACAAGGTGGTTTTGGATTTGCGCTACGAGGCTCGCCGGGTGGATCAGAGCATTACCTCACAGGAGAAAATTGACGAGTGGTTTGAGGAACGGACGCAAGGACTTACTGATGTTGCCAAAGCCGAGCTCAAGCGACGCTGGGGTACGATGCAGAGTTTGCTTTCATCCCGATCACGTCTGGAGAAAGTGGTCTTTGATATTCTTGATGACTTCTATAAAAAGGATCGCCTGGCCAGTGGCCGTGGTAACGCCATGCTTGTTGCAAGCAGTATCTATGAGGCGTGCCAATATTACGAGATTTTCCAAACGCAGGGCTTTACCAAGTGTGCTGTCGTAACTTCGTATGAACCGGGCGCACTTTCTACCGATACGCGCGAGTATGCTGTCTATCAGAAAATGCTCAACGGCAAAAGCACGGAAGATTTTGAGAAAGAAATTAAAAAGAAGTTTATTGAGACTCCCGGCCAGATGCAACTCTTGATCGTGGTGGACAAATTACTCACCGGCTTTGACGCACCACCGGCAACCTATCTCTACATCGACAAAAACATGCAGGATCACGGGCTGTTCCAAGCGATTTGCCGTGTAAATCGTTTGGATGGCGAAGACAAAGAGTACGGCTATATCGTGGACTATCGGGACCTGTTCAAAAAGCTTGAGCAAGCGGTCGGTGATTATACCGCCGGTGCTCTTGAGGGCTTTGATAAGGAGGATGTACTTGGCCTCTTGAAGGATCGGATGGAAGAAGGCAAAAAGGATTTGGACGAGGCGTTGGAAATCGTCCGAGCTTTATGCGAACCGGTATCTCCCCCAAAAGACTCGGCCACCTACATTCGCTATTTCTGCGGTGATGTAGAAAATCCGTACTCACTCAAGGAGAACGAAGTTAAGCGAGTGAAGCTGTATAAAACAGTTAGTCACTTGCTTCGAGCGTATGCCGATCTCGCCAATGACATGGCCAGTGCCGGATATACCAAAGACCAAGCGCAGGCCATCGAGCGAGAGGTCAGGCACTTTGAGCGGGTGCGAATGGAAGTAAAACTCGCCAGTGGTGATTACATTGATCTCAAGAAATACGAGCCAGCAATGCGCGTGCTTATTGACCGCTATATCACAGCCAAAGAAAGCGAGAAGCTTTCAGCGTTTGATGATATGACGCTGGTTGATCTGATTGTGCAGAAGGGTGAGGACGCTCTTAACGAATTGCCGGACGCTATAAAACAAAGTCAGGATGCAATGGCGGAGACGATTGAGAACAACGTCCGCAAGCTGATCATTGATGAAATGCCGACTAACCCGAAGTATTACTTGCGAATGTCCGAGCTCTTGGATGAATTGGTCAAGAAGCGAAAACAGGCAGACGTGGAGTATAAGGAATATCTCAAGCAGGTCGTGGCTTTGTCCAAGAAAGTAAAAAATCCGATGGATGAGTCGGTAGGCTTGGAAATTAACACATCGGCCAAGCGTGCTCTCTACGATAACTTGGGACAGGATGTTGAAAAAGCTCTGGTCGTGGACAAAGCGGTCTTGGGCGCGAGACAGTCCGACTGGCGTGGTAATCATCTGAAAGAGCGAGCAATCAAGATTGAAATCAAAAAGGCGTTGCCGGATATTTCAGACGAAGAGCTGAAAAATCTCTTTGAGATTATCAAGAATCAAAATGAGTACTAATTCATATTTACAACTCGGAAGTGTCGAGGTCTTGGTCGTCCGCAAGCCGATCAAGAATTTGCATCTCTCGGTATTGCCACCGGCCGGGCGTGTCAGGGTAACCTCTCCGGAGAATATGAAAGACGACGCTATCCGGACTCTTATAGCTACTCGGCTCCCATGGATTAAACGTCAGCAAGGTAAATTTGCCGGACAGGAACGACAGACCAAGCGTACTTATGTCTCCGGCGAAAGCCATTACTTTTTTGGCAAGCGGTATCGTCTTGAGCTGGTTTATAAGGATGATGTACCAGCCGTCTTTTTGAAAGGCAAAAACAAAATCATCTTACAGGTTCGTCCAAAGAGCACGATAGCAAAAAGGCACGAGGTAATAACGGAGTGGTATCGCAAGCAGTTGCATCCGGTGGTGGGAAACTTGATAACGAAGTGGCAGAAAAAGATTGGCGTGCAAACGAGCTACTGGGGGATAAAGCAGATGAAGACCCGTTGGGGTACCTGCAATCACAAACGTGCTCGCATTTTGATCAACCTCGAGCTGGTGAAGAAGCCGATCACTTGCGTGGAATATGTTGTCGTCCACGAGCTCTTGCATTTGATTGAAAAGAAACACACAGAGAAATTTGTCAGTCTAATGACGAAGAACGTCCCCAAGTGGCGAAGCATAAAAGACGAACTGAACCGCTTCGTCCTTTCGCATGAGGAGTGGAAGCACTAATGTCTACGAATATCGACAAGATCAAAAAATGAGAATGATATGCTATGTCACACACTAATCGCACAAGTTCTATCAGAAGCGGATTTGCTTACCAGAATTTCTGGGGTTTAAGGTTGTGCGGTGAGTGGCTTATTGCCCCGGAAAAATATAAGTGGATTCAGTTTGAAACGTGTCCTGACGAAGAAGACCCTAGCAAGTTCTATCTCGATGATATTGTCTGTCTTGATTCAGACGATTTTTATCATTTCTATCAGACAAAGCATAGACAAGACCCTGCAAATAAATGGACTTGGAACAGTCTTTTAAATACAGAGAGAAGCGGTGGCACTTCTCTTATAAAAAAGTGGGCAAATTCTTTAGCGACTCGCCTCGATAAAACTAAGGAGGCGTTTTTTATTACAAACGGAGAAGCTGAAGATGATATTACTAAATATCTGAGCAACGAACTAGTTGATATCCAAAGAATTAAAACGGAGACTCTTGATCTTTATAATCGAATTATCGTAGAAATTGGAAACGAAGATAACGCTGTTCGTATCTTTCAGACACTTCATTTTCGGTTCAATCAAGAAAATCTTTCCGGAGATGACTTAGAAGCTACGATAAGAAAAAGCTTCTATGAAAATTTAAGTGCAACTGAATCCGGTGTTACTAATCTATATCACGAAATAGACAAGGAATGCCGACAACAGAATACTAGGCAGTTGGATATCGAAACCCTTCGCAGGTGGTGTGAATTTGATCTACCGCGGCCACTGGAAGAACAGTTTGATATTCCAGCTGATTTTGAGTTTTTTGATGATCATACCCATCAGTCAATTTTATCTGACCTGCAAAAGCCTGAAGGCGGTATAAAGGTAATTTTTGGTAAACCCGGTGTCGGTAAAAGCGTGTATTTATCAAAACTTGATAAAGAGTTGAGCGAAAAAAAGTTAATCTCAATAAAACATCATTACCACATATCTCCTGAAGATTCTAACCCTCAAGAACGCCTGAACGCGGAACGAGTCATTGAGGCTATCAAGTCACAATTAAAATCACACAAAGAGGAGCTTGGGGATTTGGCGAATAAGAACTCAAAAGAAATACCTGTTGGAGAATTTATTACAACAATAGCTACAAAACTCAATTCAGAGAGTAAGTCCCTCATCGTAATCATTGATGGACTCGACCATGTTTTGCGCTATGGTGAAAAAAATGAATTAGAGAGTTTTTTAAAGGAAATATGCCTACCACAGCCAGGTGTCTGGATCATTATTGGTATGCAGGCAGTTGCCAAGCCACATCTGCCACAAATCGTTTTTGATAAATGTCCTGAGACTAAATGGACAGAAATAAAGGGTCTAAGCAAAGATGCTGTTTCAAAACTCATCCAAGCAAATAAAATAGGCTTACATTTACCAGATCAAGCTGAGCAATTTAAAAATCTGGTAGAAAAGTTGTTTTCAATCACCGAAGGTAATCCTCTGCATTTGCGTTATAGTTTACAACAGTTAAAGAATATTTCCGGAAATAGTCTTGTTACAGATTATTCGTGCAATGATCTCATATCATACGGTGCTGGGATTGAAAAATATTACGATTCTCTTTGGAACCAGATTTCAGATAAAGCAAAGGAGCTCCTGCTTGCAATGGCTAGTGTTAACTTTCTTTTCACGGAGAGACAGCTTATTGAATGCATCTCTTTTTCTACGACTAGCCCAGAAGATGTGACAAATGGTTTCAAACAAATTTCTCATCTGATTTCTAAAAATCTTCGTGATCAGATGAGCGTGTACCACAACAGCTTCGAGCTATTTTTGAGGGACCGGCCGGAAATGACCCAACAAAGAATTGTAATAAAAACAAACATCAAAAAATGGCTGGAACAATCAAGTCATGAATATTTAAAGTGGGCAGAGCTAAGAATAATAGAACATGAGCTTGGCAATAGTAATCCGATTCTTGAGATAGATCGGGAATGGCTTATAAATGCTATTTGCTATCCATCTAATTCCAGTCAAATTTCTAAGCAGATGAAATTAGCCGCAAGAGTTGCCTGCGAGAAAGAAGATTTTGGAAAAGGGCTACAAATTTCCTATCTACATACGTACTACCTAAACTCAAAAGATTTTGTTGAAGAAGCAACAGAGCTTGTATGGAAGGAAGCTCTTCAGCGGAACCCTAACGTCTTTGATTATCTTGATTTCGAATCTTTGCCATCAACCTTGCTTCCTGAACTTGCAAGTACGGCCAACGCTACTGGTAAAGATATGGTGGTGGAAGAAATTAACGAAATATTGATTGAGAGGTTGAGTAGACAGGAGTATCGTCAGAATTCAATTCCAAGTGCGACAGCCGCGCTTCTTAACGTACTACCTTATGATCGGACCCATAAAACAGAAAATATTTATAAGTACATAATTCAGTTTCGGGACCTAAATATTACACAATTTTTATTTGGTATTTACTCACGTCAACTGTTTGCACTTGGACAAAAGGAAAAGATCACCAAATTATTTGAACTCGATCTTACGGGAACAGAAAAACAAGCCGTGCTAGTAGAGTGTGCAAGGTATGGTTTTAAAAACAAAGGTGATGATATTTCTACTTACTTGAATAGTAGCCCAGATTTACCACTAATTTGTTCGCTATTTAAAGCCATAAAGGGTAGCCAATTTGATCTACCATTACTTCCCGAATACGATATTTTCCCGGACAAGATCAGAGAACACGACTCAGAAGAGCGAGCAAAGTGGAGAGGGTTTTACTATGACAATTTTCTCATCGGCATACTTTATGGTATTGCCGGTAAACAAAAAGATGTAGAAGAATGGATCGTAAAGGCTCCAAGCTCTTGGTCTGCAAGGGCAATGACTGGTTTATTCCGAGCAAGTTTATACGTTAGTACAGGTATACGAGAATCTAAAATCAATTACGGAGCTTTATTTAGCTATTGGGCTGACTTAGATATATTGAAATGGCATGAAGATCGAGATATTTTAGGTCTTCAAAGCGCGTTTAGCGATTCTGTCAAAGCAATCTTAGAAGACATCATTGTCCTCAAGGAATATTTCGGTAATGGTCAAGAAATTACCCTGGCGGACTACGTAGCTATTACTAAAAATCCACCTTTCTTTAGTAAGAGTGATCTGACATCTTTAACGCTCGAAGCCTATCAGCCACTTTTGGCACGGGACGTGTATGAAAAAATTAAAAACGAAGATATTGATGTTTTATCAAAAACTGTAAATTATTTCCCCGATAGAGCTCGAGACTATAGTACTATTTCAAAAATTACTCGCTTATACGGGGAGACAGAGTTATCTCATTCCCTTTTGAAAAAGGCCTCTGATAATCTTCTTGGGTACGGGTATCACAAGGACACATATTTATTCGATGTTCTTGAAGCAATAGAATTTTGCGCTAAATCAGGGATAGAGAAAACAAAAATTGATGACTGGACAAGTAGAATTATCCCTTTAATTGAAAGTGTCGGAGAGTATACCGACGGCGACGAAACAAACCATTTACCATATGAACTGGCCGACCTTTTGGCTACGCAAGATCAGGCGTTACTGCGTAAATACTATTATCACTCCGCTGATAAAGAAGAACTGTATCATGCCGAAGATTTATTTAAGTATGTGATTAAGTCTCTTTCTTTTTCTAAAGAGGAGGCTATTGCTTTAGCAAGTACCGCCGTAGAAAAAGATGCTTTTTTAGAACTAAAAACAATAGCTCAAAGCAATCCCGATGCCTCAACGGCACTCGAAAAAATCCAATCCTATCTTGGCCAAATTAATTTTCCTACTGAAAAAGGAAGTTCTTATACAGGGATAGAAAAACCGACACAAGATTACTCAAAAATTGATCCCGAACATTTACTCGAACACCTAGATACAAATTTTGAGAACAGATGGGAATGGAATAATTATTTAATAGGGTGGATCGGATACTGGCTCGATAAAAGTGGTAAGGAGAAAATTTACAATACTCTAAAACAGATTATTGATAAATTCGGCGTACAAGCTATATCAGGCGAACTTCTTGATACTTTGTACCCCTTGGCGTTTGAATTTGATAATGGAACCGCTTTTGATATGTTGTGCAAGGCTCAAATCAATGATCATGGATGGCAACGATATTGGACTGATAAAAAGAAGGCTGAAAAAAGGTGGCAATTTATTAAAGAAAAGTACCCGAGACGTTATTTGGAATTTTTCCAGAAAAGCACAGATTACCATGTGCCTTTATCTAGAGGAGTTGAGTATCTGCTTTTATTTGGTGATTCGGCAAAAGCGGAATCCATAACTGAGGCGAGCGTTTGTTTTGCCAAATCGCTTGTAACCGACTCAAATATCCCACTGCCTGAATGGTCAGAAAGTCGATCGGAAGTTAATATTTTAGATATTTTGATTCAAAGACTGATCTGGCCAAGTCCTTTAGTCCGAGAAAGGGCGGCTACCGCCTTGGCTTATCTGCTCTGTTCGAGCACAAAAAAAGAAGATGTGCTTAAGATTTTATTATCTTGGATTGAGGAACAACGGCTGGAAACTGCGGTAGCCATAGGGTTTCTCCCGATAATAAAAGCTTTTTCTATTATTGGAAATCCCAATGATCTGAAATATATAGATATAAAGACTTTAGCAAAAGCTGTTTCGATTAACTCTGAAGTCATAGAAAAACTATTCGATGAATTAACTCTCCTAACGACTCAAGATAAACCGGAACTACCCTCACCGATCGATATCGAGCTTGTACCAACTGGGTATTCATCGAATCCATTTTTTGCAAAATACATCAAGACTTTTCTTGCTCCCATTTATATGCAAAGAGCCGAAGAAATTGAACGGCGTTCACGAAAGCAATTCATCCAGCAATGGGTTTTCACTGCGGATAACATAATAAGAGATACCGGAATCCAGCTAAACTCGAATCAGGTTTATTACTATGCTCGTAGTGAGCATGATGAATTTTTACTGGGTTTCTCCTCAAAAATAAGTGAAGTCTACAGATCAGCATTTTTGAGGGTTCTGCAACATTTCTATCAAAATGGCGACATTCCTAAAGATTTTTATCTTGAGTATGCTTATGCGACCCTGCCTATTGAATTATCAAAATGGAAGATTCTACTAAACCGTGCTCCGGATTGGTGGCCCAAACTAGCACCTATCTCTACTCTAGATACCAAAAAAGATGATCCGCTAACAACCATTTATTTTGAGAATTCTCCGGAAGACTTGATTAAAAATTCGGATGGGAAAGTATTGGTAGCCGCGGAGGGAGCTATTCAAACTGCAAACGGATGGGTAGACGATCCGATGCATTCCTTCCTGCTAGTAGCTTTTGGTTATAAAGTCGTTGGCTCAGAGATGCCAACACCAGAGGAAGTTGCAGAAGAAATTGCTTACTCTCCAACCCTAGTTACTATTCCTTCACGAACGAATAGACCATTTAACTTTCTTGAAGATAGAGAAAACCATCTGCCGGTAGGAAGCGAAGGCATTCGCATTAAGGATATTGTAATTTACCCGATAGTTGCCCGTGATCGTGATCTCTGTATTGCACTTTGGCAGTATTTTCGAGATTACGATATGGCATTCAATTTAAATCATTCACTTTCACAGGAATTAAAAATTGAACTAGGCAAAAATAAATGGCAACTAAAAAATAAAGATGAACGAATAGTGGCAACGTACGAAGACTGGCTCGAGGGATTAAAAGAAAGATACGATCGAAATATGCCACTCCCACACGGACAGTCTTTGACTTTAGATCAAGATTTCTTAAACAGCTGGCTTAGTGGTGATAATCTCCGGCTTGGCTACTTATTGAAAAGCACCTACCGTTCAAGACAGTATAGCCATGACGAAGTTAAAAAATATAAGGAAACAAAGTTATTAAATGTAAGCAATATTATTATTTGATCACCACTCCCAATGGATATCAACGATCCAATTAAAAACGAACCAGCCGAAGAAGCTCCCGACGAAGATGTTAAGGAGCTTATGGAAAGTCATGACCTTGATAAGGACACGGCCGAGCGTGTTCAGGAGATTATGGAAGATTTGGGTGTGGACGAGGATGACGCTGTTGAGATCGAG
>Ga0075636_143_pt1 | contig 19162 bp, 22 predicted proteins | sample RifGroA1_FD_68388 | JGI IMG/M metagenome (GOLD analysis project Ga0075636, IMG submission 68388) | Microgenomates (Roizmanbacteria) bacterium GW2011_GWA1_41_13 | reverse complement strand
TCAGGCCAAGCGGTCATCGTTTTAGTCCTCGTGGTAGCCATCGTTGTTCTTATGTTTACGCATGTGACGATTTTGAGTTTCTCAAGCATTCAAACCTCCGATGAGTATACGAGTGGTGAATTTATACAAATGAAAGCAGAAGGATATCTGGAGAGTGCGGCAATCCGCTATTTGCGGGACTCTACCTATACGGGTGAAACCTTGAATGAGGGAGCGTACTCATGTACTATGGAAGTACAGAATATCGGGGGAAACGACCGCGATCTTACGTCCACCTGTTCACGTGGTGGTCGAGCCCGGACGGTCGGCATGCAGGCAATTTACAATGCCGGTGTGTTTGAATTTTCTGCGATGGAACAGAGATGACTCTCGATTAATAGTTTGTAGCTGAAAAACATATGGTAAAGACAACAAAGAAAAAACCGGTCCGAGTATCTAAGCGATATCCGTGTTTTCTTTTTACTGAGCAGGCCGTGTTTTTAGTTCAAGTAAATAAAAACGGCGATCAATTTACCTTATTTCGTGAAACAGTGCTTCCCGCAGGACTTGTTGTCGGTGGAGCAGTACAAGATCAAAAACAGCTTGCGGTATTTCTTTCACAGATGGCAAAACAATCAAAGCTGAAAGAAACTGAGGTAGTAGTCGGGCTTCCGGAACTTAAAGCTACGACACAAAGCATCACTCTTCCTCAGATGGTATCTGAAGAGATCACTCAGGCGATTGAAAACAAAGCGTCTTCTATACTTCCGTTTCCGTATGACGAGGCATATGTGGATTGGCAGTTTATCGACCTGCCTGCCGGCGAGGCAGGTAAACCGAAAGAGGGAGATATGACTATTTTGATATCTGCGATGCCGCGGATAGTCGTTGATGGATTTTTCGCCGCATTTGAGGCGGCTGGTTTATCGCCCCTTGCTTTTGAAACGACTGCTACCTCACTGTTGCGCCTTATTCCGCCCGACAGTGCTCAGCCAGGTGACCGTCCGGTACCTGCTCAACCCGTGGCGGCAGTTGAATATACCGGATCTAACGCTACCCTTATTATCACGCAAAAAGGCGCAATAGTGGCCAGTTCTGTTCTGCAGGATGGGGCAGATATTGTTGAGAAAGTACACAGAATGATTGAATATTATTTGAACCAACAGGAAAGCGAGTCGGCAACGATCGGAAGTGTGTATTTAGCGGGGAAAAATATTAATCAGCAGTTTGTGAGTGGGCTCAATCAATTGCTGAAGGTCGAATCAAAGCTTCTTTCAGCGGGGATTACTAATATTGCGCGGGAACGTCAGAGCGAGCTCGCAATTCTTGCTTCTCTTGCCCGGAAAAATCCAACACTACCTGAGGATGAAAAAACAATCAATCTGTTACCCGACGAAAAAGCGCTTTTAATTGAAGAACAACAAGCAAGAATACACGAAAAACAGAGAAAAATTGGAGCTGTTTTTTTATTGTTCATTTTTCTCTTCATGAGTGCTCTTTCTTTTATTACCCTCAGAAGTAAAACAGAAATCCTTAGTCAGGAGATAGAAGCATTTTCCACGAAACAGAATCAATCGCTTACGTTTAATCCCGCCGTCGTTACTCTGATTGATACCACGGTCGTTGAGAACGAAAAACTTTCACATCTCGTGACCATTTTGTTTGATATGGCGCCGCAAGGCATATTGTTAAATGGAATTCAATTTGACACTGAAACAGGTCAGGTATTACTTTTAGGTCATGCGACTGATCGGGGTACACTGCTATCGTATCGTGATATGTTGGAGAAGCGTGAAGAAATAAGCGAAGTTACGATCCCGTTGTCATCTTTGGAACATGAAGTTGATGTTGAATTTAGAATGCAGATAACGCTTTAAGCTATGGAAAATCTAGAAAAACAACCCGGAACCCATGTTGTACAGTCGGTCCGCCAATCGGCGGATCAGAATCAACAATCGGAGAAACAACCACAAAAGAAAGTCAAACCGGAACAGCCTACTGTCCGGAAGCGTACTATTAATTGGTGGTTGGTAATATTCGGTATTCTAATCGTTCTTACTTTAACGGTGATAGGGTTCGTTGAATGGCAACGTCGGCAGTTTACCGACTTGCAGTCTCAACGTGAATCTTTGGTGACCAATCTTCCGGGTGAAACGTCTGTCACCCAAGAGCAAATTGATGCGCTTTCATCGGGGCTTTTAAGTGAAAAAGATGTGGTTTCGTTTATTGAGACGGTAGAGCAGGCGAGTCCATCATTTGACGAGTTTAAAATTAGTTTTGTGAGTGATGTGCCCGAAGGAAAGAAAGCGCCGCTCTATTTGCCCATCACATTTACGATGACCGGTTCTTTTGCGGACATCACCACATTTATCAGTTCACTTCTTGAGTCGCAGTACGTTATAAAAGTTGACGCCTTAGAGCTGACGAGTAAAGACGGGTTTGAATCGAGCGCAACGTTATTGCTTACCGCTCGGGTCTATGTTGCAGATGATTTTGGTAAATAACTATGTCGAAAGAAACTATTAACTTCATTATTATCGGTATTTTGGTCATTATCGGCGCTGTGAGCAGTTGGGAGCTGGTATCGACCCAGCAATTATTTTTAGCATCGCCGGATGAATCAGCTCAGGTTGATTATGCACAGCTTGAACGGGCGGTGTCTTTGTGGGAAAAACGGAAGCCGTTTTCTTTCTCTAAAAGTACGCGGCGTGCCACAGACTCTGCTGAATTGGAAGATGAAATTGAAAATCAGTCTGTCACGGTTTCCGTTCGAAATGGTTCAGGAGAAGAGGATGTAACAGATATTGCAGATCGTATCGATGCTATAAACGGAGTTGAAATCGGATCCAGTACCTCTATCAGTGATACGGCGGTTACATCGGTTTCACATAAGGAAGAGGTATCTGAAAGTATGGTGGATGAAATTGTGTCGATTGTAGAGGAAGAATATGAAGAGGTCGGTGTAACCGTATTGTCTTCGACTTCTGAATTTGATGTGGTGGTAACGTTAGGAAAGAAGTAAAAACCACAACTGAATTATTTGTCTTTCAACTCGTAATTCGTAATTTACAAACTCGTAATTGCTTCATTTTCGCTCTTGTACGTTTGTCTCTTGACATATCTTGGAAAAGTGTTCTATAGTGATAAATACATGGTTAGAAAGTGTTTTGATTTATATGAAGGAGGTGAGACTGAGCATGAAAAAAATCAATAAATTCAATTCTGCCCGCATGCACGGTTTTACCTTAGTTGAACTCTTAGTTGTCATTGGTATTCTTGCCATTTTGACAGCAATTGTTTTGGTGGCTATTAATCCAGGAAGACAACTAGCACAAGCGAGAGATACATCAAGAAGAGCTGCTGTAACTTCCATCGTTTCGGCAGTTACCGCGTTTGAAGCAGACCCAGATAATACAGGTGCGTTGCCTGCGATTCCTCCTTGTGTCCCCGGACCTGCAGGAACGGTTGGAACAGCAGTAGGAAATGTTGATCTGGCACTCGTTTTAGCACCAAATTATATTGCTGGTATGCCAATTGATCCACTTCCAAGTGGTGGTTTTGATGCTACAAATACGGGCTACACAATTTGCACTACGAGTACTAATCCAAATAGGTATCAAGTAGGAGCACCAAGTGCAGAAATCGCAACTCAAATTCTAGTCGAGAGATAACTCTATCTCAAAAATTAGTAATTAAAGAACTTACCCAAAAAGGGTAAGTTCTTTTTTGTAACAAAGTTGGGGTATTGACATTTATTAGATAAATTACTTATTATGAAATTAAATCAAATTTTTGAAACAATCATCAAATATGTCCTCCAGAAAAAAACTTATATTACTATCTATATTAATTCTTTTGATATGTAACTATTCAAATCAAGTCAGATTTCAAGTAAAAGCGTGGACATCTGATTTTTCGATTAATACCCCAATATCTGTTCAAGCTAAGAATGAAACCGCATCTCGAGTAATAAAAAGCGCAAATGGCGAAGCAATTATTGTATGGAGAGATTATGATGCAGGTAACCTTTATGCACAAAAACTAGATAACGGAGGAAATCTCAAGTGGCAAGAAAATGGAATTCAAGTAGGTTATATTCCTTACAGTATTGTATCAGATGCTTTTGATGTTGTAGGCGATGGTGGATCAGGAGTAATCATCACATGGATGGATAAAAATGATCAAAATCTACCAAGAATATATGCTCAGAGAATAGATGGGAACGGCAACTTTGTATGGGGAGAAAATGGAATACTTATATCTACAAATACACCTGATTTTGCCGGTGCTGACAGACCGCGCGTAATAGTCGGTGCAGATAATATGCCAATCTTTTTATGGGAAGATCTTATTGGTCCTACTCGTGGAATGATCAAGAAACTTGACGAAAATGGGAATGAACTTTGGAATAAACAAATTGGACGTATTTCAGGCAGATTGACGCCAGAGATATCAGCAGACAATAATGGGGGTGCAGTTCTTGTCCTTAAGGAAAAATCAATCTTAACTCCGTATTATACGTTATGGGTAAGGAGAATAGATTTAAATGGTCAATTTACATGGGCTCCTAATGGTGTTGAATTGTCAGATAGTCTTAGCGGTATTTCGCGTGATTTCTTTATAGGTAATTTTGATAATGATAAATATTTAGTAATTTGGAAAGAACAGGATATCAATTTATTTGCCCAGCTATTAGATAATAGTGGAAATAAGTTATGGAGTATTGATGGCGTAGATCTCAAAATGAAATCTGCTGCATTTATAGTATCGATTAACGAAGGTCAAAATGCTATAGTCACAGCAGCAGTGAATTCACCTAATGGTTCAGATATAATTGCTCAAATAATTAATCCAAATGGGCAAATATTATGGAATGATAGCTCTGGTACAATTCATTCCCAACAAAATCTATTATCAACTCCAAATGCCGTAAGTGACGGACATGGTGGTGCGATATTAGCCTGGTCTGATAAGGGTTTGCAAACTGATCCTAATTTTAATAAAGAAGATAATATTTATGCACAAAGGTTTGATAATCAAGGAAATAAATTGTGGGGAGTGAATGATGTTCTTATTTCAAATGCCTCAAGCAAGCAGCTTACACCAAGTATTTCTTTAGTAGGCAATTCAAGTATTGTTTTGTCGTGGACAGATTATCGAAATGGATTAACGAATGGTGACATCTATGCCCAAAAAGTAAACCTTGATGGGACGTTGGGTGGAGACGCAACGACTCCTACTCCCACTCCAGAACCAACCATAACACCAATTCCTCCCGAAGAATGTGCGCAGGTTACAGAGTTCCTATTGCCAAATTTTGGAAACGAAGATGGAAATCCTCTCAGGCAGAAGGATGGGCGCTGGAGAGATGAAGCGTATGGAGGAGGATATTTTGAAAATAGTAATGGAGAGAAAGTTTTTGTTCCTTTTAAGATTGACGATGATGGTGACGGGGAATTGGACGAAGATTCTACTGAATATGAAGGAGATAATAAGGCTACGGTTCAAGTCGATAATGATAGTGATGGTCGCTATAGTGAAGATTCCCCTGAAACAATAGGAAAGTGGGGATGTACGCTTACCTCAGCTACCATGATTGTAAATTATTTTGCAAAACAGCAAGACGTTAATAAAACATTTACTCCGTCCGATTTAAATAATTGGTCAAAAGAAAACTATGGTTATAGCACTAATGGAAGCAAACCACTACCCGATAAAAATAATCCCCAGTATACAAATTGGGGAATGCTTCATTACAATAAAGTAAGCGAATTTGCAAAAAAAGAAGGCATTAAGATGTCTGTGAAGTCCACAAAAAATACTTTGAGAGAGGAGATGTGTCAGCTGAATTCGGCAATCTTAGGTGTTAATAATGATAGTGACGCGGAAACAGACCACTATATAGCTGCTTCGGGTAATACACAAAAAGACGGTGTTCAGACTTTTAGAATTCATGATCCTGAACGTACAACTACAACAACTCTGAGCGAAAGTTATGGATCTTATTTACAATCAATAGTCTACGAACCAGTTTTTCCAAATGAGAAATCTTATTTGAACATTCGAACGTTTTCAGATCCAGCAAAACTATTCATAGTTGATCCGTTAGGTAGAAGGTCAGGATATGATCCGGTTACAGACCAGTCATATAACGAAATACCTGATGCCTGGTATGGTATTGAACAGATAACAGCAGATGACGAAACGCATACAAAACAGAGTATAAGAACAATTTATATTAATAGTCCTATAGAAGGACTTTACCAATTAATTATCACAGGATCGGAAACGGAAACGAGTGGAATTGAAATTAGAAGTAAGATGGGTAGCAATGACGAAGTTATTGAACATATTTCTGAAAATACGGTAAATGAAGAAACTAACTCATACGAATTTACAGTAAGTCCGGATCCAGAAAAGAACTTACAAGACATTACTCGAAAAATAGATATCTCTATTGACCCCTTACTTCCGAATGACATAATTCTCTATCCCGTCGGGCCGAATTGGCTGCCGGTCACTATTTACTCCACGCCAACATTTGATGCAACAAAACTAAATATTGACGGGATTACGTTTGGTCCAAATGGCATAGAGCCCGATCGAAAGAGACGATTCAATAAAGATTACAACAAAGACAAGAGAAAAGATGTACAGATCTATTTCAAAACCGATAAAGTTGGTATCGACTCAGACACTTCAGAACTATGTCTTCAAGCAAAAGATGAAAACGATCAAGATCTTGAAGGGTGTGATGAAGTGCAAGTCATGAATAGAGAAATTAAGTAGAGAAGAAATAAGATTGCAATACTAGTTATAAGAAAAAAACTATAAGTCACAATTTTGAAAATTAAATGCGATCGCATGAAAAATTCAAAAATAACCGATCAACAATTATCTATCATTTGCAAACTTCTTGAGAGAAAATTCAGGAATGAGGAGCGCAGAAACAAATATGCTCCGGTGAAAGAAGTCCTTACTCTTCTTGGTAAAGGTGCACTACTCACGATGTTGCTAATTGCACCTGGAACGGCTCAAGCAGTCCGGAAGCAGATATATAAGCAAAAAAGTGATGATTCGTGGAAGAGATATAACAGTTCATATTTACGAAGAACGATTGAGAATCTGGGACGTCAACGGTGTATTAAAATTGTTGACGAAAGTGATAGCTGTGCTGTTTCTCTAACTGAAAGAGGTAAGCATCGCGTTCTCAAATATGCTCTTGATGAACTGGAGTTAGATACCTCGAAGCCATGGGATGGGAAATGGAGAATTGTCATCTATGATATTCCCGATACCTTACGACATGTGCGAAATGAACTTGGCTCAATTCTTAAGCGTATGAATTTCTTACGAATTCAAAAAAGTGTATACCTCACGCCTTTTGCTTGCGAACAGGAGGTAGAATTTATACGGTTACATTTCGGACAAGAGAAGAATATAACGTTGTTAACAGCGGGGAGTTTAGAACACGGACACGTTTATCAGGAGTATTTCGGCATTTAAATAAGTTTTGAAAAAATCATGCGTACGCATCAATTTATCAAAAATCCGAGAGAAGTTTTTAAAAGAAATTTTTTAAATTGAAAACATCACCTGAGTTTCACGCAACCCTCAACAGTTTCTGCAATTGATCTACAACAGTCTCAATATCCCTCACTTCCAATTCCAAATTCTTTCTCAAAAATGAATCATTCCGGCATAGGTTATCAAATTCATCCTCAGAAATGCCGTGCGTAAAACTTTTTAGTTCCTTAGTACGTTCATGTAATAACCAAATAAGAAAAGATGGACTCTGCCAATCTTTAGAACTCTTTAAATAATCCATACCCAAATCCTATCAACAAAATTCTTAAAAGTCATATCAGATTCTGATATGACTTTTAGATGATAAGTTGCTATAGTAAACTACGTACGTGCTGAAGCACGTAGCTTTTTAAAAACACGGTTAACTAACTACGCTACATCCACGGGCTAAAGTCCGTGGCTTTAAGCACCGTACGTAGTAAATATATGTCATTTTTCAGCACGGCTATTTCTCGATATTATCAAACAAACCGTTGGCGAATTATGTTTTCTAACGGTATGAATTTGAATCAACTTTCACTCGAGACGGAGGAGAGGCTTGGCTATGTGTTTGGATCAAGTCAATGTTCACGGATACTGCGCGGATTACAAATTCCCACACAAAAGGAGCTCGATTCACTCTGTGATATTTTGAATATTTCAGAAGGGGAACGTGAACAATTACATCGAGCCATTGCAAAAGATTGTTTGCTCAAGCATTCCTTATACACTCATATAGTGCATAAAAAACACCGCTATACAAAATTTCTTGAATATGTTCTACCCTTTAGACCACGCGTCATTAAATTATCTGATTCAAAGGCACTTACTGAGTTAATCTTTCCTGTTTCTATTATTTCGCTGCTTCAAGTTCGATTAGCCAAACAATATAAACAGTATTCTGATGCTATGACGGGTATATTAGTAAATCCAAACTCAAATAGGGAACAGTGGTTTCTTGTAACTCATCCTTCTTCATGGAAAATGAATTATTAACACTGTTTGAACATGCCGGTCGGCTTAAATCAGTTATTCGTTTGGGTTGGCAATTAAAAGGCATTGAGAATGTGGAGAGTGTTACTGATCATTCATTTCGTGTTGCATTTATGGCATGGAAATGGCTCTTGTCCACGATCTAGGTGAATCTATCATCGGAGATGCTATATATGAAAGTGGTACGGAAACGATTGCTTCTCTTGATAAAAAACATGAAGACGAAAGACGGGCAATTCAAGAGATTTTTAAAGATATACCTGGAAAAGAGCACTATATTAGTCTGTGGGAAGAGTGGGTAGCACAAAAAACGCCTGAGGCAACGTTCTTAAAGCGAATTGAAAAGCTTGAAATGGCCATGCAAGCACTCGAATATGAACGGCTAGGACATGATTCGGTCCTTTTAAACGAGTTTTGGGAGAATGCATGGAAATATTTGAAAGGGACTGAACTTGAGAAATATTATCACGAATTACAGAAGCAACGTAATCTGTTACAGCGCAAAAAATAAAAACAACCTCATTACTCCTGCACAATTAATCAAAAAATTGACAAATTAAATTCATTCATGTATAAAAGATAGTATGAAAAGATTATTAATTACTGCTTTACTGTTTTCTTTTATCGTTATTATTTATCATATCTTCACTCTCCATCGATTTATGCTTGCTTAAAGATCTAGGTTTTATGTGGCGAGAGAAAATTGGGGAGATGGAAACTGATAACGCAAATTTCGAGATAAATCAAACAGTTAGTCTCATTGTTATTATAAATTCCGGATCTTACTTTCAACTTTTTTATTTGTAATAGATATCAATTGACTTACTATTATAGTTATGTCTTTTAATTCCAGTTCCAGGTTTTTTCTCATTACAAAATCTTCTTTGAATGCTTTGTCAAATTCACCATCATTTTTATATGCATACTGAATTGAGTCAACTTGTTCTTTTAATAACCAAATAAGAAACGATGCACTTTTCCATTCCTTTCTAGTATGTAGATAGTCCATGATTTAATTTACCCCTTCTTAATACTATAGATAGTATTAAATATTGCAATTCATACTCGGTTCGAATATTTGTATGATAGTGTCATATGCATAATAGACTTAGATGTTACAATGATGTGTGTGAGAAAAGAAGTTGATTCATATATGATCGAACAAGTACTTAGTGAGCGCAAGGATCCATTTGGTATATTACAGTCTACAAAATATGTCATTGAACACGCAGATTCTGTCACGATACATCCCGGAAGAATCAGACAATTGGCCAATCAGATACGAAGAAAACTTTCACGAAACGATGTGCTGACGGAGGAACAATTTGGGAGAAATGCTGTAAATCCTCAGAAAGTGTTTTTGGAAGACGTCGTAAATTTTTGCTTCTGGACTATTCCCGGAAAAGAGAAGTGGAATATTGAGTATCCTGACGGTTGTGTTTCTGATGGATGGCATGCGCTTGTGGCTTGTTTTGATCGAGCCCTTGATGAAGAAGTGCCGGTTCTTGATACATCATATCTGGTGGCTGTCACCGATAAAGATGTTGCCTCTCTATTTCGTGGTAGACACGATACGGAAATACCGCTTCTGGAAAAACGTGGAGAGTTTTTACGTGAAGCAGGAAATGCATTAATGAATGGATATGATGGATCGGTCGAAAAATTACTGGAAAGAGCAGATTATAATGCAGTAAATATAGTTAGAGAAATTCTGCGAATGTTCCCGTCATTTCGCGATATGTCTCATTATAAAGGAGAAAAGGTTTCACTTCTTAAACGTGCACAAATAGCGGCATACGATATCTCACTTCTTCCCGATGTGACAATACAAGATACCGAGCATCTTACTATTTTTGCCGATTATAAACTTCCTCAAATCCTGCGCGGATTTGGCATAGTAAAATACGATCCTCGTCTTGCTGATAAAGTCAACTCTTACACGATACTTGAAGCAAATAGCCCTGAAGAAGTTGAAATACGAGCATCTACTATTTGGGCCTGTGAGCTGATAGCTCATGAAATTGGCAAACCACCGGTTTTAGTTGATAATGCATTATGGCATTTATCACAAGACATGGAAAAAGAACTAGCACCCTATCATCGCGTTTTGTCGACATACTATTAGTCGCTCATCTCACTTTCAATAAGCATTCTAATAAATTCCGATCGTGACATTTTTCGTTTTTGAGATATCTTATCAAGAAAAGCATCAATATCATGGGGAATATAAAACGTAAATCTTTTGTTTATGGTTCGTGTGGCCTCCTCAATGCACCAATTAATGGTATCAGAAAGCGTGCTTTCCGTGTATTCAGATTTTATGATCCGTCTTGAGTAATGAGTGTTTATCATTACTGGATCTTTTCCTCTTTCGTACAATAATATCACTGGCTTGCTCCGTGCAGCAAGTAAACCGATTTCGAAACCGATGTGAACATTAGATGGATACGAACCTTCGATGATTACGCAATCACAATCGCTGATATAAGCTGACCATTCTTTATAGAGTGCTTTTATTTTATGTTCTGAAAATGAATTGAAATGATCTTCACTGCTACTGATTCTATATACAGCATGTCCGGATTTTTGTAAGTACGCTACTATGAGATTAGATAAAGAAGAGTAATTTGTAGACGTATTGTTTGCACCGGTGAAGTAGAATTTCATTTATTACGGGCTATCAAGCTATACCAGTTAGGTAAACCCGGATCAGTATGGGGGCTATTTTTATCCCATATTATTTTGAACCCGAGTGATTCAATAAAATCCGTAAGGTCCTTCTTTTTATAAAGAGCAATATAGCGTTTATCATCAAACTCATCCATAACAAGAATACTGTTATCACCGATGCGGAAAGAGAGATACAAGACACCATTATCTCTTAAGAATATCTTAAGGTCTCGCACCGTTTTTTTAATATTTTTAATAGGTAAATATGCTATGTCGTCAGCATAAATTGCATCAAAACTATTAGGCATGAATGGTAGCGAGCGTGGATCTAGATGTACAAACATACCATAGGGGACTCTCTGAAGCGCTTCTTCGATTAAGCCAGATGAATATTCAGTGCCGAGACAATTAAATCCTTTTTGGCTGAAAAAATGTAGATCTCGTCCCGTTCGTGATCCAACAACTAACACTTTTCCTTTTGGTTTTGCATATTTGAGAAATGGATTTATATTGTATTTTTTAATTTCCTTTATAGTATGCGGGTTCCATTCCCATTTTTCAGCATAATCTCTCGCGTGACGATTAAATGTTTCAATAGTAGCATACATTTGTGCTTCCGTAAGATCGGTGTTTTGAAGAATTTTATGTTTGGTATTTTGAGGTTTCACTAGTCATATTATAACCTATTAGTTAATAGGGTTCTATAAGTTCTTCCCTTATTCCTTCCACTTGAAGCCTGAGCCGCTTTGCTGTATCATACGGATATGTCAGCAACACTGGGAGGGCTTCTTAAAGACTATAGACTTCAGAAAAATATTTCTCAACTTGAGATTTCATTTGCGGTCGGATGGAAAGAACCATCTCGGCTTTCACGTATTGAGCAGGGGAGAGTCGGACGGCCCAAACGTGAACTTCTCAATAGAATCATGGATGCGATGAAACTTGATGAAGAAGAGCGAGGGAGATTGCTTTTGGGTGGTGGCTACTTGCCAACTAATGAGGAGATTAGCAAAGTACGCAAACAAATTGACTCATTTATAATGGGTTGGAAATTTCCAATAGTAGTTTACGATTTCAGTCGGCGAGTAGTATTTGAAAATAAAGTAGCTGACCATGTGTATGGTTTGAGCAAGCATTACAAAAAGACAGGGGATAATAAATATCCGAATATTCTCGAAATACTGTTTGATGAAAACTATTCCCAAAACACCCGGTTTAAAGGTAAAAAAGATTATTCTGTTTGGAGTACTCACTTGACATCAGTTCTTGCACAGTTTATGAAAGTGCAAAGAGACAGAACAAAAGAAAAATGGTACACCGATTTAATAAAAAAAATGATGAACAATGATCTATTTCGCACACATTGGGAAAAAGCACGATCAACGATACACACAAGTAAAGTAGTTAACTATTTCCAGGAAACAGATGCAGTACCGGAAGATTCCAGATTACGATTAACTTTTAATCTATTTACTATTCCTGTGCAAACAGATCTACGTTTTGAAGTAGAATTTTACACACCAGCAAACCTTGAAACCTTCAAGTATTTTGAGAAGAAGTAGGTATTATCAGCGCGCTTTCATAAAAGGGGAGGAAGGTAATCTTTGTTGTACTAAAACTACCCTCAAGTTTTTCTCCTAAATGGACAATATATGCCCTGGCTGGCTTATATTTATCTAAAAAAGACTTAAATGAACGGGTAGTTTGCATATTATGTAATTTCGTATACTTTGCTTCAATAGGAATAACGTCCAATCCTGAGCTGACAACAAAATCTACTTCAGCATTATCTATAGTCCGCCAAAAATGAATACGGGTGGAGGCAAAAGGGGCATTTCGGCGCAGCAGGTTAAAAATAATATTTTCAAAGAGATGGCCACTCAGTGCCGGTGGAACGACTGGTATGCCAAACAACCCGAGCAGATAGTTTCTGATACCGGTATCGTAAAAATAATACAGGGGGGATTTGGTGATTTCCGATCGGACATTTCTATAATAGGGAGTAATCTTTTTAAGAATAAAGGTTTCTTCCAGATACCAGAGATAATGCCGAATTGTTTTATCTACTATGCCGACGGTTGATGAAAGTTCAGTAATATTGACCAGACCGCCAATTTGAGAAGCCATAATCTTTAACAGATTGGTAAAGGCATCAGGTTTTTCAACCCTTAATAAATCGGTGATATCCCGCTCTATATAACTTCTATATATTTCATCCATCTCAGTTTTTTTCTTTTCTACTGTTTCAGCGCGTATGATTCTGGGGTATCCGCCAAACATCATATATTCTTCCAGTAAACGTTGTGTGCGGGTTTGCTCGAGAGCAAAAAAATCATGCAGTTTATCCTCATACTGATAGTCTGTTTTATAATGAACAAACTCTTCAAAACTAATAGGTTCAATGAAAAATAACTGTTTTCTGCCCGCCATTGACTCTTTTATTTTTGATTTGAGATCAAGACTACCGGAGCCGGAAACGATAAATTTATAGGGAAGATGCATATCATAGATACCTTTTAAGAATAACCCTGCATCTTCTTTTCTCTGAATTTCATCAATAAACACGAACGCACGCGATTCTCCTATCTGGAGGCGTATATAATTGATAAGAGTGGATTGAAAAAAACTGCTTGTGATCATCAATATCAAGATTAAGAAATACAGTCTTTTCATCCTTTGCTTTCAATCGATCCTGCAGGAGTTGCATGAGGTATGTTTTACCCACCTGTCGTGGGCCAATGAGAACCGTCATCTCAGGTGCTGACAGATGTTTTTCTAGAGCAACTAGAATAGTTCTTTTTATCATATTTCCATTTTAACACCATATTTTCGGAAGTCAAGTACCTAAATTATGGGAGGATGCGTTACTATCGAGTTTCATAAGCCGGCAAACCTTGAAACCTTCAAGTATTTTGAGAAGAAATGAGGTTATTCTCTTGACATACAGTTCTTCGTTTACTATGCTCACTTAATCTAGTATTTTATGAACATAACTATCGTCTCTTCAGTTGGTCACGGTTCTACACTTCTTTCAGCTTTTGATCAGGCTCTGATTACTGCAGGCATCCATAATTATAACTTAATCCCTCTTTCATCAGTAATTCCTCCTCATTCAATCGTTGAAAAAGCAGAAAAATTTGAAGCAGATACGAAACATTTTGGAGACCGACTGTATGTGGTGAAAGCAGAAACGCGAAGCGATAAAAAAGGAAGCTTTCTGGGTTCTGGAATAGGGTGGTATCAATTAGATGACGGGAGAGGGTTCTTTGTCGAACACAGGGGAACAAAAAATTCAGAGAAAGAAATTACGGCTTGGTTGACCAATCAAATTCATTTTTCATTAAAGGACTTAGTGATGAATCGGGGATTGTCGTTTGATGAGAAGAAGATTAATATAGAGCTATCTACTGCAGTTGTTATTAGTAAACCAATATGATTACTAGAAAAAAAAGTGTGGGAAGGTATCCATACATATTCTAAAGAAGAGATTGAAGAAAGGATGAGGATTAATAAACATGGATTTCTCGGATATTTCGAGTATGATCAGTTGAAAGGATACATCGAGGGAATACGGGTTAAGAAATACTCACATTTTAATACATGGGAAGAGGCAAGCAGCTTGGCTAATTTAGATAACGAAGGAAAAATAAAATACCTCTCGAACGTTACTGTTGCAGATCCGGGTAAAGGGATCGGTTCAGTACTCCTTAATTCATACAAAATATACGCAAGATCACTCGGTATAAAAATGTTAACACTTGGATCTCGTGTGCCCACTTACCATTTCTATAAAAAGCTTGGTTTTCAAGATGTCAAACATATTGAAAAATGGTGGGAAGTTGATATTGAATCTGGTGGAAAAGGAATATTGATGAAATACAAGCTTTAGGTTGGGAGGATATAATATCGACACAAATATATTAGTTGCAATTACTGCTGGTCTGGGTGGCATGGTTTTATGGGGATTGGCTGATTTTTTTGTCAAGAAAATAGTAAGCGAAGTAAATGATGCGATTGTCTTATTTTGGACACAAACTATAGGTATTATTCCTCTATTTCTCTATCTACTAATTACTCGAGACTCTTTAACCATTCAATTTTCTTCTCAATCACTGATCACATTACTAATTCTCGGATTTTTTGACACGGGAGGTTATTTATTTTTTTATAAGGCTTTAGAAAAAGGTAAGCTCAGTATCATATCGCCACTAGTCGTCTCATACTCTGCTTTTACCGTACTTATATCAGCTTTAGTATTTGGTGAGTCTATTTCTCTTTTACAAGGTACTGGGTTGGCTGCAGTGTTCTTTGGCATTCTTGCTGTGATACTAAGTGGAGAGCCGGAAAAACAAACTGCAAAAAAAATGTACGTAAGAGGATTACCACAAGCATTAATCGCTGTTTTATTACTATCTTTATGGTTTCCGTTTTGGGATAATTTTGTCAGCCAAAACATAAATCATTGGGCTTTACTTCTACTAGGTCTAAGAGTTGTTGTGTCTTTTATTATGTGGATATATTTTCTAACAACGCGGAATTCTATTTTTCCTAAAACGAAAATGTCTTCACTATCTGCATGGGGATGGCTAATTGCAATAGCGATATTTGATATAGGTGCGTATATAGCGGTGACCTGGGGATTCAGAATAACTGCTTATACGAGCATAGTCGCAATGTTAAGTGCAGCGATGTCTGTTCCAAGCGTTATACTTGGCGTAATATTTCTTCACGAAAAACTGATTCGAAGACAAATAGCTGGTATAATAATGATTATTGGTGGGGTAGTGTTGCTCGCAGGTATTTGACATATATGCATATGTTAATTAATATGTATTTAACATGAAATTAAAGAGTTTATTAAAAAATAAGCTGGTACTCATAGTACTCGCTTATTATCTTGTTGTACTACTGTGGTGGTTCAAAATATTTACTTCAGGTGTACAAACAGGAACTGAAAATTATCTTTTCAATCAAGCATATGTTTTTTTTCATATTGTTGGTGGAATTTCAGGATTGGTAATTGCACACAAGAAATGGGGAGGATTTAACAGTTTGGTTGGGAAAGGGATATCTTTTTTAAGCTTAGGACTTTTAGCTCAAGGTTTTGGACAAACAATCTGGACTTATTATAATTTTTTCCAAGATGTCGAGGTACCTTATCCATCGCTGGCGGACATTGGATATTTTGGATTGATTCCTCTCTATATTTATGCTATGTATAATTTTGCCAAGTCTTCAGGTATTAACGTTTCCCTGAAAACATTATCTGGTAAACTGCAGGCAGTTATTATTCCCGTAATTATGCTGGTTGTTGCATATGCATTATTTTTAAAAGACTTGCCGGTTGATCTTTCACAACCATTAAAAACATTTTTTGACTGGGCAACACCAGCTTTTGATGCTATATCTGTATCGATTGGTATATTGACATATAGCCTGAGTAAATCCATTTTAGGGGGAAAAATGAAGTTTAAGATACTATATCTCGTATTTGCGTTAGTATTTGAGTATATAACAGAATATGTCTTTTTATATCGTGCAGGTTTAGACCTATACTATAATGCAGGTCCCGTTGATCTTATGTTCGCAACTTCAGCTATGATTATGACTGTCGGTATTTTACAATTCAACTCAATTAAGGAATAACTGAACTTATATGGTATACGGCAGTGAAAAATGGATCAATTAGTTCTTGCTGCACAACAAATTATAAAAGCCCAACAATCTGTCATAGGACCAATCGCATTGGATCAAGCACGGCACGTTAGTGGACTTACCGTTGACACGCCCAATGACGTTACAATATCAGGAAACCCTAAAAAAATTCTCGCTGAACTTGTAGACAAATACGCCGAATTTTTTGGACAAGCCTCTGTTGAAGTTTGTAAAGATGCCGTGCGTGAATTGACTCCTCCCATCCCATCCTCTGATCTTCCGGACATTTTAAAATGATCCGCAACTTGCTATATACCCGTCTTACGCTGGTTTGTCCCGCCCCAAGGCGGGATCAAAGCAGTTTAGAGGGGTATATACTCGAGCAAATTCATTTGCGAGTGGTATACTGATACTACCTGCCTATGCGAGTATCATTGTCGTTAAAAGACATATTTAAATCGTCAAGTAAACGTGCTTCTCAATCTGTTTCCGATGGGAAAAGTCATACGGAAGTTGATGATGAACTTACTCGGATTAACAAAGATCTCTACGAGCGAAATGTAGAACTTGCTATTCGAAATCGCACGTTATCGTTACTTCGGAAGATATACAACATTATTAGTACCACGCTGGGCGTGGAAAAAACGGCTCAACTTTTGATTGATGAAATCGTGTCAGAACTCAAATTTCGGAAAGGGTTTATCGTACTTGTTAATCAAGATAGAACTACACTCCGCGCTATTGCAACTTCATCGTCCACTCCAGAGGAAATGGCTTTGCTTACCCGATTCGGGAATCCATTCACAAACTTTGCGGTTGGACTGTCTGATATAGACAATTTCTGCGTAAATGCGGTTGTTACCAATCGAAGACGACTTACCAACACTCTGTATGACATACTCGTGCCCATGGTAAATCAATCGTCGTCAGAACAACTTCAAAATACCCTCAATATTCAAACATCCATTTTGTATCCCATCGTATTTGCGGATCAGGTATTGGGTGTATTAGTTCTCGGTATGGATAAGCATGTGGGTTCACTATCGCTGGCTGAGCGTGAAACATTGGGTGAACTCATTGAGGTTGTCGCTATCGCCATTGAACGCACCAAAGTATATGCAGATTTGAAACGAGCAAATGAACAGCTTAAAGAAGCAGATGAGCTCAAAGATGAATTTGTGTACGTGGCTTCACATGAACTGCGAACGCCGATGACTGCTATTAAAAACTATCTGTGGCTGGCGCTGAATCGCTATGGGAAAGATCTTGATCCGAAAATGAAGCAAAGTCTCGTTCGCGCGTATATTTCAACGGAACGTCTTATTACGCTTGTTCAGGATATGTTGACCGTGTCGCGCATCGAAGGAAAACGTCTGGTTCTCAATTTTGAAGAAATAGATCTGATGGAGCTCTATCAACAAATCTATGATGAGTTAAATATAACCGCCCAAAAAGAAGGGATTGTTATGACCTTGGTCCCCGCGAGCAAAAAATATACGGTATATGGTGACCGGACGAGAATAGGTGAAGTACTGCAAAATTTACTCAGCAATGCCATTAAATTTACACCCCAAGGAGGGCATGTAACGGTTTCTGTTCGAGAATCGGGCACTATGATCGCGACAGATATATCAGATACCGGGTTTGGTATTCCGAGAGAAGATTTGCCGCGGCTCTTTAAAAAATTCGGACGATTGGGGCATTCGTACAAAAAAGTAGCTGAGTCGGCCGGGACCGGCTTGGGTTTATTTATTAGTAAACAAATTATTGAGGCTCATCAGGGTTCAATTACCGTTGAGTCTGAGGCAGATAAGGGAAGCACCTTTACCTTTACGTTGCCGCTTAAGCAAGCAAGTTCAGATGCAGATGCAAGTAATACGAGCATTGATCCGTGACTATTCAGTATTTTCCAATGTCATTCCCGCGAAGGCGGGAATCTATACAATTGTTTATAGAGATTCCCATTTTCATGGGAATGACAAAGATGTTACTGGAGAAAAACTGAATAGTACAATTGATCCACTTTGACATAGTTGATTTGTATGGGTATAATACACCTCGTATGAATGAAGAGCAGATGTTGAGGATTTCTCAAGAGATAGATGCAGAGATATCCGGAGAAATCAAACCACTACGTAAACCAACGAAATGGTCTGCTCTTACCACTCATCTTGGCCTGACCGGTATAGTATTGGGAGGTTTGTCTTTCGGCTCAGGTCTTGCTAAGGCATCAGAATCTCAAACACGTCCGGTACCCACAGAGACACCAACACCCGGATTAACTCCTACCGTAACTCCC
>Ga0075636_114_pt1 | contig 21253 bp, 22 predicted proteins | sample RifGroA1_FD_68388 | JGI IMG/M metagenome (GOLD analysis project Ga0075636, IMG submission 68388) | Microgenomates (Roizmanbacteria) bacterium GW2011_GWA1_41_13 | reverse complement strand
TGCCGAGCGGAGTAAAGCCCTTGCGGTTGCAAGTACCGACGATGGTCAGTTATTCTATGCAGGATCGGCAAATATTCTTGACTACCCAGAATTTTTCGATATAGATCTGACCCGGGCAGTCTTGGCTCATCTTGACCGGTCAGCATTCTGGCAGGATCTCTATCAGCGATCTGTTGGAAATGATCCATTTTATTTAATTCTCGGGGAAGAATTCCCTGAAGAAATTTTTTTCCCCTGTAGCTATCTGCGAATTAGGACGATGAAAAATTCAAAAGATCAAAAGATCAAAGGAACAAATGATCAAAAAGACAATCATTCTGAGCCGAAAAGAGGTCATCCTTTAGATGAAAAAGTAGAGGAACAAGAAGAGCAAATTGATTATAAAGATAAGTATTTACGAGCACTTGCTGATTATCAAAACTTAGTAAAACGTACGCAAGTCGAAAAAGAGGAATTTTATAAATATGCACATGAATCATTTATTGAAAAGCTCATCCCCGTTCTTGACCATCTCGAACGGGCTGAAAAGCATACGCAAGATATAGGCATAGATTTGATATATAAAGAACTGAGGAAAATTGTTGAAGATTTAGGGCTTGAGCGAATTCATATCAAGGAAACAGACGAGTTTAATCCTGCATATATGGAATGTATAGAAGCAGAGCAGAATGGAAATAAACTTGTTGAAACAAGGACCGGATACCGATTTAAGGGAAAAGTACTGCGTCCGGTACAAGTAAAAGTTGTCGCATCATGAAAACATTTATACAATTATTTATTGTTTTAGTCTTGGTTCTGATAGGAGTCGGTCTTATCACGATGCTGGGGAGGAACCAGGAAAAAAATACTTTTATGAATCAATGTATGATGGAAAAAACGTATGAAGCATGCGAACAGGATTTTTTTATGAAGCGAACCGAAAATAATGTACCGTCAAATATGCAAACACTGGAATATAATGATATGTACAATAACGCACAATCAACACCACAGGCCGTAAGTGGTCTTGATTCGCTATAATAATTGCATTACCATATACTTATGGCAAAAATACTCGGAATCGATTTAGGGACAACCAATTCATGCATGGCCGTGATGGAAGGTGGACAGCCCAAAGTTATACCGAATGCTGAAGGTAAAAACACCACACCGTCGGTCGTTGATCCGATAAAAAATGTCGTCGGGGATGTAGCAAAACGGCAAATGGTTATTAATCCAAAATCGACAATCTATTCTGCCAAACGATTAATGGGACGCCGGTTCAGAGACTCTTCAGTGCAGAAAGACAAGGGTCTTCTCCCGTATGAAATTGTAGAGGGACGAGATGGTATTGCGGCGATAAAAGCTGACGGCCGGACGTTTACTCCCCAAGAAATCGGTGCAAAAGTCTTGGGTAAACTTAAAGCAGATGCTGAAAGCTATCTCGGTGATAAAGTGACTCAGGCAGTCATCACCGTTCCTGCTTATTTTGATGATGCCCAAAGGCAGGCAACTAAACAGGCGGGAGAAATTGCAGGACTTGAAGTTTTACGCATTATCAACGAACCAACTGCTGCAGCGCTCGCATACGGCATGGACAAAAAACACGCCCATACCATTGCAGTTTACGACTTAGGAGGAGGAACGTTCGACATCTCCATTCTTGAACTCGGCGAAGGAGTATATGAGGTGAAAGCAACCAATGGCGATACTCATTTAGGAGGAGATGATTTTGATCAACAAATCGTTGATTGGATAGCTAATGAGTTTAAAAAAGAGCATGGTGTTGATTTACGAAAAGACGCGCAGGCGCTTCAGAGAATCCGCGATGCGGCTGAAAAAGCAAAAATTGAACTTTCAAGTACCCAGGAATCAGAAATTAATCAACCGTTTATTACCCAAGGGTCGTCAGGACCGCTTCATTTAACAATGAAACTAAGCCGTTCCAAACTGGAACAACTCGTGGATGATCTTGTTGGCAAAACGATAAAACCGGTTGAGGCAGCGATGAAGGATGCAAAGATGTCGAAATCTGACATCAACGAAATAATTCTGGTCGGTGGTATGACGCGGATGCCGAAGATTCAAAAAACTGTTCAAGACTTTTTTGGTAAAGAACCCCATAAAGGAATCAATCCGGACGAAGTCGTGGCTGTTGGTGCAGCGGTTCAAGCGGGGGTTTTAGGCGGCGATGTGAAAGATGTTCTTCTTCTTGATGTTACGCCACTCACCTTGGGTATTGAAACATTGGGCGGTGTCAGTACGCCCTTGATTGAGCGGAACACGACCGTTCCGGCATCAAAATCACAGGTATTTTCAACGGCGGCAGACAGTCAGACACAGGTCGAGATTCATATTTTGCAAGGAGAGCGTCCATTGGCTTCTGATAATAAATCTCTCGGCCGATTTATTCTTGATGGTATTCCGGCAGCACCGCGCGGCGTTCCCCAAATTGAAGTTACCTTTGATATTGACGCAAATGGCATTTTAAATGTGAAAGCAAAAGATAAGGCAACTAGGAAAGAACAATCTATTTCGATTAAGGGATCTACGGGTCTTTCTGATGAGGAAATCGAGAAGATGAGAAAAGAAGCAGAAGAGCATGCTGAAGAAGATCGAAAGAAAAAAGAACAGATTGAAGCACGAAATATGGCTGACAATCTCGTATTTCAAGCGGAAAAATTTATGGATGAACAGTAAATCCGTTAAGGATACTATTGCAAAAGAAGATGCATCAAAAGAAGACATTGAAAAAGTGCAGAAAGAATTGGCCGACGAAATGCAGAAAGTGAGTCAACAATTTTATCAAAAGCAAGGACAACAAGAATCATCAGAATCAAAAGAAGAAAAGAAATCTTCAGATAAAAAAGGTGAAGAAGTAAATAAAGATGAAGCTGAAGAGGGAGAAGTGGTTGAATAAATTACGAGTTAAAAGTTACCTGTCTGCCGACAGGCAGGCGAGTTACGAGTTGGCGCGGGAACGCGCTATTTTTGTAAGTAACTGTTGTAGTAATCCATTACAAATCTTATGGCAAATAATACAGACTTTTACCAAATTTTAGGTGTTTCTAAAAATGCTTCTGATCAAGAGCTTAAGTCGGCCTATCGGAAACAGGCTCTGAAGTGGCACCCGGATAAACATGCAGGTGAAGCTAAAAAAGAAGCAGAGGAGAAATTTAAAGAAATTAATCGCGCCTATGAAGTACTACGCGATCCTCAGAAAAAACAAATGTATGACCAGCTCGGCCATAATGCTTTTACGCGAAACGGCTCAGGTGGACCCGGAGGATTTGGTGCTGGAAGTCCCTTTTCAGGCGGATTTCAGCAGGGCCCGTTTCAATATTCGTATTCGTCGAGCGGAAATGTAAATTTTGAAGATTTATTCGGCGGATCTGATCCTTTTGATATTTTTGAACAATTCTTTGGCGGCGCATACGGCGGTCAACGTCAGAGAAAGCCCGTGTATCAGGTAACGATTGATTTTATGGATGCCATCAAAGGCACCGAAAAAAGCTTTGTTATTCAGGGCAAACAACGAAAGATTAAAATACCGGCGGGCGTTGATGACAATATGCGTATTCGATTCAATGACTTTGATTTAATCGTTCAGGTAAAACCTCACGATAGATTTAAGAGACAAGGACAAAATATTGTTCTTGATCAAAAAATTACATTTTCTCAAGCTGCATTAGGAGATACCATAGAAATTCCGACGATCGATGGTATATTTAAATTAAAAGTCAGGCCGGGTACTCAACCCGGAACATTGATTAGATTACAAGGAAAAGGAGTCCCGCATCCGCAATTAAATCGACGCGGGGATCAGTATATACGGTTTATTATTGAAATCCCCAAAAATTTATCTAGAAGGCAGAAAGAGTTGTTGAGAGAGTTTTAAGAAAATTAATGAAAAACATTCGATCAATTAAACTCTGCAACCATTCTATAAACGGCTTAATTGAGATTAGCGAACAGTTTAAGACTCCTCAATCCGGCGCTATGATTGTCTATCCAAACCAATATCCTTTAATTTTGACTGAATATGACATTCGTTTAAGACCGAATGATAAATTAATTGGAACAATTTTAACAAATCCTAGTAATGGTAAATGCTATATTGTCGGTGTTTCTTTTGAAACTGTCTATGGTGACAAAGAAGATCTGTGTAAAATAAGTGAAACAGAAATAAGTGTATATCATCGTGGTAAATATCAGCAAGTTAATGAAAAGTAGAGAAATACACATCATACTGATAAATCGTTTATGAAACGTAATCGTAGTTAGAATGTACCAATGTATTAATACATTGGTACAGACAAAAACACTCTCTTGTTATCTATAGTTATTTCTAAAGTTCCCCTTATTACTTCATATGTTTCTGTAGTACGTTTATGTTAGTGTTGTTTTGAACTGTCAATTACTGCAATTGCGGTACTATAATCAGGGTGATTTCAGTAGGATCTATTTCGCAAATTATTTCATTCGGGTTTTCCTCTGGAATACAAATAATATTTTTTTTGGGATATTCCTTCTGTAAATATGATACTACTAATTGTTTATTCATATTGTTATAATACTACCATGTCGAAATCCATCCGTTTCATCCACATATCAGACACACACATTGGTCCAACCAAAGATTTTAAATTGTACAATGTTGCGCCGTATCCGTGTGCGGAAAAGATAGTTGATTACTTAAATAACTTAAAAGAGAAACCTGACTTTATTATCCACTCTGGAGACGTTGCTGCAACCATTCCCGACGATCCCTCTTTTAAAAATGCTCAAGAGATATTTTCAAAATTAAAATATCCCGTTTATTACGTGACCGGAAATCACGACCGATCATCGTTTATCAAAAAATATCTTAATCAGGGAGATCGGATTGATTTGGTTACCGATGTATCAAAGAATACATATTATTTTGACTTGAAAGGTTACCGTTTTATCGTTCTCGACGGACGGGGACCTGATACCATTGATCCCCACGGATCCCTTTCAGAAGATCAATTTAAGGCTTTAGAACAAGAAATTACAAATGGCACACTGCCTCTTGTTATTTTCATTCACTATCCGCCTATCGAGTTAGATTCGTTGTGGCTTAATAAAAACATGCTTCTTTTGGAAGGGGATCGTTTACATTCGTTATTGAAGAAAGTAGGAGATAGATTACTCTGCGTATTTTTCGGTCATATCCATCGCGGTATGCAGATTGTTAAAGACGGTGTCTTCTATTCAAGTATCGGCAGTACCTTTATGCAATTTGCCTGGTATCCGTCGCAAGAAGAGCCGGTTATGGAATCAACGGGATTGTCCTATTTTAACTATGTAACGATTGAAGATACCCAAATGACGGTCAAAGAATATTCGATTCCAAATGGGAATAATTATTTCTTGAAAACACGCAGAGAGTTAGCCTCCTAAGATTGACTTTGTTCTCCTCTATGATACAATAAGATAGCCAATTGGAAATGTGAGATACTCGGTGGGACGAAACCCACCTTTTTTATTAAATATGCCAGCAATAGTCAGAACAGAATTTGCACTCGCACTGAATCAAGTTGCAACCGAACGAGGAATTGATATTTCTGTGGTTCTAGAAACGATAAAAGGTGCTATTCGTGCCGCATACTTAAAAGATTACGGTGAAAGCGTCGGTGAAGAGGAAGAGCTCGTTGTTGAATTGAACGATAAGACCGGTGAAGCAAAAATACTAAAAAAAGATGAAGATATTACACCGCCTGGATTTGGCCGTATTGCCGCGCAAACTGCAAAACAGGTAATCCTACAAAGAATTCGCGAAGAAGAAAAAAGCGCTATCTTAACTGATTATGCCTCACGGGTAGGATCAATTGTCAACGGTATGATTTTACGCTTTGACGGACCGAATATTATTGTTGATATAGGCCGCGCTCAAGGTATCATGCCGCCTTCTGAACAAATTCGTAGCGAACAATATCGGGTAAATCAGCGACTTACTTTTTATATTAAAGAAATACGGGACGGACGACGGGGAAGCGAAATCATTCTTTCCCGTGCCGATGCACAACTCGTCGCTGGACTGTTTAGACGGGAAGTTCCCGAAGTTTCCAATGACGCTGTTGAAATAAGAGTAATAGCGCGTGAAGGCGGAGCCCGGACAAAGATTGCGGTTCACTCTGATCAGGCAGGTGTTGATCCGGTGGGGTCATGTGTGGGACAAAAAGGCGTTCGTGTCCAGGCAGTTATCAATGAAATTGGCCAGGATGAAAAAGTTGATGTTATTCAGTGGAGTCCCGATCCCATTCAATTTATCACTGCAGCTCTTGCGCCGGCAAAAGATCTTGTAATAACAATTAACGAAGAAGAAAAACAGGCACTGGTTCTTGTTCCCGAAGATCATCTCTCACTGGCTATCGGCCGCGGCGGTCAAAATGTCAGACTTGCCTCAAAGTTAACGGGGTACATCATCGATATTCGATCAAAAGATGATCCGGAAGGAACAAGAAAAGCAGCTCGCTCAAAGGAAGATCAAGTTAAAGCTAAATCTGAAGACGAAAAATCAGCTAAAAAGTCAGATGAGGGAGATAAATCAAAAGAAGAAACTAAATCATCTAAAAAGAAAAAAGATTCAAAATCGGATCAGACAGAATCTAGTGACGTATGAGAACTACAACGTTACAAAAACCGTATGGCACAGAAAAAACAAACATCTCATATCGATTCTTCTACATTTGTTAAGCCGCCCGTCGTTGCGGTGATGGGTCATGTTGATCATGGTAAGACGACTCTTCTCGACTATATTCGAAAATCACGCGTAGCTTTGGGCGAATTCGGCAGCATTACCCAGCATATTGGTGCCTATCAAGTCCCGGTAGGAAGCAAAAAAATCACCTTTATTGATACGCCCGGCCATGAAGCATTTGCCAACTTAAGATCTCGCGGCGCTTCTGTTGCCGATATAGCACTTCTCGTCATCGATGCAAAAGAATCGGTTAAACCGCAAACGGTTGAATCGATAAAAATTATTCAAAAGGCAAAAATTCCAATGATTGTTGTATTGACTAAAATGGATATTGTCGGTGCAAATCCTGATAAAGTTAAGAAAGATCTCTTGCAGCAGAACGTCATCGTTGAAGAACATGGTGGTTCAATTGCGAACGTGGCGGTTTCAGCAAAAACAGGTGAAGGTATTGATGATCTTCTTGGAGCAATACTCCTGGTCGCTGAGTTAAAAAATATTACAGCCGATCCAAACGCGCCGCTTTCAGCAGTAGTAATCGAAGCAAAGAAAGATCCCGGGCGCGGAAATGTCGCAACTATTATCGTACAGCAAGGCACGCTTCGTGTTCGAGATGAAATTCGGGTGGAACAAGAAACATTTCCCGTTCGTGCACTCGTTGACGAATATAGAAAAGGAATTGATCAAGCCCTTCCGGGTCGTCCGGTAGAAATTCTTGGGTTTACATCCTTACCGACGGTTGGATCGTTGGTTACGTCAAAAGATTCAACTAGCGTGCAGGCCCCTTCTGAGATGAGCGTTAAGCCAGTTCTTGATAAAAATAGTGATGCTATTTTGAAACTTTTTCTTAAAGCAGATGCCTCTGGATCTCTTGAAGCAATTTTACACGGATTACCCAAAGAAGTTTCTGTCTCTCAAACCGGTATCGGTGAAATAACTGAAAGCGATATTGCCCAGGCAAAGACGATGGACCTTGTCGTTATTGGGTTTAATGTTAAAGTGCCAAGCCGTGTCACAAAATTAGCAAAAGATGAGGCAGTCAGGATTCGAACCTATACTCTCATTTATAAACTGTTTGAGGAAATTGAAGAAGTGGTGACGCTTCTTGCGCAAGGTCCGCAACGTGAAATTATTGGCCAGGCAAAGATACTCAAGACATTTGAAACGAGCGATGGCGAAGTTGCAGGTTGTCAGGTTATGGAAGGACGCATCGCAAAAGGTGATAAGGTGATTATTACGCGCGGCAATAAAGAAATAGCTGAGGGCTTAAGGATTAAATCACTTCGTGAACAAAAAGAAGAAGTGACAAAAGTTAAAAAGGGCGACATGTGCGGTCTCTTGCTGACGGCTCCAGTTGACTTCAAACCGGGTGATATGATACAATCTTATACACTTTATGAGTTCTAAAATAGATTAATACATACAATATAAGATTCTGCTCCATAAATGAATACTAATAACGTATTTGAAATTCGAAGTTTACTTCAGAATTCTCAGTCAGTTTTAATAGCGCTTGCCCAGTCTAATGATGAAGACGTGGTAGCTGCTGGATTGGCTTTATATATGACGCTTGTCAAAATGCGCAAGCAAGTGACTATTGTTTCTGCACAAAAAGTAAAAGTCGAACTATCACATTTATTCAGTATAGACAAAATCACTGACAAAATAACAGGAGGAAATAATCTTGTTGTTTCACTTCCCTATCAAGAAGGATCCATTGAAAAGGTCAGTTATCACATCGAGAATAACCGGTTTAACCTAGTCATCGAGCCACGGGGAGAAAAGCTTGACTTTGATCCCAACCAAATAGAATATAATTATGGACGGGGTGATTATGACGCCGTATTTGTACTCGGAGCAAATAATTTGTCTTCTTTGGGTGAAATATACGATCGTCATAAAAACATATTTAGCCAAAAACCATTGATCAACATTGATAAGTCAAATAATAATACCCGATTTGGCCGCATTAATATCGTTGAAAATATGCCCGTTTCTCAATTAGTTGCACAACTGGTTAAAGATCTCAGACTTCCGCTTGATCAAGATGCCGCATCAAATTTATATACCGGAATTATTAGTAAATACGGATCAGTTACCATAGATGCAGTAGACCCGCAGGCACTTGATGTGTTATCATTCCTTGGACGACTGAAAGCACAAAATTTAACAAACAAATCAACCCCGACGAATCAGCAGGTTTCCGATCAGTCTCAACAGCGCAATCAACAGGGGGATATTCAGGTTCAATCGTCAGATAACCAATTGGGCAATGTGGATCATGATGTTGAGGATCAAACACCGGAAGATTGGCTGAAGCCGAAGATCTTTACCACGAACAAACAAGGAGGAAACTAAATTATGGCAAACAAAAAAACAAAAAAAGATCCGAAGATCCAAACCCGCCTGCCAGCGCCTAAGCGCAGCGATGGCGGGCAGGGATCCAAAGATCCAAAGAAAATAAAACCAAAAACGGCGGCAAAAAAAACACCGACGAAAAAATTAGTTACTAAAGTAGAAAAAGAAATACCGCAGAAAGTTACCAACGGTGAGTCAAATAAAAACAAGCAGAAAATTATCGATGAATTTTCCGTCAAACAAGGCGATACCGGTTCACCGGAAGTGCAAATTGCTCTTCTTTCCAATCGAATAGATAATCTTGCAAAACATTTAGGATCTAATAAAAAAGACAATCACTCCCGGAGAGGACTTCTCGGTATCATTTCAAAACGCCGCAGACTCCTTATTTACTTGCAGGGAAAAGATGAAGTTCGCTACAAAGAATTAATAAAAAAATTGGGACTTAAGAAATAAAATACGTGAAAAAAATAACGCAGACAATAACGATCGCAGATCGTCCTTTTACTTTTGAAACCGGTGAACTGGCTCCTCAAGCAGAATCAGCAGTATATGCCCGATATGGTGATACGGTCGTATTGGCAACGGTTGCGGTGAGTAAACAAGATTCAGATCGAGGTTATTTTCCTCTCTCAGTTGAATTTACCGAAAAGCTGTATGCCGGTGGAAGAATTAAGGGTTCCCGATGGGTGAAGCGTGAAGGACGTCCTTCTGACGATTTAATCCTTAAAGCGCGATTAATCGACCGATCAATCCGCCCGTTATTTCCCAAAGCATTTAAAAAAGACGTACAGGTGATTGTCACGGTTTTATCAGTTGATCGTGAAAACGATTCTGATATGGTAGGTATGCTGGCAGTATCTGCCGCACTCTACCTGTCATCAATTCCCTGGAACGGTCCCATTGCATCTGTTCGTATGGGAACGGCCAATGGAAATTTTGTCGTAAATCCAACAAACGCGGAAATGGAATTTTCAGATCTTGATCTGGTTGTTTCAAGTTCAAAAGAAAAAGTAGTGATGATCGAGGCAGGTGCAAATCAGATTCCTGAAGAGAAAATGTTTAGCGCAATTAAAATGGCACTTGACGAAACGAAGCCGATCATTGCCGTTATTGAAGAGTTACAAAAGAAAGCAGGCAAAAAGAAGCAAGTAGTCCCCGAGAAAAGAGATCATAAACTGTTTGACGCTATCAAAAAATCACACAAGAAGGAAATAGTAGAAACACTGACCGCGCGCACACTCAAAAAAGAGGGAGCATATGAAAAGCATATGCAGTTAATTACCGAGCTTTCAAAAGCTTACGAAGAGGTATATTCAACAAGTGAAGTAATAGGCGTCCTCGATGAGATATTTGAAGAAAATATGCGCGAGATTATTCTTAAAACAGGAAAACGAGTTGATGGTAGAGGACTTAAAGATCTCAGACCTTTGTCAGGACGCGTGTCGGTATTACCGCGTACCCACGGTTCCGCAATATTTCAAAGAGGAGACACTCAGGCTCTTACTATTACCACGCTTGCACCACCCTCTCTTGAAATGTGGTTAGAATCGGCCGAAGGCGAAGAGACGAAGCGATATATGCATCATTACAATATGCCGCCGTTTTCAGTAGGAGAAACGGGACGTGTTGGATATCCGGGAAGACGTGAAATTGGTCATGGTGCGTTAGCAGAACGTGCTCTTGAGCCGGTCATCCCAACAGAAGAAGAATTTCCCTACACCATTCACGTGGTTTCAGAAATTCTTTCATCAAACGGATCTACTTCTATGGCGTCAACGTGCGGTTCAACGCTTTCGCTCATGGATGCGGGAGTACCGATAAAAGCGCCGGTTGGCGGTATTTCTACAGGATTAGTTACTCAAGGAGAGAAATTTGTTCTGTTGACTGACATTATGGGAGTTGAGGATTTTGGCGGCGATATGGATTTTAAAGTGGCCGGAACAAAAGAAGGCATTACGGCAATACAACTTGATATTAAAATTGATGGATTAACACTTCCCATGATTAAGGATACCTTTGCGCAATCCTATGAGGCTCGTTTAAAGATTCTAGATATGATGAATTCAGTTATACCATCAACTCGAACAGCTGTTTCAGAGTATGCTCCCAAAGTTGAAACAGTTACTATTGACGTTGAAAAAATTGGTGAAGTAATCGGTCCGGGTGGACGCATGATTAAATCTATCATTGCCGAGACTGGGTGCGATATTAATGTTGAGGATGATGGTGTTGTAACGATTGCCGGGCTAGATACGGCTAAAGTACAAACAGCCGTCGACTGGATAAAGGGTATTGTACGCGAAGTAAAAGAGGGAGAAGTGTTTGAAGGAGAGGTAAAACGCTTGATGTCGTTTGGGGCATTCGTTGAGATACTTCCCGGAAAAGAAGGTCTCGTTCATCTTTCCAAAATGAGCACGGAGTTTGTGGAGAAGCCAGAAGACGTAGTCTCAGTTGGTCAAACAGTTCGTGTTCGTGTGGTTGAAATAGATCAGCGTAAACGAATAAATCTTTCTATGTTGTTTGGAGAAGATACAAAATCAGAAAGACGTGATCGACCACGTCTTTCTTCACAGAGAGATGATCGTAGTAGAGGCGGACGGGGAGATCGTCAGGGAGACCACCGCGGTGGATACAGTAAACAACGTTATCAGCATCCTCACTTGCGTGAAGATCGTTAGTCCTTACGTAAAATAGTATACTAAGAGGTATGACTCCTCAAACACTTAATCAGAAATTAACAGCAGCCCATATTCCCCCCGATCTTATTGACAAGATTGAGCAAATGACTGCACAGTCAAAATCAAATCCCCTGCTCGTAGAACCGACACAAAAATATATCAACATGGTGTTGTCTTTGCCTTGGGATGCCGTAACGCGCGACACCTTGGATTTGTCAGGGGCGCGTGCAATTCTGGATAAGCATCACTATGGAATGGGTGTTATTAAAGACCGTATTCTTGAATATTTGTCAGTTCTTGCGCTTAAAGCGCGTGGTCAAAAAGAAGGCAGTCGTGCGCCGATTCTCTTTTTTGTCGGACTCGTCGGTACGGGTAAAACGACACTTGCCAAAGCAATTTCAGAAGCGATGGGTCGCCGATATGCGCGTATTCCATTCGGCGGTATGGGTTCATCGCTCGATTTACGGGGTCAGTCACGCGTTCATCCAGATGCTGAGCCCGGACAATTAATTAAAGCACTGATACGAGCAGGTTCTAAAAATCCCGTCGTACTGCTTGACGAGCTCGATCGGGTAGCAGAAAGTACACGAGCTGATATTATGGGTGTTCTGGTAGAACTTCTTGATCCGGAGCAAAATGTGCGATTTGTTGATCACTATCTTGACTATCCATTTGATTTATCACAGGTTTTATTTATTGCAACAGCCAACAATACAAAAAATATCGCAACTGCTGTCCTTGACCGACTTGAAGTAATCCAAATGCCGTCGTATAGTGATGAAGAAAAGACTGCAATTGGCAGAGATTATGTATTCCCAAAACAATTAACCGCGACGGGATTGTCCAATGAGACATTAATTATTGCATCAGATGTATGGCCGCTTATCGTTCGTCCCTTAGGATTTGACGCGGGTATTCGAACGCTTGAGCGAACCATCAACGCCGTTTGCCGAAAAGTTGCCCGGGAAATCATTGAAGGAAAATCAAAAAAGGTGGAAATAACAAAAGAAAATATTAAACAGTATTTACCGAGTGAAGTGGGATAAAAGCGTCATCACGAGCGATACGGGGCAGCAGTTATCATCTTTTTAGACTATGTAACGTGTCGGAAGGTATTGGTCAATTAATTGAAATTAATAAAGAGGTGAACAGTAATGAACAATAATAATCAAAAAATACAATATAAAATAGTTGCAGGAATCTCACTGGCCACTGGTGGTGCTATTGGAGGTGTAATACTCATGAGTCTTGAGACATCCAATTCTACAGTTATTACTAATTTTCCGTTAATTATTTTTAGTCTAGTACTATTAGGCGTAGGAATATTCACTATGAGGAAGATATAGCTAATAGTGTGCTGTAAGGGTTTAGCTTGTTAAGAAAAGAGCGCATCAGGGCGCTATTACAAAAACATTATGGATGAAAAAGTAAGAATCGTCTTTTTAGGGGGAGTTGGTGAAGTCACCAAAAACATGTTCGTGTATGAATATTGGCGGGATGGGAAAATCGCCGATAGTATTATCGTCGAATGTGGAATCGGGTTTTCCGAAACAGGAGATGAAATCATCATGCCCGACGTAAGCTATCTGCTCGATAAGCAAGATACCTTGCGCGCGACGGTACTTACTCACGGGCATGAGGATCATACGTCGGGGCTTTCAACGTTGCTTTCCCAAATTCGTATTCCCGTTTATGGAACGAGGTTAACCGTTGCACTTGCTGAAGGTAAATTGGCAGATCACGGTATCCAAGCAGAACTGCATCCAGTGAAGCATAAACAAATTCTTAACTTCGGAGCATTTCAAGTGAGATTTGTTCATGTAACGCATTCAATTCCCGATGCTACCAATCTGATTATCAAAACACCTCTCGGTGTCCTTTTCCACGCTTCAGATTTTAAATTTGACTGGTCACCGGTGGATGGATGGCCAACTGAAGTAGGAAAAATTGCTCTCGCAGGGGAGTCGGGTATCCTCTGTCTTCTCTCAGATTGCGTCAGAAGCGAACGAAGTGGCTATACGTTATCAGAAGAGACTATTGAAGATCATCTTGAACTGCAGGTGAAAAAGGCACACGGCAAAGTAATTTTTACCACTATGTCGTCAAATATTTCTCGTATTCAACAGGCAGTCAATGTCGCGAGTGCATTTAATCGAAAGATTTTGTTTTTAGGAAGAAGTATGCGGCAAAATGTTGAAGCAGCCCAGCATCTGGGTTATTTACACTTTCCCAAGAAGTCAATTGTTCATTCAAAATCAGTCAAGAAAATTCCGTCAAATAAATTATTTATCATTGCAGCGGGATCACAAGCTCAGGAAGATTCTGCTCTTTCGCGCATTGCAGACAACGCTCACAAGGATATTTCACTTGCTCCTCATGATATGGTGATTTTTTCTGCCGATCCCATTCCGGGGTATGAACGGCAAGTGCATAAGTTGGTTAATAAAATGACGAAACTGGGCGCCGACGTTGTATATTCAGATATTAACGATGAACTGCATGTTTCAGGGCATGGCGCTTCGCAAGATTTAATGCTGATGATGGGGCTGACGCGGCCGAAATATATTGTTCCCATCGGCGGAGAATCACGACAAGTTCGGCAGTATTTCTTACTCGCAGAAAAAATGGGATATTCCGACGATACGCTTTTTGCTCCTGAAGAAAAAGACGCTATTGAGTTTACGCGAGACGGAAAAGCACGAATTGTAAAAGAAGTAGCGTAGATTGTTCTATTAAAGGTGGTGATCGTATGAAAAGACCCGTATTTTTAACTGTGTGGCTTGTGCTGATGAGTGTTGGTGCTGTATTTAGTGTGTATTCCTATACTGTTGGTTCATATGCTATTACCCAAACGTTTCCCGATTTTCCTTCGTGGGCAATCACGGTATATGCGGGGTTATCCATAATTGATGTTATTGCTGTTGCTATGCTATGGATGTGGAAAAAAATGGGATTTTATCTCGTCGTTGGATTTGCTGTTTTAGCTGCAGTATTAAACATTATGATTATGGGTGGGGCGGGAATTGTTTCGACGGTAATAGGATTTGTCGGAGTAGGTATATTGTATTGGGCCATGAAGCCCGTGTGGGGACAGTTTAAGTAATCTATAACTTCAGCAAATCAGGATAGCAACACTCAATAACCGGGAAAAAGGCATCGCCAAATATTTCAGGCGATTTTCTCAAAGCTGTTTTCAGTTCTTTGGGAGAAAATTTTTTAAAGCTTTCTGACTCTTCATTGAGAATTGGTTTCTCGTCAGAGCGAATTTCATAGATGATAAAATAATGGTTTTCTTTTCTTCCTGAAACTGTACGGTTATAAATACATTTACCTTTTAGTTTAAATGTGAACCGACTAATTCCAAGCTCCTCAAACGCTTCACGTTTAATTGCTTCACTTGTTGACTCGCCTGCTTGTACATGTCCGCCAATAGGTGAGACATACTGTCCGGCATCTTGTTTATTTGATGATTGTTTAACTAAAAGCCAATTACCATCAGAATTTATCACTTCGGCAATGACGGTTCGGTGGAGCAAACCTTTTTTATGTGCTTCTTGTTTTGAGGTGCTATACAGTACTTCGTCCTGTTCGTTTACAATATCAACCTGTTCATCCGGCATACGACGATTATACATCGATACGTGGCTGTTAGCTTGCACGCATTTGGTATATAATGAACTTATTAGAAAACATCCACCTACACTCGACTTCGCCTCGTGGTCTACGTCCACGCAGTCGAACGCTCGTTTCGGCGGATAGTGATTTTTCTAAATTCATTTCATTCATTAAGAAAAATCTACTATGTCAAAACGGAGAAGAAGTTATCATCGGAAAAAACTGAATGCATTTAAGCTGAAGAAAGGAACTACGTACACAATCGTTTCAGTAGTTCTGTTTTCAATAGCCGGTGTTCTCCTGGTTTCACTTTTGCAGCCCGATTCTCCGATGCTGAGTGTTGTTGCATCAAACATGACGACCTGGTTTGGACAGTTGGTATTTGTCATACCCATTATTCTGATTTCGTTAGGCCTTTTGTTTTTCCGTCTCAAAATGTTTTTTGCACAACCTCACGTAACGCTCGGTCTTTTTCTGGTTTGTTTAAGCGTTTTAGGCATGGGCCAAAGTGGCCAAATAGGTGAAGAATTATGGAAGAATTTATCTTTTTTCATTTCGGAAGCCGGCGCCTGGGTGCTCTTCCTCGGAACCTTAATTATCGGATTTGCCATATTTTTAAATACATCACTCGATGAAATTTTTTACTTTTTAATCAGTCTTTCGCAAGACGTATTGAGTATGGCTTCAAAAGCATTTGAGCGTAGAACAAAGTCTGCCGATGGGTTTTCAACAAAAGAGATGCAGGTAAAAGGAGGTTCTGTTCCCGCTCCTGTTGGCAGTAATATGAAAGCAACGAACGCAGTGCCTCATACGCAGACGACAAGCGAATCCTCTAGAGATCTTTCGGGTCTTGCCTCAACGATCATTAACAAGCCGGGGGAAGAATATACCTGGGAATATCCACCGTTGTCCTTATTGTCAGAATCGAAGGCGACGGAGGCTGATGCCGGAGATGTTAAAAAGAATGCAACGGTTATCGAACAAACGCTTGATAGCTTCGGCATCAGGGCGCGTGTCATAGAAGTAAATCTTGGTCCGGCGGTCACACAGTATGCACTTGAGATAGCGTTAGGGACAAAATTGTCAAAGATTACTTCGCTTGCCAATGATTTAGCGCTTGCTCTGGCAGCACCAACCGGACAAATTCGTATAGAAGCCCCTATTCCCGGTCGTTCTCTCGTCGGTGTTGAAGTACCGAATCGATCACTTCGGGTGGTGACCTTACGTGAAATGCTTATGACGGAAACCTTGCGTCAGCAAGAATCTAAGTTAGCTGTTGCTCTCGGTCTGGATGTAGCAGGACAGCCTATCATTGTGGACTTGGCGACCATGCCGCACATGCTCATTGCCGGAACGACGGGATCAGGAAAAAGCGTTATGATGAATTCAATTATTTCAAGTCTATTGTTTCGTACAACGCCTGCCGAAGTGCGGATGATTTTGATAGATCCGAAACGGGTTGAAATGACCACGTATAATGATATTCCACACTTGCTCACACCGGTTATTGTTGAACCAGACCAGACACTTTCAGCTCTTAAATGGGCCATGGCTGAAATGGATCGTCGATATAAAATGTTTGCTCAAGCAGGTGCTCGTAATATCCTTTCCTACAATCAGGCAAAAGGGTATCAGGAGATTCCGTATATTGTCATTATCATTGACGAACTTGCTGATCTGATGATATTTGCGGCAGCGGAAGTCGAAGATGCCGTTACGCGTCTTGCACAAATGGCGCGGGCAACAGGTATCCATTTGGTTGTTTCAACACAACGGCCATCGGTGAATGTCATTACGGGACTTATCAAGGCAAATATTCCCGCACGTGTTTCATTTAACGTCTCATCAATGATTGACTCACGGGTTATCTTAGATACTCCGGGTGCTGAAAAGCTGCTTGGTCGGGGAGATATGTTGTTTATTCCGCCCACTCAATCAAAACCAGTTCGGGTGCAAGGAACGTTTGTTTCTGAGAAAGAAGTCAAACAACTGGTTGAATTCCTCAAAAGGAAAGTAAAAGCTCAAGGAATACCCATTGAGTATACAGAAGAAGTTATTCAACAGGAGGTAACTATTACAAAACCGTCAGGACTTGTTGAAACAACTGAAGGAAAAGACCCCAAGTATTTGGAGGCACAACAAATCGTTATTCAATATGATCGTGCCTCGGCATCGCTTCTGCAGCGTCGTCTTAAAGTGGGATATGCCCGTGCCGCTCGTATATTAGATCAGCTCGAAGCCGCACGTATTGTCGGTCCTGCCGAAGGTTCAAAGCCGCGCGAAGTACTTATCCGGGGCGGTGATGTTTCTCCCCAATGAGCATGCGTTCTGTTGGAGAAATTCTCAAAGCTGCCCGTCATAAGAAGGGTATGACGATTGCTGAAGTGAGCGATCTGACTAAAATCCGGAAAAAATATTTAGAGCATATTGAAAACAGTAAGTGGGTTGAACTGCCGGGTGCTGCCTATATTACCGGTTTTGTGAAACGATATGCAGATACGGTTGATCTGGATGCTGAGAAAGTATCGATCGTATTTCGCAGAGAATTTACCTATCAACAGAAACAAGAAGTTTTGCCTGAAAGTATTAAGAATCCGCCTCTTAATCGATCGCCTATTTTCTTGACAATTAAGCGCTTCCTGTCTAAACTGATAGGGTGATTACCTATCATCCCAGACGTAGCGTAGCGAAGATCTGGGATCTATATAATTATTTTATAGATTCCGGATCAAGTCCGGAATGACAAAGAAACCATATGACACAGACAACCCAAATTATTATCGTCAGCGTTATTACTGTTTTGACGGTTGTTCTATCCCTCGTTGGATTTCAGGCGTTTTTGCTTTTAAAAGAACTGCGAGAAAGTATAAAACGAACCAATAAGATCCTCGATGATGTTGATAATGTAACCACAAAGCTATCTAATTCCACCGATTCACTGACGGGTATGTTTGAAGGGTTGCGTGCGGTTGTTGGACTTGTTGGTGCATTTAAGAAAGGAATCGGGAAAAATGGATCAGACTAGCGAAAAAAAAGGTTCTCCTTTTATGACCGGTATGGTAGCAGGTATGGTTTTGGGTGGTGTACTTGCTTATATCTATTCATCTCCTGATGGAAAAAAGAAGGCGAAGAAATTTATTGAAGAAGCAAGTGATGTGTTAAAAGATCTCACCAATAAAGCACAGGATCTCGGTTTCACTCCGGAGAATATTGGAGCAAAAGCATTGGAAATAAAAGATCAACTTGCCGAACAGGTGCGTTTAGCGCACGAAGATACCAAGGAAAATCCCACTACTTCATTTGCCCAAAACCTCCGTCAGAGATTTTTTAAGAAGGGTGGGAAGAGGCTCAATTAAGTACTGGGATTTATACGAATTATAGCGAATTTTCACAAATATTGTAATGATGCGATTTATCGTGCTTTAACTTAATGAGAGCATCATATTCTGTACCAATGTATTAAAACATTGGTACATGTACCATGTTATTTAGTCGTGAAGATTGTTTTTTCTTACTAAATGATCTACACTGAAATCATGGAAACTCAACAATCAGTTACTCCTCAACAAACAGATCCAGTCCAACCAACCGAACCATCCCATCATAAACCATTAAAACTTATTCTGATTATCATTGGAATTCTTCTGGGAAGTGCTATTCTGGTGTTTGAGTATCAGTCAATAAATCAACCAAATAACGTTGAAACCTGGCCGACTCCTGTCCCTCAAGAATCTATTTCTCCAACACCTGAAGTGTCGTACCTACTCAATTCATGGACATATATGAATGACTCAATCGGTTTTTCTATGCAAATACCTGAAAGATATGAGTTGATTAAGGAAACAGAAGATATGGTATCGTTTGGTTTTTCACCCAATCCTAATGATAAACCAATACCTTATTTAACTATTACCACGACAGACTTAACTGAATACGATGAATTGGTAAACTGCCAAGATGATTCAGCGAAAAGTCCTTGTCTTACAAGTCCATATCAGGGACAGGAAGGGTCAGTAGAATTTGTTGATCTTGGTGGAAAGAATGCTGCAAGTTTTTATCTCCATTACGGAGCCGATTCAGATTTCCATACCGTGCAAACAACAGAAGATCCAAGAATTGAATTAGAAATGAATGTTGCTGGAGGTGGATTGGACCAAACGTTTGACCAAATCCTCTCCACATTCAGGTTTTTGGATGAAGAGATCGGACAATGTACCTATGAAGGAAAAACGTATCAGTACGAAGAGCGGTTTCCAGCAGGAGATGGATGCAACACCTGTTTTTGTGACAAATATGGAAGTGAATATGGAATTTCATGTACAGAAATAGCGTGTAATATAGCCCAATGATTATATTATAAACTCTTTATCTCCAACTCTTTCTTTCTCCAATCTTTCGACTGATCTTTTGTATGTTATACTGCAGTCACTATGAAAGCTGTAAATCTTGTTGAATCGTTAAAGGGGTATTCCTCTGGATGGGTTGCCCTCTCAAAGGATTATCAGAAAGTTCTCTATGCTGGTAAATCCTTTACTTCTTTAATGAAAAAAGTAGAACAAGAAAATCAGAAAGATAATGTTATTCTTCTTCCCGTTGTAAAGAATTTTCGTGGATTTGTGGGATAATTTCTTTTTCCTTGTCGATTCTGGCGCAGATAATACCTATGCAGATCTCAATATAGCTGTTTGGTTAGGTATCGAGCTGGAAAAAGTTAAACCAAAAACATCATTTGGAGCGAACTATAAAGCATTTGTAAGTTATCCCGCCAAAACGGCGTTATCGATAGATGGCTATTCGTTTACACTTCCTATTTATTACACAAAGAATTTCGGCACTCGTGCTATTATTGGACAAGAAATATTTTTTGATAGATTTAAAATTGTCTTTGAAAGATATGAGTGGAAACTTACAATGCTCCCAAAATAGTCCAGCATCTGGAACACTACAAATTCTTTATCTCTAGCTCTTTCCCCATCCATTCTTTTGCTTGTTCCTCAGTTAAAATTCCTTTCTTAGCGCTCGGTGCGGTGACGACGGATGCGGCATTTGCGGAAGCAAGTTTCAAGCAATCTTCCTCTGAATATCCTTTAATAAGTCCCGTGACAAATCCGGCACCAAATGCATCTCCGGCGCCCGTGGCTTCCTGACGTTCCACTTTAAAAATTCCTGCGCGTATCCAATTGATCCCATTCCAATAATACGAACCATTATGGCCATCGGTTATGAGAATTTTTTTACAGGGCAATTCTTGAGCTCTTTTACTTAACTGATATATATCATCTAAGTGATCGGCAATTAGTACTAGTTGTTGTATTTCGGTCCGGTTTAATATTAGTAGTTCAATTTTTGGGAGTAAATCAAGTATTGCATCTCTCTGTTCAAGTTCTTTTCTTCCCGGATTCCATGCCAAAGTTATGCTTTTTGAGGTAGCTATTTCGGTAATTTTTTTAACCAATTCGAGATTTCCTTCAATGGAGGATAGGTGAAACCATTTCGCTGAAAGGGATTCCCAATTAATATCTGCCAGTTCCAGTTTTCCCTTTCCTCGATTTACCAAAATGACACTTCCTTTCATGGGCGCCCAGACAATGGTAGAAAAATCGGTCGTATCATTTTCATCTCGGATGACATATTGAGTATCAATGTGTTCTTCAGTTAGTTTTTTCAATACCTGTGTTCCGGGAAAATCTTTTCCGACTTTTGCAATCACCGCGACATTCAGCCCTTGTCGGGAAAATGTTGTGGCCGTATTTGTCCCGCCCCCGCCTGTTTCAAAGAGTGCGTCTTCAATATTTATCTTCGCGCCGAGTGGAAACGCAATTTTTTTTAAATTTTCTTGCTCCAGAATCTCAAAATCATGACACGAGAGAAATACATCAAGTGTTGCGGAACCGATAGT
>Ga0075636_108_pt1 | contig 22647 bp, 28 predicted proteins | sample RifGroA1_FD_68388 | JGI IMG/M metagenome (GOLD analysis project Ga0075636, IMG submission 68388) | Microgenomates (Roizmanbacteria) bacterium GW2011_GWA1_41_13 | reverse complement strand
GAAATTGTTATTGACGATATGATTATTCTTGATTCGCGAGGACGAGAAGCTGGAACAGCAGGACAAAGCGCGAGTAGCAGCTATCAAACGGAAAAACCAAGTGATGAGTCGGCTGATATCAATGAATTGGGCGGTGAGCAGAAACAGCAACCAAACCTGCCCGCAATGCGAGCACCAGCGAGGCAGGCGGGAGCTGAAAAACCGTTGCCATCGAAAAAACCGGTCAAAAGCAAGTCAGCTGTTGTGGACACTTCGCCTCATCAGAGTGAAGATGTACCGCCTGATGATATACCATTTTAAAATAGCGATACGAATGATGCGAATTTTCATACGAATGTTACGAATAAACTATAATTAATTACCAAGTAATACATGTTATATCGGTTGATTAATTATTCGTATCATTCGCATGCAATAGTATTATTAGTATCGCCTTATGAAAAAGAAGCAAACAAGACGGAGAAGAATCATACTACAACCCGTAGGGAATTATGCGCATTACTTTAAAAATGATGTGATGCCCGATTATAAAAAATGGGAAGTACTGTCAAACTTTATTTCCGAACGGGGGAAAATTTATCCCGGGGATCGGACGGGTCTTGATGCAAAAACTCAGCGCCGATTAACACGCGAAGTCAAACGCGCCCGCCATCTAGCACTTCTTCCATTTGTTGTCAGACCACTGTAACTATGGGCGAATATATAAATAACAATCACTTAAGAGATGAAAAACTCATTGAAAAATCACTATTGCAGAGAAAGCCTGAGCTTGAAATAGTAAATTTGGGGCATTTTTTTAGAATAGTTGTAGAACCTCCCGTAGAATTGCCACCATTTCAGCCCGCCGCCGCGACGCCACCTGTTCAAGAATTATCAGAACAACCTCCACCAGAAACTTCAGATACAGAACCTTACATTTCAAATAAATAATGAGATCGCCGCTCCCGCATTCTGCGGGATCGCGATGACAATTATCATAAATCTTCAGTCTGGCGTCTTTAGTCTTTTGTGTGTTAAAATGATTCCTTATGGAGAAAAATAGATCTGTTCAGTTCAGCGTATCTCTTTCCATGATCAGAACCGTTATTCTCATCATCGCATTCTCGCTTCTTTCGGGAGGCGGTGGTTACTGGCTGGGAACTCACGAGGTCGACGTATCTTGGGAAGGCTATAGCCCGCAGGCATCTGTGGTAAATACGACTGCACCTGAAAATCGCGATGTAGATTTTTCTCTTTTTTGGGATGTGTGGGACCGTCTTGAACAAAATTATATTGACGATGAAAAGATAGACCCTGAAAAGATGGTATATGGTGCCATTAAAGGAATGACTGCTTCACTCGGCGATCCTTACACGGTATTTTTACCTCCGGAGGATAACGAAAAAGCACGAGAAGATTTACAAGGAGAATTTGACGGAATCGGCGCGCAGCTCGGTATGAAAGATGAACGAATTGTGGTCATTGCTCCCTTAAAAGGTATGCCGGCAGAGAAAGCAGGCATTAAGTCGGGGGATTTTATTATTCAAGTAGATGGCGTTGACACGTTTGGATGGACCGTACCGGAAGCGGTTGAAAAAATACGAGGACCGAAAGGAGAAAAAGTAACGTTGTCAGTTTTCCGTGATGGTCTGGAGGCACCTGTCGATATTGAGGTTATCCGCGATACCATTGAAGTACCGACCGTTGAGACAGAATATGCGGATACGATTGCACAAGGAACTCCTGAACAGGAACCAGCAAATTTCAAGGATGGCGTTGCCATTATTAGGCTCCATCAGTTTGGCGAACAGACAAATCACCAGTGGGATGTTGCCGTGAACGAAATTATAAAAACGTGTAATGCAGGTACCGTAGCCTGCGAAGGAGTCATCCTAGACGTACGAAATAATCCCGGAGGATTTTTAGATGGATCAGTCTATGTGGCTTCTGAGTTTTTGAAAGATGGACTGGTGGTTACGCAAGAACATTCAAGCGGACAGTCGCTTGAGTATACCGTTAATCGAAAAGGAAGATTGCTCACACAACCCCTGGCAGTTTTAATCAATAGAGGGAGTGCATCAGCCAGTGAAATTGTTGCCGGAGCTCTGAAAGTTCGGGGGCGCGCGACGATTGTCGGTGAAACCTCTTTTGGGAAAGGTTCGGTGCAAGAACGTATTGAATTGCCGCACGACGCGGGTTTACACGTCACGACGGCAAAATGGATTTTACCCGATGGATCATGGATCAATGAGGTAGGGGTTTCTCCCGATATTGAAGTGGTAGATGATCCAACCACGGCAGATGTAGATGAACAGTTGGACAAGGCGATAGAAGTGCTCAAATCGAAAGAATAATTATGAGTTTGTAAATTACGGGAACAATATTAGATACTGTATTATTCTTCGAACGAAGTGAGAAGTTTACTTCGAGTTAATCAAGAAGTTCTCGCTACGCTTGAACAATATAGAATATGGTTTTAACTACATCTCCCAGTTTTTTCTCAGAATTCCTTACTATTATTTCGTTAGATTAACTTTGCTATGAAGCGCACGGGATTATTTATTGTTATTGTACTACTGTTAGTAGCCGGAGGAATTTCGAGGGACATTCGTGATCAGGACGACGAGCGTCTAGCCGATCGGATTAATCAGAAACGTCAGGGTGACTCTGTTTCCATGACCATCTGGCGTGATGGCGAAGAACTCTCAAAACAGGTTCAACTCGGACAATTTGACGGCACCTGAAAAAACATGATAGCATTACCTCATGGCTAAAAGATCTACCGTTATCATTATTGTTGGTTTTCTGGTAGGTTTAGTCGTATCAATTGTGGCCATTGCACTTTTCCAATCTCGACAGCTCCAAAATGAAATAACCGTACAGCGACGGCACATAGAAGTTAATCAACTCATTAAAAATCGTGGCGCGAAACTCTCATTCGGGGATTCACAAACCGTTTCGATAGATGAAGAATTTACGATACCAGTCGTACTGACGTCAGAAGAATTTCATGTAAACGGTGCTGACATTGAGATTTCATATGATCCTCAGTTTCTAAAGATAGTCTTGATAGAAAACGGTGAAATATTTGACCATTTTGTCGCCGATGAAATAAATGAAAAAGAGCAAAAACTTTTATTTTCAGTTGCTATGGATCCGGATAAAGTGGGTTTTACCGGAAGTGCTACGATTGCAACAATAATGGCTCGAGCCCTTAGACCCGGTACGACGGCGCTCGAGTATATTTACCATAAAAATGATCGAAATGACAGCAATGTATCGGTCAGTGATCTGCCGGGCGAAGACGTGCTCGAAATGGCTGAAAGCCTGCAGATTACTGTTCAATAAAATCTATGGATCACGATCACTATCCGTATACAGATGCACCGCAACACATTAACCACGAAGAACAATTAGCGTTGCATAAAAACCATTCAAAATTATTAATTCCTCTTATATTGTTAATTGTTGGAGTACTGGTTATCGGCGGATTATCTTTTGCGTATTTTAGAGTAGGGAAACAACAGTGCGTCTACAATGGTGGTACGTATAGTATTGGAGACTCGGTTCCTTCTGAAGATGGATGCAATTCATGTTCCTGTACGTATGATGAACAAACAAACACAACTCAAGTTTCTTGCACGGTAATGGCATGCGCAAACGATCAATCTGATCCAGCAACTGGTTGGAATACATTTCAGGACGAAAATTATACATTTAAATACCCAAATGAGTGGCAACAGCAGGAAACGAATTTATTTGGCTCTCGATCAGTAACAGAGTTTAGTTATCAAAGTGGAACCCCTTTTGGCTTTTCCAATCAGGGAAATTATAACCAGGAAACTGGTAAAGAATATTCTACTCTAGATGAATATCTCGGAAAAGCTGCTGCTGAAAAGTCCATTGATATACAAGTTGCCGGGAACCTTGCTAAATTTGTAGACGATCCGGGTGATCCAGGACATGTAATAACATTCCAACGAGTAGTACTATTTTCAACAACTAAAGCTGAAATACTTGATTTTTATTATCAATCAAGTTACTACCAACAAGAATATTCCGAAAATATATTAACTCAAATCCTCTCCACGTTCAGGTTTTTGGATTTTTTGGATGAGGAAGAACTAGATGTTAGATGGAGACAATATACTGATAATGAACTAAAAATTACTTTTGAGTATCCAGATACGTGGAGTGTTGGAAGTGACCGGCCGTATCCTGATTTCTTCTATTTACTCTCCATAAAGGGTGATGAACTTTTGGATCCAATAATAACAGTAACGAGCAATGAAAATCCCGAAAAGCTAAATCCGCGCGAATGGTTTGAGAATAAACGGAATAATTTCCATCCAGTACTTATGAACGAACTTGGTGAGGTCAGTATTGGAGGTTATCCTGCATTTATTGTAGGTCAACCCGACACATGTGACACCGCGTTGCTCATGGTTGCTTATGTCGATAGAGGTCATGATATGCTAACTATCGATTATACAGAATACAATAACACGAGTATTTTTACTTCAAATCATTTCGCTTTTTATCATTTTCTTAGTACCTTATCATTTGATGGAGTTGCCGTAGGAAAGAATACTGTCGATTCCTCTTTTTTTCAGATCCCGCCAGCTCCGGAAGATTATGTTTGCGAAAATAGTAATTAACCTACCACTTTCCCCAAATCTCCGTCAGTTTCCATGCCTTGTGCATTTCGGGAAGTACCGTCTGGTACCTCCCTTCGCGAATTTGTATCGGCTCCGTGCCCGCAATCGCTACGCGATAGCGTTGCGGGCGGGTCATCCACAGACTTACGTCTGTGGTTTTCGCTATCTTGTGATAACATTGGCAAAGTTGACAAAGTTTCAACTGTTTGCTAGGATGTAAGCACTATGAAACAAATACAGATTATTTCAACAAAAGAATTGCGGGATAATTTATCGGAAATACTCGAACAAGTAGCCATTGGAGGGAAAGAATTCATTGTGAAAAAATTTGGGAAAGAAAAAGTGAAAATTTCACCTATTAAGAAAGAACAAAAAGTATTAAATAAGAAAAAGAGCATTGGAAAGTTACCTGGATTTGGTATGTGGAAAGACCGGGAAGATATGAAAGATCCTTCTGAATGGGTTCGCAATCTACGAGTGCGGGAAAGTTTTCGAATTCACGACAAAGAATGAAACGATATCAATTTGACAGTGACGTTATTATTTGGCATCTTCGAGGAAATGGCCAAATACGAAACTACTTAGAAACACTTCCAGAAATATTTATTTCAATTATTACCATTGGCGAAGTTTATCAAGGTGTACGCAATAAAATTGAGCTTCAAGTAGCAAAACGATTCGTTTCAAAGTCTATAGCATATCCTGTTAATTCGGCAATATCATTTCAAGCAATTAATTTGATAGAGAAGTATACGTTAAGTAATGGATTACTGACGATGGACGCTGTAATTGCTGCTACTGCTCTCGAAACTAATCGAATTCTTGTTACGGGAAATATAAAACACTTCAAGGTAATTAGAGGATTAAAAGTAGTCGATTGGCGCGACCTTATAAACTAACCACTTTCCCCAAATCTCCATCAACGATTCTGTCCAGATTATGCCAGGATTTATTTTTTCTATGATCAGTTACGCGGTTTTGGGCGAAATTATACGTTCTTATTTTTTCGGCGCGCATACCGCGGCCGATGGCACTTCGATATCCTGCCACTTCACGCTCTTTTCTCTCTTCTTCATGTTCCCACAATTGTGCCCGAAGAAGTGAAAGCGCCTGTTGTCTATTTTTTTGTTGTTCACGCTCTGTTTGACAGGTTACGACGATACCGGTCGGTTTATGCAGTAACCGTACTGCTGTTGAAACTTTGTTGACATTCTGTCCGCCATGACCGCCGCTTCTATAAAACTGCCAGTCTAAATCCTGCGGATTGATTCTCACTTCTTGTTCATCTAGTTCAGGTAGAACGGCTACCGTTGCCGTTGAGGTATGAATTCTTCCCCGCTTTTCTGTCTCAGGAATTCTCTGTACTCGATGTACTCCGGTTTCATTTTTTAGCTGAGAATAGGCGCCCTCTCCATTTACAAACAAAATATTACTATCAATAAGGCTTGTTTTCCATCCCTTAGTTTGTGCATATCTCAAATACATGCGCAACAGATCCGCCGCCCAGATGTTTGCTTCATTTCCTCCGGCTGCACCCCTGACTTCAATAATGGCTTTGTTTTGGTTCATAATTGAATTGTGTCATTGGAAACGAAGTGAAGCAATCTGATTTCATGAGATTGCTTCGTCTCCCGCCGTTGGCGGGATCCTCGCAATGACAAAAGACTACTATTTACCCAAGAGCATTTCTCGGAGTGTTTTCGGAGCATTTTCTTCACGTTTTCTTTGTTCAATTTTCTGTTGTTTCTTTTGCGCAAGAACGATCTGTACTTTAACCGCGCGCTTTTGTTTCTCCTGGAATTTTTCAACACGGCCCTTTGTGTCAAGAAATTTCATTTTTCCGGTGTAGAGCGGGTGACATTTATCACAAACCTCAAGCCGGATTTCCTGCATGGTTGATCCGGTCGTAAATGACGCTCCGCACGCGCACGTTACTTTCGCATCGTCGAAATAGGTTGGGTGAATAGACTGTTTCATATTTAGTTGAAAATTACGAGTTACGAGTTAGAACAAAAAGAGTTCATTTTAATAGCTCGTAACTTACAAACTTTTAATTCGTAATTGAGTTTGTATTGTATCATTTCCACTCACTTAACACAACTCCGGCAAAGATAACACCTGCTCCGATAATAAACGGAATAGTTACTATTTCTCCCAAAAAAATAACCGCAAGAGGCGTGGCAAATAGAGGCTGTAAATAGGTAAAGACAGATCCTTGAGATATTTCGATCTTGCTCATGCCGTATTCATACAAAATGTAGGCGAGAACATACGAAGCAAATGCCATATACATAACACCCCAAAAGACTGTTTGGTTCATAAATAATAATCCAAAAGATGGCAGTTTAAATCCGTTTTCCAGAAAAGCAAGAAGTGGATAGGTTATACCGGCGACCAAAGATCCGTGAAGCGTTATGAGAAGCGGACTGAAATGCTTGAAATTTTTTTTCGAATACAATACAAAAAATGCCCATATAATCGATGCTATTAAAATAATAGTATTTCCCCAGGTGTTTTCCAATGCAAACGTATTTCCTTCAAGAAGTGGCTGAACAACCGTTATCAGCGTTCCAACAATTGCTAAACCCAGACCGATTTTTTCACGCGTCGTGACCTGCTCTTTTAATATCAAAACGCCGAGAAGTACGATAAAAATTGGATTCAGCGTACCCAACAGATTGCCGTCCATAGCTGTTGTTCGTTCAAACCCCCAGAAGATAAGGCTTAAATATAACGTTGTTGCAACAAATGAAAAAATAGTGAGCGGCAGAATCTCCGATCGTTTAAGGGGATGCTTTTTGAGATACCAAATGTACCACGGAATCGTTATTGGCAGAAGCATGACAAATCGGAAATAGAGAAACGCCATGGGCTCCAGATATTCAAGAGTGCCCTTTATAATGACGGATGCAAGACCCCATATGACTGCTACTGAAATGAGTGCAGCATATGCTTTAGATCGAGGATTATTAATCATTAAAAAAGTTGACCCGACTCCGCTCACGTTTGTCTTCCCGCCGACGGCGGGACTGTCAAAGTGTTCGCTTCGACGGGTCTGCGTCGCCCGCTCACGCGCTTGTGCGCTGAGCGGGCTCCTTGACAAGTATAGCAGAGTATGATTATTATGAATACATGCCACCAATTTCCTCAGAATTGTTGCTCGCACTTATAGCTTGGACTCTCGCCTGGAAGGGTTTTGCCCTATGGCGGGCGGCAAAACGAAATGATAAAGCCTGGTATGTTGCTTTGTTGATTTTTGGGACAGCCGGTATCCTTGAAGCTTTTTATTTATTTGTCTTCGGAAAAGAAAAGAAAAATGCACACGTATCAGGTCCTTCTAGGTCATCATTGAAGAAGAAATAAAGTAACTGTTCATTTTTCGCCCGTAACATCTTTGTCATTCCTATGAAAATGTGCCGCCTTCGCGGGAATGATATTGGAAAATACTGAGTAATTACGAAATAAATCGTTGTGGGTTCTTAATAAACTCATTTTGATCAACTTTCTCCTGTTTATTTTCCTTCAGATTTTTTATGACGAGTTGATTATTTTTTACTTCATCCGGTCCGACGATGACGGCAAACGGAATCCCTTTTTTATCTGCATACTTGAGTTGTTTATCCAGTTTTACCGTTGGATCAGGATACAGTTCGGTTGGAATTTCCTGATTACGCAACTGACTACTCAAGGACAGCATGTTATCAAATAGCTCTGTATTGAAGACGGTGATCAGTATTTTTGCCGAAGATCCGGATAGTTCTTTCGGAAAGAGTTGTAAATCTTCCATGGCTTCAATGACCCGATCAAATCCAAACGCAAACCCCACCGCTGGAATTTGTTTACCGGCAAACATGCCGATTAAATTATCATATCGGCCGCCTCCGCATACTGATCCGGCGGTATAATCCTCAATTTCTATTTCAAAAATAAGGCCGGTGTAGTAGTCGAGGCCGCGCGCCAGAGTAGGGGAATATACTACTTGTGAAGAATCAACGCCCAATTTATTGATTAATTCTACCATGCGTTTAAGATCATCAGACATTTGTTTTTGGCGAACCTTTTCAAGAATTCCCTCATCTTGTCCCTGTTCTCGTAGAAGCTTCTTTACGGTCTCTTCACCGATTTTTGCCAATTTATCAATGATCGGTATTGCTTTAGAGTCAATATCAGAAAATGTCTTTCTATCGTTTATTAAAATCCTGAATTTCTGAAATCCCAGTTTTTTGAGAGCCGTTATAGCACATACGACAACTTCAGCATCTGCGGTGGGTGATTCAGTTCCGACAATGTCTGCGTCACACTGTAAAAATTCCCGAAATCTGCCTTTTTGGGTGTTTTCTGCCCGCCAGACCGGTTGGATCTGATACCGTTTAAACGGTAAGGGTAATTCATTTTGATATTTTGCAACGACCCGAGAAAGGGGAACTGTTTGATCATACCGCATGGCCACGCGCCGTTTACCGTTATCTTCAAAGCGGTACATGAGCAAATCTCCCTCCTGTCCGTATTTACCAATCAGAATTTCCTCATATTCAAGTGTCGGCGTTTCAAGCGGCTCAAAACCAAACAACTCAAATACCTGTCGCACGGTATTTATCACATATTGTCTCTTTTTGGATTCAGCCGGCAGAAAATCCCGAAAGCCTTTCAAAGGTTGTAAATTCAGTTTGTTCATAAGGTTTATTGTAGCACAATCATTTAACGTTTTTGCACCTCAAACCCTGCGTCCAAGGCAGTTACAATCGCCCGATCAACACTTTTGCGAGCTTCGCTGGTGGTAAGGTGTGTTCCCGGAGCTTCAAATCGCTGCTTTCCCAACATAATATCTTGCAGTGGCTCTGGCGTATAATTTACCGCAAGGACAGCTCCTGCTTTGACTCCACGCAGCAAAGAAATTAAAAAGATTGGCGCACACTCCATTTCTGAGCTTATGAGGGGATATGCCCAATTTTTCATTCTTGGTTCTAAGTAGAGGGAACCCCAGCCTTTAATATTTGCTGTTTTTCCATAAAATGCGTCGTGTGTTCTATTGATACCAGCAAAATAGCGGAATTTACCCTTCTTCGCTGCCTGAATTAATGCCGTCACCACTTCAAAATCAGCAACCGCCGGAAATTCAGATGACATGTATTCTTTCGTTGTACCTTCCTCCCGTATACTAGCAGTCGGAATAATAATTGAGCCAATGTCTATTTCCTTTTTTAATGCACCGCCGCAGGTGCCGACTCTGATAAGAATTTTTGCTCCCAGATTTATTAATTCTTCGGTGACGATTGCGGCTGAAGGCGATCCTATTCCCGTCGAAACAACCGTAACCATAGCACCGTTATAGTAACCAGTGTAACTGCGGAATTCTCTGTATTGTGCAACAAGCTTGCCTTTTTCCAGATAATCGCGTGCAATTTTTGTTGCCCTATCAGGATCACCAGGAAGAAGAGCAAAGCTGCCGATGTCCCGTTTTCTCAATAAAATGTGTGGTTGTTTATTTACCATTTGAGCCCTTTCTTAATTGTTGAATAACTGTTTTGAACTCTTCAGGTCGATACATATAGTTTTGAACATATTTTTGCTTAACGGCGATGTCGCGCGGTTCTTCCCGGACAAAGCACGAAAGGCTGTTAATGGGTGGCCGTTGCATTAAGTTGCCTTTTACTACATAGCCCGCAAAAGAACAGTCGTTCAGAAGAACACCTGATGATCCGCTGTAATCCGGCGGATCAACCAATATCCAAGCAGCGATATTGCACGGTATCGGCCCATATCTTTTTTTAATCTCTGCTGCTATTGCGTATGCAGTTTGACCGCTTGCTATCACATCATCAACTATAAAAGCCTTTTTGGGTGGTTTTTCCGGAAGGTTGGCAGAATTTCCTATGGCTACTGAAAATTTACCCGTACCGGTGGATATTCGCGTCACGGGCAATTCTATACCGTCTCTCAGAAAATCGAGTACGCAATTAGTTACGTTTGCATCGAGTGCCTTTTCAATATAGTTCTTCACAATTCGTCCGGCACCAAGGGGATACAATACGAGAGAATCTTTGAGATCATTTGCTCTTGCATTTAATACGTTTAGCATTCGCGATGTAGCTTCCTGACCATCTACGACATGTAATGTTCGCGTGCTGAACATGTTCAAAGATTTAGCAAGTGCGAGTAAATCAGCATTTGGCGTTTCAGGAAGTAGGGGAGAAAGATCTTGAATGAGTATATTTCCATCGGCAAGGACTGCCCGCGAGAAGGTGAGTTGCGGAAAATTAACTATAAGCTTTTCTGCCAAAGAAGGACAGTCTCCGAGATCGGAGACCTCTGGTAGGACAGGGAAAGGATACTCGGAAGCATCGTAAATGATTGGTTTTTCTTTCATAATTCCTCCATAAAAAAAACCAGCCGGTTGGCTGGTGAATATTAATTCAATATAAAACTCACCAACCAACGTTAGGCTGGTGCGTGATGACTGTTGTTTTGTATTGTCTTATTTATCATATTTTTATATCCACCAAATTTTCCGGTCAAATATTTATTTACCCGTGCTATAGTTGTCGAACTCATACCGGTTTCCTTCTCGATTGCGGAGTATGGTTTCTTATCTGAAAGCATTTGTGCAACTTTCCATCGATTGGCAAATTCCAAAATTTCCTGTTCTGTTAAAAGATCTCGGAAAAAGCGCCGTGTTTCATCAAGCGTTTCAAGCTGTAAAACGGCAGTAAATAATGCATCTGTATTTTTATTAATCCATTTATTATTCATATCTGCTTTATTTCGCTAAAGCACTTTAGTAGAGTAAAGTATATCATGGAAACTACTATTGTCAAGGGGATTACTGGAGTCTAAACTCTCCATTTTCCAAAATCACCTTTTCTTCAATTTCTATTTTAGATCAGAAGGATATCGGGGAGAATATTGTTCCAGATAATAGATGAAGTCAAAGTCTTTTTTTACCTTCTTATACAGTTTTTCATCACCAGTGTAGAATGAACATTTTAATTCATCAGCCAATACTATGTACGCCGCATCGTAAAAAGTTATATTTAATCTATAGGATAATTGAAGAGCATTTGCATAGGGAGGAATCTTATATTCAAACGGGTGCTGAATAAAATTCTTAAAGCTCTTCTCACCATCTGGCTTGGTGATCCTTTTGCGTAAATTGGCAGTAAATAAAATATTTCCTAGTTCATAAATAGCAAGAGGAGGAAAATAGATTTGAACATAATCATTCTCATAGTCGTAAAATATCGCGTCAGCAGTTTGAGCGTCAGACTCATCCCTGAGATACCACTTTGCAGCAAGTGAAGCATCGAGGACGATATTAGTCATATAAGGTGTTTCTTAATTCTCTTGATTCTCTTAATAAATCCGCTGTAGTCCCCTTAAGTTTTTTACTTTTGGCACGAAGCATTTTTGCTTCCTTAACTAACTCAGATTTTTTACTTTCTTCACTATTTTTTATAATACTCTTCATTTGGTCTTTTCCAACAATATATGCTACGGTGACGCCTCCTTTCGTAATTTCAAAGGCGTCTCCTTTTGTTGCCGATTGATTTATAAGACTCGCTATAGTTGCCCGTGCTTTTGAAATTGAGATTTGTTGCACTGTCATTTGTACAACATTGTACAAGTTTTTTAGTCACTTGTCAAATCGATTTAAACTCTCCATCCTTTAAAATCACGTTCCCGTCAATTTCAATCCTCGGTTTAAAATGACGCCGTCGTTATGGAAGGGGACGTCGACCTCACCGCCGAATGTAGCATTATTTCCGAGAGCAATATGGCAGGTACCATACACTTTTTCTACTTCGAGAAGGTTCGTGTTCGAGACCGGAGGTTGAGGACTTCTCTCTTCGTTCGAAGAATATAAGCGAGCATATTTATTTGTCCCGATGCCGAATTCCGCTATATTATACGCGCGTTCTCCGACGCGCGCTGATTGTTTTGACGTGCAAATTTATTGATCCGTGTGAACTAGACTATAAAAGGGAAATGCCTTGCTTGTGATAGAATACGGTATAAAAGTTTCCAGACTCATGGAAGTTTTAAGGCATTCTGAACAACTACCAGCGTCTCCGATTTTACAAGGCGTTCCACTTAGAGACCTTGTTACACATGCAGCTCAAGAACGTCAAGATCAGCGTGGAGCTCCTATTTCAGAACGAGTACTATTTCTTGCTGAAGCTATGGAAACATCAGACTTTTGGATGGAACTTAATCAACATTTAGCAACAGATCCGATTAAAAGGCAAAGTGTCGGTGGCGTATTTTTTAGAGGGCATGGTAAACGTCAATTAGCTGACTTTACATGGCAATCATTATTTACTTCATTGGATCATTTTCTAACAGAGTTTGACTTACGAGCAACAGAGTATATTTTTAGATATTTTCGTCCACAGTCAAGAGATGAGAGAACAATTGCTACAATGATTTCAACAAGAAATCTTGCATTAGATCGGTATCCACGTCTTCGTAGAGCATATTGGGACGATTACGTTGAAGCCCTTAATACACCTTTATTTTGGGAGCATTTAGGAGAAGATTTAAGCACTCTTCCTGCACCGGTTGCCACAAATAAGTTTTTTCCAAAATCTGCAGTACGAGAATGGGAATCACCAATTCTAAGAGATATAAGTCCACAGCAACAAAATTTTCAAGACGGATTCAAAGTCCCTATTCAAAATGAGAGGAAAATCTTACAGATTAAATATGCCGATTTGCGACAAATAGTAAGAGATCAATTTAATACAGATGCACGCACTTTTTTATTACAGTTTACTCCATCTGCAGAAGATCCTGATTTTCTTCAGGTCGTAGATAGTGTAAAGAGAGTATTAGAAGAAAGAGTCTTACCAACTAGAACAAGCTTAGAAGGTTTTAGATACATTACAAAAGAAGAACTTGATGATATAGTTGCCAATCTAAATTTTTGGCAGGAATTGATTGCTGATATAGAACAAAGTTTAGATTCAAGGAGACAGGTATTCACATTCTCGATGTTTTTAAGACATTTCGACAGAGAACGAGGAGAAATAGCAGAAGGTAAGATGGGATCATATGCTCATCTTGCTACAGCCTTCACAACACAAACACAGGGTAAATTAAGGGACTTAATACGAAGACCTTCTGCGCAGCTTGTTCACTATCTCATGTGGCAATATAAACCTAATAAAGAAACAGATCCGCACGTACAAGAAGCCAAAACACTTTGTGAAGAAATATTTCCTCAGGACTGTTTATTTGTAAGATTGCAAACGGATAGCTTTTGGCAAGGACTGCAAATGGATCTCCAGATAGTGGAAGCAAAACCAACGTTTTTTTCATTTTTACGTTACTATACCGAAAGGAATCCTTCATGCAATATAGATCTACATGAAGCATACACAGGGAATCATAAAGATCTTCTTCACAGAGCTTATCATAAAGAGAAAGAATTTATTAAATTTGTCCGAAGTCTTGGGATAAAAAGTATCTCTAATTACAGAAAGGCACTGGTAGAACTATTTAAATATGCAGCCCCTGTTCCGATTGTTGAACTCTTACAGGAAAAATTTCCTCAAGAGTTTTCTAAGCAAGGTATTCAAGAAGCAAGTATGAGTAAGAAAAGATATAGTCAAGCTCAGGATATAGTAAGAGATATAGCTCTATATGGAGGAAAAAATGAAGTTGTTTGTAAGAGCAAAGAAGAGGCTATCGCACTTAAGAGGAAAGTTCAATCTGCAGCTCGAATACAAGCGCAATCAGTTGGTGTAAGAATTCAAGATAATATACTTGTGGTAAAGCCAGGCTCTAAGAGAACTCCGGAAGAAAAGGCAGAGATTGAAGGTCGGGTAAAAGAATTAAGAATACAAGGTATGCAGAATAAAGACATTGCACAATACCTTGGGATACACGTCCACGATGTGGAATACGCGGTGACAAAATTGATAAAAAAAGGTGAGATATCAGCCCGAAGCAAATTCTAAGTTTTCATTATTAATTGGGATTACTGTTCGACAGGGTGAGTTGTAGACACTGGAGAAGAGGTGGGACTTGGTACTTCCAGTTGCGGTACGAGTAAAATCCGAAGCGCCGTTGCCCGGGACAAGTCTTTTGCATCAGGATCAATACGTAAAAATACTTGATCACCAACGGTAATACTCGTTAGTCCACAGCGTGTTTTCTCATCGTCTTCAATGACGGTGCAGCGCGTATTTATTTCGTAATCAAGCGTAATGCTTCCGGAACTACTTTTAATCGTAAAAGATCCGTCATCTTCGTCAACTTCAGTGACGGCTCCATGATCAATGAGGGAAAGCTGTTGCTCATACAGGTATGAAGCAATAACCGTCTTATTATCCAAATCAAGCTGTCCAAAGACAGTGGCGGTTTCACCGAGTTCAAAAGAAGTAAGCGTTGCATCTGATTGCTTACCAGCGGCATTAATACTAAAGTAGGAAGTTTCATCGTCGACGGCAACGGGTATTTCTTCGTCGCGGTACAGTAATACCATACTTGTTTCACTTTTCTCTTTAATAACGCCATAAAATGATCGTTTGTTTTGTGCACGGAGTTCGGCTACCCGGGTAGCAAGACGTTCTTTCAAATCATTTATCTTTTCTTTAATGCCCGTTTCCTCCGAATCAGTGCTCTCTTCCTGAGCATTCACGACTGCAGAAATAGATAAAACAAATAGGACCAATAATAAGACAAATATAATTTTTTTCATAATTCTTCAGTTATATAGTTTACGACAACGACGCGTTCAGTTTTATCCTCACCACTTAGACTTACAATAAGAAGTTCATTTGCTCCTTGGTTCACCGTGATCGGTATTGAGAATGTTCCGGTTTCGTCTGCCGCTGCGGTCATTTCGTCAATACCTGATGTTGCGATAACCGTGGCCCCTGGTTTTGTTTTGCCGGAAACATTTATTTCATCTTCCTCTATGAGCTCCTGTTGTTTAGGAAATACAATATCAAGGGTTAATGAATCAGGAGAAATGGGAGTGGGAGATGGTGTGGGCGGTACCGTCGTCGATTGGTCGGTTGGGGCTATATTTGAACCAAGTAAATTCTTCGGAATCTGTGCAAATAGTACTGCAGCGCCTCCGCCGAGAAGAAGCCCCAGGAAAATAGCAATAAACATTTCCTTTCGGAGACTCATAGTAGGCGAATCATACAGCACGCTTGCTAGCTTGTCAAGGAAGGGGAAACATGATATAAAATGAGTTCATGGAAATAAAATATCTTGGTCATTCAAGTTTTCGAATCAGAGGAAAAGATGCGGTTATAGTGACCGATCCATTTGATCAAAAAATGGTCGGGTTGACCTATCCAAAAACGGAAGCTCAAGTGGTTACCATTTCTCATGAGCATGCTGATCATAATGCGCTTGAGCGTGTGAGCGGTGATCTTGTTGTTGTACGCGGGCCAGGAGAATATGAGATTCGCGGCGTTCGCATTTATGGCTATAGAACGTTTCATGACGATAAAAATGGTGAAGAAAGAGGCGTAAATACCGTCTATTTATTCGTACTTGACGGAATCCGTATCGTGCACTGCGGTGATCTGGGCCATACCTTATCTGATAGTCTTTTGGACGAGATCGGCGATGTAGATATTCTGTTTATCCCGATTGGCGGTACCTATACCATTAATGCGAAACAGGCGGCTTCGGTTGTCAAACAGATAGAACCTCTTATTGTTATTCCCATGCATTATAAAGTTCCCGGCATGACTGATTCTTTTTCAGAACTTCAAACCGTTGACATGTTTGCAAAAGAGCTCGATAAAGAAGTCAAAACCGAAGATAAATTAGTCATCTCGAGAGATAAATTTCCGGAGGATTTGGAATTAGTAGTATTACAAAATAAATGAGAAGCATATGGCATCCGCAAAAGTTCTACCACAAAATACAGATGCTGAAGCATCGGTGCTGGCCTCGATATTAGTCGATAAGGACTCTATTATAGAAGTTGTTGAAATACTCTTTCCTACTCATTTTTATGATGATCGAAATCGGTTAATTTATGAAGCAATGGTGGCTCTCTACGAGAGAGGTGAACCGATCGACTTAATAACCGTTCCTGCAGAACTCAAAAAACAAGGAAACAGTAGCAAAACAGGGGGACGAACGTATTTATCTGAAATAATTGAAACGGTTGCAACGTCTGCCCATATTGAGAAATACGCGCGTTTGGTCCGCGAAAGTGCAACAAAACGTAAACTGATAGTGGTAGCGTCAAGTATTACTGACCAGGCATATTCTGATACGGGAGATATTCGCCAGATCCTGGACAAGACTGAGGCTGATATTTTTTCAGTGTCCCAAGGAGAACTAAAATCCAACTTTATTCTCATAAAAGACGCACTGGCGGAAAGTTTTGATCGGATTGATGAAGTTCATAGAAGAGGGGAAGGAATGCGGGGTATTCCAACGGGATTTAAAAGTATTGATAATAAACTTGCGGGACTGCAACCGGCAAACATGATCGTTCTGGCAGCACGTCCCGGTCAAGGAAAAACGGCGTTTTGTTTAAATTTGGCGCAATATATCACGACGGTACAGAAAATACCCGTCGGGTTTTTTTCCCTTGAAATGAGCAAAGAAGAGCTCGTAGATCGTCTGCTCGTTGCACAGGCTGATATCGATGCTTGGAGGCTGAAAACGGGCAGACTTACCGATGACGATTTCCAAAAAATATCAGATGCCATGGGTGTCTTGGCCGATGCGCCGCTCTATATAGATGATAAGCCGGGTGCGAGCGTTCTTGAAATTCGGACGAAAGCGCGAAGACTGCAGCACGAACACGGTGCAAAGATGTTCATTGTCGATTATTTACAATTGATTGATTCCGGCAGGCATTATGAAAGCCGCGTCAACGAAGTATCTATGATTTCTCAGGCCATGAAAAATATCGCCCGTGAACTGCGTGTACCCATGCTGGTTATTTCTCAGTTATCCCGAGCGGTTGAGCATCGGGGAGGGGATAAACGGCCACAGCTGGCTGATCTTCGTGAATCAGGAGCTATTGAGCAAGATGCTGATATTGTTGCATTTTTATACCGTCCACAGGAAGATGAGTCTGGAGTTGCAAATCAAAGTATTGTAAAATTCCTCATTGCAAAACACCGGAATGGCGCCGTGGGAGAATTGGATTTAATCTTCAAAGGCGACCGGATGAGGTTTTATGAGATGGAAAAAGGGAGAAATGAATAAACGTATCTGTTAATACGCCAGTTCACGTTCTCCAGTAGGGTTATCCCGGTGAAAACAATACAGCGTACGCTTCTGACTCATGTTTCTTACTTCTTCTCCGTAATGTTTCAGCAGTAAATCAATTTCTGTTAATAATAATGATGTCAGATCTTCGGCTCCGTCATGTTCATGCACTATCGTATCAACACGTTTTTCTGCTTCGAAGAATGACGGACTGTTTGGCTGAAAGGACGGAAGAGCATCAGTGTCTGTCAGAATATCTCTGAGAAATTTCTCGATTGTAGACGGGAGCTCAGGCGTATCAAGTCCATCATCGTCGTGTACGAAGTCATCTTTCGACGAAGTGTCGAAATCAGTATTTTGACTGATCCAATTATTAAATTCAACGAGCAAGAAAAATACGGTTTGTGAAAGACTCATTATCCATTCTTTGTCTATATCTAGTTGGTTGCCCTCGCGATCCGGTACGTGTTCATCAAGAAAATGTAACAATGTATCATTGGTGATGCAATTTATTTCTCCGTTTTGAAGGGTTTGTGCATATTCTCCTATTTCTTGAGCACATTGTCTGCCTGTCCTGATGTGAGGAGGAATTTCTTGTGGCATAACGGAACTATACCATAAGAGCCCAGGACAATTTGCTATCTTTCGGTAATAAAGAAAATTGCAAGCCTATAGTATAATTACTAAATGGTAGAAATTAAGTCTAACGATAAAAATGTGTTTGCAGGGGATATTGCGTTTGGTGAGCATTTATGCCCTATAGTTGATCGTGAGCTGCCGGATTATTACTCGGTTCCTGAGCATATTTATCTGCAAGAATCCTTTCTGCCGTATTTATTGAAGGATTTTAAACAAAGGGCTGATAGAGATATAGTTAAGATAATGATAGATATTAGGAAAGGAAAAGGGGTGCGATATATTCCAACAACAACGCGAAAAATTATCGAAGGACAGCTCACACGGAAAGAATCACAAAAGTACTGGGATATTGAGTATGGACAAGGATTCTGTGTAGTAAATAACAAGGTTATAGGTTCAAATGTAATAAGGTTGGATATCGGAAATGGTTCGCTTGAATGGGTGTTCCTTCAGGTTGTCGCTTTGAAGAAGTCGGATTAACTGTTCATACTCATCCTCATAATACAATTTTTTCGGCAAATGATATGAAAGTACTTTCTCAAACAGGAACTCCACCCGTTATGATTGTTGCGCCCGACGAAGGGTATTATTTGGCCCACAGAACTCTAGAAACGGATGAATATGAAGGTCTTGATGGAAAATGTAATAAAGCGTATCATAGTAGAACAGAATTAATCCAGGATATTATACAAATTGGAATACATCATAAAATGCCAATATATTATGCGCCCAACAATTCCTCAGTTTTTACCCGGGTCCGGGATTAGTAACAAAAACTTCTGAAGTTATTAAATATTTACTATTCTTGTAATACCACTTCGCTGTCAATCAATAGCGACAGATTGACAGCTTCGTTAGGTATTATACCCCTACCGTAGTTATCAAACGTTATCGTTTGATAACGAAGGGGTATAAGGTCAGATAATTATTGACTGAAGAATGTGATAACAATAATAAATCGTTGATTATATAAACAAATATACAACGGGTGGATTTCTTAAATAATACCTCTCTGAGATTTTTTGAGATGGAACGAAGAGAAAAATAGATTATACAAAATTATCCATTATATTGCTGGTCTAATTCTTCTCTCAGTTGCCCACCTGAAGTATGTCTTACTTTCCCTTTTTGAGTATCAAGTAATTCCAGATTAATACAAGCCCAATAATTACTTGTCGCTACTTGATCTTCTATGCTCTCAGGTGAAGCTACATGATCCAATCCTGCTGTGTTTAATGGTTCTGATTCTGAAGTTATTCTTGACATATTCTCACCCCCTTTTTTTATTCATATTAGTTACCAACTTTTGGCCATTGGACTATTAACAAAGGCAGATCGTTATGTTTTAATCCAGAAGGAAATTGTTGCCAAATCGCTTCAGTCACAAACGGCATGAAGGGGTGGAGGAGCTTTAAGGAAGTTAAAAAGACATGTAATAATGTAGTGATGCGATTTATCGCATCCTTATTTTGCGCGCCACCCGACTGCATCGCTTGCGAAGCATTGCGGGCATGGTGAATGTCGCCACTACGATTTAAGTGTTCTTTCGATTTCTCAAGATAATCAGACGCGAAATCATCCCAGACAAAGTGATAGATATCGTCTGCAGCTTGTGCAAAACGGTATTTTTCGAGGTTTTGCGTAACTTTCCTGGTTAATGAATCAAGTTTTTTGAGAATGGCTTTGTCTTCTTTTGTAGCTGCGACCCTTGCCGCGCCCGCCAAAGCTATCGCTTGGCGATGCGGGCGGGTGGTCGCCGTTTTCTCGGCAGGGACAAGCCCTGCAATTACATTATTTTGTTCGGTCTGCATCAAAATAAACCGTGCTATATTCCACAATTTATTTGAAAAATTGCGGTAGGCAATTACTTTGTCACGCGGAAAGTTAAAATCTTTCCCATTTGCGGTTCCGGATATCAATCCCATACGCAACGCATCCGTCCCATACTCTTTCTGATATTCTTCAGGATTAATAACATTTCCCAATGACTTACTCATTTTCCTGCCGTCTGTTGCGCGGACAATCCCGTGAAGATAGACAGAATGAAACGGCGGGTTCTTCGTTATATACATTCCAAACATTATCATTCGTGAAACCCAGAGCCGGATAATTTCCCATCCGGTTTCCAAAACATCAGTCGGGTAGAAGCGATTAAAGTCTTTCGAATCAGGAAACCCAAGTGTAACGAGCGGCCATTGACCCGATGAAAACCACGTGTCAAATGTGTCTGTTTCCGGAAGATAATTTCCCTTTGGTTTTTCTGGAGAAACTACATATTCAGCATTTGCTGGGGCAAAGAGGTTTTGGAGACCGGATTCGATTTCCGGTAGGGAGTAGTTTTTAATAAGATCTGAAATTTTACCGGTGACGGTTGTATTGGGTTGATTGGGGAGATTAGGGTGATTGGGGAGAAACGTGACCATCAAATCTGGATTTTTGTCTACGTCATACCATACCGGAATTCTGATGCCCCATACAATTTGCCGTGAAATCGGCCAGTCATGCATCTCTTCAATCCAGCGCAAATAGGTTTTCTCGCGCCATTTCGGATAAATTTTTACGGTACCTTTTTTTACCGCATCGTATGCCGGTTTCTTAAATGACTTTTTCATGTCATCTACCCTTACAAACCAGTTGGGGACAATCATTGGCTCAACATCATGACCGCCTTTATAGCAGGTTGCCACGGTATGCGTATAGTTTTTATCGACTTTAACTAGGAGACCTTTTTTTTCAAGATCTTCTGCTACTTGCTTTCGAGCGGAAAACACCGTTAATCCTGCGTATTTTCCGGCCAGATTGTTCAATCTTCCATTCAAATCTATCACTCGCTTTATTTCTAGATTATGCCGCTTTCCCGCTTCATAATCGTTCTTATCGTGAGCAGGAGTTACTTTTACCACACCGGTACCAAATTTCGGATCGACGTATGAATCGGCAATTACCGTAAGTTTCATTTTTTCGGACAATCCCTCTACTTCTATTTCTTTTCCGACGTATTTTTTATACCGTTTATCATTCGGATGTACCGCAACAGCAGTATCTCCGAACTTTGTCTCCGGACGAACCGTTGCCAGGGTAAACGGACCATATTGCATGTAGTACAGCGGATCGGTCCGTTCAACATATTTCACTTCCAGATCGGCAAATGTCGTACCGCACTTAGGACAATAATTGACCAGGTAATCATCACGGTAAATCAATCCGTCATCGTGCATTTTCTTAAAGGTACTGTGAACGGTTTTAATTACGTTCTCGTCGAGCGTAAAGGTGTATCTGGTCCAATCGACCGAGGCGCCCATCGATTTTATTTGTTCCTCAATATCTTTCTTATTCTTATGAACAAATTCCCAAATTTTGTTGTAGAGTGTTTTTCTGTCAAAATCAAATCGTGATTTTCCTTCTTTTTTCAATTGTCGTTCAAACGTTATCTGCGATTCAAATCCCGCATGATCAGTTCCGGGAATCCAGAGCGCCGCATATCCCTGCATCCGCTTCCATCGAATCAGGAGATCTTCAATGGCTATCATAAGTACATTACCCGTGTGCATTTTTCCTGAGGCGTTGGGCGGGGGAAGAACAATGGTAAATGGCTTACTGCTGGATTTTATGTGTGGAAGATTATCAGGATTAAAGTATCCGGATTTTTCCCAGAGTTGATAAATTCCGTGCTCGATTTCAGTTGGATTGTAACGAGAGTCCATATGTAGTATTATAACATCATGGGAGATAGAATTGAACGCGTAATAATTTGGAATTTAGAGGGACAAATATTAACAGATCCAAGATTTTCAAGTGCATCATCTGTCTCTACGAAAGAGTTGATTCAAGCATATAAAGATTATCTTGCTTATTGTGAATGGTACGCTGTGAATCCACTAGATCACGTTCTCTGTTCACGGGACGAACTGGGAGTGACAATTAAATCGGTATCGCAGAGAATATATCCTCAAGATAACAATTCATAGACCTTATAATTCAAATTTCTCTATAAGTCTTGTTGTTGAGTGAGGTTCTAAACGGTGAATAACCACCACTACTTTTGACCCGATTTCTTTTGCCTGTTTTTTCTTGTTTGCTGTTTGAGGATCGTCTTTCGTTATGGCAATGACGTTGGGTAGGACATGTTTTACTAAATCAAAATATTCTTTGTCGCTATTCATTGGTGGTAATTCAA
>Ga0075636_117_pt1 | contig 45675 bp, 41 predicted proteins | sample RifGroA1_FD_68388 | JGI IMG/M metagenome (GOLD analysis project Ga0075636, IMG submission 68388) | Microgenomates (Roizmanbacteria) bacterium GW2011_GWA1_41_13 | reverse complement strand
TTTTCAAAGTAACCTGTTATTTTCCTGCTTCAAGAGCTTTCAATATGGCGTCTGACGCAATAATATTTCCCATAGGGACGGTCATATACCATTTCACATTGATTTTGTTATACTCATTTCATGCTCATCCTTTCCATCCTCACTATTGTTTTCTTTTCTCTTGTTCTCATTCGGGCGACGGATCTCTTAACTGATCATTTAAAAGAGCTTGCCTGGAAAACGCGGCTCGGTGAATTTTTCCTCACCTCATTTCTCATAGGCATCGCGACCAGCCTTCCTGAAATATCAGTCGGTATTACCTCAGCTTTAGATGGTATCCCCGCTATTTCGCTGGGGAATGTTATCGGCTCCAATGTTGCAAATTTATCCATTATTACCGGTATTGCAACTCTTATTGGCGGCGCTCTCGTGGTCAGAGATCAAACGTATACGAGTGATTTTTTATATGCTCTCTTTGCCGGAGTGGCACCCATTCTCTTACTCGTTGACGGAGAATTAACCCGTGTTGACGGTCTTATTCTTATTGCACTTTATGGATACTATAATGTTGCTCTGTTACGTAAACATAATAAATCAATCGATGAAGAAGGTTTTCTCAAAAGTCTGCTGTATCGGATGAAGCGAAATCACGTCGGCAGAAATTTCAAATACCTTTTTCTCGCGCTCGTGCTCATTATTTTCTCGGCTGATATGATGGTAAAAAGCGGTCAGTATATTGCGCAGTTTTTGGGAGTTCCCGTGTTTCTCGTGGGATTATTTCTGATCGCGGTGGGTACCAGTTTGCCTGAACTGGCGTTTGGGTTCCGCGCGATCAAAAGGGATGAACCAGAATTATTCATGGGAAATCTTCTCGGTTCAACCGTCGTCAACGCCACGTTTATTGTCGGATTGACGGTTCTTATCCATCCGATAATACCCGTTGCCGTATCAGAATATCTGATAGCCACGATAATGTTTGTAGCTTCTCTGTTATTTTTTATTGTATTCTTCAGAACGAAAAAAAGAATTGTCCCATGGGAGGGGGCATTTCTTATTATTCTCTATACGCTATTTGTTCTTCTCGAAGTGTATCAGCAGCGGGTATAATTATGAGAAAAAGAAATCTATGTTTATTCTTCGATTCCGCCACGGCGGGAGAGAAGTTCTCTCCCGCATACTGCGGGATCGAACACTATAATGACAAATAGACGACTAAACAAAATACTGCCAGCAGTGAAAATAGCCGTGCTCATTGGAGCGGGAACCCATGTGGTGATGGTACTCTTGCATTCAATACTGACCGGTGAATGGTGGCGGCTCAATGCATTTGCACTTTTACAGCTTGATCTCCTTTTTCCTTCCATTGTTGAGGGAACGGGCTGGTTTATTATTTCATACCTCTTTTTTACACTGCTTATAGGTCTTATTTATTTTTTTGGTGTTTTGCGATAACCTTCTTAAACTCCTTCAAATATAAATCCACACCGGTTTCGCCGCCGTATTTTTGAGCTACCTGCTGTGCTTCTCTTCCCCGTTCTAAACGGACTGCATCGTCAGTTAAAATCTTTACCAAGGTGCGTGCTAGCTCTTTCTCCCCGTTACACACGATGCCGGCATCTCCCACGATATCTTTCATACCCTGTGCGCGGGGGATCACGACCGGAATACCACAGGCCATACATTCGACCATGCTCAAACCGAACGTTTCGGTGGTGCTTGCTGAAACAAAAACATCCAAAACACTCAGCAAACCACTTGATAACAGTTTGCTATGTGCAATTGCGCCGGTTAACAAGACATGATCTTTGAGGCGGTATTTTTTGATCAGTGTGTCAATTTCCTTTTGATACGATCCGGCTCCGCCCACAAGAAGAAGTGTCGCGTCCGGAACTTCTTTTATAACACGCGACCATATTTTCAGGAGTTTATCAATGCCTTTATCGATGGTTAATCGGCCCACAAATCCGGCGACATTTTTTTTCAAACGATACTTTTTTTTAATTCTTTCTTTTTGAGCAGCAGATAATACCTTTACGGTTTCAATATCAAAGAGCGAGGGTAGTACCGATACTTTATTTTTTTCAAACCGGTGAGCCAACACGTGAGTTTTAATAGAAGGAGTAGGGACGATAATTTGATCACTTGCATTATAAAACCATCGTAAAATAGTCCACGTGGCGGGTTGTAACTTTTTAGCATACTTTGTCCGAAATATTAATTCTAAATATGCATCAGATGCATAGAGCGTATGAAATGAAGCAATAAAGGGTATCGAGAATAATTTAGCAAACTGCTGTGATTCAATACTTAAGATTGAGGGAGTTTGGGCATAAAACAGCGTGGGATGGAACGAGTGTAGTTCTTTCGCAATCCGGTAAAAAGAGGGTGTGCAGATTCTCAAATTCTGGTACGGCGTCGGGATTGAATTTAAATACACCATGCGGGCTTTTTTAAATTCTTCCGGCAGCGGGGGAGATTCAGGATATCGGGGAGCAAAGATCAGGAGATGGTGGCCGCGCCGGATGAGTTTACGGGAGAGTTCCACCGTGTGAGTCGTAACGCCACAAATGTAGGGAGGGAATGAATCTGCTAAAATAACTATATTCATAAAGCGAAAGCGATGCGAATATTATACTATGTTGCGTATTTTACATGGACATAAAGGATTACATTCGGTAGGCCTTTCCCAATTTAATGGCATTGAACTTGATCTTCGCATGACGCGCGACAACAGAGTGGTTTTAAGCCATGACCGCCGCATTACCGATGGAAACGGTTGGGCATTGTGGATTGATCGATTTGCCTACTCTGATATTGAGCGTATCACCGATCAGAAACTGCTCCCGTTTGACGAAGCGTTAATAACAATTCAAAAAAAGCTCCGAAAACGAAAACCCTTCATTTTAGAACTTGATATCAAACAACTACACATGGAAGATATGGTTTATCAAACACTTCAGGAACTTAAAGCATTCTCATTTTTTTCTGAAATTATCATTTCTTCCCCGCGTGTGGGTGTATTAAATACCTACAGTGAAAAAAGCAAGAATTTTAGTTTAGGTTTAACCGATGCACCGCTTGATAAATGGGACCTGTGGGATCTGAAGTTCTATCGATATCTCGTTTTGTTTTTGCAATATACCTTAAAACCGATTACCTTCCGTCTCGTTCGCCGAAAAACAAACAAAAAAGAAATCCAAATAGCGAACATATTTCATCAACTGATAGACCGACGGCTGATTGAATTCTTGCATGAACAGAATATTCGGGTGTTTGCCTATGGGGCGCGGACAGAAAAACAATTGAATCGTCTGATATCATGTGGAGTTGATGGGGTTAAAATAAAGTATGAAAGTCATCGCTGATCTGCAACTGCACAGCAAATATTCTCGTGCCGTTTCTCAAAAAATGAATATTGAGGAGCTCTTTTTCTGGTCCAAAATGAAAGGTATTGGGCTGATTGCGACCGGAGACTGGACGCACCCTTTGTGGATTAGAGAGATAAAAGAAAAGTTAGTAGAAACGGGACGAGGGACACTGAGACTCAATTCAAATCTAAAAAAGACTGTCTTTTCAAACCTCTTTTCAAACCTGAAAAGACAGTCTTTTTCTTTGCAGGAGCAAGATACTGAATTCTTATTAGCGACTGAATTATCTTCCATCTATTCCCAAGGCGGCCAGACACGAAGAGTTCATAATCTCGTTTGGGTTCCTGCTATTTCCTCAGCTGAAAAAATCATTAGAGAGCTGAATAAACGTGGATGTAATCTGGGAGCAGACGGACGGCCCATTGTGGGTTTAACGAGTAAAGAAGTGTTACAGATTGCTTTGGAAGTAGATGAGTCAGCACTGGTCATCCCGGCCCACGCCTGGACGCCCTGGTTTGCACTCTACGGATCAAAATCGGGATTCAATTCTATAGAAGAATGCTTTGAAGATTTGAGTGATTATATTTATGCCGTTGAGACAGGGCTCAGTAGCGACCCTGCTATGAACTGGCGGATTCCTGAGCTTGACCATCGTTCGATCGTTTCATTCTCTGATGCCCATTCCGGACCAAAGTTAGGGAGAGAGGCGACGGTGTTTGATCTCGAGGAGCTGAGCTATGAGGCGATTCGAGAAGCTGTTATGGATAATGCATCAAACTTGTCATCCCCGCGCAGGCGGGGATCTGTAGATTCCCGATTGCTCGGGAATGACAGAAACAAAATCTCCTGCACATTAGAATTCTATCCCGAGGAAGGGAAGTATCATTTTGATGGCCATCGAAATTGTAAAGTCAGACAAACTCCCGAGGAAACGAGAGAACGAGGAACACAGTGTCCGGTGTGCGGGCGTCCCTTAACCGTCGGGGTTGAATATCGTGTCCAGGAACTTGCCAAACGCGATCCCATTAACACCGTGAAAAAGATTGACGATAACGGTGTTCGCTGGCTCTATCACCCGCAAAACATGCATCCGCCCTTTGTGAACATCGTTCCGCTTCTGGAAATTATCTCAGAAGCCCGTCATGCTGGAACCGGCTCTAAAGGAGTACAAGAAGAATATGAAAAAGTGATTTCGTCTCTGGGTCCTGAATTTCATGTATTATTAAAAGCAGATTTTGATGATATTTCGCGTGCTTCTGATGCTCGATTATCTGAAGCAATCAAAAAAGTACGTGTCGGAGATATTTACATTGACCCCGGCTATGACGGAGAATTTGGGAAAGTGAAGGTTTGGAAAGATGATGGAGAGGATGTAGTTGAAGACGTGGGAAAAGACCAGATGAGCTTATTTTGAGGTATAATCTAAAGCACACGGGATTAACAGGATTAAACTGGAATATACGGGAAAAATTCCTGTGTAATCCGGTCGATTCCCGTTTTTCCTGTGTGCTTAGTATTCTATGACTACTTGGCAGCAAATAATTATTTTAATCTATGGTGTTTTGGGACTCGTGGGATCATTTCGTTCCTATCGCGAGTGCAAGAAAAAAGGAAACGCTTATGGGCTTACGCCCCAATACTATATCTATGGCGCCTTTGTCTATGGAGACATGGTCGTTTTTGGAATCTTTTGGTTACTCGTGGGCATGGTTACGTTTGTTTTACAGGATTGGTTGCTATTTTTACTCACGCAATCACTATTTTGGCTCGTCAGAAGCGTCGGCGAGACGATTTACTGGTTTAATGAACAGTTTTCGACCAAAAATAGAAACCATCCCGCATCACTTCCGGGATTCCATATATTCAAAGATGATTCTATCTGGTACGTGTATCAAATCGTCGCACAACTTATTACCGTTATCACTCTCATAACCTCTGTTATTCTGATTCCTCTCTGGCTTAAGTCCCTTGGTATACTAGATTCATGAAATCTATTCAGGATATTTTAAAAGCCTTTAATCCCGTCGAGGACAAGTATATCTCTCGTGACTTTCAGGCATATGGTATTGAATTGGCGGAAAAACTGGAGGACTGGAAGCACAGAGGACTCTACATCCGTTTGGCAAAAAAGCATCCGCGTGCGGTCTTGGAAAAAGCGTTTTCGTTTGTCGTAGACTCAAACGCAAAAAACAAAGGAGCATTGTTTATGTGGAGATTGAAGGAATTGGGAGTGTTTAAAAGATCTCTGGCGAAGCCAGATCTCGCTCCGCGAGAAAAGGATCAAAAGATCAAATCGAAGGTCAAAAAGAAAATTAATGACAAATAACAGATTCTGAAATAAATTCAGAATGACAAAACGCGTCCATGTTCTCATTTCCGGCCGTGTTCAGGGAGTCGGTTTCCGTTTTGCGGTAAAGTAAAAAGCCGAGGAAATGGGAATTGTTGGTTGGGTACGAAATCTTCCGGATGGACGAGTAGAGGTAGTATTGAAAACACAAAAGAAACCGTTGAAAAGATGATACACTGGTGTTATAGTGGATCACCTGGAAGAGTTACATCGATAGAGAAAATCGAAGAAGGGGCTGAAGGATTAGAAGGATTTGAGATAGTTCAATAAACTACCTCGTAGCAAGGTGACGAGGTATTTGTCATTCCCGCGAAAGCGGGAATCCAGTGGATCCCGGATCAAGTCCGGGATGATAACAACGTAAGCGTCGGGGAATTAAACCCTGAGATATATTAAAACACTATGAAAAGAGGAGGTGCAGATGATGGCGGATATTACATTAACTCAAGATAATTTTGAAGAAAAAGTATTAAAATCAGACATACCAGTTCTCGTTGATTTCTGGGCAGAGTGGTGCGGTCCCTGTAAAATGCAGGATCCTATCTTAGAAGAACTTACTCATGAGTTAAAAGATAGTTTAGTAATTGGGAAAGTGGATGTTGACAATAACCAGGAACTAGCAGGCCAGCATGGCGTCATGAGTATTCCAACATTGAAGCTATTTTATAAAGGAGAAGTAAAAGCAGAATGGATTGGGGTACAGAGTAAAGACAGACTGATGAGTGAAATTCAAAAACTAGGCAATTAGGAAATGGTTGCTTTGCTTCTATACCCTCAGGCTATGATATACTGAACGTGCTATGAAAACCAAACGACCTTCCAACTACGAATATTTCATCAAAACGGACACCTCTGCATATAAAGGGGAATGGATTGCTATTTCAAAAGGAAAAGTCGTGGCTCACGGAAAAGATGCAGAAAAAGTATATAAAACTGCGGTGAAAAAAGCAGGTAAAGATACTGTTTCTCTTGCAAAAACCCCTGATGAACAAATGCTTGTTCTTAAATTGCTTCAATGATCGTCTTTAAGTACAAACAAGAACCTCTTGGTAATGGACAAAGTATTGCAAGACCAGTTGCCGACGTCTATTTGAAAACCAAAAACAATGACTGGATTGAATTTCATCCCTATATTGATTCTGGTGCTGACATAACGATGATACCTTTATCCTTAGGAAGGTTGATTGGGTTCCATATGGATGAGTCGAAAGTAGTGCAGATTGGCGGAATTCGTGGAAGCGTACCCGTTATTTATGATAAAAGTACCATAAAAATTGGACCAGAAATATTTCAGGCCCGTATTTCTTGGTCTTTAATTGAAGATGTGCCGCCGCTGCTGGGCAGGACTGATGTGTTTGATCGTTTTGACGTTACATTCAAACAGCGTGAAAGAAAAATACTCTTGAGCAGTCATCCCATGTTATAATTTTTAGATACTTTTCTCATGCTCTACGATGTTCTCATCATTGGAAGTGGACCGGCTGGCTTGACTTCCGGTATTTATACGTCTCGTGCCGCATTAAAAACCCTCATCATAGCCGGAAAAACGTGGGGTGGTCAGCTCATGCTCACGACTGAGGTTGAAAATTATCCCGGATTTCCTGAGGGGATTTTAGGTCCGGAGCTTATGGAACGGATGAAAAAACAAGCTGTTCGATTCGGAACAGAGATACGAGACGAACAGGTCACGGGTGTTGATTTTTCTCGCCAGCCCTTTACCATCAAAACTGAAAGAAGCGAATATCAAGGAAAGTCAGCCATAGTGGCAACGGGTGCCGACACGTTGTGGCTGAATGTTCCCGGTGAGAAGCAATTTATCGGAAAAGGTGTTTCTTCCTGTGCTCCGTGCGATGCATTCTTTTATAAAAATAAGAACGTCATCGTGGTCGGCGGCGGGGACAGCGCAATGGAAGAAGCGCTGGTACTCACTAAATTTGCTACCAAAGTAACAATTGTTCATCGTCGGGGCAAGTTTCGGGCCAGTAAAATTATGCAGGATCGTGTTATGAAACATCCCAAAATTGACGTATTATGGAATACGAAAATAGTTGAAATAGTGGGGGATCAGAAGGTGACTGGGGTGCGATTGCAAACAGTCAATAGCAAACAGCAAATAGTAAAAGAAACAAAACAAATCGATGGAATTTTTGTTGCAATCGGCCATTCACCGAATTCAATAATTTTTGAAGGCAAACTTGCACTTGATCAAAAAGGGTTTATTAAACGAATTATGAATTATCTGGCGAAGCCAGATCTCGCTCCGCAAGATGAATTACCTGCCTCGCATTTTCGATCAATGACATCGGTTGAAGGAGTATTCGTTGCAGGAGATGTACACGATCATCAGTATAAGCAAGCGGTGACTGCAGCCGGTTATGGATGTGAAGCGGCGCTCGAAGTAGAGAAATGGCTGGAAGAACAAAATGAGCATGGAAAATAATAATCACTCTCAGCAGTATACGGGTATCGTCATCCACAAAGAACAACTTTCACCGAAAGTGTTTTCTTTTGACATTTCTCTCAAAAATCCACCCGCCTTTCAGTTTATCCCGGGGCAATTTGTCAGTGTTGATGTCGGGAATAATAAACGGCGTTCGTATTCGATTGCCTCTTCGTCATATCGGGTTGACGGCATTAAGCTCATTGTTGATATTGCACCCGGAGGATCCGGCAGTCAGTATTTTTCACAACTTGAAGTTAATCAAGAACTGTCTCTGAAAGGCCCGATGGGCAAATTTCATCTTGCTTCAGAAACCGGAAACATCGTGTTTCTTGCCGCGGGTACCGGCATTGCGCCATTTCGGTCAATGATCGACTATTTAATAGAAAAACAAATTTCTGAAAACGATCACGAGGTCCGGTCGATATATCTCTATATAAGCTTTCGATTTCAGGAAGATATTTTCTGGAAAGAGTACTTTGAGCTTCTGGAATGTTCAACTCAAAATTTCCATTTTCTTCTCACGTTATCTCAACCCACCGTATCTTGGAATGGGTGTCAGGGATATGTTCAGGCGTGTATGGACCGTCAGCTGCTTAAAGATACAAACAGCCACTTTTATATTTGCGGCGGCAATTCTATGGTGGAGGGGGTCAGAAAATTTCTGCGTGAGGAATCAGTTTCTGAAGATCATATTCACTTTGAACCATTTTAAAGAGATAGCCACTAGAGGTTAGCCACTAGAGATTAGGGAATTGGGATATTAGGAGCGGTCGGATTACTGTTGCTCGCGGTGTTGTGATAATGATTTTACAATCACTAACAAAGAATCCATGAGCGGCGGGTAGAGTTGGGTGATTGCGTATCCGATCGTTGAGGTTGCATTAAACTTTTTTCCTTCGCGGAAGGGAGTGTAAAAACTAACATATTTCGAAGTACGAATTTCGAAGTACGAAGTATTTCTTTCAATTCATCCATCGTGAATTCGCGGTTATGACGGAAGTAGATCGAGTCATTGGAAAGATTCGTATCAAGAAGTTGTGATAGGGGAAATGAGGGAGATTGGCCGCGTAATAATTTCATCTACTATTTATTGACAAGGTCACCACCCGAGAACGGGATTTTAGTGCCTCGCGGTATGATACCGCGACTATAATCGATGAGCGTTTCGTTCTCACCAACAGACATTTCGGTTTTTCCCAACCTTACTACATCACCAAGCGCATATGAAGGATTGAACGGATCAACCAAGAGCTTGTTATTTGTCCACGGCGGGACAACACCATGGTCACCATTATTCATATTGATAAGGGGATGGGGGATTGCATAGCTATTTGTAATTTCAGCCTGCGTCGTGAGATTATTTGCTGTTCCTAATGGGACTATGCCATTCACACCTTTCTTCAAGTCAATAAGAGGATGAAGTCCAATTGGCCGAAAATAATCAGGTGCCTGTAGCTTATCATCCGTATATGATGGAGCGAATACATTAGTGGGCACATTCCCTTCCCATTTCCACACCATTTTAGATTTTTTTTCAACTTCACTGTAGCGGAATGTCGTATCTATTGCATATCCGTCAGGAAGCCCTATCCCATTATTAAATGCCGAAAGCGGGATAAAAAGAGCGGGTTGGTCGGAATCTGTAATTCCAATACCATACACTTGATTTACATCTATGGTGAGACCGGGAAAAGATGTAGTCATGGTATAGTCATCGGGATAGGGAAGAGTAACTTTTCCATCTACTGCTTTGTCAAATGTTATGAGTCTGACTACATATCCATGCTCCCCTTTAGGACCGGTAATAGCTTCTGGCTTGTAGCGATGGTCTAATACAGCAATTGAGGTAATGCCATCGGGTAGTTTAAGCTCGTTTGGATCCGTGCTTCCCGCAGCTGCGATCTCTGGAAGTCTACCCTCGGCAACCATCGCATGAATTTTTTTATAAAGAACTCCTCCGCGAGTTCCATTGACAGTCTCAACACTCATCTCAACCAAAGGCTCTGCCAACTCAGAGTTTGTAGGTACTATATGATTGGCAATATCAGCCGCCGCGCTTTCTTTGGTATCAGTATAGCCTCTATCCCGCTTACCCTCATGGGTAGGTCTTTCAAGCAGGGCATTTAATGTATTAAGAATAGTTAAATAATCTTGCCGGGCAGTAGGAGTCTCCAGGTCAAATGGCATATACGCCCGGGTTTGAGTCAGTCGTAAGAGATCATAGAGCTGATTGAAAGGGACAGCTACTTCTATATCGGAGTATGATTTGGAATGTCTGTACGTATCCCAAATCGCGAGTATAGAGCGGGCTTCAATTAAGACGTCAGATACGTTTGGTGTTTTCTCACGATACATAAAGAGGTTGTCTTTCTGACCTCTCATTTCGTCTGGGACCATTTTTAATGACAGTTTCATCTCGTCACCAAACCAGGAAATTATAGTATGAGGCTCCTCTGGTGAAATATATGTTGTTGCTCCGACATCCAGCGTTTCATTACGAATATTCGTAATGCTGGCTATCGAATTAAAGTATATTTTTTCCGCCAAATCCTTGAGGTTAACTCCGAAATGCTTGTCCAAATAGTCTTTTGTCCCTTTGGCTGACTGTTCACCCTCGACCAGCGCGAGTCTGCGGAAAATCTCTTGAGTTATCAGATCGTATCCAAAAAATCCTTCAAAAAATATATCTTCCGGTGAGATGGTGATGCCCTGCTTCTCGGAAAGCGTGGCTATATCTTCCGGTAATGTCGCCCAGGTCCGTTTTTCCGTTTCAATCTGCGGCATGTAGTTATTAAATGGAGCTTCCGAAGCATCAGGAATAGTAGGAATTTGTGCTTCTACAGCAACATTTATCCCTTCAATTTGATCTATTATTCTGTTGGGAGTATAGGGCAAATGAAGATGATGAGATGTATCAGGATCAATGGGAGCGGGAGAAGTTTGTGAATCACTAGCCAAATTTAAGCTACCGGCTATAGCAAGAGCTGCGCCTCCACATCTCAATACATTCTCAAAAGATCTCATATTAATAACCTATATAAGTATTGTACCAGAAACGTAAGAAAACGTAGAATTTCAGGATTTACTTCCTAATACGTACAGCGAGTCTCGAAGAAATGGAATAAATTGGGTAATAAAGTAGCCTGCCAACTTTACCAAGTTTGTCCTTCTATTTTTTCGAAATGGGGTGTAGAAGCTCATAAATTTCGATGTACGAAGTACGAAGTTCGATGCACGAATTATTTGTTGTAATTCATCCATGGTAAATTCGCGATTGTGACGAAAATATAGAGAATCGTCATCTGGATTTGTTTGGTAGAGCTGTTCGAGAGGGAAGTGAGCAGATTTTCCCGCGAGTAATTTCATCCGATTTTTCAAATGAGCTGCATTCGGAGTCGTAATCAAGAGACGCCCATTCTTTTTCATCACCCGTCTGACTTCATCTAAATACATCCGCGGGTCTGCGGTTAAATGTTCTATAACTTCAGTCATTAAAACCAAATCAAACGAATCAGATTTGAACGGTAGTTTCTCTTTTTCGATATTGAGTTGCACAATATTTTTCTCTTTGACCGGCTCGTGGTTTGATGCAATGCCTTTCATCTTAAATTCAAACGGTTCGCCTTCAAGAGCATGAAACAGGTGAAGCGGATAACATCCGATATCGAGAACGCGGGAATGTTTGGGAAAATTCAGGTTTAATATTTCTTCTAAAATAATCAGGTAGCGCGTTTGATGAATAACAAAATAATTAAGCTCCTCAGGAGAGGTAAGGAGAGGGATTTTAATTTTCTGCAGCAATACAGATACAGGATTAGCACGAATCATAGCGAATCTTCACCAATTCTATTCGTGGAAATTCGCCATCATTCGTGGGAATCCAATGTGTTTCCGATAAATTCTTTCAATTCCTCCCAACTCCTGTCCCGTGGTTCCCAGACCCAGAGACCGTATTTTGAGACGGGAGGGTTTATCAAAATTGCTTGTGAATCAGTTGAAATGCCGACGGGAATCGACACGGTGTTCATTTCAATTTTATTCGGTGTCAGATTCAATCCCAGTGCAAGAGCTTCATGGTCGGAAAGATCCGTGCTCACTGATTCTTTCCAAAATCGATATATGTTTCCCATTTGCTTCGGATTTGTTATCAGTGATCGGTTCGAAAGTTTTTTCATAATGCCCTGAAATACCTGGGCCTGTCGTTTTGATCGGGAACTATCAGACCCTTCCTCACTTTCACTATGACGGGAGCGGACATACGCAAGTGCCCGTTTTCCATCAAAATTCTGCAAACCTTTATTAAATTGAACTGTCTGATAAATAGGCTTTGTTTGATCACTTAAATAGTCCGGATTAGGATATTTCTCATCAATGAAGGATTGAGGTACATCTACTTCAATACCGCCGACTAAATCTACCAATTCATCAAGGTCGTTGTAATTCATCACCACATAGTAATCAATGGAAGCGCCCATTATTCGTTCCAATTCTTCCATCGTAAATTCAGGTCCCGTCGTATTATCACGCTGCTCACCGTAAAAATACAGGGCATTTACTTTTGTTTTGAGTTCATGAATCCAAAGATCGCGCGGAATGGAGATAGTTGTCAGTTGCCCGCCTGCCGGCGAGGCAGGTAAGTTGTCAGTTGTAAGTGACGCAAGAATTATTGTGTCTGTTAATAATGTTGATTCCAAAGCATCGCTTCTCTGGTCCAGGCCGAGGATGAGAAAGGTGACGTGTCTATTTTCAAATTGATCTTTTTGAGAATAGGCAGAGGAAACGATTGATTTTAGTTCAGAAAAGGTGAGATGGGCATTTGAAAGAAATGTAGAAAGGTATAGATAAATCAGTGTAGTGATGATAACGGTAAGTCCAATTATATTTCCAAGAATAAATAATACTATATTATTTTTGTTACGATAAACGAACATAGGATTATCTTACCATTATTACCGTTGTGGGGCAGAGGGGTTAGGACCGGGAGAAGGCTCTTCCGCAGTAATGGGAGGAAGCAGCCGGTCCATGGCTGGTAGTACTATCGTATTATAGCTCGCGTCGAGTTGCTTATAATTGTCTCCCGATAGAAGTTCTGGTAACTGCACAACTTTTTGTGCTGCTGTTTGGGCATCAATACCTGTTAACTTGTCGTAGCCTTTCTCCTGATACGTTGACGCAATAAAAGAAAGCATTGCCGATGCTCCTTCCCGGCAGGTAACACGGGCTAGTTCTTCAGCAGATAAATTAAGTCGGCTCAATACGTCTATAATGGTAAATTCAGCAAAGGTGTAAAAGTCTGAAACCGGATAAAGGGGACTTGGCCGTTTGACATCATGATGTTCACGTAAATAGTTCGCTTGCTTTTTCAATAATAGAATGCGTGCAGCTTGTATGTTTAATCCGTCTGCAAAGCGATGGAATAGTTCTGGCCCACTCTCACTGTTCATAAACAGATATCCTCCCCAGGATGCAAAGACGTTTTTGTCAGTAAACGTAATATTTGAAGAAGGGGTGTAACGAGAAGCTCCTTGAAACTGAGCGGCAGTGCTCATGAGGGTAAATTCCATATCAGCTTGAAGGTCACTGGTGCTGAGCCACGGGTTACCATTCTCGGCATTAGCGTATACCGCACGATTTGTACTTGATGGCGCAACAGCCTCGTGAACGGTCCACGGTGTCGGCAGAAACCCCGAACGGATTCGATGTTCTGCAGTGACAACCGTTATATACCGGTCGTTTAAAAATACCAGCCCCTGTGGCTCAAAAGGAGTATCTTCGTCAGCAAAGAGCTCGGCTGCCACTTCTTGTGCAAGAGGATAGAGTGATCTCATTCGTGCAGTTCTACTTGAAAACTTATCGGGAAAAGAGAGACTTTCAAATAAAATGCGCCGTGTTTCTTCAATTTCGAGGAGTTTGGAAGCTTGTTCAGCGGGCATTGGCCGTTCTCCGCCACCAACAAGCATTAATGCAGCAGCTCCCATTTGGGGAAGTGTTTCGGTAAATAATTGACGACGGCTTAATTCTCCAGGTATCATGAATAACAGGCAGGGGGACGGATTTAGTATACCCTATAGGTCAACTGTGCGATATGTGATATAGTTATATAACTTTACTATGGGTAATATAGATATTGAGGCTTGGCCGTATACACTAATAAATACAGAAGGTGATATGCCACATACCTTTGTCTTTCCTTCTCCTGACAAACCTCCAGTTCTGCGGTGGGCTGAAATGGTTCAACGTCCAGAAATTGAACAGATAGAATTTGTCGGACATGAACTGCGTACTCTATTTGATTTTCTCGATCCAAGACATACGAAAGCGTATAAACGCAGAGCAATGTGTGATATCACGCCCGAAACAATAGAAGAAGGCGCATTGATCGATCCTATAAAAAATTATCTTCTTACGGCTTTTTCCCCAGAATTTACCGATCGTCATAAAGATTTAGATGATGCATATTTTGAACTCACCTGCAGTGTAACGAATGCCTACCGGCAGCATTCATATGCAGATATGAGATTGGGATTGCGTACTCACTTTGTTAGTCGGATATATGATGGGCCCTGTCTTGGCTCTTTTCTTGGTGCAGATTTTAAAGGATATCCTCGGAGAGCTCCTGCTGGCATATTGAAATCATATGCAGAATTGCCGATGCATGTGTACGAGTGGAAAGCATCACAGCTAGAAGTTGTTCAATCTCCTACAAAAGAAGCACAGTTTGTTCTCGATGGATACATGAGGCACTCTCCGGATCTTTTGATTCCTTCTCAACTTGTTGAATTTGCCCGATCTATTTTTACTGCCAATCCATCAACGCTTCGATGGGATGTGGAAGAGCGGCCGTTGTTTTAGAAACTCATCTGGGGTATTGACGGGAAAGCCTTTGTGAAATACCATTACATGGTTGTTTTGTCGGGTCTGAATTATTATCCATCATTCATCTGTATATTTTCGCAAACGAAGCAGACTATTCGATGCAGCTGATCGAGAAGGAACTGGTGAGGAGAAGAATTGCATATGACTGGTATTATTATAAGGAAGTCACCGTTCTTGCCGACAACTTCTCTGTTCGAAAGCGTAAGTTGTCTATCAATCCTGAAGACAGACTCTTATTAAGAAGTCCTTGGAATACTCCCTATTTTACCCGTAATTACGCAGTGATTGCACGGAATTTGGCCGAACGGTACGGAACGCAATTTATATTTGATCTGAAAGCATATCTGACGTGTTCTCCCTATTTTCACGATAAGTTTTACCAGGGACTTTTGTGCAACCGGCTCGGTATTCAAACTCCGCCGATATACTATTTTTCCAATAAAAAGCGGGTGCTATGGGATTTACTGCCATTTCCTCTTGTGTTAAAAAAGCGCGTGAGCTCACGTTCCCGAAGCAACTACCTTGTTTCTTCAGCAAAAGAACTTGAAGATCAACTCAAAAAAACTACTCTTCATCATCATATTCTGCAGAAATATATCGATGCCAAGCGGGATATCAGAATCAATGTGCTCAAGGGAAAAATACTCTATGGTTTTGAGCGGGGAATGTTCATGCATTCAGACCATCGATTGTATGTTAAAGGTGGGGAGCCGATAAAACACATTCCGTCGATTCTGAAAGAATATGCCTTGAAAATAACCAAAGAAATCGGACTGGATTTTGCCGGTGTTGATTTTCTGCAAGGAAAAGACGGCAGATACTATTTTCTTGAAGTAAATTCGAGTCCGCAGTTTAATCGTGCCCAAGATATCATGCCGAAAAAAACAGCACAGCTCGTGGTAGATGAAATAGTAACGTCATGAATTCTTTGCCTTTCTTATACGTACCATGAAGTGGTCTTTTTTCTGCGGGAATTTTTTGTACCCTGCCAGAATACGATCAATATCTTCCTTTTGGCTTTCATGTGCCATCATAGCCGCGATTTTCGTATCCCACACGTCTGATATGTTCACGATTTCATCAAACTCATGGTCTTCTGAACCGTCCGGAAAGTGTATAAAGTAATCTTCAATCGTGTCCGTGTACGCTTTAGGCAATGAATAGTAATAGAGCTTTTCGGCAAAACCCGTTTTATCAAACGCACTCGTGGTGGCATTCGCAACAGCGACATGATCGAGATGTCCGGAAACACCATTTAAATTAAAGGTCATAATAACATGAGGTTTGAACTGATTGATTTTGGCACTGATTTTCTGCGCCAGCTGTGGTATGTGGCAATTGCTAATATGTCCGTCTTTGTATCCGAGAAAGTTCACTTTTTTTATACCCAAAATCTCTGCCGCTTTTTTGAGTTCTTTTTCACGAATGAGTTCTGTTTTGTCATTTGTGTGGTTGTTGCCGATTTTTGCCCAGAGGGCGATGGTTCCTCCGGGACCAAAGCTTTCATCGTCGGGATGGGAGAAAACGAGAAGCACTTTCTTTGTTTTCATAAGATTTTGAGTATAACATACAGAATTAAGGCATTGTTGATCTTGAAGCGTATACTATATAAATGGGAAATATTGACGCTCCTATACAACTACAACCAGAACAAGTTGACTCTTCCTGGTACGGCAGGTTTGCCCGATACGGATCATTTCAGGCGTATGAATATTTAGATGGAGATAAGAGATACCGAGAAGAACAAAAAGATAAATTTCTTAAAGGAGAAATTGAAAATCCACTTTTAGATTATCCAAAGATTGATGCAATCCGGCTCGATACTCAAGAAAAGGAGTTGTTGTTACTGAAAGAAGATGTATTAGCTCAAGAACAAAATTCCGTTGTTAAACAAGCATATAGATGGAGACTGAACGAAAAAATAGCCGAAGTCCGATTGCTTCGTGCTGCTCATACCGGCGACACAAGACGGTTCAGGAAATATTCAGAATTTGTATATGGCAAACCGTCTTCTGACATTTTTGCCTATACGGTACAAGCACTCAAACAGGTATGTGAAGAAGCTTCTTGCTCGGATGACGAACACGTTCGGAAAACAGCTGAAGAATTAAGCGCTCTTATTCCGGCGAATCTCACTGGATATTCTATTGGCGAATTACCTAATCAAGAAACTATAGATATGGTTCGAGATGCAACTCTTAAAACAGCAGGTGATTTAGTCTCTTTACCGATAAGCCAGGAAGAATTTGATGCAGAAGCAATTAAAGCAGTTTTCGATCAAGCGCTTTCAACTCTTCATGGAGAAGGGTGGAACGTTGTTGTAGACACGAGTAGTAAATCTGCTATTAGCGTTGATCAAGAAAACCAAACGGTTAAAGTACCCGAAGCTCGAAGATTACCATTTGCAAAATTGCGCATACTCATAGTACATGAAATCGGTACTCACGTAGCGCGAAGAATTAATGGCGAAAGGAGCAAACTTAAATTGCTCGGACTTGGTTTAGATCGATATGAAAGAGGAGATGAAGGTGTTGCTACTATGAGGGAGCAATCTCTGGGTGATAAAATGGAAGATTTTGCAGGATTGGAAGCGCATTTAGCAATCAGCCTTGCATATGGACTAGATGGTATGGAACGAGATTTTAGAAAAGTCTATGAAATTCTTGAAAAACAATTTCTATTACAAGAGTTGTTGAGTGGTAAAGATTATCAATCAGCACTTTCTACAGCTCAGACGAGTGCATGGAACCGTACGGTAAGAACCTTTCGAGGTACAAATTGTGTGGCAGGAGCGTGTTTTACGAAAGATATTGCATATCGTGAAGGAAATATCGCGACATGGAATGTAGTGCGTGAGAATCCCGATGAAATGTTTCGGTTAAATGTTGGAAAATATGATCCTTCAAACAATCGACATCTTTGGATTCTTGATCAGTTGGGAATTTCTGATGAAGATATTGAGTCCGATTAACCCACTTCATTATTAGTGATAATTATCCTATTTACTCATACGTCAACACAGTGACGTTAAAAAGCTCCGGTGTCAACGTGCTTCTTTGAACCACATATGAATTTTCTCCAGTCGGAACTTCCGTTACCTGTGTGGTAATCGTACCAATAACGAGTACGACATATGTTTTCCCTTCGGCAACATAAACTCCCGATGCAAACTGGTCATCATATGCTCCCGGCTGAATCGTTATTTGTTGAACAGGTTCAAAAGAACGACGAGTCAATTCATCCTGATAATACTGAACAATCGTTTCAAAAGAATTGATTTTATCAACGCCCCATTGTTCAGTATCAGTTACTGTTTTTCCTTGGAGGGGCAGTTGGTTGACCCTATCGGACAGGAACGACTCGTAGTCAAAACTGACGCGGATGCTGGTAGGGTATTGCGGTACAACCCCTTGCGTAAACGTGGATTCCTCGGCATTCAAGAAATGTACTATATAATTCTTTCGTGCCTCTGATATGGTTTGTGGCTGTCCGGCTGCTACCAGTCCGAAGCTCTCGGCAAAATCTTCCGTCGGGCCGCTCTCTTTTCCATAGTCAGTGGTCATTTGTGCATCAGATGTTTTAGCTAGTTGCCATGTGTAATCACCATCAAAAAATGAAGGTTCTTGACCAGTTGGATACTGCTGCCAGCCAACGGTGCGCGCAAAGTCATAAATAACGGTTGAGGACGTATCGTAATCATAGGCACTGGTTCTTTTCCGCTGCAGCCAGTAGTGATGAACATAATAATATTGCAGGACATGGGCATATTCATGGGTAAAAATGGTGAGTTTTTCATTTGCAGAATTCTCGCCTGAAAAAAGAGTTCCTGAAAAAAATTCATCTCCCAGATAAATATACGGGCCGCTGGTCAATGCGTTCGTCAACGGATCAATTGAAAGATTAAGTCGATCAAGGCATGCGGAAACAATTCCTTTCGGTCGCAGTTCCAGAACTTCTTTCGGGAGCGTATTGAGGAAAAGAGCAAGCTGTGTGATTTCATTTTCCTGAAACGGTCGACATTCTGTCTCATAAAAAGGAATGCCGCGAACTGCGGTTACACGCTTAGCATCATCGGGTGGCACCACAACACCCAAGAATTCTTCTTGTGATGGTTCCAGTTGAAACAGATAGGAAAAATTATTATGAAGAGAAAACGTATTATCTTGAGCTTCCGACAGCTGAAGAGCAATTTCGTGAGTTATATCATTAGTGGATGATTCTGATTGAGAATTAATCACCGGTTCCTCAAGAAAAGTCTGAGAAGTCATTAAGACAAAATAAACGAATATTCCTACCGCAGCAAGTGATAATAGGACAAGACCGACGATTACGGCAATCACCACTAATAGCCATGTATGATGTCGGGGTGGTTTCGGAACGGGAAGCGGAGGCGGTATGGGTGTCATGCAATAAGCATAACAAATTATAAAAACTGGGGCATTTGGCAGGGGACAGAAGAAAGGAGATCATATTTACTGAGCAATTTGCCCAATTGGGGAACTTGTGTACGATACAAAAACTCTATATTACCGCCTGAAAGGAGATAATCGGAAACTTTTTTGTACCCCATTACATACAGCGCATCTTTTGGATATCCTCCCGGTTTACTCGTATCAGATATACCCCGTTTGACTCGAAAGGCCGTAATAAATGCCTTATTTTTTGACATATATGATGAAAGATAGGAATATATTTCACGAAAACTTTTATCCATCATAGCCACGGCCTGCAATCGATAAAAGTACATCTTGTAGGCATTTTCAGTAATGGTGCCTGTTGTTACCTCGTTATAAACCGCCATACCTTCAGCGTACAATTCACGGGTTGGTTGTGTTCGTAATAAATAAAGTGGCCCACCCGCCCTTGAATTTCTTTTTTGCAGAAGATGTGATTCGACTTCGTGTACCATAAGCCGCACGACATTCTGTTCATTTCGTCTGACTCGTGAGCCGATATACAAATTGCTGATTCCAGCTCGAACACTGAAATTCGTTCGGTGGTCGATACAGGCGCCAATAGAATGCAAGTGAGATTGCGAGGCAATATAGCGCTCTGCATATTCCTGTATTTCATAAGCATTATAGATGCGAGCGCCTTCGGTATCAGCAAAGGTCACCGTCGGAAGGCAATCATTATACTTTTGAGCAGTGAGTGCATTTAAGGCATAAAGTTTTTCTGCAAAGCGGGAGAAAAGAGGAGTGCCAATGTGAAGTCTTGCCCGTTGGAGGAGAGCAGTATGATAAATGAGAGATTCAATATAGTATTCTATATCAGAGGGTAAAGAAAGGTTAATAAGTCGTCTCCATAATCCTGCAAGAATCGTATTGACAGATTGTTTTGTTGTATCAGGGTAAATAAACTGTGGATTGTATACATTGGATTTGAAGAATTTTCGCAGTTCCGAACGATAATTTATCGGCGTGAGAATAGACGGATCTATTTGTACGTGACTCAAGAGCCTCGAGAGATCTTCTGCAAAATGTAATAAATCGGTTTTTTTAGATTTTGTAATACTTTGCTTCATCAAAAGAATATACCCGACCCGAGAAATGTAGACTACGTTCGTGCTGAAACACGAAGCTTTTTAAAAGACCTAAAGTCCATGACTTTAAGCACCGTACGTAGTAAAAACATTATAGGATACGAAGGTACTGAAAGGATATCAGTGTACCACACTTAAACAAAAGGTGCCAATTTCCCGATTTTTATTCTAGATAACAACCTTAGCTGTTGTGATAAAATGAGCGTATGGAACAGGTGGATGAACAGTCATCAAACCAGCCGATGTTTGAAATACGTCCTGTCATTGAACAGAAACCCTTTGAAAATCCTGCCGTCCAGTTTTTCTTCTCAAAATGGTGTGAGATAAATGACTCAATCGAGCCTCAATATGTCGATCGTAAAACATGGGAAGAACGGGGTGTGAAAGGGATCCTTGAGAGAAATATAGATGGGAAGCAAACGCTCTATATTCCACATGATCTTGCTTTGTGGGAGATGGTCGGGATCATGGAAACAGTGGATCACGACACCTACGCACAAAAGCCGGAGAAGAAAGACACTGCGAAGGAAAAAATCCTGATACTCGGAAAAGAGTTTCAAAACGCAGGTATATATATTGCAAAACGGCTCAACTTTATAACTAACGGACGGGAAATTGCCCATGGACTCGCCGAAGAATTCTATGGATACGGACAGTCACTCATAGAGAGAAAATCTCCAGAACAGTTTGCATCAGTAGATGAAATTTCAAAAAAAGAGCTTACTCCTTCAGAGACGGATGAGATCGACCGCTTCTTAGCAGGCGATCGTCTCTATAAAGCTCGCAAAGCCTCAGTCGAACGAAAGGCGGCCATAGATCCGAAGAGTATGGAAGAACTTGTCGAACAGGAAAGATGTGATACGCTTGCACAGTTCTTCCGAGTATCAGAAAAAGCGTTTCTATTGAGTGAGAATCCACAGACAGGTGAATTACAGAGCCGAAAACCTCCCGTCAAGCCGTGGCTTATAAATGCTCCCATTCACAGCGGATTCCTTCGCAAAGTCGAACAGTCACTGAAAAATACTATTGAAACGCCAAAAAGAGAGCTCGTCTCTGCTGTTTTTCTTCGAGGGCTTGAAAAAGTGGTAACCGATACGCGAGAAGCGGGATGGAAATACGCGGTGAATACACTTTTTGAAAAAGCCGGAATCGATCTTCATCTTGAGCAAAGAAAGCTAACTGAAGTCTTAAGACTGCCTGAACTGAAAGCAGAACTTGAAGCTCTTCGTCAAACTGGAGATATAGAAAGAATCAGTGCTAAGGAACGGGAAATAGCAGATAAAATTCAAGATGCTGTCAGTCGATTTCCACGAGAAGAAAACTCACAGAACCCGTCAGAGATTGTGGCAACTCAAAATATTAATTGCGTCGGTGCGTCGATACTGGGGGGATCATTATTGAAAGAAGCAGGGATTGTGTACCTTGTGGGTAATCTTCCACGACATTCGCTATTATTCGTCCTCACCTCTGATGAACAAGTGCTTTGGAGGGATATGTTATTCAGAGGAAATAATAGGTACGTAACCGACCCAATGATCCAAGGTACAAATATGGATGGTAATCCCCTAACTGTCAAAGACATTATTCATTTCAGTAACCACCCTACAACTGAAGGATTAATGTTTGAGGTCGTTCGTGGCCCTTTTGATCTTAGATTTCCGTGGATTCCCCGAAATCACAAGGTATTACTTACTCTCTTTGAATCGGAAATGGGTCAAAAGATTCAATTACTAAAAAATACTGCATTAACATTATCTGATCTCGGACGAATCAAAGAAGCAAATGAAGCAAATAGATTGGCTGCTTCATTTAATCCACGCGATCCTGATATTTTTAATAATTTTGGTAACTCATTGTTAACTCTCGAGCATGATAATGATGCGCTAGCGGCATATCGCAAAGCCATATCCATAGATCCAGACACAGATAATACATATAACGCTCTTGGATATGTTTTATCGACTCAAGGAAAATTCGATGAAGCAATACAATGTTATCGTGAAGCGATAAAAAACAATCCAAATATTGATTACTTTTATAATAATTTAGGAAACGCATTGGTACATGAAAACAAAGTAGCTGAAGCAATAGATGCATATACTCGTTATGTGAGAGCTGCAGATCCATCAGAAAATTCGAAAGAAATACAAAAAGTAAAAGCGAAAATTCAGCAATTAAAACAAGCTATCTAAAAACTATACGTTCACTTTCTCTTTGTTGACTGACTGCTACTTTTTATGGGTTTATTGTGCGAGACTTCTTCAGTTCGGAATTCGTCTCTTCTGACTGGAGATCTAATTCCATAGAATCAGAAGACTCGTCAGGAGCATTTATCGTGGGATCTACGAGAAAACCTTTTAAGTCTCTTCGTCCAATAATAACGGGATATTTTAAATGACTGCGGTCGGTCACGGAAGCGACAGATTTGATTTTCACGCCTCTCAAATGGAACGTAGCATTGATAGTCTCTCGGGTTTGAACACCGCTTGCCGATTGTACCTGTACTTCTTTATCTGACTTGGGGAATCCGAGTTCAGAAACCAGCTGTTTGTCTATTGAGGTGCGAAATGCCCCCGTGTCGACTTTTGCATCGACTGCTTTGATGAGCCGTTCACCTTCCAGAACAACTTGTTCTATAACGCCCACAGTTTTCGGATTTGTTTTTACTTTTTCAGAAAAGGCCGAGACAAAGAGTGATTTCGCCATTTCAACGCCCCGCTCAGGCGTTATATGATGCATGTTTTCAACGCGCTCCAGACGAGTTCTCAAAGAGGTGCGGTTGGCGCTTTGAATAGAAAGTCCGGGACGTGCGTTAATTTCTAAAACGAGCGGTCCTTTTTCGCCGTCATGCACCAAATCAATGCCGGCATATCCCAATTTACTCGCTTGCTGTGCTTTTGCAGCAAGGAGGAGAAGTTCGTTCCATTTCGGTATTTTGAGTCCTCTGAGTTTTGTTTTTGTTCCGGGGATAAACCGCGGTGTTGTGCCGTGTTTTTTATACGCATAATTCGTTATGCCGGTGCGCATATCAATGCCGAGCGCTATAGCTCCCTGCATGAGGTTTGCGGTACCGTGTGATTCTTCAGTCGGTAATCTGAGCATGGCCATAATCGGTATGGCATTTAAAACGATGATGCGGATGTCCGGCAGTCCCACGGAACAAATTTTTTTATAAAACGGATGGAGATGGATTCGTTCTTCAATAAACGCGTAGTCAGGCAGATACTGAAGCGAAAAGGCGCCGTCCAATATGTCCAGTAGATGATTTTCGATATAGTGTATGTCAACCTGTTCGCCCGATACGGTAGTTCCTGAGGATCCTTCCCATTTCTTAAATACTATGATGCCGCCGCCGCCATATCCGCGCGCCGGTTTTATAGCAAATCCGTCAGTCGGCAGACTACTCCAATTAAAATCTCTCATCTCTTTTCTGCTTCGAAAGGTAGCCAGAAGCTTCGGCGTAGCGATGGCGTTTCTGATCATTCGCCGCTTCGTTAACAGTTTGTCATCGGCCACGCGCTTTGAATCACGAACATTATACTTCCTAATATACAGGTAATTTCGTGCGTTCATACCGAGAATGTTTTGAGAAACAGCCATTATCGTTCCTTCACATCTTTAAACCGGAAGTATTCCGTTATTCTCAGTCCAAAGTAGCGTCCAACGATAATATTAAACGGAATAAGGAGAAAGATCGCTTCGGGATAGAGGATAATAAAGTTTTGAAGCATTTTCCAGGAAAGAAGGTAAAATCCGATAATTCCCAAACCGATACTCGTTCCCGCGATCAAAAGAGTTTCACCGAGTTTTCTCTCAAGCTGAATAGCCACGATGCGTTCTGATAAGAGTATGAGAAGCAGTACCGGGAAAATGGACAAGCTACGGATGGCAATTTGTCCATAGGATACGCCTATAACGAGCGTTGCGAACACAAATATTGAAACCATAAGAATAGATAATGCCAATTTCGGCATATGCATAATGCGAATTTTCTTGAGAAGCATTTGTGCAATCGTTGTAGCCAGAATAATGGTGATGAGAAGTGCCGCACCAATAGTAATTCCCGTGGCAAGAAGCGTAATCGAAAGAGCAATGGGGAATAGTATGCCCAACGAGGGAAGGCCGACGACATAGCGGATCAGCACCGCAGCCGTTGCCAGAAACGGCAACAGTAAAATGAGTATAATCGTGTTTGCCGGGACGCCGGCGCGTACCGCGCTTTGTACGGTATAGGCAAAAAAGTTAGTAAGTGATGGTTTGTTTGCCGGACGCTTGGCAAATACTTCAACAGTTCTGCTGCTTCAGATGCAAGGGAAGCACTCCCGCTCGCCAGCTCTGGGTCAGCTGAGCGTATCATGGTGGAATTTGCCGGCCTTGGTGATTGAGCGCGAGCCAAAGGAACGGCTCGAACGAGTATCACGCTTAAAAATGCCAGAGCGACTATACTCAATACCCCTTTTTTTCGTATCATTTCTCTAGTATATCAAAGCACACGTTGCAATGCAGAGGCGGATAGAAGAGCATTGTGCCAAGTCTACCCTATAGTATTGATTTCAAATCCCTGTTCTGGTAAACTAAAAGAAGATTTAGAAATCCTGCAATCTGGACAAGCAAAAGCAAAACTAGATGAATATGTAGCTGCAACTAAAAGATACGCGGGAAAGCAATCATGAAAAATATAATACTTGATTGTATTAAACAGAAAAAAACAGTCATAGGCGCAATACATTTTTCGCCTTCTCCCGGGTACAAACAGTTTGACTCTATACAAAAAGCGCTCAAGAGAGCACAGTTTGATCTTGATACATTAATAGACGGCGGTATTGATGCGGTCATTTTTGAAAATAATTATGATGTACCCCATAAAACTTATGTGAAGCATGAGACAACCGCATTCATGACATACCTTATAAGTAAACTCACCTTTAAAAGGAATATTCCTTTCGGAATAAGTGTTTTGTGGAATGATTACAGAGCTGCACTGTCTATAGCAAAAGTAACGGGTGCTGATTTTATCCGCATTCCCGCTTTCGTCGATGCTGTTATAACATCGTATGGTGTGGTAGAACCAGTAGCAGAAAAGGCGCGGGTATTTAGAAAATTGATCGACGCTGAGAACGTATCTATTTTTGCTGACGTGCATGTTAAACATGCGGAAATGGTAAATAAGAACAAAACATTGAAACAGTCTATTCTTCAAGCTACGAAACAAGGTGCGGATGGTATTATTATTACCGGCAAATGGACAGGAAATGCACCAATTACTGAAGATCTTTCATTAGCACAAAACGCTACTTATCTTCCTATTGTTGTTGGAAGTGGGGCAGATACAGACAATATCAATCAGCTTTTTCAATCTGCGGATGCAGCTATTGTGAGTACCTCTTTTAAATCGGGAGAGAGACACAAAAATAAAAGTAATCCTAACCTCAAATCATTTGAACAAAGAATGGATAGAAACACAATTGCAGAGTTTATGAAAAAAGTAAAAGATCGTCAACTGGAATCCTATATTTCAGTTTATTCCACCTATGCGACAGACGAAATCGCTAATAGTAAAGGAAAGACTATTTCTGAACAACAAGGTGGACCTTTGTTCTATATTGAACAGGCGCTCGCAAATCGTAATATGCCGTTTCGGTCTTTTTATGGAGCAAATGCAAAAATAAAAATAGCGGTCACTCCACAAGGTGAAACAGGAGTTATATTATACAAGCCGAAAAAGAATTCTTTCATAAACGTTAGTCAAAAGAATAAGAAATCACGTATTGCTATTGTATCTACAGTTCTTAATGAGTGGAATATTGAAGAAGTGCTAAAAAGACATGATAAGATAATTGTCGATGTTCAAGGTTATGTGAGAGATCCAAAAAATCACGGAAAGAAAAAAATATTTCATGAGATGAATAACTATGCCAATAATATTTATTGCGTAAAAGGAACAAATGAAGAATTATCCTACTTACCTAAGTCTTTTCTAACAAGCCAGAAGAAAAGAGTAATCATTATTACAAAAGGGAATTCAGGAGTAGAACTTTTTGTTAAAGGTAAAAAATACCAAATCAACGTAGAAAATATAATTCTATCCGAAAATACCATTGGTGCTGGAGATTATTTTCTCGGTATGTTTGCTGGGAATATATCCCGAGGAAATGACGAAATACAGGCAGCAAAATCAGCAGTGAAAGCAACATCTGATTTTTTGGCTTTAAATCTCGAGAGGAGTTCTTAATAGAATATTAGTATTGATCTGTTTGTCTATCAAAATAATCATTGAATAGTGAAATGAGAGAAGGGTGTCCTGTTTTATAAAAAATAACATCTGCATTAAAAAATAATGTCCCGTCGTCAACCAGTATCATTCGTTGATAATTATCTTCACCTTCAATATGGGAAAAAGTGAAATTTGGAGAAGATATACCCAATTGTTGTTGTACTAATTCAAAATCTTCAGCTGTTCCAAATCCTAATCTATGAATATCGACTCCAGAATCTAAGAGCTTACCTATAAGTCTATGATATCCTACTGGAAGCGGTGATGATAATTCTTCAGATAACAACATGGTCATACGCAACACTTGCTTCGCCTGCGAAATCCTGCCTATTACTTGATTAACAATCTCTTCTTGCGCTATTATTTCTGACTGTTGAGCTATAGTTGCATATTCACTCTCGGCGATAGATAATGTATATGCTTTATCTTTACGGACAACTTTTTCTAAAACTGCACCTATAATTTCAGTAATTTTCTGCACAGTCGGTTTCTGTAAGACTGATTTTGATCGTTCTTCATCCATAAATAATCAAGGAAACCGGTTATTTTCCTATTTAATCAACCTATTTTGACCGTTAATAGTATACTACTAGAGTTAAATTATGACTGAAACACCACACTTTTTATCATTTTTGGTGGGAATAGCAGAAGATTCGGTAGCCAGAAATTCAGATATATATGCAGTGGCCAGTGAAATTGCAGCGGAAGGATTTGGTGACGATTTCACGAGAGATATGCAGAGTTTGAACCAGCTGGCACAACATGCCAAAGACTGTGGTTGTCAGGCTTGTCAAAAAGCATACTTTCAAACAAAGAGAGAAATTGAAGAAAAATACTACTTACCTTCCGAAGATTAATCACTATTTATAGCAGGTGACTTGCAATTGTCACATTCTCCCGGTACACTGCTAGAAAACATCTTATGAAACCTCAAAATCTTACCACGAAAATCTTTCTTGATTCAGGAGATCCGGACGAAACGCGAAAGGCACTTGATTTGCTCGGATTCCTGGACGGACAGACGACGAACCCGTCACTTGTTGCAAAGAAGATCCTGTCTACCAATGTCATTCCCGCGAAAGCGGGAATCTCTGAGATCCCCGATCGGGTCGGGGATGACGTATTAAGAAACTTAAAATTGACAGAAGATCAGTTATTACAAGAATACAAATCCATTGTGGAAGAAATTTCTTCTTTGATTCCGAAAGGTTCAGTTTCCATTGAAGTATATTCTGATGAAAATACAACTGCCGATCAGATGTTGAGACAGGGAAAAGAAATGTTTTCATGGATTCCGAATGCACACATAAAATTTCCGACGACTCAAGAAGGACTACGAGCTGCATCGAACGCGGTTTCAGAAAAAATACGGGTCAACATGACATTAGTGTTTCAACAGCAACAAGCGGCGGCAGTCTATTCAGCAACCCTTCGGCGCGCTTCGCTTGCTCAGGGCAAGCCCTTCGATTCAACTCAGGTCAAGCCCGATTCAACGTTGCCCGGATTTAAAAATGTCTTTGTTTCTCCCTTCATCGGACGTCTGGATGATCGAGGAGAAAACGGGATGGATTTAATAAAAAGCATTACCCGGATGTACTCAAATGGCGACGGGCACGTGATGAATTTATCAGCAAGTATCCGAAATCTTGACCACTTTATTGGTTCAGTAGCAAACGGGGCAGATATCATCACCTGTCCCTATGCAATTCTTGAGGAATGGGTAAAAAGGGGAATGCACGTTCCTGATTCTTCATATATATACGATTCAAAAAACTTGCAGCCAATTGCCTACCAAGAATTAGATTTACATAAACCGTGGAACGAGTTTGATATTTCCCACGAACTGACCGATGTGGGACTGAAGCGCTTTGCGGATGACTGGAACAAGCTGCTTGGATAATAATTTATTGTTCGAGCGGAGCGAGAACTTTCACTTCGTTCGAAGAATATATCAATATGCCTGACAAATTCAACATTCCGACCGTCGTTATCGTCTATGGTGCAACGGGGGATCTCATGGCCCGGAAGATTACACCGGCACTCTTTCATTTATACGCGAAAGATAAACTTCCCAAAATGTTTCATATCATTGGGGTAGCCAGACGCCCGTTGACCAATGAACAGTTTCGTGAGCATGTGTTTAAACTTGCGGAGGATTATGCAGAGACCCCAGAGCACAAGCGTAAACTCGAAGCATTTTGCCAATTATTTTTTTATCATCAGGGACAGTTTGAACAACGAGGAGATTATGACAAGTTAGCCAGGGAAATGGGCTTGGTCGATAAGCGTTGGCATGTCTGTTCAAACAAACTGTTTTATCTGGCGGTTCCTCCGAGTTACTACAAGACTATTTTGACCCATCTTCACAATTCACACCTGACTGGTCCCTGCCCGCCATCGCTGCGCTCAGGCGCTGGCAGGCGGGCCTGCTCGCCCGATGAGGGGTGGACGCGGGTCCTCGTTGAAAAACCATTTGGCAATGACTTAAAAACCGCACAAGAACTCGATGAATTATTGTCAAATCTTTTTAAAGAAGAACAGATTTACCGGATCGATCACTATTTAGGGAAAGAAATGCTTCAAAATATTTTGGCGTTTCGATTTTCAAATAATTTCCTTGAGGAGTCCTGGAATAATAAATTCGTCTCGCGCATCGACATCCGGCTTCTCGAAGACAACGATGCGTCAAAGCGCGGATCGTTTTATGAAAGTGTCGGAGCCTTCAGAGATGTCGGACAAAACCATTTACTGCAGATGTTGGCCTTGGTGACAATGGACAATCCCGGCACACTGACCGCTGATGCAATCAGAAGAAAACGTGCCGAGTTATTGCAAACATTGAATCCTTCGACACGGGACGAAGTACGTCGGTCGACCATCCGGGCTCAATATGAAGGATACCGTACTCACACGGGCGTTGATTCAAACTCGCAGATTGAAACATACTTTAAGACGCGTGCGTGTTTATCATCGAATCGCTGGGATGGAGTGCCCATCTACTTATCGAGCGGGAAAGGGTTTTCCAAACCTCAAAAAGATATTACGATCACCTTCCGAAATCCGCAGGTATGTTTGAATTGTGAACCGGGAAAAGACTACAACAATCAAGTCGTTTTCTCTCTCGAGCCGGAAGAAAAAATAATGATCAAATTTTTTTCCAAAAAGCCCGGATTGGACCTAGAACTTCAGCAGAAAGAGTTAGCATTTACGTACCGGACGACAAAAGAGCGCAGGCAGTATGTTGAAGAGTATGAGAAGCTGCTTCTCGATGTTATTCGGGGAGATCAAACGCTGTTCGTATCAACCGATGAAGTATTGCCGATGTGGCAGTATACGGATGCGATTATCAATGCGTGGCAGGAGAATGGTGTACCGATTCGAGCGTATAAACGCGGCACGGACGAAATTGCTGAGATGCTTACGGAAGATGAAAAACCAAGCATTCACCGGCATATGTTAAAGAAAGAAATCGGACTGGTAGGATTGGGAAAAATGGGCGGTGGCATTGCACTGCAACTGCATGATCGAGGCTGGCGAGTATATGGGTACAATCGATCAAAAAATGTGACTGAATCATTTGTCCGGAAAGGAATTGAAGGGATTTATGATATGAAAGAATTTAAGGAAAAATTAAAACCGCCGCGGGTGGTTCTGTTGTCCGTTTCTGCAGGAGATGCAGTGGATGGAATATTGTTTGGAAAATCATATAATCGTCATCCCCGACCTGATCGGGGATCTCAAGGGGATTCCCGCCTGCGCGGGAATGACAATGGCTTAGTAGAAATTTTGGAAAAAGGAGACATCATCATTGACGCGGGGAATTCAAATTATCATGATACGATCCGTCGGCATTCTTTATTAAAAAAACGGGGAATCAAACTTGTTGACGTCGGTATCTCAGGCGGGCCTGAAGGAGCCCGGTTTGGCGCGTGCCTCATGGTAGGCGGCGACCACAAAACATTTGAATATCTTGAACCGATATTTGCCGATCTATCGGTTCCTCGTGGATACCGGTTTTTCGACGGAGTCGGCGCTGGACATTTTATCAAAATGATTCATAACGGTATTGAGTACGGCATGATGCAGGCAATCGGCGAGGGGTTTGAAATTTTGAAAAAATCTTCTTTCAAGCTTGATCTGACGCACGTTGTCGACGTATACAACCACGGAAGCGTTATTGAATCTCGATTGATTTCATGGTTGAAAGATGCGTATGTGCAGTACGGGACTGATTTGAAAGATATATCCGGATCGGTTTCCCAATCGGGAGAAGGGAAGTGGACCGTAGAAGAAGCTAAAAGGTTAAAAATAAAAACTAAAATCATAGAAGATGCATTACAGTTTCGTATTGATTCCCAAAAGAATCCTTCGTATACTGGAAAAGTCGTATCGGCTCTGCGTGGGCAATTCGGGGGACATGAGGTAGAATTGACCTGAAGAATATTATAGGTTATAATATGAGCTTATGAATAGAAACATAGAGATACCAGGATACGGTATAGCTAGAATTATTAATAGGGAAGCACCCGGGTGTTTAGCTTATTTATTGGTGATAGGCCTCGCTTTAGTCGGTATCAGTGGACTGAGTAAAAAAAGTAGTCAATACGGTGAGGCGAGACCGGTTGGGCAACCTACTCAGAAACGTTCGCCAATTGAACAAACACCAGTTCAATCAAAGCCTGTTAATAGATACGCCGCTGGAGAGGAGATAGTAAAAAGTATGCCTTTCGGCAAGAATATTGAGGATGAACAAAGTAGGCAAGAAAGCCAACCAGAACCGGCTCCTCAAAGTTCCAATCCTGAGGGAATGTGCAGCCAGCCGTTACCATCTGATATTGAGAGTGGTAATACAGTTAAGGTGTTCACCTCACTAGAAAAAGAGCTAGAAGGAACGCTGGTTATAGTAAATGATTCTCAATTTATCTTTTATCCACAGTTTGGTAGACGGTTAGGCTGCGATGATATCAAGTCAATGAAAAAAGTGTCTCAGGAATAACCTTCACGCTCGTTATTTTTACTTCCCGCAGTTTCATGATACGATGAAACTCATGAATATCCAGGAATTTCAAAATACAATTTACGCTTATTTCTTAAAACATAAACGCACCCTTCCCTGGAGGTGGGAAGCTGATCCGTACAAGATTTTTGTTTCCGAAGTTATGCTTCAGCAGACGCAGGTATCTTGGGTTCTGGTCAATTGCTTTAGCACTTCAAGATAAGTTTGGCGGGCGTGAGTTGGGAAGTGAATAGCCAGCACTTCGTATATTTAGTGGCCTGTAGTATAATATTTCGATGAGTTCTATGAGTATTGAACAATCTTTCCAAAGTTCATTAGCTATGCGTGACAGACCTGTTATAGCCGAAGAACTGATAGTCCGTCAAGATATTCCTGATCCAATATCAGTTGATAGTGAGCTACCTCGGGCTACTGCGCTTGTAAAAAAGTTAAAAGGATATACGGTCGAAAACTGGAACAATCTCGGAGATGATGTGGTCGTTCGTGGACTCGATGCACTTACCCATGGAATACTCGCATCATGGGCAGCTCTGGATGAGCCATATGCTTTAGGTTGGGTAGCGCGTTCACTAGAAAAACAAATAGGTTATGTACCGAGCACTTTTAGGGACCTATATAGTTATACTGCAATAAAACAGATTGAAGAAAGCCCATCCGAAGAATGGGGGAGATATGAGGTACGAACATCGCAGTCATTTGAACATAGACGAGCTTTGACTGCGCTTCTTATATGGCCGGAGCTTGCAGCTAAAATTGGGGTTGACTTCTGGTCAGAATTGATGGATCCTTTAGCACAACTTCAGATGAACATCGGGAATAATCCTGCTCAAGTAAGTGTAGAAAGTAGAGTTGCAGGTATGTCTATCCCACGTGAAACAAGGGAATTGGTTGGCCGCATCCGGTTTGCACAAATGGCACGTGCAATGGGAGATGCCATATATGCATTCCAAACCTACGCGCTTCAGGCGGTTGCACAAAGAAGTTATTATCAGGGAGCGCTTGCAAATGATTTACAATCACATGGAATACGAGTTGCCAATAGGTCATTTATCGAAATAGTTGATCCAGTGGATCTAGATATTGGCCAGATTACACAATGGACAGAACAAAGTAATCTTTTAGCATATATGCAAGATGTCGTAGCAGCTGATTTTGGTGAGTGGCATGCTGCTATATCGAGAAGAGGAGAAGTTAGGGATGTTAATAGATTGCTCAAGAGATTGTGTGTAGGAATGATTGATCCAGGTATATTAGCGCCACTAAGGGATTTTCCCTGGATGGAAAAAACGGTATCTGCAAGCTTGTTATTACATCCGGGGGAGTGGTATCGTTTTTATCAAACAAGTCTAGGACTCAATACTACAGTGGTTTAATTTCACTTCTGATTTCTAATTTGCTACAATTTCACCGTGCATAAGAATGCTTTTCAAAATCTTATATATTATCACTATAAATCCCACAAACGTATCCTTCCCTGGCGTCCTCCTTCGCTAAAGCTTCGAAAGGATAAAATGGTAGATGATCCTTACAAGATTTTTGTTTCAGAAGTCATGCTCCAGCAGACGCAGGTGACGCGTGTGCTCGTCAAATATCCCGAATTTATCAAACGGTTCCCAACGTTTCGGTCTCTTGCGAGAGCGTCTCTGAAAGACGTTCTCACCGTCTGGCAGGGGATGGGGTATAACCGGCGGGGAAAATTTTTGAAAGAAGCCGCTGGAATTATTGTAAAAGATAAACGGTATGAGTTTATGTTTCATAATAGATTCAATTGCTTCCCGGCGTCGGGCACAATACCGCCTGTGCGGTCGTTACCTATTCGTTTAATATGCCAACGGTTTTTATCGAGACAAATATCCGCGCGGTCTATCTCTATCATTTTTTTAAAGATAAAGAAAATGTTTCCGATTCAGATATTTTAAATCGTGTTAAAAATACGCTCGACATGCAGAATCCACGAGATTGGTACTATGCGCTAACTGACTATGGGGCAATGTTAAAGAAGACGAAAAAGTTTCAAAATATCCAAAGTAAACACTATACGAAGCAATCGAAATTCGAAGGATCTAGGAGGCAGCTGCGTGGTAGGATTTTAAAACTGCTCATAGAATCCGGACCGAGTTCTCTTAATGACATTCGATCTCATCTGCGGGAAGACCCGCGGATAGAACAGATAGTTGAAGATATGAAAAATGAAGGAATTTTAGAAATAATACAGACGCATTACCGGATTGTGGGGTCTTGACACCGGGGATATAGCCTTTATAATAGAAAAAAGATCAATCTCATATTCATATTGAATATGAGTATCCTTACTAAACCATGGGAAACAATATGGCGTAGTTTTTTGTTTTCGTTTTTTCAGAAAATGAAGAAATCTCTCTTTCAGATACTCCTGCTCTTCACTACCGGACTTATCCAAGTTCCCGATCTTTACGCGAGCGAAAATAATCCGTCAGTTCAAGAAGAAATCCCGGCAATTCGGTTTGAAAATGAGCATGAAAATCTGCTTGCGGAAAAAACGGCAGCTGAAGAAATGATGGACAGTGAAGCCATTCATGAACCTGCGGGAGAACATGAGGAAGAAGTGGATATATCCTTTATCTTCAACAACAAAACATTCCAGAAGATTGCAGCGGCTGTCTTTGCCCTCGCAATACTTCATACCTTCATGGTCAGCAAGTTCTCGCATTTGGCTCAAAAATATCCTGAAGGTTCTATTCAGGAAAACCTGTTTCATCTGATCGGCGAGGTAGAAGCGGTATTTATGTTGTGGTCAGGTATCTTGATTGCTACCATGACGGCATTTTTTATGTGGGGAAACAGTGTCCACTATATCAACGGATTGAACTTTACCGAGCCCATGTTCGTCTTCGTCATCATGATCATTGCGGCGACTAAGCCGATTATTGATATTGCAGATTACTCAGTCAGATTTATAGATAAACACCTTCCGCTGCGAGGATCTGCCGGATTTTTGGCATCGGTGCTCATAGTCGGTCCGCTTTTGGGTTCATTTATCACCGAACCGGCCGCCATGACCGTAACCGCCCTTATTCTCTACCGTCAATTTTTCATCCGGGATATTTCTACCAAACTGAAATACATGATCATTGCCACATTGTTCGTCAATGTCAGTGTAGGAGGTGCCTTGACAAATTTCGCCGCGCCACCGGTTATCATGGTTGCGGGGAAATGGGGTTGGGACCTCATGCATATGCTGACGAGCCTCGGCTGGAAAGCAGCAATTGCGGTTGTTATCAATGCCTACACCGTAGCCATATTCTTTAAAAACCATATCAACAAAACCATCCAGCCGCTTAAAGACAGTGATGCGCGCGGGGAAAATGCTGCCGAGATGAAAAATACACCGTTGTGGATTACACTAGCTCATATACTCTTCCTCGCCTTTACTGTGCTCAATGCCCATCATGCGGCCGTGTTTATGGCAGGATTTGTTTTCTTTTTAGGATTTGCCACAGTGACTCGGGAATATCAGGAAAAACTAAAATTGCGTGAAGGACTTCTGGTTGGCGGATTTTTAGCAGGACTGGTCACGATCGGATCCCTGCAGAAGTTCTGGATCCAGCCGGTCATTTCCATGCTTCCTGACATACCTCTTTTCTTCGGCGCGGTATTCCTGACATCATTTACCGATAATGCGGCACTCACGTTCCTTGCATCTCAAGTCGAGGGAATATCCGCAATGAAGCAGTATTTGGTTGTTGCGGGAGCACTTGCTGGTGGAGGACTGACGGTTATTGCCAATGCACCGAATCCGGCCGGATTTTCAATTTTAAATCCTTCATTCGGAAAAGATGGGATAAATCCTGTAAAGTTACTCACTGCTGCATTGTTTCCAACTGCTATTGTTATTTTGTCATTTCTCCTGCTCCCATCGTTGTAATGATTTATTAAAAATAAGAACGTTTCATGATTGAAAATAATACACATATTGATATTCCTTCTATTGTCAGTCTTAAAGTTTCACGGAGAGCACTTCTTTTGGCGGGTGCGTTGAAACCCCTTGACTATGCTCAGGCTCAAGAGCATGGCGGGAACGAGTATTCCGTTTCAAATCTTGCAACCGCAGGTGCTGTGACGAGTCATTTTTTTGGAGAACTCGCCGGAGCTGCGCTGGTAACCGGTGGACTTACCAGACAGTCTACCGAACGTCTAATGCTAAGCGAAACGACTCGATTGGGAATTCTAGCACTCAATGATCATGAAGCACTTAGCCATGACATACGGGAACTAGGAAGTAATTTATATCTGATCCCTATTGTGATCGGTGTTGCTGAGTCACTGAGTGTCGCGCGCGCAAATTCTGAAGTATTGACGAATGGCGAACATAAAACCGTGCGAGATATCGTATCTGATTTAGAAGAGGAAGATGTGTCTGAGGATGAAGATCCTTTAAGTAGAACGCTCAATAGAGTGGCGAAAAATGCTGCAATTTCAGCGGTTGTCGGAGGCTTGTCAACCTATATATCTGCACCCATAGCGACCGACAACCAGATTCCGTTAGCCGATGACCTTATGGAGTTTTACTATCAGAAGCAGCGTGCTACGATAGGAGACAGTCCTGTGGTAAGTGAAAATCAAGAGATGACTATGCGACGTGAAGCGTTTAATAGACTGAAAAAGGCCATGACAGGTATTTTAGGATACGATCGAGTACTCATCAATACAGCTGCAAATGGAGATGGCGCAAAACTTGTTGGAGATCCTCCATGGTTGGCGTTTTATATACAGAATCTACTGAATGGCGAGTTTGCTCGTGATCCTATGATGATTGTTGAAGCAGAAGCAATGGGTACGGTTATGTCTGAGGTGAATAGCTTGATGACTAATATGGTCTGGCTCTGGACAAGCGGCATCGTTTCGCATCGAGATGTAAATAGGATGGGTGGTTTTATAAAAGATTATGCTGTTAATCAGATTAAAGCGGGGAATAAAATACTCAAAGCAGTTACGGACGGAGAACTACGTGATGTTTCATTTAATGGTGCTGAACATGTAACAAAAGCGCTGTCTGTAAAAATTGAAACGCTTCAAGAAATGAGAGGTCATCTCAATGGAGATGAAAGCACAGAAGATACAGAACAACTTCGAAATGAAATTGATGCACAAATTGGCCAGATAGAAACTGCATTACAATCTATTCCGGCTGTTGGTTTTCAAATTGATTTGCGGTCCATGTGGGAGCGAAAAAAAGAAATTTGGGAAACGATTCTTGCGACAGATAGTCATCCATTGTTGGGTGGTACGGGAATTCGCGAAATAATCAACGATGCCGCATGGATATTTAATAAAGCGACGGGAAAGCCGCATAAAAGAGTTTATCGCGACACTCATACGTCGCTCGACGTATTAGAAAGTAGTGAGCATGTACATGAAGGTAATTTAAATGAGTATCTTGAAGTGATTAGGGATGAAAAAGATACTGAACGCCAAGAAAGATTAGCTCGGGAACTGCGGCTGGGTATGAAAAAACAGTCTATTGAGGAATTAGCAGGGCTTCTTACTGCTGGCATTCGAGGAAGGCACATGGAAGAAATTGTTGAGGAATTAGCGAACAGATTTGATGCGCAAGCAGAAAATGGAACTAATCCCGCGGATATTGCAAAAGAAACACCGGTCAATTCTCAGGCTATGTTCCATCGACTATTGCAAGTTTCCCCCAAACAACTCCGTCCCGCATTGTCTGTTGCCGCGTTTGAAGCAGGTCTTCACACCGCTACGCACGAGCATCATGATCATGGAGATCCACAACTACTTTCTCATGGAGGAAAAGACGCGTTTATCGGTCTAACAGCACAAATGATGGCGATACCAGGGCTAGTCGTAACTGGATTGTTTGCGCTTCCAAAGATTGTAGATTTGACGAGTGGAGAAAATGATACGCTTGATGAGCGACTCCGCAGCGAAACCAAAGCAGCGGGAAAACTGATATCAGGTACCACTGCCGTAGGGGATAACATCGTAGCAAAAGCAACAGGAGAAAATATTCTGAACGGAATCTACACCAATGCGTACGGGGAAGAACGATATGCAAATATGACTCTCTTAAGACGAGCGGTTCGAGTCGCACCTGCGCTTCGTGCAATGTTGCATGGACCACTCACGAAATACGGCAATATGCCAACCATGTTTACCCAATCGTACGAAGGTGAATTGACACCTGAAGGTAAGCTTGTTCATGGTCTCAAATCAATCAGCTTTAAAGAGAGTCTCGAAAATCCATTTGCTTGGTTAACTACAATAGGTACGTCTGACTTGCTATATAGGTACATAGAATCACGTCTTGAACCTATCGGCCAAGGACAATTACCAGAAGCAGAGCATGCAGAGATACCGCAGAAAAAACTTTTATCACGCAGAAAACTCTTTTCTTTGGGCAGGACATAACACTTCTTTTTGTACCTGATATACTCAAATCATGACCTTTCCTCATTTTGATCGTCGCACAGTTCTAATCATCGGTGGCATTGCGATAGTCAGTATTTCAGTTGGGGCATATACGTGGATGAAACAGAGAAGCTCAGAAGTCGTTTCTCCGACAGAAACACAAACTGAAATTTCAGAAAACATTACATCAGATTCGTAGAGCCGGAAGAGGCGAGCGGGTCAGCAGTTACCTCAAGCGAACATCAGGTAAAACGAGCTTTTTCAGGAAGCGGTGCCACATCATGTTTATTGACTACCACCGATGCTACTGTACGGTTGTATATCAAAAAAGAAATGTTTCGTATGACTCAAGTAACTCTTAAAGATGCTAATGAACCATTAAAAGATGAAATACTGACATTAAACGCTACGGTATGGATTTGGAATTCAGTCAATAAAACTGGATATGTGATGTCGGGTTTGACGGGAATATACTCTTCGAGTACTGTTTTGAAAAAACTTTACGAGGCATCTGATGAAGAATTGAAAGAAGGATTTACGCGTGCCGGGCTTACGCTGACCAATTGTACATCTCAAAACATTGATCAAGCTGTTTTTGATTTACCGAAAGATGTAGAGTTCAAACAAATAACTTATGCAATCAAAAATCAAATCCTATCACGATGATGTAATGTAACCTCTGAACTGTCGCAAAATTGAACATCTCAATTGTCGCAGTATTTTTCATAAACAACAGCATCCCGGTGTAGGAGCAATAAAAACTATGGGTTATGATTCTAAACTCTGAGTTTTGTTTTCCAAAACACTGTTCCGTTTGCCTCAAAATATACTTTGTTTCCCTTAATCTTCACCCAGATATGGCATCCTAGGTATCCTTCGGGTACATAGTAGTGTTTCCCGTAAAGCGAGATGGTTGATTCTCTGGTTACTTTTCTTCGCTCTTCAACCACTAAAAGAGTATGGAGTTCTCCCAATGATACTCTTTTCTTTGATGGTTTGTATCGGGAAGCTCGAGTAATTCCTCCAAAATATCGACTCTTGAAACGATTCAATCAAAGTTACCCGAGAATGAGCGTCTCCGGTCAGTTATAAGTGAGTTAGTTACTGAAGATTTAATCAGTAAAAACCGATTGGGCAGGTACTCAATAAAGTCTTAATTTGACGTGTAAAGTACAGTAGCACTTCCTAAATCATTTGTGGTGCCAAAATAGGGGACGGGCAACGGTGTATCTTTGACGTGATCTACATACACCTCGGTGAGTAATTTTTTCCGATCATAGAGACGCTGCATGATCCACTCCGGCGGAACCGTGTTTCTCGGGATATGAATATTGAGATTTACCACGTCGACATCCGTGGGCAAAACAGACTCGATCCGTTCTGCAACATCAATACCTTCAAGATGCAGTCGTTTTTCCGTCAGTCCACGACAGCTTACCTGAAGTGGTGGATTTCCCGTTTCTTTTTTTAGTCTGAGTAAGTCATAGAGTTTTATCGATTCAGTCTGCCAATGGAAGCTGTGGTGCACCTCTTTCGGATAAGGAGAAAATTCCAGCTCTTTCACAAAACCGTGAATCATTGATCGATCGGGACCGACCTGCCTGATCAATGATTTTACCGTCGGAATGGCAGCCGGCGTTTTACAGTCAAATTTCACAAAAACGCGTTCTGTTTTTAGTGATTCGATGGCTTCATGAAGACAAATATTGTTGGGCTTCTGATTATCAGTATAAAAGGATGTATGGTGTCCGATATAACACGAATTTCGATTATGTGAGATATCAAGCTCGATACTTTTTCGCTCACGAATGATCTGGATAATGAGCGCTTTTGTCACGTGGTGGGTGTGAAAAAGCGTGATGGGAAGTTTTGCTTCCCGGCTTCGATAGACAGGATTGGCAGGCATAGGACAAGAGTTGCATTCTACTATAGTAGGGATAAATTGCAAGGGGTCATTTTGTATATTTACGTATCGTTGTTTTGGGGAGGGATTCTTTCTCCGGCTTTGACAGACGGGCATACGTCGTGAGCGTTTGAGGGCGGAGGCGCCACACAATATTCATATTGCCTATGATGCCAAATAAAATTATGATGTACTCAGGCTTTCCTAATACGAGACCGAGTACCAGAAGATGCATGCGGATCCTTCGACCAAAAGGAATTGGAAATTGGAGCGCTACTTTTTCAAGAGATTCAGCTCGATGGGTGGTGTAGCTGGGCAAAAGAACTCCCAGAATGGCAATTCCTAGAATAATAATCCAATATGACGGTAATACCTGTTGATTCACATATGAATACACGACTGCGCTTATCATCAGTACGTCGATGTAGCGATCAAGGGTAGAATCCAAATATGCTCCATATGCAGAGTTCTTGTTTGTTTCTCGTGCAACGTACCCATCGATCCCATCTAACACATCAGAAATATAGTAGACTACTGCTCCTAATATCCAATAACCCTTTGCGACGAGCCAAGCGGCGATGATACCCGTGACAAAACTGGACAAAGTAATCTGATTGGGAGAGATGTTCGGGACAATACGCAGTATGATCTTTCCCGCAAATTTTCTCACGGTATCTCCTGCTTTCTGGTATTGTTGGTAGAGGTATGTTTGGTAGAGAGACATGGTTCTCATAAATCAGATAACTTTCTGATGAGCTTGTTCTAGTTCTTCCTCAGTATCGACATCGAGCCAGAAATTTCCCGTTACATCTGCCGCGAACAATTTCTGTTGATCTGCCAACACCTGCATGGCCTCGCTCAAGCGACTTTTCTTTTGGTTAATACTGGTCTTTAAAGCTTGAAACAGCACGGGCGTGCATAAAAAGAATCCCGTATCAACAGCGTTATAGCGGGAAATTCCTTTGCCTATTTTTTTAATAACTCCGTTTTCCACGAATACCTTTGTTGCCTCGCTGATATCGCGGGGAGCAGACATGTTCTTGTCAACCGCAAGTACACACCCGTTCTGCGGATGTGCCTGTATCAGTTTTTTCAGAAGATTTGGTTCAACCAGGTGGTCACACATGGTCAGCACAAAAGAATTTTCATCTTTAAAAAAATCACGTGCTGCGTATGCAGATTGTCCATTTTCTGCTGTTTCAAAGAGAGGATTATGGACAAAGGTGATGTTTTTGTCATATGCACGTAAGCTTTTTTCAAGCATGTCTTTGAGATACCCGGTCACGATGACAAATTCTGAAAGTCCGGCCTTTTTGCATGCTTCTATAATATGAATAATGATTGGTTTTCCTTTGAGAGGAACCAGCGGTTTGGGGATGTGAGCCGTGTGACTTTTCAGACGCGTTCCCTCTCCAGCTGCAAGAATGAGTACTTTCATGTTTCTATTATACTATGGAGACGAACCGGCTCTTCTAGAATGCAATCTTATATTATCGCGTTGAGATCGTTCTTGACACACCTCAGTTCATCTGTTATGATACTTCTACCTAAGTCAGCATGATACAAACGGCCTACAAACATACGCAAACAACACAATATTGTTCGTGGATTTTGTTGACGTAATTGCCCAAACCGATTGCGGTTATTTGTAAAGCTGGCTTAAGGCCAGCTCTTTTTTTATATAGGGATTAGTAATTAGCCACTAGCCACTAGTGAGTTAATGCGATTTCTAATGGCTAGACCCTAGACCCTAAACCCTAGTGGCTAACTTGGGCCTATAGCTCAGTTGGCTAGAGCGCGCGCTTTGCAAGCGCGAGGTCGAGAGTTCGAACCTCTCTAGGTCCACATTGACGAGACTTAATGAAAACAAGCGAATGCGAAGTTTGAATTTAGACTCGACAATGCCCGTCCGAAGCGAACGTTCGACTGCGTGGACGTAGACCACGAGGCGAAGTTGAGCGAAGGAGGGCCAGCACATTAATTAAACAGATCCTGAAACAAGTTCGAAATGACGATGAAACCATCTACTTTTTACTACTGTTTTTTACACGAGATAAAGGACAGTAGTAAGGAGTACAGGCTACTTCATCGTACGTTAACAAATCGAAGTTATATATTAAGGTCTTTTGTAATTTTATTGCATTTTAAAATGCAAATGGTGAATGTTCTCGCCAACCGGCGAGAACGAAGCCGCTTGATACAGTACATAAGGCCAACGGTGGATGCCTTGGGATAGTATGCCGAGGAAGGACGTCTCTTGTCTGACGATAGTCGTCGGGGAGCTGACTAAGAAGCTTCGATCCGGCGGTCTCCGAATGGGGCAACCCTCCTGCGTGTAAACGCAGGAGCCTCGTGTTTCACACAAGGGATTTAAGAATTTAGATTTAAGATTTAAGAGTATTTGTTATTCATAAATCATACATCATACATCTTGATTCTCTCGCGTGAAACGCGAGGCGGTAACCCGGTGAAGTGAAACATCTCAGTAACCGGAGGAAAAGAAATCGAATGAGATTCCGTTAGTAGCGGCGAGCGAAAACGGAACAGTCTAAACCACGTTCATGCGCGCAAGCGCACTGAACGTGGGGTTGTGGGGCTATCAATAAATGTGATTGTTTGTTTGGTAGAAGAATAGTCTGGAATGTCTGACCAAAGAACGTGAAAGTCGTGTAATCAAAACCAAACAGCACACAGAGATAGTTCCCAAGTACCACGGGACACGTGAAACCCTGTGGGAATCTGGGGCGGCCACGCTCTAAGACTAAATACATACTATCACCGATAGTGAACAAGTACCGTGAGGGAAAGGTGAAAAGTCCCCCGTTGAGGGGAGTGAAATAGTACCTGAAACCGTTGGTTAACAATCAGAGGGAGTCCTGGTTAGCACTCTGTTTATGAGAATTTGTGGTAATTTGCTATGATTTGTGTGAATCCTACGACTTGGATTTTCACGAATTACTAGCTAATTTACACGAATCTTTCATGAATGGATTGCTAATCAAGACAACCTCGTGCCTATTGAAGAATGAGCCGGTGAGTTTTCAATTACTGCATAGGCTAAGGGAGTCTCTTCTGCAGCCATAGCGAAAGCAAGTCTTAAAAGGGCGTTTAGTAGTAGTTGGAAGACCCGAAACTGGGTGAGCTAACCTTGGACAGGGTGAACCCCGCCGAAAGGCGGGAGGAGGCCCGAACTCGTGAATGTTGAAAAATTCTGAGATGATCTGAGGTTAGGGGTGATATGCCAATCGAACCCAGTGATAGCTGGTTCTCCCCGAAATATATTTAGGTATAGGCTTGTACTTGACATGGTTGGGGGTAGAGCACTGGATGGTGGACGGGAACTTTGTTTCTGCCTACTAACCAAACTCCGAATACCAACGCATGTGGTACAGGACTCAGACGGATCGGGCTAAGCTGATCTCGTCAAAAGGGAAACAACCCAGACTATAGACTAAGGTCCCTAAAACATAGGGTACCATTCGGTACCCTACCAGGCGCCGTATGGTGTCCTGGCGTTAAGTGCTGAAGGAAGTTATATTCTTTAGACACCTAGGAGGTTGGCTTAGAAGCAGCCATCCTTTAAAGATAGCGTAACAGCTCACTAGAATAAGGATATTGCGCCGAAGATGAACGGGACTAAACGTGTTACCGAAGTCGTAGATTTATATTTCATTATATAAGTGGTAGGGGAGCGTTCATATTGCAGTGAAGGTGGACCGTGAGGTTAGCTGGAGCGATATGAAGTGCGAATGCCGGCATGAGTAGCGAAAATTGGGTGAGAATCCCAATCGCCGAAAGCCTAAGGTTTCCCACGCAACGTTCGTCGACGTGGGGTTAGTCGGATCTAAGGGTATGCCTATTTGGTATATCCGATGTACAACTGGTTGATATTCCAGTACTAGTACTATATCGCTATGAGTATACGGTGTGACGAAACAGGACAATTCAGCGCATGTTACGAGAGTGCGTTTAACAAGTAAGCCAGATCGGGTAGGCAAATCCGCCCGGTCGACGGTGAACTTTATATGAAGTCTCGCAGCAATGCGGGACAACTGAATCTCTGTTCAGTTTCCGAGAAAAGCATCGTTACCAGATATAATACTATCCGTACCGTAAACCGACACAGGTGGGTGGAATGAGTATTTTCAGGCGAGCAGGAAAACGATTCTGAAGGAACTCGGCAAAAAAGCTGGGCGTACGCTTTGCAAGATGCCCTTCCCGTTCAGTTACATGAACGGGACACAGCAACCGATTATTTCTCGACTGTTTAACTAAAACACAGGTCTGTGCTAAGCTGAAAAGCGATGTATACAGGCTGAGGCCTGCCCAGTGCCGGAAGGTTAACCAGTTCTTGTGCTTCGCACAAGGGATTTAAGAAATAAGATTTAAGATTTAAGAATAATTTTGTTGTTTATTCATACAATCATAAATCATAAATCTTGATTCTCTCGCGCGAAGTGCGAGGATTGTAAGCCCCGGTAAACGGCAGCAATAACTATAATTGTTCTACGGTAGCGAAGTTCCTTGTCTGGTAAGTTCAGACGCGCACGAATGGCATAACGAGGAAATAACTGTCTCCAGAATCGACCTGGCGAAATTGAGATAGCTGTGAAGACGCGGCTTAGTTGCACCTGGACAAAAAGACCCCGGAAGCTTTACTGTAACTTGACATTGGCAACTAGACGGTAATTGTCGAGCGTAGGAGGGACCCGCTACAGCGCGCAAGCGCCTGAGCGGGATCAATGAAACACCTCTCTTTGCAATCTGGAAGCCTAACCCTGCCTTTGGCGGGGAACACTGTTTGGTGGGCAGTTTGGTTGGGGTGACCGCCACCTAAATTGTAACGGTGGCGCACAAAGGTTGGCTAATCCCGGATGGAAATCGGGATGAGTCGTGTAAAGGCGTAAGCCAGCTTGACTGCGAGACTTACTAGTCGAGCAGGTGCGAAAGCAGGTCTTAGTGATCCTCTGGTTCTATGTGGTAGGGCCAGAGCTTATCGGCAATAAGCTACTCCGGGGATAACAGGCTGGTCTCCTCTAAGCGTCCCTAGCGACGAGGAGGTTCGGCACCTCGATGTCGGCTCGGCGTATCCTGGGGGTGGAGAAGCTCCCAAGGGTTGGTCTGTTCGCCCATTAAAACGCTACGTGAGCTGGGTTCAGAGCGTCGTAAGACAGCTCGGTCTCTATCCGGTGCAACCGTTTGATTCTTGAGGAAAGCTCTTTCTAGTACGAGAGGACCGAAAGGGAGGAATCCCTGGTGTACCAGTTGTGGATCATCATTCTGCATCGCTGGGAAGCTATATTCCTATGGGATAAACGCTGAAAGCATCTCAAGCGTGAAGCCCGTTCCAAGATGAGGAATCATAGGTTCGTGGAAGATTACCACGTTGATAGGAGAGTTGGTGTACGGTCGGTAACGACTTTAGCCTTCTCTTACTAATATCCATATTCTGCATCAAGCAGCTTTACATGCCCTCCGATTCGGAGGGTAAACTCACCATTTGCATTTTGGGATGCAA
>Ga0075636_103_pt1 | contig 49384 bp, 44 predicted proteins | sample RifGroA1_FD_68388 | JGI IMG/M metagenome (GOLD analysis project Ga0075636, IMG submission 68388) | Microgenomates (Roizmanbacteria) bacterium GW2011_GWA1_41_13 | reverse complement strand
GCAGCGAGTTCAATAAGCCGGCAGGCATACGACCATTCGTTATCATACCAGGAATAAACTTTAAGAAGATTTCCGTCGATCACTGACGTTAATGAAAGATCAACAATTGCCGACGCGTCGTTTCCGATGATATCTGAGGAAACTATCGGATCCTCAGTCACGGTCATGATGCTTTTAAATTGTCCTTCTGATTCCTGTTTAAATGCATCATTTACTTCTTCAACCGTTACGGACCGGGGAAGTAAAAAAGTGTGATCAGAAAGTGATCCGGTCATGACGGGGACTCTCATGGCAGAAGATTCAAATTTACCGGCAAGTTCGGGCATAATGGCAACGATTGCTTCAGCAGAACCCGATGATGTGGGGATAATATTTTGAGCCGCAGATCGGGCGCGTCTCAAATCTTTGTGTGAATTATCAAGGAGTCGCTGATCAGATGTGTAGGCATGGATCGTTGTCAGCGTCATTTTCTCTATACCAAAGTGAGAAAGAACTGTTTTGATAACGGGAGCAGCAGAATAGGTCGTACAAGAACCATTTGAGATAACTGTTTCGCCGTGCGCATCAGAATCGTTGATACTACACATCACCGTTTTTATAGTGCCGCCTTTTGGCGGGGCAGAAATGACGATGCGTTTTGCACCGCCGGCTAGATGTTTTTCTGCATCTGCTCGCGTTCGAAAAACACCGGTTGACTCTAACACGGTTTCAGTAGTGTATCTTCCCCAGGGGATTTCTTCAGGATTTCGAAATGCGAGAAACGGTATTTTCTTTCCATCAACTTCGATTGATCCAATTTCGCCCTCCTGTGCTGATTCGTGAACAATAATTTCTTTTGAGAATTTACCATAAGCTGTGTCATATTTAAAAAGAAGCGCCCAGCCGTGTATATCCATCGAGCCGGACGTATTCACCGCAGAAATAGTGATATTCGGGTATTTAGTTAACGCCGCACGAAGAGCAAGACGACCAATACGACCAAAACCATTTATTGCGATGTTAGACATATAAAATTGAAGTAACCCCGCATCTTGCGGGGCGCCTTGTTTGCGCGCGCCACAAGATGGCGCTATTCCAAATTGTTAATACGATTTATAGGCACTTGCCAGTTCGAGCAGTTTTTCTTCGGGTCGTTCAGTCAAGACCACGCCGCTGGCAACCAGTACCCCCTTTGCATCACGACGCAGTGATGCCACGACGTCTTCTTTTGATTTGATTCCGGCGCCGACAATCAGCGGAATATCACCAGCCATTTGCACTCCTTCAGCAATGACGTCTGCCTTTGTGGTTGCGACGGATTCAGTCTTGCTGCCAATAAGTTCCGGTGGTTCGTAGCAGAGATAATCAGGATTAAGTGACTTGTTTCTCATGAGTACGTTGGTATCAGGAGACAGAAGCATTATTTGAAATGATGCATCGAGTTTTCTTGCCCGTTCAACGGTTTCTTGAAGTTTTTCATGGGTAACGGGATGTTCTGAGTGATTAAGAATTGTCCCGGCTGCTTCAGCCTGTATTGCTGCTTCAATTGTTGTGTATCCCGTCTGTGCTCCCAGCTCCTTTTCATCAATATGTTCAAGCCATATAGGTATCGTGACATGCTGTTTAATTCTCCACAAATCAAGTGCTTGTACGACGGGGATAATCTGAACTTTTGTCTGCTCAGAAACAGTCTCACAGGCGATTGCTAATTTCACGGCGTTCTCGCCGGTTGCTTCTTTATATGATTTGAAGTTGACGAAGATCATAAATCAAAGGATCATTAAATCAAGTGATCAAATAATGATACAATGATAATATCAAGAAACGGTTCATGTTACAACCTATCGAAATCATTCCCGGCATTTTTGAAAAAGATTTTTCTGAAATTGAAAGACGGGCAAAATTAGTAGCGCCCCTTACCCACTGGACTCAAATAGATATTGCGGATAATAAACTGGTTCCCAATACGTCATTTTTAGATCCTGATCCGTTTCGGAAATTAATTTCTGAGACGGGTGTGAATTATGAATTACATATGATGATTGAGGATCCGTTCGCAGTTGCTCAAGAATGGATAGATGCGGGATTTAAAAGAGTATTACTTCATATTGAAAGTATTAACAATTTCTCGATGTACGAAGCACGAAGTACGAATTATAGAAAACAGGGGATAGAAGTCGGACTTGCAATCGATAAACAAACGCCGGTTGATGTTATTATCCCTTACCTTGATGAGCTTGATTGTGTGCTGGTGATGACTATTGCGGCGGGATTTTCTGGTCAAAAACTTATTCCAGAAATGTTAGATAAAATTCGCTCTATTCGCGCGCGAAAGCCCGACTTGCCCATTGAAGTCGACGGTGGTATAAACTATGAGACAGCGAGATGGGCCGTTGAGGCTGGTGCAACGAGATTAGTTTCCACGAGTGCGATATTCGGATCTGAAGATATTGAAGAAGCAATAAACCGATTGCAAGCAACAAATTGTCATTCCGGACAATCCCGCAGAATGCGGGAGCGATCCGGAATCTTTTAGATTTTATAGATTCCCGCTTTCGCGGGAATGACAGATGTTTATGGATACAAAAAAAATTACAGAACTTTCAAAACTTATCCGTTACTTCATATTAAAATCTACAACTAAAGCAGGCTCTGGTCATCCGACATCAAGTATGTCAGCTGCAGAACTGATGGCTGTTTTATTCTTTGATGGATTTTATACATACGATTTATCAAATCCTCATAACCCAAAAAATCATCGTTTGCTTTTCTCAAAGGGACACGCTTCACCTCTCTTTTATTCACTCTATGCAGCAGCCGGCGCTGTTTCTGAAGATGAACTTATGACGCTTCGTCAGGCTGATTCTAATATTGAAGGGCATCCGACGACACGGTTTAAATACACGGAGGCACCGACGGGAAGTTTAGGACAGGGATTATCCATTGGACTCGGTATGGCTCTTGCCGCGTCAAACGCGGCTGGCGCGGATGCCCCGCGGGTCTATGTTCTTATGGGAGATGGGGAGTTTGCCGAGGGAAATATTTATGAAGCGCTTGAATTGGCGGGTTATTATAAAGCGCATAATTTACTGGGTATTTTAGATGTGAACCGTCTCGGCCAAAGCGATCCAACGATGGTTGAGTGGGATATTGATACTTATCGAAGGCGGGTTGAGCCGTTCGGTTGGACGACATTTGTTCTTGAAGATGGGCATGATGTGAATGCAATTCGGAGTGCCTATCAATCGGCGGAAAAAGTAAAAGACAAACCGCAAATGATTATTGCAAAGACGAAAAAAGGAAAAGGAGTTTCTTTTCTCGAAGATAAACTGGGATGGCATGGGAAGGTGCTTGATGCTGAACAATTAAAAATTGCGTTGGACGAACTGGGAGAGATTGATAAAGATTTACGGGGGGAAATAATAAAACCTTGATTATGTAGTGGCGCACCTTGGTGCGCACGGATCGAGCAGGCTCGACCACTACAAATTATTATGAAAGCAACACGCGAAAGCTACGGAGAAGCGCTGGTTCAGCTGGGTAAGAAATACCCAGAAATTGTTGCGCTCGATGCTGAAACCAAAAACTCAACATTCTCAGAATTTTTTAAGAAGAAATTTCCCCATCGTTTTTATGACTGTTTTATTGCAGAGCAAAATATGATAGGGATGGCCGTTGGAATGGCTCGTATGGGGAAAATCCCCTTTGCTTCAACGTTTGCAGCCTTTCTATCACGCGCTTATGACCAGATTCGCATGGCGGGCTTAGGTGAGTCAAATATAAAACTTGTCGGATCGCATGCCGGCGTTTCAATTGGCGAGGATGGGTCGTCACAAATGGCTCTTGAAGATTTAGCGATGATGCGGGCCGTGTGGAATTCAGTTGTATTGTATCCATCAGACGATGTTTCCACTTCAAAATTAGTGGAGGAAATGGTTAAACACCACGGCTTATGTTATTTACGGACGACGCGGGCGAAAACACCTTCACTTTACGAAAGCGGTGAGAACTTTCCTATTGGTGGTTTTAAAGTTCATTCGTCATCCGCAAACCGTAAATCGCAAACCGCAGAAGAACAGGTTACCATTATTTCAGCAGGGATCACGCTCCATGAAGCATTGAAAGCACAGAAAGAGTTAGAGAACAAAATAGATGTAATGGTCATTGATTTATATTCAATAAAACCAATCAATGCTGAAGAATTGAGAAAAGCAGTTGTAGGGGATCGAATTATTGCCGTTGAAGACCATTGGTTTGAAGGAGGATTGGGAGACGCTGTTTTAAACGTTTTTGCCGATCATCCAAACGTAAGAATCGAAAAACTCGCCGTTACTTCTTTGCCCCACTCCGGATCTCCTGAGGAAAACTTAAGACGGGCAGGGATAGATAAAGAAGGAATAAAGAAGAAAATTAACGTACTTATTCGGTAGCTTCTTGTTTATTTTTCACTGGTTCTTCTGTATTGCCAACAGTTGCAGTTTCCGTCTCGGGATATAAAGGGTCATCGCCTTGTTCAGGAGTATGATAGGAAGCACGAATTGTAAGGATTTTACTTTGTTGTTCCAACGCTTCATTTGCAGATATCCATTCGCCGTTTTCAGTATATGGCATATACTAATTTATAGTTTTAATTAACTCTAATTCAAGCTTATCGTTTCAGTAAACATTACCGGAACATCACCTGTACTGGAGTCCTGAGCTATTTTTGCTCTTTCAAGTGACTGGTACACTTGACCTCCGAATAAAAATCCGGGTACCGCGCCTGATGTTCCTTTGCCTTCTCAGATATCGGGCGCATGATCAACCAGTTGGTTTACAGTAACCCAATTTTCATTTTCGAATGGCATGAATTTATTATACGTGTGCTGTCAAATTGTTATAGTATGCCCTTGTGTAGTGCCGATTACTAATCGGCACTACAGTGAACTTTTCTCCTGTATACTGGTACTATGAAATTTATCATTAAGCTGCTCGTTTTGGTAATGATTAGCTATTTCGTGTACGTATACATTATTCTAAAGCCTTCAAATGATAAAGCTTGGGAATTAGAATTTCAAACGCCGAGTACGGTTGAATTTATTGATGAAGACCGAGTAAAAATCAACCATATTCACGACTGGGAATATACGGATGAATTTCAAACTTCAGTACGTTATTTTGATGAAACGTATAATATGAAAAATCTCAGGAGAGTTTGGTTTGTACTTGAACCTTTTTCAAAATGGCAGGCAGTGGCGCATACGTACTTTGTTTTTGATTTTCAATATCAGGAACCGATTGCGTTTTCAATTGAAGCGCGACGGGAAGTAAACGAAGCATACAGTGGAGGAGCGGGCTTGGTGGGAGGATATGAACTATATTATTCGTGGGGCACTGAACGCGATTTTACCGGTAAAAGAGCATATAGAGATAATGCAACTCTCTATATGTACCCGCTCAAATTATCAGGATCGCGTATGATTAATTTGTTTAAAACGTTAGCAGAGGAAACAAATACGCTTGCAGATCATCCCCGATTCTATAATACGCTTTTCGATAACTGTACCAATGAACTGGCGAAGATCGTGAGAAAAGCAAACCCTGCAGCGTTACCGTGGTATTCACTGTATGTATTGCCCGGATATGCTGATTATTTTCTCTACGATCATGGATATATTGATACCCGACTGTCAAAAAATGAACTGCGCCAGATGTATAATATTACCGATATTGTACGCCAAAACTATAAGGAAGGCTTCAGTGATGCGATTCGAGATGTTATATCGGTTGCAGTATTGCCGTAACGGCAAGTCGTTTCCAGTATGTTCCTGGTGGAACACACGTAATTAATCGAATGTATGAAGAGTCATACCGCTGTTCAAGTACGGTTATATCATTAGGAGATGTTACGCGCATATCTGCAACCACATACCGATAATTAATACCGTCATATTTAACAAATATTTCATCCCCTTCTTCTAGTTTTGGTAGTAGCGAAAAGATTGATTTATAATTTTCAGGATCGTAAAATTGAGGAAGGATCGAATGGCCAAAAATCACTGCAGTCCCATATTCACCGGGCAATCCCGTACCGCCATAGTGAATCAATGTTTTATTCAAATCTTCTCCCGCGATTTTGACGATGGCATCCTTTATTTTCAACTTTGGAATTGAAAGAAAATAAATGCGGCCGGCGGTATTTGCGGTTGATTGTGGCTTGCTGGGAAACCAATTACTTGCCTTTGTGTAATCGACAGATGTGTCAGTTACCTCGGTGGTTACACCCTGTACGACGCTCTCAGATGCAGATTCAGAAGATGGTGACTGCGGTTTTGCGGCAAGAGCAATTCCTTCTTGATTATCCGGTACGGGCGATACAATCTGAGCATATTTCACCCGACTCGTCAGTTCGAATGAAACAATCGGATATCCCACCCACACGAGCAAGAATATTCCGATGACCATCATGGATGTGGACACCATTTTTTTTGCAATATATACAGGTGATTTAGCTGGTGGTGCTTTGACGTATCGATAGAGTGGCATAGTTACTCATATACTTCAACTTCTACAGCGATGTTATTTTTCAAGAGGGGCAAACGGGAGCCTAAGAACGGAAGTGATCGTGTATTGGTTATCTCATAACCTACGATATTTTGACTTGTAAGATTGCCTACGAGCGATTCAAGTTTTTTCGCTGAAGCCCCGGCAAGTTTATCAGTAAATCCGTCAAGCGTCACATCAGGAAGCAAGAATGCGTGATAATTTGCGGTAAACGTGATATTGCCATTTTCGTCCTCCTCGGTTTTTATTACTCGGAAGAAACTTTTCTCAATATCGAGTTTAAAGCCTTCATCAATTTGTTCTTTCATATAGCCCTCTAAAAATCGATTAATATCATCTACTTTATAACTCGTCTGAGATATCTCTAAAACTAAATCAAGAGAGAGTGTTTCTGTTTCTTCACCCACGTCGGCATTAAATTTCTTTTCTACAATATTTTCTGCGATTGATTCGTCAAGAAATTTCTCATCGGATCCTAATTGACTACTGAGTTGTTCCCGTGCCTTATCTTTTAATGCATCCGTTGCTTTTGCCAATAATGATCCCTGATCATCTTCCGATACAATATTAATTTCTCGCTCAGTACCCCCTGAGAATTTCTCTTGACTTCGTGCAACGGCAGAACTTTTAGAAATATCATTGATTGTCAATTCTACTTCACTCTCAATATTTCCACGGGGGCCAATCTTTGCCGCTGTTGCTTTAGTCGTAACTTTTCCGTAGTCTAAACTCTCACCGGTATCGCTTGCCGAAGCTATTTTTACATCTTCATCCAGAGTAAATGATACATCTGAAGTTCCCAACACTGTTCCTTTTCTCAACGTCTTCTCAGACGTGCTTTTATTAATTAATGCAATCGTACCCGTCGCTTTTTCTCCTATTGTTTTTGTTCCGGTCGTATCAGTATTTTGTGACTCAGTAACCGTTACTGAATATACTTTTCCCGGAATTTCACCCGTACCGATATCGATATCCGAAAGTGATGTATTAAGTTTAATAGTTACTTCCTGTTCTGTTACTTTCGGCTCGGCTAACAGGGTAATGGTCGTTTTTGGATAAAAAAGCACCGTGCCGGCAAGAAACGCTAAGACTACGACGCCCATAGCAGCTGCGGGCAACAGCCTATGGGGAGCCGGTAATACCGGTATTTTTGGCATGGCCAGTTTTGGTAATGTGGGCATAGTTAAATGAGGAAGACGCCGATGCGGTGGTTCTGTTTGGTGATTAACCGCAGGTTCAGCCGTGGGATTATACCGTGTAGAAGTTGCAGGTACTGCCGTGGTGAATCCGAATGCCGTAGCTGATGTTTTGACCGGTACGGTTACTTCTTCAGTTTCTTCAGATACCGATTCTTGCTCGCTCATCTCACTAACTCCCGCATGTACCACGGCCTCAATTGAGTATTCCCAGGTCAACGACTCAATTTTTGGTACATGGAGAAATTTCTCATTATTTTGCCACGGGTAAGCAAGCAGTTCTTCTTTAATGGGTTCGAGAAATTCTTCTTCACCATAGAGTACAATTTTTGAGGGAAGTATTTCCTCAGAAGTGAATTGTTTTATTCCCTCCTCAAGGTCGGTAATAAAAGAGTCAGTACGGGTAACATGAACAGTTTTTGCATTCATACCGACACGAAAGAGAGAAAGTGTCAGTGTATCTTGTTCAATGCCGAGTAAAATGGCAGTGGGCGGCGATCCATCTTCTGAGCCCATGAAATGTGCGATTGCTTCAGGGACTACGACGAATCCGAGCGGCGTGAGAGAAAAAGATTCGGTGATTTGCTTGAGCCGCGGGAGTTTATCATCTCGTATTTTTTCTCCCTCGACATACGTATCGGGCAGTCCAAATATAACTTGTGAAACCGGATAGGATTCTTTAGCTTTTCTAATAACATGCTCGGGAGTATTACCTTTTACCGTTTCCTGAATTTCCACCTCTTCACCCTTTTGAAGCCATACGGCTGCTTTGCTCGTGTGTGATCCGATTTGCAAAGCAAGAAAATAGGTGGTTGGTGATTTTCCTGAGGTTTTCGATTTCAAAAACGATAGAAATTTCATAGATCCATTGTACTGATATTGGCCGTTATTGTAAAGCGCACAGAGACTCGAATCGATATCGTATAATAGAATAGTGAAAAAACGCGTGTTTGTTTTCTTCATTATACTCGCAATACTCATTGGAGGTTTTATGCTCTGGTTCAGAGAAGCTGTCCTTCCCGTCAATACTACAGAGCCGGTTACCGACATTTTTGTTATACAGCCGGGTGAACCGATCCGAACCATCGCAAATAATTTGGAAGACGAAGGATATATTCGTGATTCTCTTGCATTTTTTTTACTCGTCAAACGATTAGGAATAGAGCGAAATATTCAAGCCGGTGATTTTAGATTATCAACCGCCATGTCTGCTCAAGATATCATTGAAGAACTCCAGCACGGAACTATTGATGTGTGGGTTACGATCCCTGAAGGATGGCGCAGTGAAGAAATTGCAATTAAGCTGACGCAAGAACTTGCCATTCCCGAGAAAGAATTTTTACAGCATGCAGAAGAAGGATATATGTTTCCCGATACCTATCTGTTTCCAAAACTAGCGTCAGGATCAGCCGTTGCAGAGAAAATGCGAAGCACGTTTAATCAAAAAGTGGCCAAAACATACCTTGACGATATTGAATCAAGCGAATTCACCTTGCAAGAAATTGTTACGCTGGCTTCCCTCGTTGAACGTGAGGCGCGATTTGATGAGGAACGCCCGATTGTCGCATCTGTTCTTATTAATCGTCTACGTGAGGGAATGGCTCTCGATATAGATGCAACATTGCAGTACGCGCTCGGCTACCAGACAGATGAGAAAGATTGGTGGAAACAGGCACTCACGGTTGAGGATAAAGAGATAAACTCTCCGTACAATACGTATAAATATCCGGGATTGCCTCCGGGCCCCATTTCAAATCCGGGGTTAAGCTCTATATTAGCTGTGCTCCATCCGGCCGACACGAATTACTTCTATTATCTCCATGACGGAGATGGCCGAATTCATCTTGCTAAGACATACGAAGAACACCAGCAGAATATTGAAACATATTTACGGTAGATAATTCAAGTTACCAATTGATGATGTAGTAGTATTTGAATACATGCCACTATCTGAATCAGAAGCAAAAGTCATACTGGAAAAATTACATGTTCCGGAAGATAATTGGATTAATCCGAAAATAGGACTGAGGGATTCACCGCTTGGTGGAAAGGGAATGTTCGCGAAAGAAATTATTCCGGAGGGCGAGACCGTGATTGTTTGGGGAGGGACTCCTCATTCACTATTCACTGAAGAGGATGTGAGACAGGGTAGAATACGCAAAAGCAGCGTAGCAGCCATCGATGAAGGAATCTACCTCGCCGGAGCACCAGATGAGCCACGGGAAATTACCGATTATATCAATCATTCTTGCGACTCAAACGTATGGATGCAAAATGCCATAACGTTAATTGTCCGAAGAGCTATTCAACCTGATCAAGAGGTTACTGTTGATTATGCACTATTTCAGTCAGATGAAGAATGGAAAGCGTCGTGGGAATGTAGATGTGGCTCCTCGAATTGTCGGCATACCATAACAGGCAGAGATTGGCGCTTACCAGTAGTTCAGGAACGATACAAGGGCCACTTTTCACCGTTTCTCAATAAAAGAATTGAGAAGATAACAAAGACTTGAAAATCTGGCCTAACTGGTTATTGACACACTCAACTTGATATGATATAAATACGAAACTCAACGGATCTGAATATAAGCGTACGTATTGTACGCTTTTTTCTCGTTTGATCAAATCGCCGATGCCTAAAGCACATACCAAGACCTCACGAAACCGAAAACAGCTTGGAGTACAGCCATTTAATCTGCCCCCGATTGACCTTCTTGCTGTCCAGAAAGAAAGTTATCAATGGTTTATTGAAACCGGAATAAAGGATCTCTTTGCAGAGATCTCTCCCATTGAAGATTACAGCGGCAAAAATTGGACGCTTACCTTTGGCAATTATAAATTTGACGAACCTCAACTAACTGTTACTGAAGCACTCGAAAAAGATTTGTCATACGAAGCTTCTCTGCGGGTTAACGTCACTCTTACCAATAAAAAAACAGGAAAATCATTTGAGCAAGAAGTGTTTGCCGGTGATATTCCCATGATGACGCCGCGCGGCACTTTTATCATTAACGGTGTTGAACGCGGTGTTGTGAATCAAATTGTTCGATCTCCGGGTGTGTATTTTACCGGAGAATCTGATGCATCAAGCAGTCGTATGCTTTACCAAGCAGAAGTGAGGCCTTTGTACGGTTCGTGGTTTGACTTTGCAATTTCAAAGAATGATGTCATTTCGGTCCGTATTGATCGACGCCGAAAGTTTCCTGCAACCGTCCTCTTAAGACTCCTTGGCTACTCATCCGACGAAGAAATACTGAAACTATTCCCCAACGATAAGCGATTTATACCCAAAACTATTGAAAAAGATCCGACTAAAACACAAGAAGAAGCATATCTTGAAATATATAAAAAAGTGAGACCCGGTGAACCTCTTGTCCTAGAAAATGCTCGTGAACGTATCCGGACGATGTTTTTTAATTATCGTCATTATAATCTGGGTGAAGTTGGACGCTATAAAGTAAATAAGCGACTCGGTCTTGATATACCGAATTCGTCTGAAGGGTGGGTATTGAATCATGAAGATATTGTTAAAATTTTAGACTATCTGATTAAGCTAATGAATCATGAAGGCAGAACCGATAATATCGATCATTTAGCCAATCGCCGCGTCCGCCGTGTTGGCGAATTGGTTGCTAATACTGCATTTCGTACCGGACTTCTTCGACTTGAAAGAACGATAAAAGAACGCATGAGCTTGACGGGAGCGGTTGCTGATCTGACGCCGAGCCAACTTATCAATCCGAAACCACTTATGGCAGCCATTAATGAATTTTTCCGGGTAAGCCAACTCTCAACGATTATTGATCAAACCAATCCACTTTCCGAACTTGACAATCTACGAAGACTGACGGTTATGGGAACCGGCGGCGTATCCCGCGAACGAGCATCATTCTCAATTCGTGACATTCATTCGTCTCAATATGGGCGTATTTGTCCCGTACGAACGCCAGAAGGGCCAAATATCGGTCTCGTCACTTATATGACACTGTATGCGCGTGTTAATGAATACGGATTTCTTGAAACGCCGTACCGCGTCGTTAAAAATCAGAAAGTTACCGATGAAATCCACTATCTGCAGGCAGATGATGAAGAAAGACATTATGTCACGCATGCACAGGTAAAGCTAGACGGTCGCGGCAAAATTATAGAAGAAATTGTACCAGTGCGCTTCCGGGGAGAATTTTTAGAAACTGACAGTAGTAAAGTTGAATATATTGATGTGAGCCCGCTTCAAGTAGTTGGTACATCAGCCTCTTTGATTCCGTTTATTGCCCACGATGAGGCAAACCGAGCACTCATGGGTACTCACATGCAATGTCAAGGCGTACCGCTTATTAGACCGACGGCTCCGGTGGTAGGAACGGGCATGGAAAAAATTGTCCCGCAAGTTTTAGGTCGATCAGTAGCTTCAAATGTTGATGGTAAGATAACGTATGTTGATGCACGCGAAATTCAAATAACTGATAAAGAAGGTAAAAAACACACATTCCATCTTGAGAAATTCAAGAAGACATCACAATCCACTTCTTTCTCACAGCGACCATTGGTTTATATCGGCGACACGGTTAAAAAAGGCGATATCATTATCGACGGACCCGCGTGTGAAAATGGAGAATTAGCGCTCGGTCAAAATCTCCGTATCGCGTACATGGCGCTTGATGGATTGGGGTATGAAGATGCCATTGTTATTTCAGAGCGACTTTTGTACGAAGATTTGCTTACTTCAATCAATATTGAAGAGTACGAAACTGACGTAGTCGATACAAAGCTCGGTCCGGAGGAAACGACGGGTGATATCCCGAACGTCGGTGAAGGAGCTTTGAGAAATCTCGATAAAGAAGGGGTAATCATCATTGGAAGTGAAGTCGGCCCCAATGATATTTTAGTTGGTAAGATTGCACCGAAAGGTGAAACTGAATTGACGGCTGAAGAGCGACTCTTGAGAGCCATTTTCGGGGAAAAAGCACGGGAAGTCCGCGACACGTCATTGCGTATGCCGCACGGTGAACGCGGTATCGTCGTCGGCATCAAGATTCTTGATCGTGAAAAAGGTGACGAACTAGATCCGGGTACGATGCGCCGCATTATTGTGAAAGTTGCCCAACTTCGAAAAGTAACCGTCGGAGATAAACTCGCCGGACGTCATGGAAATAAAGGAGTCATTTCAAAAATAGTGCCGGTTGCCGATATGCCGTATCTTCCCGATGGAACACCGGTTGATATCATTATTTCACCACTTTCCGTGTACAATCGTATGAATCTTGGTCAGCTTCTTGAAGCAACGCTTGGATGGGCTGGCGAGAAAATGGGGGAAAACTATGCGGTTCCCGTTTTCGAGTCAATTCCTGAAGAAGAGTTATTTAAGATATACAAAAAAGCAGGAATTCCCGTAAACGGAAAGACGGTTCTCTATGATGGAAGAACCGGTAAACCATTTGATCGCGAAGTCGTATACGGTATTGGTTATATTCTCAAACTAATTCACATGATCGAGGATAAAACGCATGCTCGATCAACGGGACCATACTCTCTCGTTACTCAGCAGCCGCTTGGCGGTAAGGCGCAAATGGGAGGTCAGCGTGTCGGAGAAATGGAAGTATGGACGCTTGAAGCACACAAGGCAGCCTATACGCTTCAAGAAATGCTGACCATTAAATCTGACGATGTGGTTGGACGCGCGCGCGCATTTGAAGCAATCGTAAAAGGGCTGGAGATACCAACACCAACGATACCAGAATCATTTAAAGTACTCGTTAAAGAACTTGAAAGCTTAGGGCTTCATGTTCAACCACTGGGGGTGAAAGACAATGGCTGAAAATAAAGATCCAAAGATCCAAACCCGCCTGCCAGCGCCTAAGCGCAGCGATGGCGGGCAGGGATCCCAAGAATCAAATGAAGACAAAACTCAAGAACAAGTAGAGAATGAAACTTTAGTGGAAAGTTCATCTGAAGAAGTTGCTCCGACACAACCCTTGATGTCCGAAGCATCGCAAGAGCAACCAATGTCTTTATCTCGACGATTGTCCGAGCAGAACCAAATGAGTAAAATTGATTTGGCCGATTTTTCATCACTTAAACTATCTCTTGCTTCTCCAGAGCAGATTATTAAGTGGTCACACGGAGAAGTAACGAAACCAGAGACTATCAATTACCGGACGCTGAGACCTGAAAAAGATGGATTGTTTGACGAGCGGATTTTCGGTCCAACGAAAGATTGGGAATGTTACTGCGGTAAATACAAGCGGATTCGCTATAAAGGTGTTATTTGTGATAAATGTGGCGTAGAAGTAACCAATTCAAGAGTTCGCCGTGAACGTCTCGGCCATATTACACTGGCCGCGCCGTGTGTTCACATCTGGTTTTTCAAAGGTGCACCATCTGTTCTTTCGCTTCTGCTAAACGTTCCGCCCAAAGCAATAGAAAACATTGTCTATTTTACCCATTTTCTTATCCTTGACGTGGATAGTAATAAAAAGAAAGAAGCAATTAAAGCAATCAATGATCGATTTGTAAAAACAATTGAAGAAATTGAAGAGCGTCACAATAAAGATCTTGAAAGATTTAGCGATCAGGAGAAAAAAGCGGCAGAAGATGTTAAAAAGAAAATAAAGCAAAAAGAAGCGCAAGAGATAAATATGCACGAAGCAAAGATCAAAATAAAACAAGAGAGTACTCGATCAAAGGCACGATTTGTCGAAGAAAAGAGCAGAAATGAAGAATTTTTTAAGCGTATGAGCAGTTTGGCACGATCACTGAAACCGTTCAGCGTATTGTCAGAAGAAGAATATTTACGGCTTATAGATTTGGGTGCTGGGCAATTCTTTGATATTAAAATGGGTGCTGAAGCTATTCAAGCCGCAATTGAAATGCTCGATTTAGAGAAATTGGCAGGAAAAGTCCGTGAAGAAGCAAATAAATCAACCGGCCAGAAACATATAAAATTAGTTAAACGACTGCGTATTATAGAAGGTTTGAGAAGAGCAGAAGTTGATCCGTCATGGATGATTCAACGTATTGTTCCGGTGATTCCGCCCGATCTTCGACCAATGGTACAGTTAGCAGGAGGACGTTTTGCAACAAGCGACTTAAACGATCTCTATCGTCGCGTTATCAACAGAAACAATCGATTAAAACACTTAATTAGCCTCGGAGCACCTGAAATTATTTTGCGCAATGAAAAGCGTATGCTGCAGGAATCAGTTGACTCGCTTATTGATTCATCGCATGCCCGACGGGGGAGAAGCAATCGCAGAAAACTACGATCACTTACCGATATGTTGCGGGGTAAACAAGGCCGATTCCGTCAGAATCTGTTGGGTAAGCGAGTGGACTATTCTGGACGATCTGTTATTGTCGTAGGACCAGACTTAAGTCTGTCAGAATGTGGATTACCGAAAGAAATGGCGCTTGAAATGTTTAAGCCGTTTGTACTGCGTGAATTATTGGCCCGTGGCATTGCGCAGAATGTTAAAAATGCAAAATCGCTTCTCGATGAGCGTATTCCCGAAGTATTCGATATTCTCGAAGAAATTACCAAGAAACATCCGGTTCTCTTGAATCGTGCACCTACCCTTCACAAATTGGGTATTCAGGCATTTTATCCCATTTTAATCGAAGGATCAGCTATTCGTTTGCATCCGTGTGTCTGTTCAGGATACAATGCTGATTTTGACGGGGATCAAATGGCAGTTCATATTCCTATTTCAGAAAAATCAATTGAGGAAGCAACAAACCTTATGATGCCTTCGGCAAACTTACTCAAACCAGCCGATGGTAGCCCAGTCTCTGTTCCCAACAAAGGTATGGCACTGGGTATGTACTATCTGACTTCTATAGATGCAAAGTTTGCAGATAAGGCGAAAACGCTTGAAAAAGATGGGCATATTTATAGCCAGGATGAGGCAATTCATGCATGGCAGCAAGAGACTATTAAACTGCGTGAGCCGATCAGAGTGTATATCCAATCAAAGCCGGTCGTAACCACGGTTGGACGGATATTGTTTAACGAGAAATTACCTGAATCGCTTCGGTTTATAAATGACGACGTGAATGCAAGCCGGCTCAAGAGAATCGTTATGGATGCCTTCCATATCGTTTCCAACAAAGAAGTGGCACAGCTTATTGATGCTATAAAGGATCTTGGGTTCTGGGCAGAGACATATGCTGGAGGCGTTTCCGTGTCAGTCTTTGACTGTCGTATGCTTGAAAACAAAGATGACTTTATACAAGAAGCAGAAAAAAGAGTAGCACGTCATGAAGAAGATTACAATATGGGTCTTATTACGGATGAAGAGAGACGGCGTTTATCAAATGATATTTGGATAGAGACGACTGAAAAGTTGTCCGATTTAACTTGGATGTTGTTTGACGAAGATAATGCAGCCCGAATCATTATTGACTCAGGTGGAGCTCGTGCTTCAAAAGATCAAATCAAACAGCTATCAGCAATGCGGGGATTGGTCGTTGATCCGCTTGGAAAAATCGTACCATTGCCGACAAAATCAAACTTCCGTCAGGGACTTTCCATTTTTGAATATGTGACGGGCGCTCGCGGTTCGCGAAAGGGACTTACTGACTCAGCACTTAAGACCGCAGATGCGGGATATTTGACCAGAAGACTCATTGATGTTGCTCACGATGCCATTATTCGTCTTGAAAATTGTGAGTCAAAAGGAAGCGTTGAAGTACGCATAAATGATCCGCGCGAACGGCCATTCTACGAGCGGATTATTGGCCGATATGTTTCAGAAGATATCAAGGCGCCAAAATCAAAGAAAGTTATGGTAAAAAGAAATACGTTGCTGACGGGCAGTGAAATTGCACAGTTAAAGAAAAACGAAATAGAATCAGTGAAATTGCGTTCTATTCTTACCTGTCAGGCAAAGTATGGCGTGTGTCAGAAGTGCTATGGATGGGATATGAGTACGCTAACACCCGTTACCCTGGGTACACCGGTTGGCGTTATCGCAGCTCAGTCAATTGGAGAACCGGGAACTCAGCTGACGCTTCGGGTCAAGCACACCGGCGGTGTGGTAGGCTTGGATGTAACACAAGGTCTTCCTCGTGTAGAAGAATTGTTTGAATCACGTATTCCAAAGACACTTTCACCGATTGCAGAATTTGCCGGAAAGGTGCGAATTACGGAAACCGAAGAAGGATATAACGTGACGCTTACGACGGTGGATGAGAAACCTGCAAAAGAAGAAGTCTATACCATTCCCTTATCATTTGAATTGAAAGTAAAAGATAAGCAGCTCGTTGCGGGGGGTACGCAGTTGGCATCAGGATTTCTTGATTTGAAAGAAGTGCTTCGTATTCGTGGACTACGGGGAGCCCAGACATATCTTTTGCAAGAGCTTCAAAATGTCTATGAATCACAAGGTATTATGATTGACGATCGTCACTTTGAAGTCATTATTCGAAAAATGAGCGATAAAGTCAGGATCAAAGATTCGGGAGACAGTACATTCCTCGTTGGTGAGATTGTGGATCGCGTACGATTCGAAGAAGAGAATGCGCGTATTTTAGCAGCAGGAGGCGGTCCGGCAACGGCAGAAGTTATCTTGCTGGGTATTTCTCAAGCAACCTTCCATACTGATTCATGGCTCTCAGCGGCTTCATTTGAAAATACCTCAAATGTGTTGACCGAGGCGGCCGTTCTTGGACGTGTTGATCGATTGGTCGGTCTTAAAGAAAACGTGATTATCGGTCGTCTGATCCCCACTTCTCCCGAGCGTGCAGTGATTGAGGAAAGCATGACGGGATGATATAATACAGCCTCAATTGTCATTCTGAATTTATTTCAGAATCTATTTAATAGGTTTTGAAACAAGTTTAGGATTTAGTTATCCGCCTGTTCTTACTTCTCGCCTTTATGTTCTATTCGAACACGGCTCGAAGAGCGAACAGCGGCGGATACTGAAATTTCTAGTATGCCAACAATAAATCAGCTTGTTCGAAAAGGACGAAAGCAAACTAGTCGAAAAGTCAGAGGAACGGCGCTCAGGAAATTTTTTAATACGCGCGAGAGAAAAATGAAAACTATTCCATCCCCTCTCAAACGGGGTGTGTGTACTATTGTAAAAACCATGACACCTCGAAAACCAAACTCGGCTCTTCGAAAAGTTGCCCGTGTGCGTCTTTCAAATAAAATGGAAGTAACTGCCTATATCCAAGGAGAAGGACACCAACTAGCAGAACATTCAGTGGTGTTAGTTCGCGGAGGGCGCGTCAAAGACTTAGCAGGAGTAAAGTATCATATAGTTCGCGGAAAATATGATGACAGCACGGGAGTACAAGGCAGAAAAACGAGCCGATCAAAGTACGGTACCAAGAAGCAAGGAGCAACAGCAAGTTAACGTTTATAATCATGTCACGAAAAAACACATCAATTAAAAAGCATCCCGTTGAGCCCGACCCAATTTATAACAATCGGTTGCTCGCCCAGTTTATCAATCGGGTAATGCGTGATGGAAAAAAGACAACGGCCCAAAAGCAAGTCTACAATGCACTCGATATTATCAGGAAAGATCATGAGAATCCTCTTGAGGTATTTCAAATTGCCATGAAAAACGTGGCACCTCAAATGGAAGTTCGTTCTCGACGTATCGGCGGTGCGGCATATCAAGTACCGGTACCCGTTCGGGGCAATCGAAAAACGTCTCTTGCTATCCGGTGGATTCTGGGAGAGGCCAAAGCGCGGTCAAATAAGGATTTTCATACGTTTGCAGAGAAATTAGCGGCTGAAATTCTCGATGCCTTCAAAGAAGAGGGCGGTGCAATCAAGAAAAAAGAAACTGCTCATAAAATGGCAGATGCAAACCGGGCATTTTCACACTTCAAATGGTAGTACTTCTTGCGTTATTTAGCAGATAATTTTACCGTACCCCACAAGATCCACATTCTATTTTTAGTATAACGTCTATTGACAAGCATATAAAGTATGATAACATATGATGTTATAGTAATAATTATCTTCTCGTATGCAATTCGTTGACTTAGATTCTATAAGATTTACAGGTAAGAGCATCTCCATGGGAGAAAGTGATTTTGGAATTGGTTATTATGCCAATGCTGCTATAGAGATAGAACCATCCGGTATGCCAACTATAGTAAAAGAGTATGGCGGGCGGAGCGGAATCCATACGCCTGAAGATGCTAATAGACTAATAGGTCTGATACGCAGGTTTGATGACATATGTACAGATTTAGATATTCCCGTTGCGCGGTCAGTTGATTTTGAAGTTAAAGAAACACCAGACGGTCAAGTTGTATTACGTGAACACGCACCGTTTATCGGAAATCCGGATGGACATCGTACGGATTTCCAATATCTTATAGATCAAGGATTACCTCCTTCAAAGATTTTGGAATACACATGGCAAACCCTTAAAATGCAACGTCGTGTACTAGATGCTGGATATCCAATAACACTAGATGCCGTATTTGCAAATGTTTGCGTTAACGGCAAAGGTGTTGTATATATCGATAAAATGCCCCCTCGTCAACGACTTGAAGATGGTACATATTTTTCTGAAATACCAAATCCTACCGATCCGATTACTCGTCAAGTTGTTGAGGATAGACATTTTACTCCTCAACAAGCACGCGTTATTTACACACAAGGTATGAAAGCTTTCTCAGCTGAACATACACGATGGCTTTTGCCTGTATTTCGGGAGCAAATGAAAGAGGTGTTAGGTAGAGAGGCTTATGAAACACTTGTGAGAAGCGACGGGCAAAAAAGGCAAATTTTGGATGATCCGCAAGTTACAACAGATATTGATTTATTGCGGATAATTGGCTGGGAGGAGTTTCATGAGGGTAGATTATCTCTTGATGAGGCGAAAAAAGTACATGGCCTAGCTCATATTCATAATGGTGGAACGCTACCGACGTCAGATGAACTTCATACTGCTGCTTTTATTATTAAAAATGCTCTGCTCAATTGCTCCTATATGTTTTAACGTGATATATGATTCCTACTTCTGTAATACCCACTTTAGTATCCACGATAACAACTTCTATTGAAGCAAGTAGTTTATATCTAAAAAAACACTTTGGGCAACAGCATAGCGTATTGCAGAAAGATAGTCACCGCGATATTATCACAAAAGCTGATATTGATTCTCAAAACATAATTGTCAATACATTAAAAAGAGAACTAACACAATTAAAGATTCCTCTCAATAATATAGGATTTCTTAGCGAAGAAAACTTATTTACCCATGCAAAATACACATTCGTCATTGATCCAATAGATGGGACAAGTAACTTTGCAGCAGGTAACCCTTACTTTTCTATATCAGTAGCGTGTTTCGTAGAAGGAAATCTTTTGGTCGGAGCTGTCAGTCATCCGATACAAAACAAACTCTATACTGCTATTAAAGGTAAAGGATCCTATATTATGGATATGAAAACCGGGCGGAAAAATAGATTAAAACTAAAAGAAAAACCGGTAAATCAATCGTTGATAACTATTGATATGCCTTCTGTTTCCTCTATAAATATGTATAAAAATTCAAAGTTAGAACAGATACATCGTAAGGTATTAGGAGTCCGAATTCTGGGATCTGCAGCACTAGAAGTATGTGATATTGCAGCAAATCAACTGCAGGCATCAATCTATGGAAAGATAGCAATATGGGATGTTGCAGCGTCGAAGTTAGTGATAAACGAAAGTGGAGGTAGGTTTGTTGATTGGTCAGGTGATGATATTTTGTTTGATATTCATGAACCAGAAAAGAGATATAAATTTGTTGCGGGACATAGTAAATTATCCAATGCTTTAGTTTTAGCACTGAACTCCTAAATATCGTATGGCTGAAAATCCTAATCCAGAGATAAGAATTGATGAAATTAATAATGCAATAGCTCATTATGCTGATCAAAGGTATCCGCAAGGTAAAGATCCAAAAGATTGTTTAGCAGATTTACAAACAAAACTACAAGTATTCAAAATACACGCCCAAAGACTTGGTGCGACGAGAGCTTTTGAGCTTTTTAGTATATATAGGATGGCGGATCGCATTGTTGAAAAAAGATTAAGTAACAAAGGTGAGCCTGATGATCCTATCACTGTAAATTTACATAGAGCTGCAGCACGGCTGGCTCAACATAGAAACATATTGGTGGTTTCGGATATGGATGGGACAATTACTGAAGGTGCAGTAGTAAATGGAGTCTATACACCTGGGACGGCTTATATGAATCTTATACCGGGAAGACTACTGGCTGATAAATTAGAAGGGCAAGGATTTACTAAAGAGGAAATTATGATATTAGCTTATTATTATCCTTTAACACAATATCCTCATATTATGAGAGCTGGGGCTGAACATGTGCGAATCCGTCCGGGACTAGAAGAGTTTATAGAACATTTAATCGGTTCCGGAGGGTGTTTTGAAGTACTTTCAGCAAATTTTCAACCATTCGTCGATGGTGTGTTAGATAAAATTAATAGAAGAGCAGACATCAGAAAAGTAACAAGTGTGAGGGATGATAATATATCTTCTATTGCGAAAGCTCAACATTTGCATATAGCTTCAGCGGAAAATCCAGACAGTCTACTGGTATTTGTTGGCGATGGTAGATCAGATATCGAAGCACTTGAAGCATACGATGTTGTCGGATGGTGGTATGCACTTAAAGATCAAGTGTTCCATCATGCTCTTCAAGAAAAAGACGTGATCCATTTTCCCTATCAGACATTTCATGATATAACGAAAAACGAGAAACAGATTTTCGATCTTTCATTGGATTATCGTGAATTAACTCAATCCGACATTGCGCAATTATGAAACAAAAAACAACGATTACTTGTTTTGGAGAAGTTCTCATTGATATGATAGCAACAGAAGCCGGAAAGCTGTCAGAGGTAAAAGGATTTCTAAAAAAATTTGGTGGGGCACCAGCAAATACGGCAGTAGGGCTAGCAAAACTTGGTGTCCCGGTAACATTCATTGGTAAAGTCGGAAACGATGCCTTTGGAAATTTTCTTATACAAAAGATGAAAAAGTATGGAGTAGATGTTAGCGAAATGTTAAAAAGCGACCAACATTTTACAACCCTTGCATTTGTCTCACTGCTTAAAAATGGTAAGCCAGACTTTATTTTTGTAAAAGGTGCGCATGACACAATACGACCAGAAGAAGTAACACTACCTAATAATTCTAAAATTCTTCATATATGTAGCGTAATTCAAGCAAGTGAAAGTGGATATCAAGCTACAAAACAAATACTAGCGCTTGCCCATAGAAACAAAACTTTAATTTCATATGATCCAAATATTCGAATTAACTTATGGAAAGATCAAAGTAAATTGAAAAAAGTAGTGCTACAAACAATCAAGAAGGTAGACATACTTAAATTAAGCGACGAAGAGTTGTTTTTTTTAACGGGTAAGAAAAAATTAGAACAAGGCATAGCACAAATCAATAGCAGTAATTTAAAGATACTATTTGTATCACTTGGTTCACGCGGTTGTTATTATAAGACCAAAAACCACAGCGGGTACGTAAAATCGAAAAAAGTAAGATCTATTGATACGACAGGTGCAGGCGATGCGTTTAATGCAGGCTATATAAAAATGTTGTATTCTCTCAATAAGCCGATTGATACGATTACTCGTCAGGAAATGATGGATTGGCTAGTAAAAGCAAATAGTATCGCAGCAGAAACAACTACAAAGAGAGGCGCGATAGAAGCATTTCCTAATACTAAGTTTTTAAACCAGCTCTATGAAAAAAATTAAATATACAATTGTACCAGATAATAATCTACGATCTATTAGCACACGGCGTGTTGCTTACGATAAACTTCATCTGTTTGCAAAAGAACTTTATTCCTATATAGAGAAAAAACCAAGCTTTTACGACCAAGCAACCTATGATATTTTTATCGGTACTCTTCATGCAATGATCCGCGATTTTCGAAATACTTCTCACGACAATAGCTTGTTTGAAAAAGAGTTGTTTGACATAAATAGAAACGCTCCTTTAGCAAAAAGTACAGAATGGGGAGGCATAACGTACAAATATGTAGACGTTGAACGTAATAAAATAAAAAAGATGCTTGTGGTAAAAAAGGGCGGGACACTTGGATTTGAATACCATGATTTTAAACGTGAATCTCTCGAGGTGAAGGAAGGAGTTTGTATATATTTAGGGAGTGTTCATAAAAGTAAAGGATGGAGTCAAGGAAAAATTACTTTAAATATTGCTGTTCCTGGTGATTCTACAGATCTTGCTCCTTATGATGAACATGGGCTACTGGCTGTTACAAACTGCGTGGTATTAGAATCATCAACCTATCATTTAGAAGATTTAAAATACATTTTTACTTCAAGGCAGATGTGGAATATGCAATTAGAATGACGGAAGTATATTATTAAACTCCAATCAATAACGGCATTTGCTTTATGAGCCAGTTCTCTCTGCTATAATAAGTATTATATGATATCTTCTATTAAATCTCACCCACCACACAACAAAACTGTTCTTCTCCGGGTTGATTTTAATATTTCCTTGAATAAAAAACACCAAATTGCTGATGATTTTCGGATCCAGAGAACACTTCCGACGATTAAGAAGTTGCTGAAAGATCACAATAAAATTATTATTCTTGCCCATCTTGGCAGGCCAAAAGGCGTAGATCCCAAATTTTCGCTGAAACCCGTCCGGGAAAAATTGCAATCGTACCTGCCTAACTATCACGTTGTTCTTTACGATTCGACTGAGAAAATTAGAAACCACGAGTGGAAAAAAAACGATATTCTCATGCTTGAAAATCTCCGGTTTTTCCCCGGAGAACAAGCAAAAGACCCGGAATTTGCACAAGAATTGGCCTCTCTTGCCAAGGTGTATATCAATGACGCATTCGGTAACTGCCACCGTTCTGACACGTCTATGGTTGGTATTGTCAAGTTATTGCCATCTTATGCAGGGCTTCTTCTTGTCCAGGAGATTGTTATGCTCGATTATGTGATGCGGCATCCTCAACATCCTGTACTAGCGATCATGGGAGGAGCTAAAGTATCGACAAAAATAGATTTACTTTCAAAACTTATGGAGATTGCTGATACACTTCTCGTCGGAGGCGGGCTTGCAAACACATTTTTTGCAGCAGAAGGGTATCCTATCGGATCGAGTTTTTATGAACGTGACGAAAAAACTCACGCGCAAAAATTGCTCCATCTTTCTGAAACGAATAAAACAGAATTAGTTTTGCCAACGGACGTTATTATTGGATCGATAAACGATCCGGATGGTGACGATTTGGTTGTCAAACCGTCAGAGATCGCACGTGGCGAAAAACGAGCGATACTTGATATCGGTCCTGAGACGCAGGCAGAATGGGGGAACAGAATCGCCCAGGCAAAAACGATCATTTGGAATGGACCTGTCGGCTATACAGAACATCCGTCGTTTGCACGCGGAACTGATTTTATCTATTACAGTATTACCCAAAACACACACGCAGTATCAGTAGTCGGCGGGGGGGAAACGCTTGCCGCGATATCGAAAAAAGAATATCTTGACCACATTACCCACATTTCCACCGGCGGGGGGGCAATGCTTGAATATATTGAAAAGGGGACGCTCCCGGGGGTAGAAGCGCTTATTTCTTCTCGATATTAAAAAGTCCTGATTTTAAATGTATTGCTCCGGGGGCACGCAAGTTAAACGCTTTATAAAACTTCTGTCCGTCAAATTCTTTTCCGTCGACCACCACTTTTGCTGTTGTTCCGCCATCACTATAGAGAACCGAAACGCTTGACACTGAAGAAACGCCTCCTCCATGTTTATCTGCTTCTTGCTTTAAACGTTCTTTACCCCACGGTTGATCTCCCCCGCCAAAACAACTCTGTACATCCTCAGGAAATATACCGCTGGTATCTCCTCCCGCAGAGTACACGATGACTGCGTTGACAATATCGGCAAATTCTTGGGCACTGAGCCACGGATGAGATCTGCCGCAGGAGACGCCTGAGCGAGTTTTATACCATCCTTTATAAAACCACGGGCTTCCGGCAATTTTTTCATACGCTTCATTGGTCCATCCCGAACGTCCTGATTTTGTATCCCAGAATCCGGGCGTGGAATACCCATTGTACGAATATGAGTCTTGATAACCGCCTGAAGTTGATGCGTAAAATGCTGAAAAAGGTTGTCCATTTGTCATCAAAACCCATCCGCGGGTTGCATTGACCGCCTCTTCCCATTTTCCGCCTTTGGGTTCTGGTTTAAAGACCTGACAACTTTCTGTCGGACAAATTGACCCGGAACCATTATTTGTTCGCGCAAGTGCATAGCTTCGTGCGGCGACGGCCTGTGCTTTTAAAGCTTCCATACCACCTTCATCGCCCCAAGATCCCGGCATTTCATAAATACGCTTTGTATATTCTTCAATATTGTATCCGCCATATCCATCTACTTGAATAGTGATATCAGCCGAATAATCCTTTTTAATTTCAATACCCCCGCCATAATATGCGTGCAAGATATCATCTGCATTTTGTCCTTCTTTTGCACGCCCGAATGCTCCATACTGGCTCATTCCTTTAAAGTGGGGAGCGCCAAATGAAAAGGCGGCAAACGCCGGTGAAAATCCCGGATTGTAGTCGGGCCGTGATGCCGGATCATCCGCTTGAGGAACCGTTCCAACTGATGTTGAGAAAAGCCCTGTTTTTGCCGCAATCAGGTCTTGTTGACGCTGTGTCAAATCAGCAATCTCTTTGCCCAGTTGTACCTGGTAATCTTGTGCTCCTTTAATTTCCTTTCTATAAAATTCTGCCTGTTTGTCGACTTCTATTTTGACTTGTGCGAGTCGGGCACTTTCATTGGCGAGTTGCTCTTTCTTTTCCTCCAGGTCACGAATATACAAAACAATTTCCGAAATAGTTTCTTTGTCTTCGTTGATCAAACTCTGGTGATATCCGTGGTTTTGAATGAAAGCGTCAAAATTATCAGTAGTGACGATCTGGCACCAGAAACATTCTTGCATGTAGGCCTGTTTATACATGGAGCGTACCCGATCTTCCATAACTTGCCGTTTCAACTCAAACGCTTTTTCTCCCTCGGCTACTTCCTCGCGTTTTATATCAAGTTCTTCATCAAGGTGAGCAATATTTGCTCTGATTGACGCAATTTGCGCTTCAAGATTGTCTAGTGTTGCAATAAGTGGCGTGGTCGCAGCCTGGCTCATTTGAAGTGATTTTTGAAGCTCGTTTATTTGTTTTGTAATATCATCCAACTCATCAGCCTTAACTGACAAACTAAAAATGAAAAATGAAAAAGTAAAAACCGCAAGAAAAATTATGAAAATAATGCTGGATATCTTTTTCATGTAACTAGTATAACAGGGTCGAGTCAATTGTCATTCCCATTTTCATGGGAATGACCAGGGTGATTTAGTAACTAGCAAGCAGTTGTGACAATTGTACTTGATACTTTCCGTAGTTCACGTTACACTGGTTTTATGCGGTTTCTATCCAAATTGTTTCTCGTGTGTTTACTAGTCGCTAGTGGCTATTGGCTAGTGGCTAGTGATGTTCGTGCGCAGCCCGCTTGCGACCTTTGTGGATTTTGCCAGGGTGGCGAAGCACCAGCTGGATATAGTGAGTGTCTTCAATGTTTGTATGAGTATGATCTTGACCCGAGCGCATCACTTCCTATTCCAGATCTCCCGAATCCGGTTAACGATAAAAGCTGGACGGTCATCGGTTGTGTAGAAACCACACCGGGGGGTTTTGTCGTAAAAGCTCTTCAATTTGTCACGACCGTCTCTGGCGGCATTATATTTGTCATTCTTCTCTATGGCAGCTTTCTCGTATTAACCTCTGCTGGAGATCCGGTACAGCTTACAAAAGGCAAATCACTCATACGATCCGGCATCGTCGCACTTTTGCTTATTCTCTTTTCAGTTCTTATTCTTCGATTCATCGGCGTTACTCTATTAAAGATTCCGGGGTTTGAGTGAGGTACATTGGTAAATTGTTAGATTGCTAAATTGTTTCATTGTTGTTTATATGAAAAAATATTTATTGCTAAACGATATTGATTGTTACAAACGAGCATTTAATCTGTCAAATTATGTGTGGAATATTGTGATTGGATGGGATTATTTTGCACAAAGAACAGTCGGTATTCAGTTTGCAAGAGCTATAGATTCTGTTGCGGCAAATATCGCAGAAGGATTCGGCAGATTTGGAAAACGGGATAAAGTTAAATTCTATCATTACGCTATGGGATCGCAGAAGGAGTCTCTTGACTGGAACGAAAAGTCGCGAATACGAAAGTTGGTAACAAAGGAACAATATGATCATATTCTTGAGGAGCTTCAAAACATGCCAAAAGAAATCAATCATCTCATAAAGTTTACCAATGAGAAATTAAAAGAATAACAATGAAACAATGGAGCAGTGTAACAATTCGAGATTACTAAAAAAGACCGATGGGCGTTTAAGAGAGTGTCTTGCAACTCTGGTCGACGCTCAACCTCGGTCTATAAAGAAAAGTATAACAAAAAATTATGGAAAGTCAAGGAAAACCTAATTATCGATTCATCGGCGTTACCCTATTATATCCTTCCGAAGCTTTTAGCGTAGGAGGGTTAAAGATTCCGGGGTTTGAGTGAGAGTAAACGTACGATATTGAAACATGCTCAATACTATTAATAAAATACAAAAACTTTCTCTAGGGCTTTTACTTATTTGTTTTTATTTAGTTTTTTTTGTTGTTCCTGTATCAGCGGGAGAAGATGATGTATGTGAAATAAAAATTACGCGTAATACCCTATTTAATACATCAGAGACAATATCAAACAATATTGCAGATAAAAAAATATATCCTTTTGACGAGTCAATAACCATAGAGTTAGAGATTAATGATAGTAATCCAGTTAATAAAAAAGTCTTTAATCATAGCATAGAAAGTCACTTTTATGGTCTCTATGCAGTGTCAGGTGATAAACAGTGGTGGGTAGAACAAGATAGAAAACCAATAATGGTTAATGGAAGTAACAATAAAATTGTTTTTAGATTCAATCGTAGTTCTAGAATGGAAGATGCTAACGGGTATGATGGATTTATTAATCGGTATATTATTCCTCAGCGGGAAATGGCCAGCGCAGATTGGTTTAGTGAGGTTATCCAGTTTAAAGTAGTAGGAACAACTATAAAGAGTGATTTAGAAAATGAACGAAAAAATATTCCGACTCACTGCACATTTTCATTGCGGCCAACCAATCAATGTAATCATATTGATGGACATACTATAACAACGGACAAAGGTTTATTTACAGTAAATTTTCAAAATCCATTAATTAGAAATAGCGGTTTTCTGAAAGAGAACTTTTCATTTAGTCGCTTTATAGATAAAGATGCCTTTGATGTTAAACCTGCGTCTGGATTATTAAATGGCTCCAATGTACTCATTGGACTCAATGAAACAGACGCCCCTGCATATTTTAATGGTACACAGACTGCAGATTTGCTATATCAGCAAAAACGCATGTGTGAATTCCGCTATACTCCTATTAACGAAGAATTTATTGAAGATCTTAGTAAATGCTCAATAGTTCCAGAAAAAGATTCAGACAATCAGTTTAGTGGAAGATTGACAATAAAAGATTTCCCTAAAAAAATACTATCAGCTAACAATGAGGATTGGATCAATATAAATTCTTTCGGGCAGAATGACGGTTCTGTACAAGAAACTAAAACACAGGTAGTTTTTTTACCATCATCTGAGTATGGGCAAATAACCTTAGGAAATACAGCAGCTCAAGGTCTTAAGAAAATCACTAATCTTCAGTTCATTCAGTCGGTCTGCACTGATGGAAATAAGTGTTTTGTTATTGATGGACGAATTGATCCGAATTCCATAACTGTCCCAACTTACAATTTTAATAATCAGTATACGGCAGTATTAATGTATCATACGAAAAGAATCAATATTGAAGAGGCATATTATATGGTTCCATCTTGTAGTGCAACATTTACTTCGACTAATGCAGGAATTACTATAGCTCCAACCCCCACTCTCGATATGAGAAATACTGATCCTAATGACCAGTCAAATGAAAACCCACCTATCGATACTAAAAAAATCTGTGCAGATAAAGACAATCCAAATACAAAAAATATAAATGAAGAAAGCGACTGCGAGGATTGTCTCGGGAAAGGTAGCGCATATACTGCATTTGGTTGTCTTCCAACATCCATTGAAGGCTTTTTCAAAACTGTTGTGTTTCAGCTCGGACTTGGACTTGCAGGGGGAATCGCATTTCTTCTCATGCTGTGGGGGAGCTTTACCATTTTGATTTCTCAAGGCGATCCCCAACAGATACAGAGGGGACGGGAAATAATCGTTTCAGCAATTGCAGGACTACTCTTAATCATATTTTCTATGGTTATTATGCAATTTTTAGGGTATAACGTGTTACGTATACCAGGATTCGGACCGTCAGAGGAAGGGAGTGGAAATGGATCAGCTTCAGTTATACCAACCGGCGATCCTGCATTTAATCAAACATATACACCACCTACTCCAACACCTACAAAAGTAATTCCTGCAGTTAATCCAAATTTGTCCATCAGTCTTATCAACCCATCATCGCCTCGGTCAATACCAAACAATACACAAGTACAATTTACCGTGATTGGGCCAAACGTTCCACTTACACTTGAATATTCCGTTCTTACTTCTAATGGAAATCCGTATCTTTGTTTTCCCGTTGACTGGAAATTAAATATTGGTGAGGCTCAGGATAAAGGAGGTGTTACTATTCACACTCCCCGATTAAATCTACCCGATGGGAGTTATAAAATAGCCATGTACCCCAGCACGACTGATGGTCAATCCACTTGTACCCATGCTGTAGATACAACGCCTATTACCACATTTGATTTTAGTATTCAGGATATATCAACGAGTACACAATGTGAAATAAAAACGGTAAGGTCGGGGGGATGTTATGTCGAGAATGTATGTGATCCGAGACCAAACTGTGAACCAGTTGTAACGAATGATGATGGGTCAATGGATATTAAATGCTGTTATTAAGACATACAATTAAGTTATAATTAAAACAATAGCTATGCAACTTGCACAAATTATTAAACTTCCCGGCACTGATGCGGAGGGAAAACCAACAGTTATAGAACTGCAAGGCCCCACTCAAATGGCAGATCGCTTTTCTGACATTGGAGATGTGGTGGGTAAACTTGTTCCCATCATGCTCTCTATTGCGGGTTTGATTTTATTTATCATGCTGATATGGGGCGGATATGATTTTCTTTTCTCGGGTGGAGATCCGGGCAAAGTAGAAGCGGGGAGAACGAGAATTATGAATGCAATAATTGGATTTGTAATCGTATTCGTCGCGTATTTCCTCGTACAGCTTCTGGGGTTTATATTTGGGTTTAGTTTGTTTTGATGCGATGCTAATATGCGAAATCATGCGAATGATGCGAATTCCACTGCGCTTGTTTATAAAGAACTTTCCTATAAAATAACCGGCGTTTGTTTTAAAGTCCATCAATCTCTCGGGAGATTTTGCCGAGAAAAACAGTATTGTGATCAATTAGAGAAAGAATTTACTCTTGCACAGCTTCTCTATAAAAGAGAGTACGACCTTTCAAACGACAAAGAAGATGTGATAACAGGAAACATCGTTGATTTTCTTATCGAGAACAAAATTGTCCTCGACGCAAAAGCAAAGAAATTTATTACGAAGGAAGATTATTTTCAGATGATGAGATATTTGAGAATAGCCAACATTAAACTTGGTTTGATTGTTAATTTTCGAAATACATTTCTCAAACCAAAAAGAGTACTCTACAGTCAGTATTATTCTTAATAATTAGCATCATTCGCATGTCTATTCGCATTTTTCGCATCGCCATTATTCCTTCCATTCCTTTATGGCCCGCTCGTAATTTTCGGGAGTGGAGACTTCAAACCAGGGATTATCAAAGGTAAATCCTGCAAGTTTTCCTTTCTCAGCAAGTTCTACAAATAAATCTTCAAGTGAGGCATCACCCTTTCCTTTTATCATTTCAATGATCGATGGATTCATCACGTAGATACCGGCATTAATGAGCTGTGTGGTCTGCATTTTATCCTGCTTTAGAAACTTCACGATCCGTTCACCACGTAACAGTGCTACGCCGTATCCTCGGGTATTTGGCGCAGTTGAGAGAACCATCGTTGCATCATGCTTATCTTCCTGATGAAACAAAATTACCTCAGAAAGATTAATTTTTGTTAAAATATCGCCGTTGACGACGACAAATGGTTTTTGTTGCAAAAAAGAAGCAGCGTTTCGAACAGCACCCGCACTTCCTAATGCATGAATTTCTTCACTATAAGTGACTGAAACGCCATATTTTTTACCATTCCCGATCTCTTCTTTTATTTTCGCACCCAAATGACCAATAGCGAGAATGATATCTCGTATGCCAGCTTCTCGAAGCATCTCAATAGTGTGTTCAATAAGGGGTTTTCCACCAACCGGGATGAGAGGTTTTGGCACCTCGTACGTGAGCGGCCGCATATTTACTCCTTTACCACCTGCTAAAATAATCGCTTGGGTAACTTTCGGTGCCAAGCTTTGTGAAAGCAAATACTCAATAGCATGAGATCTATTGCGTATTTGAACACCGTCAATAATCTCGTCCAAACGTTTGAGTAAATCTCCTCGTAAGGTTATTGTTAACCGTTCTCTGTCCATTGTTGTATTATATCTTATAATAGCAACCTAATCTATTTTGTAGACTGTCTTTTCAGTACTGAAAAGACAGTCTACTTGAGAATTCATAATTTCACGGATTCATAGTTTAAATTTTTTCTGATCATAAACAGTTCACCGTCATCCAATGCTGTCCAATTCGCACTGAATATTTTATCGGATGAAATGATATACGCAACTTGTGATGAAAGTTGTGTGCTTGATAACTTTAGTCCCATCGGTGTTTGGATTGAAAAATGGCGCTCTTCACGCCACCGAGTCCAATACAACGGAAGCCCAAAGCGATACGCGTATAGTGTCTGACCGTCTGCTAGTAAAAAGTTCGCCCCGCGAGGATTATTTGCTTCTTTCACTACCTGTTTAATTGCCTCCTGAGGTTCCATTTCACTTGCCTTCTGCATAATGGCGCGAAAATAAATTTCTGAGTCGATCGGTTCGCTCTGAAAATTTGCGTTGAAAGGGGGCTTTAGATGGGCAGAGAGTTTTTCCTTATTCACCGAGCCATTGTGGGCAAAAGCATAGTGCTGATACGAAAACGGATGCGTATTTTTGTCTGAAACATCTCCCGATGTTGCTTGACGCATGTGAAAGATGAGTTGATGGGTGACTATCTGTGTTTGTACAGATTGATTCAGATGTTGATTAAGCGCACTTCGTCTGCCTTTTTGAATATGCAGTTTCCGACTCTGGTCGTACCACGCAACACCCCATCCATGCGTTGAATACGTAATGTGCTGCGGCTGACCGATAGAAAGTGAAAAATCAACCGGTTGACGGGTAATTATTCCCAGTAATCGTGCCATGGAGTCAGTATAAAGTATTTGGTATAAAGTATAAAGTATATGAAAGATGTAGTGGCATCCGCGATAAATCGCGCCACTACATTATTTTTCTTCCTGAGGTTTTTGTTCAGTTGATTCTGGTTTCTTTTCGCCACCTTCTGTTGGCTTAACTTCACCTTCAGCGGGTACTTCTGCTCCTTCTACGGCTTCTGCAGCCGGTGCTGGTGCAGGTGCTTCTTCTTTCTCAAGCGGGTTGATACGAACGATAACCGTCTCCGGATCTTCAGTGATTGTATATCCCGCCTTTGCTTTTATATCAGAAACCTTTATCATGTCATCGACTTCTTTCAAATTACTAATATCCACTTCAATTTTTTCAGGAAGGTCCGTCGGCAATGCTTCTACTTCAACTTCATCGGTTAACTGCAGTAATACACCAATTGCTTTTTCCGCAGCGAGTGATTCACCAACGAGTTCAACAGGTACTTGAACGCGCATTTTTTCAGTCAGGTCTACCTCATGTAAATCTACGTGAAGAAATTGACTGGTTACGGGGTGCTGTTGCGGGTGATGAATGAGTACATGATGCGATTTCTTCTCACCACTGATGGATAATTCTACCAATCCGGTTTCCCCAACCTCATGGTACACGGTTTGGAAATCCTTAAGCGCTACTTGAACGGCTTGCGATTTGATGCTTTTTCCGTAAATATTACCAGGGAGGAGATCTTTATCTCTGAGCTGTTTTACTTTTTTACCCACTACTGTTCTTTTTTCTGCTAAAAGTGTATGTGATTTGGATGGCATTGTATTTGAATTGTATTAAGTTGTAATTGTCCCGCTACATCGCTTACTTGCTCCCGAAGCTTACAGCTTCGCGTCGCAAGGGCGCGTGTACGGGACTGCGCTTAGTTTAGCTTTTTATTCAGCTAAGATATTACTTGCAGTAATCTGCTATTTCGGTATTCTACTGTACTTGCCGCTTGAAGTCAACGGTGAGGAGGCGATCTTGGTCAAGATGGATAAGATAGGGGAATGAAGAAATATTTGTCTGGGTTACCAATGATTGTGCCTGAGTTCCCAGTTTAAATACAAATGGATCTGCTACGGTGCCTGGCTGTTTTTGGATCATTAATTGATAAGAATACGTATCGCTTGTTGGTTTTGGAAGCGAATAACGAACTATAACTTTACTATCTTGTTGTGGTGGCACTTCAATAAGCATTCCTACCGAAGTTTTATCACCAAAGGATTCAATATCTGCTTGATCGATAATATTACGATTTTGATCGTTGATACCAATAAAATGTATAAAAACTTCTGGCGGGAGAAGTATGCGCAGATAATTTTTGTATATGCCATCATAGAGTGAGTCGGAATCTTCATTGCTCGTGTTGCTGTAATATATGATCAGCTCACGCTCAATCGTATTTTCTGCCGGCTCAACGGTGGTAAAAATTTCCCGATTAATATGTGCATTTACTTTGTTAACGCCCAAATTTGCGTCAACTACCATGACATAGTCAGCAACCGTGTCTGAATGGGCGCCTAATACATTTTGATGACTGGCAATTCTTCCGCCCCATCCCAATTGTTCAACGGTCTCTTGAACATTGGTATCATGACTGGCTAGTACGATATGTTTTTCCTCAAAAGATTGCTCAACCGTCTTTGCAATTTTAAGAAGTGTTAGGGGGTCTTGTTCAGCAATATTAATGAGGAGGGCATTGGTTAGTCCGTCAATAAGATTTCTTTTTTTATTTGATCCCGGAAAAAATGAATCATGTGTGTCACTTTGGAGTTTATAGAAGAAATCATCAGAAGTTACGGTAGCCTGATAATCCGGCACATATATACCACCCGTTGCCTGAAGTATATTTTTGAGAAAATATAAATCAATAGCTATCACCCCATTTACTTGTTCGTTTAATTCTTTTTGCAAAAACCATTCTGCTTGTTTTGCTGAAAGAGCAAAATCTGGATTCCAGTTGGAATCACGCAAAAACCAGTTTGGCTGATTAAGATGCTGCTTAATAGCTTCGGGCGGATCGACCTGTCCTTTCAATTGACCATCAGCTTCATATACATCTTCTATTGCAATTTCGACCATTGAGCCGTTCTCAACAGTAATGAGTGCAAACGAACCGATAAATCCACCCGTGGGGCGCAGTTCAAAATTATTTTGGAGCAATACCAAATACTTTTTTCTCGTTTTAAATGCCATTAAATCGGGTACTGTTTCCATAAACACACTTCCTTTCGAAAGGAACTTGTCAATCTCTTCAATCTGCTCATAATAGGGCCAGGTCTGCTTGACGAGCCGATGCTCTTTATATTGATTCAATTGACTAATGGCCGTAACAGCGGGTTTAATATGATTGCTTAAAGCAGTTAACGATTGCTGAACCCGCGCAATATCATTCTCGATATCTTGTGTATTTCCTGAAGTAATTGCTTGAACGACCGGTTCTAATAGTTGTGCCTGTTCTGTGGCAAGGCTGACCGTGTTAGTTACGCTTGCTAAAATAGTCATATGTCCCGACACTATCGTTTCTATCTGAGGAGAAAATATGCCGATGAGAGGTAGTATTGGCTCAGCTATGTGCTCTGCGATGGAGCTTGCTGTTTGTGCCGTTTTCGCCTTTTGAGTACGCGCCTCATGATCAAGTGAAGGGTCACGAAGCTGAGATAGACTGTGTATCGAGACCGTGACTGCAAGCGCCCAGACCACAAAAGGACTAAGCAGCACGAGTAAAGTACCGCCTATAAGGGGAATGAATCTTCTATGTCTCTTGCGTTTTTGAACGACAATAGAAGAAGATTTTTTTACTTGTGGCGGTACATACGGATTACTGGTAAATAGCATGGTCAAGATTTTATTGATGAGTATAGTGGTCTTGTATGTTTTGTTTCGCGGGAGGATAAAAACCGAAATATTTTCCGTATCAATGTGTCCAATCATTTCGCGAGAAATAACATGAAGTACTTTTCCACCCGATTTTAGACAGGAAAGCGATTTTTTTAGTTTTGCATGACTATCGATGATGATTAAATAATCAACAGAAAGACGATTCTTACAGCGGGTATAGATCGCTTTTTCTCCGATTATAAGAATCGTATATTCTTGAGGAATCTCTTGAGCTTGAAGATACGGGCTATGCTTATCGGCCATATATTGATTGTACCAAAGATAGATACGCTATATTCTTCAAATTCGGAAACGCAAGATAATCGTTTTGGGAAGGCTAGTCTCTTGAGCAAGCGATTTAACCTCAAATTTTGTACTAAATTACTGCAATACCACGTTTGATTGATTCGAACCTTCTGATATAATCAAACTCATATGAAATCACTCTATGTCTGGACGCAAGATGGGTTGAGACTTCAAGCGATGCAGTATCCATCAGAAAACAAGCAGGTCTGTATTCTCTTTATTCATGGCATGTCTGGAAATTTCATGGAGAATTATTATGCGGATGTTGTAGGAAATAAGCTGCAGGAAAATAACATTGGATTTATATATAGCCATAATCGCGGATATAATCATATAAATGATGTCGCAACGAAAGAAATAACAAAAGATAATGGAAATAAAACAATACGAATAGGTGCAGCATACGAAAAATTTGAAGACAGTTTCTTTGATATTGATGGATGGATGACAAAGACAATTGAATTGGGCTATAAGAAAATTGTACTTGCAGGCCATTCATTAGGTTCCAATAAAGTGATTAATTACTTTTATAGCAAAGAGTCTAATCATATCAGTGGCGTTATTCTTCTTTCACCCCCGGACATGGTTGCTAATGGAAAAGAGTCTGGTAGATCTGCAGTGTATGAAAAACAACTCAAAGAAGCACAAAAAAACGTATCAGAAGGCAACCCTAAGAAACTCCTATCAGACAAACTATGGAACTGGTACAATTTGAGCTCCGAAACTTTTCTCAATATGTTTGTCGATCGTTGTCCCGCTGACAATCTTCCTATTATGAGAAATCCTGAAGAATTTCCAGAGCTTGCTTCAATTAATGTTCCAATACTCTCGATCATGGGAGAACATGATGATATTGCAGTAAGAACTCTTCAAGATGATATGGACCTTATAGAAAAAAGAGCAACGGGCACGAAATCATTTACAAAAAAGTTTATTGCTGGGGCAAATCATGGGTATGAAAACAGGGAAAACGAATTGGCTGAAGTCATACTTAACTGGGTTAAAAGCTTTAATCAATAAAACAGTTCCGAACTTGTTCCAACCTTGAGAGATAAAATTAAGCAAGTTAGACTCATATCCCTTTATTAAAGATCGAAAATAGAGTTAGCGGTAGAAGAGTGAAGCCCTTGAGTGTTGCAAATCGGCATAAGACGGGTATACAATAACGGGATGATTCAGTATAAAAGCATTACCTATGGTTTGTTAACACTTTCTGAAGTACGTGCCCGGATATCAGATTATATGAAAGATAGAGAGAGTCAGCGGTACCAAGTTGTCATAGGAACTGATTCTCAGCGTAAAAATGGATCACAAACCGATTTTGTTACCGCGATTATCGTACATCGAGTAGGCAGTGGAGGTATCTACTTCTGGAATAGGACGATTGATAATAAACAACGGGTTCTCAAACAACGTATGTTTGAAGAAGCGACACGATCTCTTGAAACAGCACAAAAACTGCTCGAAACGTTTAAAGAGAATGGTATTTCGGATCTTGATTTTGCGATCCATGTCGATATTGGCAAGCGAGGGCCGACTCGAGAGATCTTGAGTGAAGTAGTTTCTATGATTCGTGGATCAGGTTTTATAGTAAAAACAAAACCGGATAGCTACGGAGCCTCAAAAGTTGCTGATCGTCACACATAATCCCAATTTTCAAACCAAACGTTCATTTTTTTGATCGTTGAAATTTGATTCTTGGAATTTATTACCGTATAGTGTAACTATGGCGGTAAAAATTCTCTTACTTGTGGGTTTTTTGGCTGTTATAGCGCTGTTCTTATTTGATTCTCTCCCGAGTAGTAAAGAGTTTGATACATGTCTTAATCAAATTAATTCAAATTATTCCAGAATTTCCAGTATTGGACGGCAAAGAGAGTGGAGTGGCGACCGATTTTGTAATACAGCCCATGCGCAGGTTCTTATCGATAACATCTGTGTCCAAAATGTTATTAACAGCAGATTCACTGGTCGATTCATATTTTGGGTATCACCAAGTCGAGTAAATATCAATAAAACATTAAGGGATTATAATCGGCAGTGCTGGGATCTACAAGTGCCACTCTACGAATTGAATCTTAGCCTTTAATTATGTTCTGACTGTTGGTCAGTATCCTTCTTTCCTGCCTCGCCGGTTGGTTTTGTAATGGAAGCGCATCCGCCAGCGGGCTCAGTCCCTTTTATAAAATACTCTTCACGCTCCCGACACGGGAGTTTTACGATATTTATCGGTGCATTTGGTTTTTGAGATGGAAATTTTTCGAGCATTTTATCGGTTATTTTACGCCAAATGGGTGTTGCACCGGTAATGCCTGAGGTTAATGTTTGATTCATGGGACTATTGTCATTATTTCCTACCCAAGATACGACGACAAAATCTTGCGTATAACCAATTGTCCAATTGTCGCGTTTATCATTGCTTGTACCCGTTTTTACCGCTACCCAATTGTTCGGAATATTTAAATCAGAGCTGGGGCCAAATGCTGCAGTTCGCGCTCCGTTATCGGCAAGAATATCAGAAATAATGTAGGCTGCTTCTTCTGATACGACCGGTGCAGATTCTATTTGAGAATTATCTTCAATGACTGTACCTAAATGATCAGTAATTTTTAATATAGGTTTTAGATCGTGGTGTTTTCCTTTATTAGATAAGGTTCCGTATACCTCTGCCATATCGAGCATGGTAACTTCGCCTCCGCCCAGTGTAATAGACAGGCCATATCCATCAGTACCATCCCAAGAATCAATACCCATTTTATTTCCTTGGTCAATCATGGTCGGAATACCGATTTTAGCAAGGGTGCGAACTGCCGGTATATTGTATGAATTACCCAAAGCATAGCGTAAAGGCACCATGCCATGGAATTTCCCATCATAATTGACGGGCGAATAGGGCGGGCTGCCCGCAGCGGTATAGGTAATAGGAGAATCTTGAAGTAATGTCGCAGCAGTAAATCCATCCTGAAGCGCGGCAGTATAGGTAACTACTTTAATAGTTGAACCGGGCTGCTGAGGAGAAAGTGTTACATTAACATTTCCTTCTTTTTCTAAGTCAAAATAATCGGTCGATCCGACCATGGCGAGTATTTCTCCCGTCTGAGGATCGGTCACGACTACTGCTCCATTACCCACACTGAGCGCTCTAAGTTTGCTGACTTCTTCAGATACGATCTTTTGTATTTCATCTTGGAGTGAAAGATCAAGGCTCGTATGGACAATGAGTCCTCCTTGTTCGACCATACGGGGTCCATAGCGTTCACTTAAGACTTGTCGTACATACATAACAAAGTGAGGTGCTTTAATACCAATCTGCGGTCGGGCAAGTGCCAATTCTTCGGCTTCTGCTTGTTCTCGCTCGGCACGGGTAATAAATCCCTCTTCTTCCATACGCCGAAGTACTTCCTGCTTTCTCAGTTTTGCCAATTCCGGCTGGGCACCGAACGGTGAGAAATAAGTCGGTGCGGCAGGAAGTCCGGCAAGTAACGCTGCTTCTCCCAGGGTGACATCGCGGATAGTTTTTCCAAAATAAGTTTGAGCAGCTGCTTCTGCACCCCACGCTGTTCCACCATAGGGTACCTGGTTAAAATACATCGTTAAAATTTCCTCTTTTGTATACAGTTGCTCGGTCCAAATGCTTAAAATTAATTCACGAATTTTCCGAGAGAGCGTTATTTCCTGATTTAACAATGCACTCCTCACGAGTTGCTGTGTAATTGTTGATCCACCTTGCAAATCATCGTTAATAATGGTGCTGTATGCGGCTCGTACAATCCCGCGTGGAGAAAAACCTTGATGATAGTAAAATCCTTGATCCTCAACTGCAATGGTGGCGTTTACGAAATAATCGGGTAATTCCTCAAGGGTTACTGATGTGCGGTTTTGATCCGCATAAATTTCATAGAGAAGCTCACCGTTTCGATCATATATTTTAGTAGTTAATGGTATATCACGCTTTGTGAGTAATTGTGGGTGGGGGAGGTCTTTGGACAGAATAGTGTAGCCTGAAACGATGCCGAGTATAACACTCGCTACGCTAAATCCAAGCATAAAGTTTTTAATTGCAGCCCATGTGGTCTTGAATGATCGTTTTGACTTTTTTTGACTACCATAACCGATAGATCGTTCAATAGATTCTTTTCTGGATACCGTTGCGACCGGTAATTTTAATAGGCGAGGTATCTGAATTTTCCGCACTCTGTTCCATACGTTTTTCGTTAACTGAGCAATAAATTTAGTAGCTATACGGGTTACAATGATAGGAACTTTCAGTATCCACAAAATTAATTTGACAATAAAAATAATAGCCAAATATTGTGTCTCAATTAGCCAAATTGTTGCATCACCGACGAATTTGAAGAACTGCAGCACGAAAATTATAAGGTTTCTTACCAAATAACCCATAGTAAGCATTTTATATCATAATTTGCCTGGTTTGTGAAGATAGGAAAATGTGTTATTCTAGATTTTGGATGTATAGATTTTCACGGAGATTTAAAGCATGTATGTATAAAAAGAGAGATATCTTTCTCACTGTTTTCCTCCTTCTCCTTCTTCCTGTTTTGCTTGTCGGGGTATCTGTGGTGCGTGACTACTCAGGGAGAGCATTGATCGTTATTCCGGCTAACATTGTCATACAGGCTGATGAAGTGACCGGACCACTTCCGCATACGTGGCGCACTTTGGCTCAGGGTGGGGAAGAAAAGGGCGTACGAATGCTTGAACCAGTAGTGGATGAAGTGTCACTGCTTGAGCCACGCTACATTCGTATTGATCACATCTATGATTTTTATGATGTGGTGAGCCGCGATGCAAGGGGCAGTTTAACGTTTAGCTGGAGCGGACTTGATCAGATGGTATGCGATATTTTACAAAGCGGTGCAAAACCATTTTTCAGCCTTGGTTATATGCCCGAAACCATGTCGAACGATGGCACTTTGACTGGCATACCGCGCGATTGGAATGAATGGGAGCTTTTGGTTCAGGCCACTATTGAGCGGTATAGTGGGATAAACACCGTACTATGTGGAAATGCATATAATCAGAATTTAGATGATGTGTATTATGAAGTATGGAATGAACCGGATTTAGAGACGTTTGGCAAGTGGAGTATTCACTCAGGAAAAGACTATAAACTCCTGTATTATTATTCTGCAAAAGGCGCAGAAAAAGCAGTCAATACACGCCAATTTTTTCTCGGTGGTCCTGCCACCACTGCTGATTATCAGAATTGGATACAGTTGCTTATTAAATATGCTGATGCATATGATTTAAAGCTCGATTTTCTGTCATGGCATCACTATGGGACAGATGTCGATAGTTTTGCAAATGATATGCACCAAGTCAACACGTGGCTTTCGGGCCCTGAATATGCTGCGTATCGAAGTTTGCCGCGTATTATTTCAGAATGGGGATTTGACTCGAACCCCAATCCCATCTCAGAAACTAATATTGCTGCAGCTCACACTGTTTCTGCAATTCGATATCTGGTCGAAGAAGATCTCGAGATGGCATTTGCATTTGAGATACGAGACGGAATAAATCCAAGTTGGGGAATACTCAGCTATACCGGTGATCCAAAACCGCGCTATTACGGACTGCGACTTCTGAATGTATTGGGGCGGACTCGAGTAAAGTTAGAAGGAGAAGGGACCTATGTGAAAGCACTCGCGTCACGGATTCAAAAAGGTGTGTCTGCTGTCGTAGTGAATTACGATATTGAAAATGCTCATACAGAAGTCGTTCCCTTTACCATTAATGGACTGCAGCCCGGTCTTTATTCATTAAACCGTGAATGGTTAAATGGAGAAAAGGGTACGGTCAATGTGCGAATTGATGAATCAGGTCAGTATTCCGAATTACTCTACATGGAGCCAAATAGCGTGGTGGCAATAGAATTGAGACAGATATAATTTCGTTACTATTATGTTTTTAATTCTAATAATGTTCTTTTTAAAATCTGTTTCATTTGACTTCTTCCATATCCACTTTTTAAAAATTCTTCCCTAGCTTTTGCATCCTCCTCGTTAATAAAGTATTCATAATGAATGAGTAAAAATGGAGTTCTGAATTTAGTTGCTATCACTTTATTTTTTAAATGATGGATTAACCGTTGTTTTAAATCTGTTGTATAGCCAATATAAAATCCTTTATCTTTTAAAAAGAAGAGGATGTAAACATAATATCTTATTTTGTGGCTAGAAACGTCTGACGTTTCTTTCATTTTTGAAGAAATATATTTGTAGGTGTCGCGTCAAACGCGATCACCACGTCGGACGCGGCTTTGCCTTGCAAACGCTTTTCGCTCATTTTTGAAATGGCGAAGCCGCGTTTGACGCGGTGGAGATGGGGAGTAGTGAACTCCCGTCCAAGAATGTAATCTACAACCGTTTTAAACCCTCCGATTCGGAGGGTAAACAAGCTTACAAATGATTCCTCTTTTATGTCGCCGGTTTAAGAGGCGAGAAATCGGTTACCTCATCAAACCTGATGATCCGGCTGTTTTTCCACCCATGTATTTCCACCGGATGAGAAATAGCATGAATGCTCTTGACCCTTATGCGTAAAGCAAAGCGGGTTGTCGAGAAGCGAAAGCATTGGCCTTAAATTGCGCGAGCAACTTTTCAGCCGCAGCTAATCGCTGTTCAAGCGATTTATTTGCTTGTATTGTTTGATTCTGTTTAACGACAATGAATCAATGTCGGCTTGCGGTTTGTAAATGTACAGTTCTCGTCGAATCAATCATCCCCGTTAGAAACACTTAACGAACGTAAGTGAGTCTTAGTGTTTCTTACGTCCGCCGAATATCGCTCCTCGAGTCCCGCTGAAGCGGGACGAGAGGTAAGACAAGGCGGACTGTTAACCTTCTTTCTCTCTTAACGCTCTTTCAACATCTCGATCAAGCGCTCTTTTTCGTAACTCTTTTCTCTTATCGCGGGTTTGTTTTGCTCGTCCCAAACCTATTTCCAACTTGATAATCCCGCGGCCTGTAGTATAACACGAGAGAGGAATCAGGGTCAATTTTCCCTGCTTTAATTTGGTCTCAAGTGAAACCAACTGATTTTTGTGCAGGAGAAGTTTCCTGGTCCTCGTTGGACTATAGTCCGGCATATTCGAGTATTCATACAACGGGATTGATGCGTTGATTAAAAATGCTTCACCAGCCAATATACGCACATGGGAAGCATCTAATTTCACTCTTCCTTGTTTAATAGACTTTACTTCAGGTCCTAATAGCTGTATGCCTGCTTCGACTGTATCCTGAATAAAATAGTCATGCCGGGCACTCCGGTTTACGTTTTTCATGATTAAATTGTATCATGCAACTTGACAGTAGGTATAAAACTTGTCATTCTGAACTTGTTTCAGAATCTCAGGGTTGTCATTCCCCCGCCGGCCGGCGGGGGAATCTAATTTCTTATAGATTCCGGGTCAAGCCCGGAATGACATTCTAGTTACTGAAATAAATTCAGGATGACAGACACTACTATTAAAGACATACTTCTCAACTTCATTTTTCCTCGCCGCTGCGTTTCCTGCGGAAAACTCGCTGCCTATTTTTGTTCGATCTGTAGTCCAATGATTCGAACCATTGGACTAACTATCTGTCCCGTGTGTACCAAACCATCTCCGTTTGGATATACGCATCCTCGATGTAAAACAAAATATTCACTGGACGGATTAACGAGCGTATTTCGTTATACCGGTCCGATTCAAAAATCAATCAAAATGCTGAAATATCGGCGAGTTACTGATCTTGTTCCGGAATTAAGCAAATTGATTATTGCTCGTATTGAACCTTTTCCTCAATATGCATTTCATAAATTCCTCAAGGTAAAACCCGTTGTTATTCCCATCCCGCTTCATTGGTGGAGAAAGAGGGGAAGATGGTTTAATCAGTCAGAATTAATCGCCGAAGAATTAGCAAAAGACTGGAATCTTGAAGTGAGAAACAACCTCTTACAACGGAAGAAACTAACAAATTCACAAGCTGGACTCAAAAAAGATGAACGTAAGGCAAACATTAAAGATGCGTTTGAAGTGAGTTCGGTTTTCGATTTGCCGTTGACGGTTGACCATGTAATTTTATTCGACGATGTGTGGACCACGGGATCAACGATGCGGGAAGCGGGAAATGTATTGAAACGTGCAGGAGTTACGAAAGTGTGGGCGTTAACAATTGCGCGGTAAATTATAAAACTATCCAACTTGCTATTAAGCCAAAAATAAGTACGCTTACCGTATCTTGAATAACCGTTGCAATCGGCCCGGCTCCTACGGCTGGATCGCTGTGTTCAAGTTTAAAAAAATGAGTAACCAGAAGAGCTATAAGTGGCGCACAAGCGATTGCTCCAAATGTTGCCAGGGAAACGGCGAGCGTGAGATCAATTGAGGAAAACCATACACTGACAATAACCGCAATTACTAAGCTTGAAATGATTCCTAAAATAATGCCGAGCAATGTTTCTTTTACTAAATATTTTTTGAAATTTGCATGACCCGATTTTAAATCTCGGGCATAAATACTTTGGGTTTGCGTACCGGTTGCGTCGGCCATATAGACGACAAAAGGAATAAAGAATGCAATTCTGATATTGGTAGATAACAAATCTTCAAATCGTGAGGTGACAAAAGAGAGAAGAATTCCAAGAAGAAGTCCGATCATCAGAGAGGGAATTCTCATCCGGACTAAGCGGTTGACAGAAATTATGTCGTCGTCTGCGTAGAGGTTCTTATTGTCTGTCATTGTTCTTATATTGTATACCCGTCTTACTGATTTGTCCCGCGCAAGGCGGGATCAAAACAGTTTAGAGGGGTATATACTCGAGCAAATTCATTTGCGAGTGGTATATCAGTTTCTATGGTACAAAATCTACTGAATAACTTTTCTAATCCGTAAAGAGTCTATCTAAAAAGTTTTCTGATATTTCAATTGTTCCCTGTCCAAATGAAATAAATCGAGACCGTGCAAAATTTATTGCAGCAATGTTATATGGATGTGAAGGATCAAAGTATCCAGCAACCTCAGGTATATCATTTGCCAACAGCGATCCTTATTTGATAGTGACGTTTATATCTCTTTTAAGAAAATCGTTTGATTTAGATGAAAGTAAATTCTATATACATCTACAAGTTCATTCTACTCATGACTATCTAGAAATAAGAAAATTTTGGTCGGACATTTTAAACATATCAGAAAAGCGTTTTATCAAACCTACTACGAGAATTCCACGTGGCGGTAAACACAGAAAGAACTATATGGGTACCTGTACTGTTAGATATGAAGATTATAGAATTCAGTTAAGTTTATTAGGCATCTATGAATCTTTTATCAAACAGTTTTACATCCCGGAAGTTTAAATCCTTATTGTATAATACGAAAAGTAGGAGGAGTCGCATAGTTGGCCCATTGCGGGGGATTGCTAATCCCCTGAGCCCTTAACAGGCTCGCGCAGGTTCGAATCCTGGTCGCCCGCTACGCGGGCTCGCCAGCCGTTTTTCGGGGAAATTTCAAGCCGTTTTTAATTCAGTAAGGCCAAAAGCGGGCTTTTCTTGAAGAAAATCAAAAAATTAGTTATCATTATCTTACAGATAAAAGTATAACATATTTTTATACTATCAAAACTTGGATACTATGGCAACAATAGGTGAAAACATCAAAAGACTAAGAACTAAGCAAGGAATAAGCCAAGACGACTTGGCGCGGAGAGCAGAGCTTAAATACTCCACCCTTGCCAAGATTGAGGGCGATTTTGTGACGAAGCCGGGCGTTCAAATGATGGCAAAAATCGCCAAAGCATTAAATGTTTCAATCGAAGATTTACTATGATTGGTCTAAAACGAGGAACAGTAAAACTTGTCCCGCACAATCCGAAATGGTCGGTGCTTTTTGAGGATGAAAAACAACTCCTCAAAAATACATTCGGCAACATAATTATTAGTATTGAACATATCGGTAGCACTGCTATTCCTGATATTCCCGCAAAGCCGATTATAGATATGAACATTGGTGTCGAATCTTTGGAAATTGCGCGGAGTATGAAAGAAAAATTTGAGAAGTTGGGCTATGAGTACCGACCATTTGTGCCAGGGCATACCAAAGAGGAATTAAAATGGCAAGAGTTGTATGTGAAAGGGCCGGAAGCGAATCGCACTCACCACGCCCATGTTACTGTCTACGGAAATAATTATTGGAAAAATGACTTGCTTTTTCGCGATTATCTTCGTAAAAATTCTGTGCGCGCCAAGCAATACGCTGAATTAAAAACAGAACTGGTCGAAAAGCATGCCGATGATCGAGGAACATATACCAAAAACAAAGAACAATTTATTAACGATACTTTGGAAATGGCAAGAAAAGACAGTCCGCTTACCGAAGGGCAAATAAAATACTTGGCAACTATCCCCGACGAAAAGAAAATGATTGTAAAACCTTTTAATCCTAGAGGGTTAGATATTGCTAATCAAGTAATCGCAAATATTAAATCGGTTGAGCCAAACTTAGAGGTCTTGCTTCTCGGCTCTTTGCCACTGAAAATTTCCGGCCAGGAAGATATTGATATAAGTGCTTTTTGTATAAAATCTGAACAGCCGAAACATTTTGATAATTTTAAGAAGTTGTTTGGAGAACCCACGAGACAGGGTAAAAATTCTATTGGCTGGGATTTTGAAAAAGATGGATTTAGTGTAAGTGTTTGGCTTACCGACCCGACTGCTGAAACTACGAAAGCACAGGTTGAAGTTTTCAATTTGTTAAAGAACAACCCCGAATTATTGAGAGAGTATGAAAAGATTAAAGAAGAAGCAAAGGATTTATCATACAAAGAATATCAAAGAAGAAAATACGAATTTTATAATCGGATTTTGAAAGAATTTGCCGCCGGAGTTAAAATTCAGTAGAATTTTAACGAAAGTCGCCAAAGAAAAACTTGAAATCGTCCTTTCCGCTCCGGTTCCCGCCTTCACTCAAGAGTTTCGGTCGGGCAGGCAAGGGGGGGGGGGGGGGGGGGGGGGGGGGGGGGGGCACCCCCCCCCGCCGAGCCCAGCCAGTTCCGTTCGGATATTTTCAAACAGACACCGCAGATCATGATTTCCAATTATTGAAGTTCAAAGAAAACGATTTTTATGATTGTGTCCTATGTTTAACTTCCAATATAGCATGTAGTCTTTCAGCCGGATAACCGGTTCTGAGAAAAACTTGCTCGCTTAGTTCGTTGAGTATTCTGACTGACTCCTGACCCGGAAAATGATCGCGGTTCGCACCATCAGGACAACTTACTGCGTACAAATCTTCCCACACTTGAAAGTATGTTTTTGCATCCCCCTTTAAGTTAGTATTGGGTAGTTCCCAGTCTTGAACTTCCCATTTATCTTCCGGGCATATATCAGTCAGAGGGGTACATTTATATGGTTTAAAAGGTAAAACTAGTTCATGAGCCATGTTGTTGGATATATTCTTTTAATGTCCCGATCGCTACCCGTTCCTGTTTCATACTGTCCCGATCGCGTACGGTTACTGTGTTATCTTGTAGTGTGTCATAATCAATCGTAATACAAAAAGGCGTCCCGATTTCATCTTGCGCAAAATATCTCTTACCGATATTTCCCCGGTCATCCCATACTGTTGAGACGGACTGTTTTAATAAATTAAATACCTCTCGTGCTTTTTTCGTAATTTCCTCTTTGTTTCTCACGAGTGGGAAAACTGCCGCTTTATACGGAGCAAGATGTTTGGGTAGTTTTAGGACGATTCGTTTTTTTCCGTCAATTTCCCCGCCTGCATCGCTTTGCGAAGCATTGCGGGCAGGCTCTTCATGATATGTATCAAAAAGAATTGCGAGTAATGTTCGGTCCATGCCAAACGTTGGTTCAAGGGCGTGAGGAATAAATTTTTCTCCCGTCTGTTGATCGGTATAGCGCAAATCAACGCCCGATTTTTCCATATGGTTTTTCAAGTCAAAATCAGTACGATAAGCAAGACCATACAGCTCCTTAAATCCAAATGGATATTTGTACTCGATATCTTCAGTCCGTTTTGAATAGTGTGAGCGTTCTTCGTCTGTGTGAGGACGCCAGCGCAGGTTCTCAGGTTTTAGGTGTAAGATGTCTGTTGACCACTTCCACATCTCTTCTTTCCAGGACTCAAATAATTTCTCCCAGCCTTGCCGGCCGGCCGGCAGGTCTTCTTTTGGATTGAAAAAGTATTCAAATTCTGCCAAATTAAATTGCAGTGTTCGAAACGTGAATTTACCCGGCGTTATTTCATTCCGAAACGCGGCTCCTGATTGGGCTAAACCAAAAGGGAGTTTGGGTGACATGGTATCCAGAATATTTTTAAAATTCACAAACATGCCTTGTGCGATTTCACCGCGCAGATAGGCGAGTGACTTGTCTTTAGAAACAATGCCAATATGCGTTTCAAAAAGAAGGTTAAATTTTCGTGCCTTTGTCCAGTTAAATTTTCCACACACCGGACAGGGAATCTTGTTCTCCGAAATTATCTGATCTAGTTCGTCGAGAGTTTTACCTTCAACCTTAATTTCTTTATTTTGCCCCTCGAAATATTCTTCGATCAAATGGTCTGCTCGTTTTCTGTTTTGACATTCTTTACAATCAACGACAGCATCCGTAAAACTTGCCGTATGACCGGACGCTTCCCAAACCTTTGGGTTCATCAAAATATTCGTATCGAGTCCGAGCATGTCTTCACGTTTCGTCACAAAGTGATCCCACCAGAGATTTTTTATATTTCTCAAAAGTTCCACACCGAGTGGTCCATAATCGTACGTATTGGCCAATCCTCCGTAAATCTCAGATCCGGGATAAACAAATCCACGGCGTTTAGCCAAAGAAGTGATGTTGTTAAACAGATCAACCATGATGTTTTGATTGTATCATGCTTAAGCCAAATCAGTTGGAGAAACGTATTTCATTGAAAATGCTTTTGCTACTCCTTTGCAGGTGAGTTTTCCATTGTACGTATTAATCCCTTTCATGAGCTCTAGTGATTGTTTTGCCGCATCCTCGAGTCCGTTCTGAGCGATTATTTCTACATACGGAAGCGTTGCGTTTGTCAGTGCAATAGTTGAAGTTCGGGGAACAGCGCCGGGCATATTGGTTACGCAGTAATGAATGATCCCGTCTACTTCATATATAGGGTTTTCGTGTGTGGTTGGTTTGCTTGTGTCTGTTGAACCGCCTTGATCGATTGCCACGTCGACAATGACGGTACCGGGTTCCATACGTTTCAACATTTGTTTCGTTATCAAATGAGGTGCTTTCTCGCCCGTGATATAGACACCGGATATAACAAGATCAGCTTTTGAGACTTCTTCTTCAATAATGAGCTGGTGGGACACGCGCGTTTTTACCGTTGCTCCAAATATATCGTCGAGTTCGCGAAGTCGTTCAAGATTTCTTCCGAGCATGGTGACATCCGCACCCATGCCGATAGCCACTTTTGCCGCGTTCGTCGAAACAACACCCGTTCCTAAAATGACCACTTTTGCGGGAAGCGTTCCGGGGACGCTCGTAATCAACTGGCCTTTTCCACCGTTTGGTTTTTGCAGGAAATAGGCACCGATGTGGATACTCATTCTTCCCGCCACTTCACTCATCGGAGTTAACAGCGGCAGTGACCGGTCGGGGAGTTCTACGGTTTCGTAGGCGACTGCATGCACCTTTTTCTGCAAAAGCACTTCTGTCAAACGTTTTTCGGCAGCGAGATGAAGGTAAGTAAACAAAACGAGGTTTTTTCTCAGATACGGATATTCAGATGGCTGAGGTTCTTTTACTTTTACGATCATATCGGATCGTTTGTATACCGCTCCTGCCTGTGCAACAATTTCTGCACCCGCCTTTTTGTAATCGTCATTTGAGAAGCCGGATCCGACACCTGCGTCTTTTTGTATGAGAACGGTGTG
>Ga0075636_101_pt1 | contig 67484 bp, 73 predicted proteins | sample RifGroA1_FD_68388 | JGI IMG/M metagenome (GOLD analysis project Ga0075636, IMG submission 68388) | Microgenomates (Roizmanbacteria) bacterium GW2011_GWA1_41_13 | reverse complement strand
TCTTTGTTCGAAAAGTTCGTCTAGAAATTGACCTTCTGTTTTGGGAGTTTTTGTTTGAAATTCGATACCCCTTTTTTGTAGGTCCTCTATCGTTTTAGGGCTAGAAATAATATGTGTTGACCCCTGAACTAACTCTGAAAGAAAATCGTCAATTTTTTTCATAGAAACTCGAAAGGCGATCCTTGTGGCTAAGATGGGTCAAGAATTAGTATTGTGCCATCAATCCTCTAACAGTAAGGTACTTTCACCACAGAGATCATTCGGTAGAAGCAATTATATCAGCTATTAGAAGTTCGCAAAAATTTTCTTGTTCTGTGTATCAATACGAACTTTTGATCCATATGGCATTGGGACCTGAGGATCAGAATGACCGAAATCTAAATTTTGTATAATCGGAATTGTCGAATTATATTTTCGAACAATTTCCAGAATTGTTTCTCTTTGCTGTCTGCGATAGTCTTCTTTTTGTTCTGTACTGTTTTGCTTATCGAATTCCCAAGCTTTTGGTCTTCCGACTAATAAACCTTTAATTCTTTTTAGAATTCCTCTTTCGCCTAGTGCTCGATATACCCGACGAACATAATCTGCAGACGGAATTTCTTCAGATGTTTCAGTCAATAGAATAATGCTTTCAAATTCATCAAGTGTCGGGATGGTAACACCGTGCCGTAATAACTCATCTATTGATTCCACACAGCCTCCCCAGGTTATGCCCTCGGCATTTTGATTACCGTTCCATATCCACCCCACATTAGGTTCGTATAGTCTATTTTTGCTAAGGTTGTCTGGATTTTCCCAATCTAAACCGATGTCGTTATACTCTTTGCTTGCCTCCAATTCTATTTCGCCTTCGTCGAATAACGCATATTTTAAATATTTAACTGTAAACTCATTCATTTTCCCTTGCTCTGCAAATTGAACAAACAATGAGCCTCCATAAAAAGAAGGAATTCCATTCAACCAAAGAAAGCTTTCAAAATGTGTATTATCACTATACCCAAAGAAAGGTTTAGGGCTATTTACGAATGGTTCTTTGGGTAAGTTCTTGATGTAAGTTATTTGATCATCTCCACCAAGGGAAGATATGACAGCTTTAACTTCTATATTCCCAAAAGCATCAATCAAATCTTTGGCTCTCTCTTCTGCCGAGGCACCAACTTTTTTGGTAGTAGGGAATTCTACGGGTTCAAGTTCATAAACTTCCCTTAATCGTTTCAATCCCAACTCATAAACATGTGGCCATCGTCCTGGAGCGGCAAAAGATGGAGATAAAATGGCTACTTTGTCACCTTTTTTGAGTTTATTAAGTTTAATCATATCTGTATTTTACATCATTTTCTCTTGCTTTTTCTTTTGCTAAAAAAAGCCAAGGTAGGTCTTTAAAGCTGTCTATTTTAAATGATACAATAGAGTCTATTAGTTCCCATTCAAAATCTGGTGTAATAGTATTAGAATACAAATAAGTACAACAAACTATACTCATCTGCTCTTTCATTGCACCATTGCAACATAATATGTTAAGTGAACAACGACAAAGCATTTTTGTCGATATAATCTCAGAAGCAACGGAAATGGTTTTTACCCACGTTGATAGAAATGATTTGACGGGAGTAGTCGACTACGCATCAATTTTTGCCCGATCACCTGAAGAATTCTCAGAAATAGCAACAGAATTGCAACAAAATGGATCAGTAGCCATAGAACGACCCTCGGGTAACTATTACATGCTCAACGAGCCGCTTGAGACACCTGCGGGAGTCATACGTCACTGTCGAGTACGCTTGTTTGACACTGATCATCCAGAGCGCGGATATGCAGACTTTGAAGTTACTGATTATCATGCATTTAAAGAGAAATACTCATCAAAACCATATTTTTCGGTACTTGATAAAGAAGAAATGAGTGAGTTAAGAGATCCTGCATATAATGTCCGTGCCTATTTCACCAACAGGAGTTTTTAAGAAAGTCGATATTTTTAATGAACACACAAAAAGTAACTCAAAAAATAACTGAAATTTTACAATTTGTACCTGGAGGAAAGGTCCTGCAAACTAAAGACGATACCTCGGTTCTTAATCTCTCGGATGAACGGACCTTATTGGAAATCTCACCATCTGGAATAGAAATCCCTGAAACTAATATTGCTCAGCATCTTTTTGATAACCCCAGTCCGTTACACGATGATTTTGTAGCACATGAACAAATTAAGCAACTTTTCCAATACCTGATTTCCAACAACTTATTTCAAAGATTGAATCATTTGGGATTTTGCTACCAAACAAAATCTGCTAAAGACGAAAAAGAACGGATACTGCAAGAAGCACGCAGCGCACATTTACACGTATATCAGGAAAATTCAAATGATGGGCAGACCTGGTTGTTTATCGGCGATACAACAAACTGGGATGATCCACTCGTTGAGATTGTATTGGTTGAGAATACTGAAGATAAATGGAAAGAGTATTGGCTTCCTCATTTTCAAATCGATATCGATACATTCTTAAATGGAGATGAAATAGAGGCAGTAATAACTAAAATATTTGGAGCAAAGGTGAAGCCATTTCGTATTTTTGAAACAAATCAATTTATTTGTCTGGTCCGGGCACGTCTCGGTGTGATCTCGGGAATAAATATTGATCTAGACATGGGATTTGAAGGGAGAATGACCCGCTATCACCGGATGAATGTTCTTAAGCAGTTGGACTAAAACTACTTGGAATCACTGTTGTAACACTAAAAGTTGAAATGTTTTGTCTTAATAGGATATAATTACTTCATTATGGATATAGTATTTTTTAAAGGAAGGGGCCGTCATGTACAAACTACGTCGGAAACTCTTCTCTCAAAACTTTCTACACAGCAGGAAGCTGATATCTAAGCTCATCCGAAATTCTTCTATTGGAAAAAACGACTTCTTCTTAGAAATTGGACCTGGAGAAGGTGGTATCACCAGACAGTTGATTCAACAAGCTCAATATGTTCTTGCAGTTGAAATAGATTTGCACTGGTATAACTATCTTCAAGAAAAATTTAACGACGCAGACAATTTATCTCTCTGTCACGCAGATATTCTGAATTTCAAACTGCCAACTATACCGTACAAAGTCTTTTCCAATATTCCTTTTTCTATAGAAGGAAAAATTATAAGACTTCTTATTGATGCACAAAATCCACCAGAGGACTGTTATTTAGTCGTGATGAAGGAACTTGCATATCGTTTATCTGCTCCCTACCGAGAAAACCTCTTTTCTATTACTCACAAACCGTGGTTTGATTTTTCAATTACGTATCACTTCGAAAGAACGGACTTTACTCCTATCCCGAATGTCGATGCTGTCTTATTTCGTTTTGTAAAGCGAAACGACCCACTTATTCCGTGGAATGAAAGAAAAAACTATCAAAAATTTATTACTATTGGTTTTGGCCAGGGACTACCCATAATACAAAATCTAAAGAAATATTTTGGTAAGACTGTTGCTTTGGATTTAATAAGTACATCACGTATCAGTAAGAAAACAAAACCCAGTGAATTGTCTTTACAACAATGGATATCACTCTATCAACGTTTGAGAACAACTATATCGAACCCGTGATATTATAAGGATCATACGTATGAAAAAGTACCTTCTTAATCAAAAAATAGATTTTTTTATCAGCCCGACTGCTCCGTTTCACTTCGATGGTACGTTCCATAAACCTTCACACTTTCCCAATAACCTAAAACTCGAGGATTGGGAACCGGGTACCTATTGGCAGAGTTTGCGGGTAGAAAAGAAACTATACGGACTCAAAATAGAAAACGCGGAAATTGCAGCGAAACAGAAAATCAAAGTTTCTTTGTATTCGAATAAAGAATTTGCCAAAGACGAGATAGAAAAACTGAAGGATGAAATTATCTGGCGATTTGAGCTTCATGTTGATTTGAAAGCGTTTAATAATCTGGTAAAGAAGGATAAACGTTTCTCTCCAATCTTTAAAAAATGGATTGGAATGAGAGACACGAGTGAATATACACTTTACGAACTACTAATCATTGCAATAGTTTTGCAAAACGCCACGGTGAGACGAAGTCAGCAGATGCTTGATTCACTTCTCGCTCACTTTGGAAGAAAAATAGAATTTGATGGCAAAGAATTTTGGGCAATTTGGTTGCCCGAAGAATTAGAAAATGTTTCAGAACAGGAATTGCGAGATATGAAAATCGGATATCGTGCAAAATTCATTAAGCGATTATCTCATGAGTTCGCCGAGGGAAAGATCGATGAGTATGCATTGAGAAGACTTGAACAAGAAACAGTGAAAAAAGAGCTGGTGAAACTGTACGGCGTTGGCCCCGAGACAGCCCGTATTCTTTTGTTTGAAGTTTACCATCATTACGATGTATTTGATCATATTGCTCCCTGGCAACAGACAATTTACTCCCGTCTGTTTTATAATAAGCAACTGGTCCCCGTAGACAAAATAAGAGATGACATTAAGAAACAATACGGCAATTATTCCATGTTAGCCGTTCATTATATTTGGGAAGACATCTTCTGGAGAAGAAAATACGAAAAGATAGACTGGCTTGAGAAAGAAATCAGACTCTAGTAAAAATAACAAAACATATGAATAAAATCGGCTCGATCCCCTTCTATTCAAATACTCCTGACGATACGCATTGTTATCAGGCGGCATTGCGAATGGTATTAAAATATTTCTTGCCCGAGAAAAACTTTACCTGGAAAGAACTCGAAAAAATGACGGCAAAAAAAGAAGGATTGTATACATGGCCTGCCCAAGGGATATGTAATCTTTATAAAATGGGATTCGATATTGTTGACATTGATGATTTTGATCTTCAAAGGTTTAGTAAGGAAGGTGGAGAGTATCTTATCGAAAAGTATGGAAAAGAAGTTGGTGAGAATCAAATCGCAAATAGTGATATAGAACAAGAACGGGATTTAATTAGAGAGTATTTAGAATTGCAAATTCATAAAAAACAGATTCCTACAATCAGTAATATTAAAGAATTAATTAATAAAGGCTATCTTCTCACCTGCAATGTTAATTCGTATGCACTTAATAACGAGAGCGGCTATGCAGGACACTTTGTCGTTATTTATAATTATGATGACGACTATTTATATCTCCACGATCCAGGTCTACCGCCACTTAAAAACAGAAAAATCACTTACAAACAATTTATGAAAGCATGGGAGTATCCAAATGAAAGTGCTAAGAATGTTCTCGCGTTTCGGTTATAACAAAATATTCCATATGAATATATCTTTAGACACCATAAATATTCATTTTGAAGATAAGCCGCTCGTGGTTTGCAGAGGTCTTTCAACTATAAAATACGTGGAAAAGCTGGAATAGAGTAAGTAATAATTATATTGAATCAGAAAGTTCGCGAAGTTTTCTTACCTGTTCTTTTGCAGCCTGAGTTTGTTTGTTGATCCGAGATCTTACTTGTGCTTCCAATACGTGCGTCCAAGGATCATCGGGTATTGCGTCACGTGTAACACGCAAAAAAGTCACCATTTCTTTCATAGTTGGTTCACGATACACGGCCCATTCCTCATTTTTTTCCTCGTAAACAGCTAATCTAAGAACTCCGTCCATTCCATCCGGAACATCTCTTCTATCTTCCCAAGATGCAATTCTAGCAGTATGAGCATAGGGCAGATGATATTCGATGCCTCTCCTACCACTCCGTACCCTCAAATTTAGCGATTCGACTTCCAAATCCAACGGTTCAAACATATCAGGTATTTCGTCCAATAAATTTGGTTTAAAACCATCGGTCGTAAATTGATTTTCTCTTGCTTCTGGAGTCATATCGAGTTTATTAAAATAAGATATAGATATAGTATACCCTATCTACACAACCTTTCCGTTTTACTGTATCCCCACGTGGACTTGGTTTAACTCCCGGACATTTCCAAATGCAATCCGGTCGAGAACCGTATCATTCATATCCATCATAAGCGCCGGAACGACGGTAAATTCACCGTATTTATCATTTAAGATATCCAGAGCATCAGCCACTTTTCCTTGCTTATTTTCCCTGTCGAACAAAGATATCTGAGAAGAAACACCAGGCAACAGATCAAAACACCGAACCATGAGTTTTATGAGAACTTTTTTCTCTGTCTGTTCTTTCAGATTTCGAAGCGCTTCAGAAAATAAATCCTTTGTCGTGTACATAACATGAGACAATTTCCTTCCGTGATTCCAATACGTATGATCGGCATACAAACACCCCACATGAATACCTTGTGCACCGTATCCGGCCCGACGGAGTCGTCTACCCATTTTTTCACACAACTTCATAAGCAGTTTCTCTATTTCTTTCGGATCATCAGTTTTCTTCTGCAACGCATAATCCTGTCCATAACTTTTTCTCTGCCAATCCACACCGTCCACTTCTATACCCCGCATCCGCGCATACCAATAATAGCCGTTAATACTCCGAAACGCCTGCTTTTTAAGTTTTAGCGCAGATGCATTATATAAATCAAGAGGGGTAAATATGTCCGCTGCATTTAAGCGCGCTTGATAGCGAATGTTAATTCCCGGCAGATCAATCAACGTCAGTGATTTAAATATTTCAGGAATATCACGCTTTGCAATAACATCGAGTCCATCGGGTTTATGAAGGCCGGCGGCAACTTTTGCCAGGAACCGGGACAGGGATATGCCGACATTACACCGCATCCAATCTCCTATCTCATATTTAATCCGCTGTTTAATTTCACGGCCAAGTTCAACCAATGTTTTTTCTTGTATTTTTCCAACGGGTGAAAAATTCAAGACCATTTCATCGATAGAGAGCGGAGAAACGAGAGGAGTATATTCCTGGCATATTTTTTTAAATTTCAGGTGAATATCGCGGACAAGTCCTGTCTCAGTCATACGGACGATAAGATTTGGACAGAGTTTGCGTGCTTCAAATACCCGCATGCCTGTTTTGATCCCATACGTTTTTGCTTCAATAGACGGTGACAAGACACAGCCGCGGTCTGTTTCATAGGCAGCTGCCACAACGGGTTTCCCGCGCAAATGAAAGTATGCCTGTTGCATGGATGTTGCAAAACAGGAATTGAGATCTATGTGGACAATGTTGAGATTCATAATGTAATTGATTAATTCACCCCGCCGTCACTTACCTCTTTTAAAATCCATGAAAGTGTTTCACTATTTAATACCACTTTGAAGTCTAAATTTCCATCGGTAAGATGAAATATGTGAAGAATATTACGACCCATTCGCTCCGGATGATAATACGTAACGCGCTGAATATCATGTACAAAACCGCGCCATTTCATCCGATACGGTATCGTTTTACCGGTTTGGGGATCATAAATGCTGAGAATTTTGACTCGTTCATTGATTCGTTCATGCATAGATACTAATTAACCACGGTATCTACCTCATAGAGTTTCCACGTGAGTGTCTCGCTGTCAAATGAAAGATGAAAATCAAGACTGCCATCCGTCACCAGATAGTGATGAATCGTAACCGTTCCATACTTTCGCGCCCGGTACGATGCAATTTCTGAAATGCGATGCTCGCGGCCGCTCCAGGTGATTTGCTGAGGAACAGTTATTCCATAGTTTGGGTCGTACATGGATAACACCTTTATTTTTTGATTAGTTCGTATTTTCATAGCGTTTAATAATATTCTTTAATTACTTTTACAACAACGCCGCCGATCGCCAGGTTTTCTTTCGGATGGATAGGAGCATAGGCGGGATTTGCTGCCGTCAAATAAGTCTTGCCATTAGCACGATTGAAATATTTGAGTGTCCATTCATTATCAACAAGTGCCGCAACAATATCTCCCGGCTTTGCTGTCCGTTTGTTATCCAGAATCACTAAGTCTCCCTCATGAATACCGGCATTAATCATAGAATCGCCGGAAACCCGTAGAAGAAAGGTGAATCCCGGATTGGGCACGAGATATTGATCCAGAGAAATTGATTCTTCTGAATAATAATCTCCATGGATGGTCGGAGTACCTGCTTGAATGAATCCCAGAACCGGCAGTGCAAAAAACTGTTCAGTAGGAGCGAGTCTATTTCCCATTTTTTCAAGTATTCCTTCTTCAATCCATTTGTGGATTAGTTTAAAAACGGCATTTCGTGATGCGAAGTCGAACAAATCAAGCATTTCGGTATAGGTAGGAAGCCGTCGGTTAGTCGTGTAGAACTGTTTTAATTTTTGAAGCCGGTTATGTGTGTCTGACATATTGGTCTCAGGATGACAGTTGAATTTGTTAATCGTTGCTTCAACTTCTGGTGCCTTACCGTGGTGAACAACTGTTTACCAGTATAGTGAACAACTATTCACTTGTCAAGAGGGGAAATGAGAACCAGTTTGTAAATTACCTGTCTGCTGACAGGCAGGTCACTTCGTTCGAAGAATAAATAAGTGCCAGTAATCCATGATTTCTTAAATGCTATATACTAGCTCTATGGCTGATGCATACTATTTAAAACGTCGTGACCTATTTTTAGGTAAAGAATTGAAACATGGCGAATCGGGATCAAATAAGTTCATTCGTTTGGCAAAACGGAATGCGGGAACGTGGAAGCGCCCGGTACATGAAGTCTGGGACGTCACCGGAGAAATAGGTGAACTAAAAACACCGATTGATCACGACTCTGCTCGGTCACTGACTGAATTTGTTTCTAAATTAAATGCATACACCACCCGAAACGTAGAGTATTTAAGAAAACAGGGAGTGAAATCTTCTGCCTGGGACATCTTGGCATTTCCCACGGGTAAGTTTTTACAAAATTATCTTCTAAAACGTGGTTTTCTGGATGGATCTCATGGATTTGTCCATGCGGTACTGATGAGCTTTCATTCATTTCTGACACGGGGTAAATTGTATTTACTGTGGAATAAGAAACCAGATGAACCGTGCCACTACAATGATTAAAAGTGTAAAAACAACGACTAAACTATACAACCTATTATATTATTTACTAGCACTTCTATTTGTTCTTTTTCCTTTTGGACAACTAACCCGCTTGCCGCTTCCCTTTTCTCCTGCAATTAGAATATATGCACATGATGTGATTATGGCACTGTTAATTATGACATGGCTGTTTCAGTTTGTCAGAAATCCGAAATCCATCAAACTCCCGCCGTTGACTAACTCGCTGCTCGTGTTTGCAGTTGCGGGAGTAATTTCATTGCTGATGAATATAACCCGTTATCCCGTATCTGAATTATTAACCGGATCGATTTATTTAGTCAGGTGGACAGCGTATGCCAGTCTCTATGTACTAGTATATAACCTCGCCCGTGAGGATAAAAAATTCACCTACAGGCTTCTCATACTTCTTGCGGGAGCAGGTGTCGTGTCTGCAATATTTGGATTGGTGCAATATTTTCTGTATCCCAATCTCCGCAACCTTATGTATTTGGGATGGGATCCGCATGAATATCGGGTGTTCGGAACATTTTTTGACAGCGGGTTCACCGGTTTGATTTACGTTTTAACAATAATTCTTCTCACTTGGTTCGTTATAAGAATTGCTGCAAAAAGAAAAAAATCTCATATGCATAATCACTATGATGCTATATATTACTTGAGCAGTATTATAGGATGGGGATTGGCGTATAGTGCGTTGGCATTAACATATTCACGAGCGAGCTACAGTGCATTTTTTGCCGGAACAATACTGCTGTCGTGGTTGTCTAAATCAGTAAAAACGGCCATAATCGTTACGGTACTTCTTACTTTAACAGTATTCATTCTTCCCCAATCATCCCCTCCTTCAGAAGGAACTAATTTAGCGCGTACCGCTTCAACTCAAGCACGGTTAACCAATTTCGAACAATCATTTAAAATTATTAAAGACCATCCGATTTTTGGCATTGGGTTTAATATGCTTCGGTATGAAAATAGGAACAGAAATTTTGTGCCTGAATATGAATGGGAAGAAAGTAATGCGGCGGCAGGACTGGACAATTCATTTTTATTCATTGGGGCAACGACCGGTATCGTCGGACTAATTGCATTCTTAAATCTGATTTTCCAAATCATTAAATTTGCAATTCAACAATTCAGTCAGGCGAAGCCTGATCTCGCTCCGGCCATACTGACATTGTCAACGCTTGTAGCTATCTTGATACATAGTCAATTCAATAATTCCCTTTTTTATCCCTGGATAATGATCTGGCTGTGGGTGTTATTTGGAGTAGCGCACGTGCCGCGTCGTCTCTGACTGGTTGCCCGCTGAGTCTTCCGCAACGATTTTAATCTCGTTGTCTCCCTCGGAAAGTCGATATTCATACGTAAAAGACCCATCACTTTTTACCAACACCCATCGACCATTGACCGAAATATCAGCAGAACTATCGGTCAGACCGCGGACTGCCACAACACCGTTATTGCCTCTGACTTCCTGATTCTCTTCCGGGGAATCGATAATTAACTCAGGTCCGTCTGCAACATAGGATACAATAATCGGTTCGCTCGGCTGGCTTTTAGTGTCGTTTTCATCAAGAGCCACAATCGTAATGCTATTTTCTCCTTCATACAAGGGAACATCTGTTGAAAAACTGCTGTTTGACTGGCTAACCTGTACATTTTTCTTTGAAATATCATTAACAAATATTTCGACACGCTCTGCATTTTCTGCGTATCCACTGATATTGATACGCGCACTGTTCGTAGCGGTGGGGACTGAATCGATAATAGGAGCAAATAAGAGGTTGGTGTCTTCAGTGACTTCATCACCCGTATCGCTGTTCATCTCATCAACAAATAGACTTAACCGCTCCAGCAATTTGGGAACGGAATACAGAACGATTGCCGTAATAATTCCTATCCAAATAAGTTTTTTGATCATATCATGAGTCGCGTCAGACGCGATGAGCCGATGAGAGGGATCGAACCCCCGACCTTTCCCTTACCTGCCCGCTAGCCATCTGAGCCAAGGACGGGAATCGAACCCGTGACCTCTGCTTTACGAAAGCATTGCTCTACCTGCTGAGCTACCTTGGCAGCTTTGGCAGGCGGGCGAAGGGACTGCTCTACCAGCTGAGCTACATCGGCAAATTTGGTTATTGGCTTGTGGTCGCACCTGGACTTGAACCAGGGACCTTTCGAATGTGAATCGAACGCTCTAGCCAACTGAGCTATGCGACCTTATATATGTCGAATGTGAATCGAACGCCTCGCCCGCTAACGCTTCGCGTAGCGATGCGAGCGGGTCTAGCCAACTGAGCTAATCGACCATGTATTAAACTGCTTGCCCGTCCGTAACGAACACTTCGACTGTCCCGCCGTGGGCGGGAAGGCGAACGTGAGTGAAGGCGGGAGCTAACCGGCCAACCTGAACCTGTATCTTGACGAATTATAACACTTTCGGTACACTTGAGATTACATGCATAAAGCGTTAGCTTTTGTATTTGATATCTTACAGACATTTGTCCTTGCGGCGGCAATATTCGTTATTGTCTATCTTTTCCTGTTGCAGCCCAATATGATTAAGGGCGCCTCTATGGAGACAAACTTTTTCGATGGAGATTATATATTAACTGAGAAAGTTATGTATCGATTCCGTGAGCCAAAACGAGGAGAAGTTGTTGTTTTTCAATCACCGAGCAGACCGGATGTAGACTATGTCAAACGTATTATCGGACTTCCCGGAGAAACCATTTCTTTGACCGATGGAGTTATTTATATCAATGATGTTCCTTTAGATGAAGAATACCAACCGACATCTGAAACATCTGCAGGCAGATTTCTTTCTAGTGGAGAAGAATTTACCGTCCCTTCAGGGACCTTTTTCGTCATGGGAGACAACAGGACGCACTCATCTGATTCTCGAGAATTTGGCACCGTGGCTCTTGAAGATATTCGCGGACGCGCTGTCTTGCGTTATTGGCCGCTTAACCGCTTTGGCAATATTTCAACTCCTACCTACGCAGTCGCCGCAGAGTGAATCTCACGAACTCCTCAGTTGCATGAACACTGATACTTTTAACCAATATTTTACGATAGACTGAAACCATCTCGGTGGAAGAAGAAAGCATGAGAATAGCCCGCGCGTGTCCTTCACTGATGGTTTTGCTCATCAAACCTTCTTTAACGAGTTCGGGAAGTTGTAAGAGTCTGAGCGTATTTGAAACAAAGGGAAGACTTTTGCCATATTTCTGTGCGATTTGAGTCTGAGATAATTTGTCTTCTTTCAGATGTTTCTGAAAAAGCTTCGCACGTTCAAGAGGATTGAGTGACAGAAACGAATTGTTTGCCGCGTCGGCCATAATATATTACTACTCCATCAACTGTTGCAAAAAGAGTATAGTCACGTCCAAGCGCTGTGCCTTCTCCCGGATGGAATTTGCTTCCCCGCTGACGAACTATGATTGATCCGGCGGTCACCTTTTCTCCTCCATGATGCTTTACACCGAGATATTTCGGCTGCGCGTCTCGGGATCCTTTCGTTGTTTTACCTGATTTAGTATGTGCCATTTTTTATGATGTTATTTTATCAATTTTTAATCGCGTATAATCGTGTCGAAATCCTTTCACCCGGCGTTGACGTGATTTTGCTTTGAAAGTCGCCACGCGGATTTTATCACCACGTTCGTGACCGATAACCGTTGCCTTTACGCTTGTACCATTAACGGTGGGTGTGCCAATATGTACCGCTTCATCGTCCACATAGAGAATTGCATCGAAAGAGATTTTGTCTCCTTCTTTATTCTCGAGACGATCAACGAGGATTTCAGTTCCTTCTTCGACCCGATGCTGTGAACCAGATGTGGCAATAACTGCAAATTTCATTGGGTAATTATACAACAGAAGCTATCGAATCGCAATTGGCTCCTGTTTTTGGCGCGTTACGGAGGCGATAATACCTAAACCTATAAATATACCCATGATTGAACTGCCGCCGAACGAAACGAGGGGAAGCGTGATTCCGGTAATCGGTATGAGTCCCACATTCATACCGATATTTACGATGATTTGAATAAGAAGCTGTGCAAAGATTCCCCAGACGACCAAACGGGGAAATGAGCCTATATGACTGCCGTTATTGAGAATTGAAAAGAGAAAATAAGCGTAGAGCACTAACAGCACTAAACCGCCTATAAATCCAACTTGTTCAATACCCGCGGCAAATACAAAATCCGTGTGATATTCAGGCAAAAACGCTAGTTTACTTTGTGTTCCTTGACCTAACCCTTTTCCCAACCACCCGCCGGATCCCACCGCTATCAATGCTTGATACGCATTGTATCCGGCACCCTGGATATCGTATGTCGGGTTTATAAATGTGAGAATTCTGAGTTTTTGATAGTTTTCGAGATGAGGCCACGTAAAGGGTATTCCGACAAGCAAAATAAGAATGGGCAAGATGTAGTAGCGCAGTTGAAATTGAGAAATAAATAAGAGAGACAAAAAAGTAAACAAATATACGACCGCATTTCCTAAATCCGGTTCTTCAAAAACGAGAAGAAAAGGCGCAATAAAAAAGAGTACAAATAGTATAAATTGTTTTAGACCAAATTTTTTTCTCATGGATACATACCCCGCCAAAGATACCACAAATAGTGGTTTCATAAGTTCTGATGGCTGAATCCGCTCTCCAAAGAGTTCTATCCAGCGTTGAGCGCCGCGCACTTCAGGACCGAGGAATACGAGAGCAAGCATAACAATCACCAGTGCATACCATATCCACCAAACCCGCTGAAGCATCCGTGCGTCGATACGGCGAAATACGAAAAACAATACGATACCAATGACAACCGATATTAATTGTCTATTAAAAAGTGACTGATCGGAAAAGAAAAGTAGCAAAAGCCCGGCGCCGGAAAGAAGCAAGCTAGAAATAATCATGAATAGTAGAGCTTGCGATAAATCACATCACTAAATTATAATGTTATTGTTTGACAACTTCTATAGAAAGCGAATCAGATTTTTCAATCCTGTCTGCAAGTGTTTTCTCTTTGATATGTTCCTCAAATGCTTTTGGCCATTCAGGAGCGTTGATGATAATTCGATCATCCAATTTCATACCTTCTTTTTTCCTTAAACCTTGAATTTTACGGATGAGATTGCGCGCATCCCCTTCAGCTTTAAGATCAGGGGTAATGGTTGTGTTCAGTTCAACAGAAATGGGCTGTTTTTCATCCTTTGCTATCTTCCAATCAATTCTTTTCACATTTAACTCCTCTTTTATAACTTGTTCGTACTGTTCTGCTTCAGATTGACTTAATTCAATCGGCAGTAACCAAGAGTTCGTAACCGTCAAATCAGAGAGTGGTTGACGAATGGATATTTGTGCCTCTTTTCGTTTTGCATTTCCTAACGATGAAATTTCGCGAACAATACGCATGGTGCTGAGTATCTTCTTGTCGGCTTCATCAATCTTTTCAAAAACAGGATAATTGGTCAAATGAACTGATTCCTCATTTGTTAGATTCTGATATATTTCTTCTGTTACAAACGGCGCAATCGGCGCCGTAATGCGTGAAAGCAGTATCAATGCAGAATGCAGCGTCGAAAGCGCATGTATATCCCCCGAGGCAAAGCGATCTCGCGACCTTCTGATATACCATGTCGAAATATCATCAATGAGTGTGTGAATTTCAGAAACGGCATGTGGTGTATCATGCGCATCCAGATACACGGTTACGTTTCTTCCCGTCTCATCAAGGCGAATAAGAATCCAGCGATCAAGTATATGATTTGATGGATTCACTTTCTGAGGCATCCAGCTAAATTGATTGGCATACAAAACAAAATATTTGTATGAATTCCAGAGAATTAATAATATATCTTTGACTTGATTTCGGTATTCCCCTTCAGAAATTAAAATATCTCCACCCATCATAACAGGACTTCCCAACAAGTATAACCGTAGGGCATCTCCTCCATATTTTTCAAGCATCATTTTCGGATCCGGATAATTTTTGAAATTCTTGCTCATTTTACGTCCATCATCTCCTAAAATAACGCCGGAAACCAATACATTTTTAAAAGCGGGAGAATCATACAGAGCCGCACCAATCACATGAAGCACATAAAACCAGGCACGGATTTGCCCCGTATATTCTGATATAAAATCGGGAGGGAAAAATTCTTCCAGTTTAGACTGGTGAAACGGAAAATGTCTCTCGGCAAAACTCGCTGATCCAGCCTCAATCCAGCTATCGAGAACTTCCGGAACACGCCGTGCCTCTTTGCCGCATTTTTCACACGTAATTACAACTTCGTCAATTTCAGGTTTATGAAGGTCAGAAATTTCTTTTCCTGATCGTTTTTCAAGTTCTTCAATTGATCCCGGCACGTATCGCTGCCCGCATTCACATTCCCACACGGGAACCGGCGATCCCCAATACCTGCTTCTTGAAATGCACCAATCGGGTGCAGACTCCATACTTTTTATGAATCTGCCGTATTTGAAATGATCAGGAACCCAGTTGACGGATTCATTCGTTTGTTTCATGCGCGGTTTTAATTTTTGTACATCGACATACCAAGCATCCTGTGGTGCATAATAAAGCCTCGTGTGACAGCGCCAACACGTGGGAACTTTGTGCGAATATTGATCAATTCGAAAAATCAGTCCTCTCTTTTGTAGTGATTCATCAATTTTTTTATTGGCGTCTAAATAATACATCCCACCGAATTCGGGAACATATTCTTTCATCATTCCTTCTTCATCAACATGCAATTCTATGTGAATATTTTCTTTAAGAATGAGCTTCATGTCATCTTCTCCGTACGGTGCAATAGTTACAATTCCCGTTCCTTCATCTGCCGTGACAAAATCGCCACCTTTAACAACAAACGCTTCTTTCCCTTTTTCTATTTTGAAGAAATCATAAAGCGGCTCATATTTTATATTGATTAACTTTGTGCCTTTCATGCTCTCAACGATTTTATATGTATCAGTTTTTAAAATGGGCAGTGTGGATTTGGCAAGAATGTAGTATTCGTCATCTATCTTAACTTTCACATAGATTAAATTTGGATTGACCGCAAGAGCCGTGGTAACAATTTTATTCCACGGAGTCGTCGACCAAGCAAGAAAGTAAGTATTGTCTTCACCAACTAATTTAAATTTATAAATGGTTGCATCCTCTGTAATCTGACGATAGTTATCCGCATCCATGGCCACTTCAAAGTTTGAAATGGGCGTGACACAGTGCGGACAAAAGAGGGACACACGCATACCTTTGTATACATATCCTTTTTCATACATCTGTTTAAACACCCACATAACCGATTCCATATAGTCCATACTCCATGTCTTGTAGGCATTTTTAAAATCCACCCAGCGGCCAATTCTATCGACATACCATTCCCATTCACTCGAGACGTCATCCACATATTTTCTGCAGAGTTCAATAAACTTTTTGACGCTTACTTTTTCTTCAATGTCTTTCTTTCGGGTTAGTTTGAGTTCGTTTTCGACTTTGTTTTCAATGGGAAGTCCGTGTCCGTCCCATCCCCAAACTCTTCGAACGTAATAGCCCTTCATAGTCCAATATCTACCGAATACATCTTTTGGGATGCTCGAAAGAAGTGATCCATAATGGGGAAGGCCCGTCACAAAGGGCGGCCCGTCTAAGAACGTCCATCGGGGACTTTTCTCGCGGATTTCAAGTGATTTTTCAAATGTTTTATTTTTCTTCCAGTAATCTAAGACTCTCTTTTCTATATTGGGAAAATGGGGAACCGGTTCAACAGGTTGAAATGCTTGTGTAGCCATGGAGGCTATTATAGCGCAGGTTGGAGATGTGGGCAAACACAATGTATTGAAAATACAATATAGAAGTTTCCTTAGCGGTTCCAAGGGAGAATAGGCTGCTTGTTTGCATCTCTATGAATTACAATTCCGACCAAACCAGACTGAGTAAAAGTTTCAATACCGCCTTCGGTTATTCGTTCCCTCCACAATCCATCTTCCATATTCCCTTCGATCATTTCAAATTCATATCGATTATCGCCTTCAACATATTCTTTTGGTCCACGGATTGGAAGCTCAGGAGAGACTTTCGTTAACGCACGTTTTAAAAATCCAAATGTTTGTTTTGCGCTATTTTCATATCCTTCTGTTTGCCCATGTCCTCCATACTGCATTGTCCATGCTGGTGCTCCTTTATAATAAACAGTTGTCATTCCCGGAGCTCTAAAATATCCAGTATAGCTATCACGCAGTGTCCAATCTTCCCAACCGCTATATGCTTTTTGCTCTTCTTCCGTCATAGTAGGATATGGCCATTGCAACTCTTTATAACCTGGCCGCTGAGGATCTACTTCTGCTGCATCCGCTGCCCAAGTTCTACCATTGGCAATTACAATAAAAGTTGCAAGTTTATTAAGCCAAGCTACTTTTTCTGCTTCACGCTCAGATTGTCTATCTTCTATCTTCATAGCACGGATTATAACATATGCCTAAATGAAGTAAATGAATAATCTGGAAAATAAATTGTGCAAACAGAATTTCTTTTATAGAAATCGTGTACTAATAAAATAGATTATCTTGAAAGGCTTTGATAACCCACGGTGCCAAATTAAAAGATTGAGGATTCTTCTTCAGAAAATTCAAATCAACCAACGAATACCCGTACGCAAATTCGGTATCAGGGGAAACCATCTTCTCAATCTTTCCTACATAGAACGTACAATATTCGTGTTCTATATAGTCACTCTTTGGATCTTTTGCGCGGTAATAGACTGATCCGAGATCTTTCAGATCATGAATATCTTTCTCTTCAACATGCCATTCTCGTTTTAAACATCGAATGACGGCTTCTTTTTCATCTTCCATTTTGCCATCTTTCATCTCCGGATGGCTTGAGGCCGTCACATCGATGATGCCGTCGAATACCGGATGTTTTCTCACTTGGAGAATAATCTGATTTTCTAAAAATAGTGCAACGGAGAATGCTTTATGGAGGATTCCCTTTTTATGTGCTTCCCAGCGCTCTATTTGGCCGGTAATTTCACCTGTCTTGCTAACCGTGGGGATAAAAATGGTTTTATCGTAGTAATTTTGCATCGAATAATACGTCATTATGAGCGAGTAAAACGAGCGCGACAATCTTATGTATGGATAGGATTGCTTCGTATTCCGATAGGAATACTCGCAATGACACTGGAGATATTATATCAGCTCTTTTGCCGGAGAAACGCCGGCACATCCCACGGGTCGTCTCCCTGCTCTTTTTCCTCCTCATTAGTGTCATCCTGCTGAGATTGATCATCGTTCGACTGTGATGAAGTCGCCGTAGTAAATAACGGTTGTGATTGCTGAGGAGAAGCCATCTGCAAGAGTTGTTGTTTTGTCTCATCAAAACCAGTCGCAATAACGATTATCTTGATTTGATCGACCATATGTTCGTCGATCGTGGTTCCGAAAATAATATTTGCATCGGCATCCACGTGTTCTGAGATAGTCTTGGCCGCTATATCCACTTCTGACATGGATAGATCCGGTCCGCCCACAATATTGAAAAGCACACCTTTCGCCCCTTCAATAGACACTTCAAGAAGCGCTGATGAAACCGCCGTTCGGGCGGCCGTTGCCGCACGGCTCTCTCCTACTCCCGTACCAATACCCATAAGCGCACTTCCCGCATCCTGCATGATCGTCTTTACATCGGCAAAATCGACGTTGATAAGTCCCGGCGTCGTGATTAAATCTGCGATACCCGCAACGCCTTGCTCCAAAATAGAATCAGCCACTTTAAACGCTTCAATAAGCGTCATCTTCTTATCAACCGATTCTAGAAGCCGCTGATTGGGAATAACGATCAGCGTATCAACTTTCTCACGCAGTCGATCAATTGCCTCTTCAGCAACGACCATGCGCCGCGTACCTTCAAACCGAAATGGCTTTGTCACCACAGCTACGGTAAGTGCACCAAGTTCTTTTGCTATTTCGGCAATCACGGGTGCACCGCCGCTTCCCGTTCCTCCACCCATACCAGCCGTCACAAAAACCATATCAGCATCAGCCAATTGCTCTTTAATTTGCTCGCGCGACTCTTCCGCAGATTCTCGCCCGATGTCTGGATTTCCTCCGGCGCCAAGTCCGCGCGTAACCGCTTCTCCGATTTGGATTTTTGATGATGCTTGAGAGCCAAGAAGCGCCTGAGCATCGGTATTCACTGAAATGAAATCAACGCCTTTAATTTGGCCTCCCGACACCATGGAGTTGACTGCGTTATTTCCGCCGCCGCCGACGCCCATAACTTTTATTCGAGCAAATCGTGCAATATCAGGTTTAATTAACATATAGGATTATTGTAGAAGTATGTAAACGAATCTTGTTCATTACAAACAGAAAAACAGAATATCATGTTACTTGAAAAAAAACAATAGGAAAATGCCGACTAATTTAGGGAAGAAGAGACTTTGCCAGATCGATGAGCTTACGCGCCGTTCCTTTAAGTGGAGATCCTGAAATAAATGAAGAAAGTTTCATCATAGATCCTGTTTCTTTCGGTTCCATCTGCATGCCGTATTTGACTAGTCCGATGGCCGTCGCGTATGAAGGTGCGACAATTTCATCGGTAACTCCCCGCACATCGTGAGGGGTACCAATACGAAAAGGCAATGCAATTGTGCGCCGGGCCGCTTCCTGAATACCGGCTGTTTGTGCGCCGCCACCCGTGAGCACAATGCCGGAAGGAACCACTCCGGCAAATCCGCTCTTTTTAATCTCGGCCGAGATTAAACTAAATAATTCATTAAGTCTGGGCCTTATAATACCTTCCACAATCGTCTTTTTGGATACTGTTCGTATTCCTTCTGGAAGATTTAGCGAAGATACATCAATTTCTTCAAGATCTTGCATGGGTCGATGTTTCTTGTCAGATTTATTTTTATCATCCTCTGATGCAGGCCTCGTAATAATTTTCTTCTGTTTACTCAAAAATAACTTCAGTTTTTCTGCACTCTCGAGTGATATTCGAAGTCCAATAGCGAGATCGTTAGTGACATTGCGTGCACCAATGGGTAAAACTGATGAATATGATAGGGCTCCTTCCACATAGACGGCGATGTCTGTTGTCCCGGCGCCGACGTCTAACAAAACGACACCGAGCTCTTTTTCAGTCTCCGTCAGTACGCTTTCAGCTGATGCAAGACCATTAAACACAAATCCCTCGCTATCTATGCCCACATTGGTCACACATTTTTCTATATTTTTGAGTGATGTCATACCACCGGTTACTAAATGGGTATCCACCTCAAGGCGGACTCCACTCATGCCGATAGGATCTTTTATACCTTCTTGAGAATCTACCGTATAAAACCTTGGCAGGACATGAATGATTTGGCGTGCTGAGGCAAGTGAAATAGCTTTTGCCGCTTCGATAACGCGCGAAACATCGTGCTCTGAAATTTCCTTACTCGGTTCGGCGACTGCAACGACACCATGCGAATTTTGTGAAGAAATATGCGTTCCCCCAACGGATATGAAGGCGGATTGAACTTGATAACCCGCCATCCGTTCAGCGGCCTCTAAACTTTTAACCACGGTGCTGGTAGCCTCCTCAATATCGACAATTTGCCCTTTCCGTACGCCTCGGCTAACACTCTGTGCAACACCGATAATAGAGAGCATTTCATTCTCGTCAACAGTAGTAATAACCGTCGCGGTTTTACTGGTTCCTATGTCAATTCCTGCGATTACTTGAGATCGTTTCATGTTTAATTAATTATCGTTGGTTTTTGAAACCGGACATCTATTATATGCGGCATGTCACCTTCAATTGAAAATATTGAATACATTTCCTGAATGGTGTATGCCGTTTGTATCGGATCGCGTCGCTTTGCATATCGGATGAGTACGCCGTCATCAAGATACAATTCAATATAATCTTCATTATATAGAGTTGCCTGCGTGACTGCAAGATCAAGTTCTTTAAGCGTCGTAATAAACGTGATCGTTTCGGCAATTCCTCCCCCCTCAATAATATATCCAGTATACAGTGTATCAGTTTCTGCAATCAACTCAGGAATTTGTTCGCCCCGCCACTCCCCTTTCACCCGACGATCTGAATCGAGTAAAACGCCGTTGAGACGGACCACGGCAGGCAGGTCAGGAGTCGGAGTCGGGGCCGGAGTCGGTATTATTGCTTTCAGATACCATATTCCGGCGCCCACGAATACAATCATCAATACTATCAGCAAGCCGCGCGTGAGCCATACGATGACGAGAGATTTCTTCCGTGTGAGCATAAGATTGTGCATTAACCTGATAGTATTTCAGCTTTTTAAAAAGATTGTCTACCGTATTGATCAATCGATCCGGTGTCAACGTTTGTTGATCACAAATGATTGCAGATCCCTTCTTTTCCAACAGATCAGCTTGTTTTTTCTGTTCGTTAAAAGCAGATTCGGGCAGCGGTATCAGTATTGCAGGTTTAGCTATCAGCGCTATTTCAATAATGGTATTTGCTCCGGACCGCCCCACCATTATATCAGCCTGATGCAGTATTGACGCTATTTGTTTGAGACTAATGTATTTATAAACTTCATACTGTTTTTTTAGATCGGACGGTAAAGATGCTCGTTTTTCAATAAGTTTTTCATAATCGTGAAAGTGAGAATCGCCGCACTGATGGATTATGTGATACCGTTTTAACATTTGAGGCAGTACGTCTAAAACAACTTGATTAATTCGATGTGAGCCGCTTGATCCACCGGTAATATAGATCGTTTTTTGACTGTTTGGCGTATGGAGTGATTCTTTTGTTAGAGATCTGATCTCGTCACGTATGGGGAGCCCCGTGAGGATACACCGTTTCTGAACAGACGATGGAAAGTACTTTCGGGACTCTTCCCAAGCAATACACATACTACGTGCGTACCGTGAAAGCATCCGGTTGGCCCGTCCCGGTGCTATGGTTTGCTCGTGCATAATGACGGGAATATGCAGAAGCCAGGCAGCCATAACAACAGGAGCACTGATATAGCCGCCAAATGAGATCACTGCTCCGGGACGAATCTTTCTTAAAATTTTTGCGGCTGTGATAATTTTACTGAGTAATATAAAAGGGAACAGCATGGTCTTACGAGACATTCTTGAAGGAAACCGGGGAGATTGAAGATCAGTGAAAGGAATAGAAAAACTGGTAATCGTCTCATACTCAAAAGACGTTCTGTCTTTTGCTTCAGAAAACGCATAGCGGCGCCCGATAAAATGAATTGAATAGTCCTCACGGCGGGACAACTCCTGAATTAAGGCAATAGCTGGTGATATATGTCCGCCGGTAATAAGAACAGTTCGTTTCATTTTGTACTCTTTCTCAGACGCGCAATGCTGGCCAAAATGCCGATCATTGCACACGATACTACAAGATTTGAGCCTCCGTACGAAATAAACGGCAAGGGAATACCCGTCAATGGTATGAGAGACACCATGGCGCTTAAATTGATAATAATTTGCAAAGACAGAGCAAATGCTATACCGCCGGCCAGAAGCTTTCCAAAATCATCCGATGCGGTAAATGCGATCCGTAGAGCGGAAAGCACGAGAACAAAAAACAAAATCATTACAATCGTCGCACCAATAAATCCAAACTCCTCACCAATAATAGCAAAAATTGAATCGGTCGTAACTTCGGGCAGGTATGCATATTTTTGCCGTGATTCTCCGATCCCCACGCCAAAAAGTCCTCCCGATCCCAATGCAATTTGTATCTGCCGTACATGATATGAAAATCCCTGCGGGTCGGCTGACGGATTTAAGAATGTTAATACGCGCTGCATGCGGTAGGGCGCTGAGATGGCAAGACCGGCAATACCAGCCCCTACCACGGGAACTAACATACCAAAATGCCAAAACGGAGCACCGGACAAAAAATACATGGCCAGTGAAATAGTAACCAGCACAACAGAGGTACCCAAGTCAGGTTGTAAAATGACGGGACCAATAATTAAACCTAACAAAACCAAAAAGCTGGTCAATCGTTTTTCCTCCTTATTACTAAACCACGCAGCAAGGTATATGATAAGCGTCAGCTTAGCAAGTTCAGCCGGCTGTACCGTAATAAAGCCAAGATCGACCCAGCGGGAAGCGCCGTATGCACGTATACCGATACCGGGTAAAAATACTGCTGCAAGAAGTGCAAACGTACTTAAGAGCAGCGGAATTGCTATCAATTGCAGCTGTCGATAGTTCATATGCATGAGAAATATCATGACAATCGTCCCGACCGCGAACCACTGCGCCTGCTCTTTAACATAATAAAATTTATCTCCAAAATCTGAAAGTGCTGAAAGGGCTGAGACATTAAAAATCATCGTCAATCCAAAGAGTGCCAATCCAAAGACGAGAATAATAATATTCCAGGATGTACGTCTCCCGAACGATTTAGTCGCGACGGGTATCCGTTTTTTCCCGGTGGGCCGTAATCGCTTTATTCGCCGCATCATTAAATACCTCCCCTCTTTCAAATTCATTTTTAAACTGTCCAAATGATGTAAATGAAGGAGAAAACAGAATGACATCACCTGGTTGAGAAACATCGAGTGCTTGATGAATTGCCTCTAATAATGTGTTCGTCGAGCTTATCGAAGGTATATGTTTCGACTTTTCTAAAAGAGGACGAATTTCTTCAGTACCGGTACCTGGAATCAAAACAACTGCTTTAGCACGGAGGTTAATCTCATATCTCAGATCTTCAAGCGGTAACTTCTTGTTATTGCCTCCAAGAATCATGATTATCTTCTTTCGAGGAAATGATTCAAGAGCACGTATACCGGCAACGGGCGTTGTTGACGCAGTGTCATTAATTATATCGACACCACTGATCGTACCAACCTTTTCAAGTCGTCCTGATAACGGACTAAATGTTTCAATTACCTTTCTGATAAGTTGTTCATCTATGGCATATAAACTGCATACGGATCGAGCAGCAGCAGCGTTTTCTTGGTTGTGATTCCCATAGAGTTTCATATTGTATCGGGGATACTCCCAACGGGAAAACCAAAGTACCTTTGAAGCAGCCTTTTTTGCAAGAAATGTTAATTGTTCAACGTCTTTATTGAGGACAAGATAGTCAGATTTTTTTTGAAAACGGAATATGTTCGATTTTGCGTTAATATATTGCTCCATCGACGTATACCGATTCAGATGATCGGGATAAATATTGGTGATAACGGCAATATGCGGGCTCATCGTATGCCATCCAAAACTCTCAGTCTGCCAACTTGAAAGTTCCAGAACGACGATTGAATCCTTAGTAACCATGTTGAGCAATAATAGTGTTGACGTGTTTTTCTGGTTTCCCGCAAGATAGACATCTTTTCCCGCCAGTTTTAAAATATGATGTATCATGGCCGTCGTCGTACTTTTTCCGCGCGTTCCCGTAACACCAATTATCTGTTTTGTCGGGGATAATTTTAAAAAGAGACTTTCAGCCATTTCAACGGGAACATGATGATCACGGGCAATTTGAAGATATTTTGAATCTTCGGGTACCGCAGGATTTCTGATGACCATATCCGTTTCGATAAAGTCTTGATCCCGATGCTCACCCAACACATATTCGATAGGATAATCTGCCAGCCGGTCCAGAGATGATTTCAATTCATCCTTCGATTTAAGGTCAGTCACGAGCACCCGCGTGCCGCGCTCAGAAAAAAACTGCGCTGTCCCGACACCGCCACCCAGCATTCCAATCCCCATAATGGTAATTCGTTTGTTCTTGAAGTTCATAAGTTTTGTAGATTATCTTAAAAGTGAAAGCCACAAACCAAATACCGCAAGCATCATGCTGACCAGCCAAAGTCGCATGACGATTTTTGGCTCTTCCCACCCGAGATATTGAAGATATAAATGAAGCGGCGCCACGGGCATCAGTTTTTTATGGTAAAACCGTTTCCAAAAAAGCTGGATGAGTGATGTTACCGCTTCGACAACATATATTCCTCCGATGATAACGAGGGTAAATGGTTTTCCCAACATGAGTCCAATCACCGCAAACGTGGCGCCAAACGAGAGTGCGCCGACATCGCCTAAAATAATCCGAGCGGGATATACATTGAAATAGAGAAATGCAATAAGTCCACCCAGAAGAAGCGGGATAAACACTGAGAGCGGTGTATCGAGAAGACCGGCCGATATTACCCAAAATGCGATAAGTGCAATGACGAGAACGCCGCTTGAAAGCCCATCAAGACCATCTGTAATATTGAAGGCATTTGCAAAGGATAGTATGACAAAGGCGGCAAACGGCACATACCAAAATCCAATGGGCAGTCTCCATTCAACGAGTGGAACATAAATAAATGAAATATCAAGAAGGGTATAGAGCCAGTACGCACTAATAGATGAAATGATCAGCTGAAGAATCAGTTTATGCCGCAAACGGAGTCCAAAAAAGTCCTGATTTTTTGGCAGGAACGTTTTTCTAAAATCATCATAAAATCCAATGATGGCAAAGGCGATGAAGGTAAATAAAACAATTTTAATTTCTTCAATGAGCTCCGGATAGAGAGAGGTTATTGGATACCATTCTTTTAAATAATAGAGAGTGAGAAATGAAACGCCGTAGAGAGCAAGTGTAATGAGAATAATCAGAAGCCCGCCGCCCACGGGGACTCCCGCCTTTTTTTTATGAAACCGGTCAAATATGGGAGTCAGCTTACCGAATGCATCTTTTGTTCTTTGCTCCAGTCTCTGAAACTTGATGCGATAGAGCAGATTAATATAGGGTACAAAAAAAAGACTATGTACCAAAAAAGAAATAATCAGTAAACCAAGTAGAAATGCGAGATGAGACATGATAGATCACGACATTAGTTCTATAAGATATGGGCCGAATATAACAATACCTACTATAACAGAACTAATAGCCGTAAGAAGGGCCATTCCTGCCGCGACATCTTTTGCGTTTTTAGCCTGTTTTGCCCATTTAATAGTAACTAAATTGGTAATTTCTTCAACTGACGTATTCACCATTTCTACGATAAACATGAGGTTTATCGTAAATATGACGATCAAAAATTCAATCCGAGTAATCTGAAGAGCAAACGACGTCATGATGACAACTATTGCCGTTACCGTATGAATGCGAAAATTCGGATGTTGACGGAATGCGGTTGCAATCCCTTCGATTGCGTGCGTGAAACTTTTGAGCATATGGTAAATTATAGCATTTTTGGAAGAAACATACAGTTTTGCACTATACTGTTTTATAGAGTTATGCTACTATAAATAGTAGAATTCTATGATCTTTGGAATCATTAATACGATTTTCCTCATTGTCGACCTCGTTGTATTTCCTTACTTGTGGCGACTTGAATTATTGAAATTAGATAGTATCCCATACGAGGCGAGCTATAGTTCAGCATACAGGACTGCCTATGAGACGTTTGAGAATAACTCAGCAAGGCTTAATTTAATAAATATTCTCTTTATCCTTTCAGTCTTTGTTATCTGGCTTATATATTTACATAAAAATAAACAGAATATAAACTATAAAGGCTTTTTACTGATAGTATTGTTGTATCTGTACTATTCTGTATCATTGATGACGCAAACATTGGTAGACGGATGGACAGCTATGTATCTTGGATTTCTCTATCTGGGCTTCTTCTCAGCATTGTTTGTAACTACACTTATCATTCTCACCCGTACCTATCTTAAAAAAATAAGTTTTAATTTTAAATTCAAAAGTACATTATTATTTATGGGTGTATTTCTTGCTCAGCTAGTTACTATGGCTCTAAACCCTTCTGATTGTGGAGACGCTCCAGGTAGCTTTAACTTTATTCAAACATTATATATCGATATTCGTTGTGGATCAGGAGGAACGAATATCACACCAATGGTTTCTTCCTCGATGGACATGATAGTAATACTTACTTATTTGGCTTTAACGGCAATATTATGGATAAAGGGCCTCTTTTTCGATATTAGAAACAAGATCTAATATCTTCGTTTAATTCTTCTCACTGTTTCAACAAGATAATTAACCCAATACCACGGGCTCACCGGTAAATCGTGGGCATGCAGATATTTCTTTGTTTCTCCGCCAAATCCTTTTTTAAACAGGGTAAGACCCCACCACGGGTGATCAATTCTGTCAGTATCAGCAATACCAAAGAGATTGTAGTACGACAAACCTCTTCTTTTGGTTCGTTTTATTATCTCCCACTGGAGTACGTACGCCGCGGGAATAGATGACTTAATTGATGCGCCGTGCCGGTAAATCGCCTGATTTCCGAAGTAGCTGACGATCGCGGCTGCAATCGGCGTTTTTTCGTATCGAGAAATCAGAAGTACCGCCTTATTCTGTTTTGAAAAAATGCTGAATTCATCTTCAACGGCCTGGTGTGGAACGAAGTCATGACGGGAATAGGTTTCACCGTAGAGTTTTAAAAATATTGAGATGTCGGAAGATTTTTCGATCTGTATACCCATTTTCAGTCCCTTACGAATAAGATTTCTTGTATTTTTTCGCATATTTTTCATCAAATCAACTTCCGACTTCAGTACATCAATGACAGATACGATTTCAGCATCCATGCTATGAATGGGCGCTGGCCGGAACGAGTATTCTGACAGAAGTGTCGTATATGTCGGATTGATAAGAGGGCTGATACGGATAAACACCGCTCCTTCTCTTCGAGCCATATCTTTGAGATACTCCAGCCAAACTGCGAAAATTTTGTTATTCCAATCTTTAAATACCGGACCATGCCTGACATATAAAAACGTCCCCCGTTTTGCTTTTACTTTTGTAATTTGACTGACACCAATAAGCTTATTTATAGTTTTGTTTTTGTTTTCAACTCGTAACTCGCCGGCCGGCCGGCGAGGCAGGTAATTCGTAACTCGTACTTTTTCATAAATTCCTAACCGCCACACGGTTTTCCCTGAAGCCATTTCCACCTCTCCCCACTCCCATGACTGGAAATAAGATTCCGACGCAACCGTTTCAACAAACTTATTCCATGTTTTTTTATTGCTGATATCTTTAATTAAATACTTCATATTTTCGACTATTCGATTAGATCAAGATGGATTTCACGCCGTCACCCTGAACTTGTTTCAGGGTGACGAAACAAGCATAATAACTCTTTCTACATCTCGCTCTCTCATTCCTGGATGTGTGGGTAAATTCACTATTCCCTCTGCCAGCCGTTCCGCGTTGGTACAACTTCCATACCGATAACCAACAGCCGCTAGCGGACAACGGAATGGATCGATAACACAGTGATACCAGTTACCCAAGAAAATCCCCTTCTTTTTTGCGATTTTAACGATAATGTTTCGTGAACGTAGCTGCATGGGATAGCGTACATAGATAGCACCGGGAATTGTTTTTCCATATTTTCTTGCGATTGAAACCCGTTTTCTATTGAACCGGTCAAGTTTTCTCAGCTGATTGAATGCTAATATTGCAAGTCCGTTTGGATATCGTGTGAGAAAACCGTCGGGCATTTTTCCGGCATATTCACATTGTTGAATGGGAAACGACAAAAGTTTTAATCTTTGAAATAGTACGAGAAATACTTTACCCAATTCGAAGAAATTATAAAACGGGAGAATTAATAAATGAAATAAAATCGGGTGCAGCAATTGTTGCAAAATCCAGAAACTAGAAGGTGTACTAAGTGAGTTGTAAAAGTTTTTCAGTTTTTTTAGGATCTTTAGATCTTTGGATCTCTGGATCTTATTAATTACGGCTACTCCTCCGAAGACTGACGAAATGACTTTGTCTCTTCCAAAACTGAAAAATGCCGCATCGCCAAATGATCCAACCAGTTTTCCGTCAACGGTAGCTCCTAACGAGTGTGCACAATCCTCAATTAGTACAAGATTATACTTTTTTGCAATCTTCCCAATTTCCTTGATTCGTGCCGGGACACCGAAGGTATGCTGGACAATAACGGCCTTTGTCTTTTTGGTAATTAATTTTTCAAGTTTTGACGAATCAATATTGTAAGAGTTATCGATATCAGAATAAATAGGCTTTGCTCCTGCCCACATGACGACTTCAGGAACAGCCACACACGTAAACGCCTGTACAATTACCTCGTCGCCCGTGCCGATAGTAAATGATTTGAGAATGGCATAGAGAGCGGTTCGTCCTGAATTGAACGAGTACACGGTGTCAGTTTTGAACTTGTCACGAAACCAGTTTTCGACAAGACCAATTGACTTACCATCTTTCCATGTCCACGGAGAACAAAATGTTTTTATGGCAACCCACACATCATCTGATTCTGTATTGGGTGAAAGAGAGATAGCAATCATACGTATATTGTACTTCAAACTAAGAAAATTATGATATGCTTTTGTCATGACCGGAAGGACACATGACCTGGCTGCATTCACGGCACTGAATTTAGTGTTTATTACAGAGACGGCTCCTCCTGACATATCGTTTGCCACCCTTGCCGCGGCAGTCGGCGCAAACATGATCGGCGGATTGCTCCCGGATATTGACGATGCGACAAGTGATATTTGGGATAAGGTCCGCGGCGGATCATTATTAGGAAAACTCATTAAGCCACTCGTCGGACAACATCGTATGCTTTCTCATTCTATTTTAGGAATGGTAATCATCGGCTTCCTTTCTGAATGGTTTCTGAATTGGTTGGGATCCATCGTTCTGGTCAATATGAACATTATCTGGTGGGCCCTCATGATTGGTTATTTCTCGCATTTAGTAACCGACTCACTTACGAAACAGGGCGTACCGTGGCTCTTCCCGATTCCTATACGATTTGGGTTTCCCCCATTTGAATTTATGCGTATAAAAACCGGCGGCATCATCGAAAAATCCCTCGTGTTTCCGGGACTCATATTGCTCAATGCTTATTGGATCTATGCTAACTACCAACACTACATAATTTTCTTAAAGAGGTATTTGGAGTGATTCTCAACATTGCCGTTAAAAATACAAAAACGAGGGGTGAAATATCAGAAGAAGTCCTAACAGGATCATGACAATTCCACCGATTAAGTTTGAAAGTTTACTGTATTTTGTAGTTAAGGCTAATTTATCCGCTCCGTACAAAGCAATCCCGAATACGATAAAGTCATCGATCATATAAAACAGTATGTAGATGCCGATAAGCCCGAGAGACGGGCCAAGTGGCAACCGGTTGAGTTCAAGGATTTTGGTAAATGCCTGAGGAATACCGATAGAACAGGCAAATTCGATAATGTTTACCGAAAACGCAATCGCAAGAATACCGATAAACGTCAGGAATGTAAACTTACTCATAGCCAGTTCTTTTATCCGGTCACGCGTTTTTTTGTGCTGATTAAGATCAGTTATTTTACATTCAAGTTCTTTTTTACGCCATTCCCACAGGAAAAACAGCCCTCCTCCGATAGCTACCAATCCGACAATGGGCGTTACAATTTCATCCAGCTGCACAAAGTCCCATGTTTTGTACCACACCGTCAGGATAAGAAAGTACATGATCGCCTCTGCCAGGACAAATGTCCCGGCAAAAAGAAGCATTTTTTTTCTGTCTCCCACCTGAAGAAGAATGATAAGAAAGGTAACCAGTACCCACATGGCACACGGGTTAAACCCGTCAAAAAACCCGAGCAGGGCGGACAGAATAATAAGCGGGTATTTTTGTGTATCTATTTTTCCAATCAGAGGAACAGATACGTATGATTCTTCTGGAATCGCGCATGGGATACTTCCGTCTTCCGGGCATGTCGCGCTGATACTCTCTGCTGACTGAATTTCAGGAGAACTGACATCGGTGACAATGTTATTCTGTTTTGCTTTTTCGACGAGTTTCAGAATTTCTTTTCCGGTAGTCTCTTCGGTGTCAAAACCTATGATATACGCAGTACCGATGACGGTAATTGGTGTTACTTTTGATATCTGAAGCCGGTCAGTAAAGTCCACCCAGATTTTCCGCTCTTCCTCATTTTCCAAACGGTATTTCGTGACTGTGATATCTTCTCGAGTTTCGACCAATTCATCGAGATACGCTTCTTCAGCTTCACAGTGGGTACAGCCTTCGCGCAAAAACACCACAATTTCTGTTGGTGTTTGCGCCATTACCCGTTCAGAAAAGAACGGAAACAAAAATCCGACAATACCCAATAAAAAAACAAGCGTAAGCGTTTGAATACTTCGCATATGAATTAGACTAGTATATCAGAGGATAATAGAAGTTGGGATGATCAATTTCAATTGTCCCCTAAAAAGACATCGGTGGTAAAGAATTTCTTCCCTGCTGAATCTTAGTTAAATGATTTTTTACCTGTCTGAACTTGTCCTTCTGTTAATGCGAGTAACTTGCTTAGTTTTTCTACAAATTTCTTGGCATGTTCCCGACTCATACCAATTCTAGAAACAATTCGTACCTGATTTGTTGGCCCCAATCGCTGCATAATATCTAAAACAATTCCGTCCGGGTTAGTATTCATATTAATGCTATCGGTATAAAGAATAGGTGTGGTGTCAAGATTTACATTTACTTGAAACTGCTGATTTGGTTGTTCCTTTGCTTTATTCATCATATTCACCTCCTCTACAAAAAGCCCATCATTAAAGATGGGGCAAATTCTATTTGACACTTTACCAAAAGTGAGGTAATATTTCAAGTGGTACATTTATACCAAAAACATGACGAGCAAACTATCTGATAATACTAGAAAGTTACTTAACTACATATATAAATATCAGAAGGATAACGGCTTTTGTCCTACTATAGGGGAGCTCAAATTATTAATGAATACGAAGTCAACTCATAGCATACAGCTTCAGTTGAACAGGTTGTCTAAACAAGGTTTTATTAAAAGAGAAAGATACAAAAATAGAGCTATAAAAATTCTTTTTAGGCCAGAAGCTGAAGACGAAGAGTATATTAAAGTGCCTATCGTTGGTCAAATTGAAGCTGGATATAACACATTTGCCGACTACAATATAACAGGTTCTAAATTTCTCCCATTATCCCTATTACGAGGTAAAAGAAATGCATTTATATTAGAGGTTAGTGGACATAGTATGAAGCTTGCAGGCATTTTTCCTGGAGATAAAATTGTTGTTGTTCCTTCTCAAGTTGCCAATAACAATGATATTGTTGTTGCATATGATCCAGAAGATGACTGTACAACTTTGAAAAGATACAAAAAAATTAACGAATTCATATTATTAATACCTGAAACTGACGACCCTACCATACAGCCCAAGATTAGTAAAAATTTTGTTATTCAAGCGAAATATGTAGGCAAAGTACCAGAAGACAGTAAACTAATCTAACTTGTTTAATATTTTACTCACACAAATTTTCACACGGCACGCCGTCGTTGTCACCGTCACGCCTACCACATCCGCACGTGTTTAATTGATAGTACGCTTCCTGACAAGAAGAGATCTCCTCACATGTTTTACTACAACTGCAGGTATATGACCCACCCGTGTTGATCGTTTGAGACTGAATAATATATGGTGTTGGTGTGTTTGTGGAAAGTGGTGTAAACGTCGGTGTTTTTTGAATATGGGTAGTCGGGGTTGGAGTCATGGTTGGAATTGGAGTATTTGTTGGTTCAGGGGTCGGTGTGTCTTCTTCAACTCCTTCACTTGCAAATTCGTTTTGCTGAGAAGATTCCGATTGTACCATTTCTTGTTCAACCACTTTTTGGTTAGGCTCTTCTGTCGGCATTTCGTTGGTAACCTGAGGTGAATCGGTGGTAACAGACACTCGTTCTTCATCATTTCTTGTCACACCAACAAATATGAATGCAAATATAAGAAGACTTGCCAATATACCTCCAACTTTTTTATGCGATGGTCCTGGAATTATTTTCTGAAATATCGAGGGCCAAATAAGTCCAACGGGAAGAAGAACTAAAGTGAGCAGGAAAATAAGAGAAAATACTATTGCCATTTGCTACCTATAGTATATCACTAGGGTAAATACACTATTAGTTGATTTCTTCTGATCTTCCGGTTAATAATTCAACATTTAGACCGCTTGTAGAATCTTCAAAGAACCGTTCCGTCTCTTCAACTGCTTCATATGAAAGATATCTCACCTTCTTATGAAAATCGAGCTTACGAAATGTCGGTCGTTTTACTTGATTTATCACTTTTGCTTTTCTAGAAAGTGGTGCAACAATAAATAAAGGATAATTACTGTTCGGTGCAACAATTTTCAAATCAGAAAATCGTAGTAGTCCAGAGTATATCGAAGTCGAGTTTTCTACTTCAAAGGCAGCGTCGATTCGAAATTCATCCTTCCATACTACATCAATATTCTCAACATAACGTGCATCCGTATCTAGCCCAGCAGTAAATTCTTTTTCAAATTCGTCATAATGGTATTGTCCAGTTATCTTTGATTGATCATTCCGTGGAATCCATACACGCGTACTCGCTTTTAAACCTAGTTGTATTAATTTCCACTGAATCTTTAAATGCTCAGAAACTTCCTCTTTAATCTCTTCTTTGTTCTCTTCTGGTACTACCGTTTCATATTCAACCATCCGATCCGATATTCGTCCGGCATCTTTTCGAATCACCTCATCGCCATTTTTGATTCTTATGAGGACGTCGTATAGATCATCATACTGCTCATAAAATGAGGCAAGTCTGTCCTCAGCGATGTTAGTAAATCCTCTTAGTGTATAGTCTGCTTCATATCCAAATAAGTTATTAAACTCGCTAAATGGGAGATTGACTTCTTGCGGGTTGGCGATAAAGTAAATAAGATCCCATCCTTCGGTTGTAGCACCTTTAATGTTCTTCCATAACTCGCGTGATAAATCTTGATTAATTGTTTTGGCAGCTATTTTCCCCAACAGTTTAATTGTATCTCCTTCAATGATGAGAATGTCATCTCCATCTTTCATTTTTTCAAACCGTGATCTGTTTACATCGGAATCACGTGAACCCCACACTGCAATTCTCCTTCCGAGGAAAATTCTCTCGAGTTTATTTCGAAGATCGTGGTTCACATACTGATAGATTCTCTGGGGATCTATTTTGCTCTTTATTGTATCTTCATAATGCACCACCGCCTCATGATTTGTTGGTGGAATATAAAGAAGAAATACGTTTTTCATATATTAAAGTCTATTATACTTCACATTCCTTCCTTTTGCCTTCTTAGCCGGATATTTCTTTTTATTCTTTTCCATCTTTTTATCGAGTGCTTTTGTGATATCGATATTAAGGTCATGGGAGAGTAATAATACCCAGTAGAAAACATCTGCTAGTTCTTCGCCGATTTCCGCGCGGTGGGATTTGATATATTTTTCAATCTCTTCATTACTTTTCCATTGGAAATGTTCCGCAACTTCTCCTGCTTCGAGCATGAGAGAAAGTGCAACATCTTTCGGATTATGAAATTGTTTCCAATCCCGATCATCTCGGAACTTAATAATTTTTCGAGTAAGGGATTGAAGTGTAGATGATGGCTTAATCATTGCGTCTATATTCTACTCTCTTGAGACTCGATAAGCTAGAGTTTGGTTGAGTGAACAATATTATTCCTATAACAAACACTATTGCTCTGAATTTTTATGAAAAAGTGATGGAGTTTAGGAAGACCGTTTAAAAACGGTAACTTGTGGGTCAACACGCGCGACATCTGCGGCCGAAAGCTCCCCTGTCTCGGCCAATACAGTCAACGCACCTGTATAAATCGGGTTCCATCCTGCAAATTCAGTGTTTTCTGGTCGAACACCATCGCCATATATATTGTTTACCGCTTTGCTTATAGCTTCATTAAATCTATTTGCATTGTCTATACTTGTCATAAGTGCATTATATCACAAGCACCTTCTCTGTCGATTTTGCGCCGGAAATTAATGCAAGAGAAGATTTTGGAATATCTAGAAATTTGGCGAGGAATTTGCGTTATACTTGAAAAGGTAAGTAATTATATGGATTCCGGCTCTCCCGGCCGGAATGACAGGTACATTCCTTCTTCGGACGGCTCCCTCCTTCGTCCCCACGTAACGTGAGGACTACGGAAGGGCAAGCGTGGAAGGCAATTATGAAATGAGTCTCGTAAATTTGAGTAACGTGTTCCTTTTTACTCTTAGGTTTTGCTTTGACGTACAGTTTCATTTATTTAATATACTTTTCTGCCTCTTTGCCTTCAAATAATATGACGCCCGATTCAATTTTAGGAAGATATCCGGCAATTTGAACTTTTATTTCCTTTTTCTTTGATTGGTCAACACCACGTAAGAAAGCCTTATTCCAGTTTATATTCGTTAAAATGATGTGGTCGCATATATCAGCTGCCATTTGCCCGATTTTCTCATGAACGGCATCCGCATAGTTTCCTAATTCAATCAGCGGCTGGAGGACCAGCACTTTCGTACCCTTTTTCCTTTTTATATAATCAAGCGCCGCATAGACGGCATCCGGGTTTGCATTGAACGTGTCATTAATGAACGTGACTTTCCCCTTCTTCTCTTCTTGCATCGTCTTTTCAGGGAGTTCTAAAGAAGCGACTGCTTTTTCAATATCTATCTTCTTCATCCCGATTGACTCTGCGGCATGAGCGGCTAGCGTAGCATTCATTTTAAAATGAGGAGCCGTACCTTTCGGGAAAGATTTTAAGAAATCTTTCTTCCGAACATACGTTACGGTATGTCCATCTTTTTTGGCCCAATCGCCCATCTCTTTTGATCCAGCACTTTCGGAATTAATAATAACTGACCCCTTTTCAGACAGTGATTTCACCAATTCATATTTGGATTTTTTTGTCGTGTCAAGGCTTCCGAACAAACTCTGATGCTGTTCATTGATACCCGTGATAACCGCTGTCTTGATATGGCCAGCAATGATAGAGGTACTCGACTTAATTTCTTCTCGGTGATAGGCTGCCATCTCGCACACAAAATAATCATAGTTTAAAAGGTCGGTTCTGAGAATCACTTCTGCAATGCCGATATCGCTGTTTTGAGATTTTTCTGTTTTAAATACTTTATATTTGGATTTGAGAATTTTATATATAAATTCCTTTGTCGTCGTCTTCCCATAGCTGCCGGTTACGCCGATAACGGTAATCCTTGACTCGGCAAACTTTTCCCGTGCGGCCATCATTTTATCCCGTTTGTAATACGTAAAGAATGAATTCAGGACAATAACTTGCATAACAATGGCAAACGACAGAAGCTTATCTCCGATAAGAAACGCCAAACCGAGCGGATAATCAAATGAGAGAAGAAGGACAAGTAAGAGTTCGAATAATAATGATCCCAAAACGAGAACAATAACTTTTGGGCGAAGACCACTGGGACGCTTATCGTATATGAATTCGAACAAATTTTTTACGGCTTCAAATGTGTACAAAGCAAATACGACACTATTGAGCATCTCAGGAAAATGGAATGAATAGAGAAGGATAAGAAACCATTTGAATAGAGACAACGGTCCAAACATCCACCGTCTCCCCTGAACGGTCTCAAACAGATGTACTTTCATCCGGTCAAAACGATATTCCTTTGTCTCCCACCACCCGATGTGGTAGAGTGTGTTTCGGATCGTCCGAATGGTATATATGAAAAAAACGTATGGTCCCATATTGTTCTGTCATCGCGAGGGAATAGAGTGACCAAAGCGATATTATTTAGTAAAGAGATTGCTTCGCTTCGCTCGCAATGACGTATTGTTACTGTCTTAGTATTGTATCAACTGATTCAAGAAATTTGTCAGGATCTTCATAAATAACACAATGCCCTCCACCCAGAATAATATGCAGACGTGAACCTTTGATCGTACGCTCCATCTTTCGTGCAATCCAAAGCGGAACGAGTAAGTCATATGCCCCCCAGACGAGAAGCGTTTCTGTTTTTATTTTGGTCATTGGCTCACCCAAGTCTTCAGAAATGATGTTCTTAAATGTCTCTCGCATCACTCCCTGAGCATGATAATAATCCCATGCACCGATACTTTTATAGAATAACTTTCTAACCAATGGTTTGAAAAGACTAACAAGAGGCAGTGAACATATAAATCCACCAGTTTTTGCAATAAGTTTTAATATCGATATTTTTTGTTTTGACACGGGAGGAAATCCCGGGGCACCGGTTAAAACAAGTTTGTGTATGAGTAATGGGTATTTTGCTGCAAGTTTAATTGCGACTCTACCACCAAATGAATGTCCGATAACAAGAGGTTTTTCTATGTCGTTCTCGCGAATATATCTAGTAACCCATTCGGCATAATCCGAAACGGTAAACGGATGGTTGGGTACTTTGGCTGTTCCAAAACCGGGCATATCGGGTGCAAACACACGATGTTTTTTATTCTTCAGTAATGCAATGAAGGATTTATAAGACTCTTGTGCCGATTCTGCAGATGGTTCCCACCCGTGAAGAATAAGAATATCCATGCATGTATTATAGCAGTGATATCAGTTTTTTGGCGAGCTTGTCGGGATGGTGACGGATAAGACTTCTTTTCAACGTATCGCTTTTTGATTTGGCATGATGCACCTGATCAATTAAGTCGCCGAGAACAATTTTTGTACGATAGGGATTTTTGAGACCACTATTCACAATATTTTCCTGCTCTGAACGGTATATTTCAAGTGTTTTTTTATCAGGACTGCTATTGTTTACAAGAACCATGTCAACCGCATCACCGATATAGTGGCGCAATGCATCAAGGTGGTCCTGCGCCGTATAATTGGTTGTTTGACCGTATTTCGTCATGAGATTCATCACAAATACCCGTTTGGCCTTTGTCTTCTGAACCGCTTTCGTAATATCATTAATGATCAGGTTACTGAGTATGCTTGTGTACAAATCACCAGGGCCATATATCACCATATCAGCATCTAAAATAGACTGCACAGCTTTTGGATTTGCCGATACGTGCGGCTTAACCGTTAAATCAGTGATCATATGCACTGCCTCATCAGGAGAAGGTTCATCAATAAGATGTTCACCAACAATCTTTGTACCGTTATCATAAGTAGCTTGCAAATTCGTATTTTTAAGCGTAACAGGCAGTATTTTTCCGTTAATTTGAAAAAGGTCGCACGTCTTTTGGATTGCGTCTTCTTGAGAACCATAAATGTCGCTCAGTGCTGCCATAAATAAGTTACCGAACGTCATACCCTTGATCCCGTTGCCGTGTTCATATCGGTAAATAAAAAGCTGGCGTAGGAGTATATTTGATTTTTCAGACGCAAGCGCGACGATGCACTGGCGAATATCTGACGTAGGCAGCAAGCCGAATTCGTCCCGGATAGTCCGATTACTACCGCCAGAGTCCATCATAGTAACAATAGCTGTTAGATCAACAGGATATTTCTTTAACCCGGTCAGTGCCACAAACGTTCCCGTCCCGCCACCGATCACGACAATTCGTTTTTTATTCTGTGTTTTGTTTGACATAAATCCAGTCTATATTCTACTAAACCTTATAGGCAATAGCCAACTTCCTAATAGTCTAATGGTTCGAACCACTGGACTATAGAGAAGTCGACGTTCTTCGTTTTTTAACTTCTCGATGTATAACCTTCTAAAATCCGCTTCCTTTTCCAATAGACAACCATTTAACACAACGTCGTCAATCTGGCTTGATAGTTTCTCAACTTTTTCTTCTTTAAGAATTTTATTGGTAAATGCTATATAACCGTTACCTCCATATTTAAGTGAACTATTAACATGGGCAATTGTAGAACGACTAACATGAAGAACTAATTGTATGTCTTGGTATGAATATTTTTTTGCTAAAAGGACTGCTGTTGCAAGTCGTTTTGCAACCATTACTTTCTCTGTCGGAGTAAACAATTCAGTCAGAAGAGCCTCGGCTTCTTTTTTATGCAATGAAACAGTAAATAATTCCATTAATAAATCAAACATTCGCTCATATACTGGCTGTGAAACAGGATATTTAGATACTTGAGGCATATTAGTCTAATGGTTTGAACCATTGAACTATTATACATTTACTATACTTATCAGATGCTGATAAGTCAAGATACCATCATGAATCGAATACTGAATAATTTTATAGGATATTTCTCTTGTTTACTTTACCGTCACACTTTTTGCCAAATTGCGCGGTTTATCCGGATCATATCCTTTTTCAATGGTTAGATAATACGCCAAAAGCTGTGCAACCATAACACCCGGAATGATACTTGCCTCCCCGACATCTTCAATCGGCAAATAATAATCAAATACTTCATGCGGTTTCGGTGAGATGCCAATGATATACCCGCCGCGCGCTCTCATTTCCATAGCACCGGCTAAATTTGCACCAAACGTTTCATCCAGAGGAGCATATACAATACACGGTGTTCCCTTTTCAACAAGTGCAAGCGGTCCATGTTTTAATTCACCGGCTGCGAGTCCTTCAGCATGAATATATGAAATTTCTTTTATTTTCAGAGCCGCTTCAAGACTTGCTGGATATGAAATACCCCGACCGATAACATATATATCAGAAGCATTTTTTATCCTTTGGACGAGTTTTTTTAGTTTTAAAACATATTCATTGGTGACAATTTGTTTGCCCGCCTTACTCGTTTTTTTGAGAAGCAATGAGCCTTTTGATACAGCACCCTTGAGTGCGTATGCGGTGAGAATGAGATGACTTAGTTTCGCGATAAACGCTTTTGTTGAGGCAACACCCTTTTCCGGACCGGCACCAATAAGAAATGGACAATCTGATTCACGGTATAACGTAGATCCGAGAACATTAACCAGAGAGGCAATACGAGCACCCCTTTGTTTTGCGGCCTTTATACTTTCTAAAATGTCCATGGTTTCACCTGATTGTGAAAGCGCAACCACGAGACTTTTATTGGTCAAAAAATCAAGATGATAGGAAAACTCACTCCCGACTGCCCAATTGATGTGATGTTTCGCAATTTTTGAAAACAAGTACGATGCCGCAATGCAGGCATACGCCGCTGTACCGCATCCGACAAAATACGTGCCGTATGCTTTTTTGATAATGCCTGCAAGCTTTTTAGCTGAAGAAATTCCACTGATCGAAATGTCGACAATTAATCCCGGCTGCTCATGTATTTCTTTGAGCATAAAGTGGGGATAGGCACCCAACTCTGAAGAAGAAACGTCCCACGCCAGTTTTTGTTTTGTAATTCGTTTCTTCTTTCCCGTAACCACGTTATAGAGTTCAACATCGGTATCTGAAACAACAACCATATCGTTGTCTTCAAGAAAATAAACGTCTTTCGTATGGGGAAGAAGCGCCGCCGCATCGCTGGCGATATAGTTCTCACCGTTTCCGAATCCAACCACAAGAGGTGAACCATTTCTGACGGCAATCAGTTTTTTCTCTCTCGCATGCAGGGCAATAAGCGCATTTAATCCGTGAAATTCAAGAAATGCTTTTTGTACCGATTTCTCAAACGCTTCTTTTTTGAGGTATTCTTCGATTAAATGAACGGCGACTTCACTGTCTGTTTCTGATATAAAACGATGAGATGTGCTGACCAGATCTTTTTTTAAGGAGTCGTAGTTTTCAATAATGCCGTTATGAATAAGGGCAATGGTTTTTGTACAATCTAGGTGAGGATGCGCATTTTTCTGAGTGACGCCTCCGTGGGTAGCCCACCTCGTATGGCCGAACCCTATTGTTGCTGTGGGTAATTCGTCAACGTTTGCATCACCGATTTTACCTATTCGTTTTTTTACAACGATTTTATTGTTTTTATTTGGATCTTCCGTTGGTACAACGGCTACTCCCCAGCTATCATACCCGCGATATTCCAGCCTTTTCAATCCTTCAAGAATAATCTCTGCCGCATTTTCTTTCTTTCCGATATATCCGAATATGCCACACATAGTTTCGTCATTTCCCGCTTGACAATTCAGCAGGATTTGACTACCATAATACAACTAAACTCAACTGTCAATATGATTTGTCAACAAATCATTGACAACATTATGCAGGAATTGCTTACATCCATCGGGATTACAGAAAACGAATCAGCAATCTATCAGTCACTACTAAAACTCGGACCCGCTTCCATTCGCACCATTGCCACTGATGTGGAAATTAATCGGGGAACTACTTATGAAACATTAAAAGTGTTGGTCAAAAAAGGGCTGGTCACTTACGCACCACAAGGGAAACGAAAGTATTTTGCCGCACGAAATCCTTACCAGCTCATCAGAAGCGCCGAGAAAAAACAGCAGTTACTCACATCCGCTATCGAAAGACTAAAATCAGATATTGTCCCGCGGCTTCTGAGAACAAAATCAAACAATGAAATTGCTGACGTACGCTACTATGAAGGCGATGAAGGTGTTGAAGAAATACTCCATGACGTTTTGCATTCAGTCAAAAAAAATTACTGTGTGTACTCGTCAAAGTCGGTTAGAAAATATCTTTACCGGAATTTTCCCGACTTTACGAAACAGCGCATTAAGCGGGGAATAACCGTTCAAGTCATTGCGATTGGAAAAGGCGGCGAAGACACCGAAATGGCCGAGCGGAAATGGCTGAGTGCTGGCACAACTGTTAATTCAACGAGTTATATCATCATTTATCCGCCTAAATATGCACTCATTTCAGTAACGAACGAAGACTATCCGTACGGCGTGGTTATTCATGAAGAGTCAATCGCCCGCACACAAAAAATGATCTTTGATACGGTGTGGAGGCTGTTGTAGATTGCTATGGCTATACTCATTTTTTCTTTGCTATTTGAATTCTGATTCTCTGTCGAATAATTGACTTTTCCGGATGCGTGCCAGTGACCGAAACCAGAGGATATACCGCAGAATGTTTACCAATAATCGTTCCGGGATTAAGTACGCTATTTACTCCGACCCATGTTCCATCCCCCACAATTGCGCTAAATTTTAACATACCAGTATCAATCTTCTCTTCTCCCGCTTTTACGAGTACCGGTTTATTATCAAGTCTAAAGTTTGCAAACATTGCCCCGCCGCTAATATTACAGTCCTTTCCGACAATGGCATCTCCAACATAATTAATATGGGCAATATGGGTATTGTTCATAATAATACAGTTCTTAAGTTCAACAGAAAAGCCAATGTTGACATTGTCGCCCAGAATAACGTTCTCACGAATATTCGTATGAGGATGGATATAACAGTTTTTCCCCTGAATAATTTTTCCGTCTGTATATTCTTTAATCTTTGGAATAACGTCCCACACGTTTTCAACGCCGTCAAAAATATCGGCGAATGGAAATGTTGACAGGTCAAAATATGATAGCGGTTTGAAATTCATATTTAAGTGATTATTTTTCGTGCTTCTTCCAATTCTTCCGGACTGTTTACCCCGCGCCATCTCAAATTTGTTTCGCGTACATCAGCAATTGTATTCCCATTTTTTACTGCCAGTCTGATTATATCAGTTACATAATACTCATGAGCCGCGTTTTCATTTTTTATCTGAGGTAAACACGTATCAAGAAATGAACGATTAAATACATAACAGCCGGTATTCACTTCATGAATTCTCTTTTGCTCGACAGAGGCATCCTTTTCCTCAACAATATCGATAACATGTTCTGTGCTGTCTCGAACAATTCTTCCTAAACCAGACGGGTCATCCAGATAAACAGTTAACAGCGTCACATCGGCACTCGTACTATGGTGTATGTCAATCATTTTTTGATACAGTACGGCAGGATACGTGTAAGAATCATCACCATAGACTGAAATAATCGTTTGATGATCAGACGGAACAAGTTTTAGTCCACAGGAAAGAGCATGAGCCGTACCGAGTTGCTCTTCTTGTACGACGTACTGCACGGTGTTTTTAAAATAATCCATGATACTTTCTTTTGCGTACCCAACGACCATAACAATGTTTGATATTCCTGAGCGGCGCATGTTTTCAACGGTGTAAGAAACCATGGGTTTTCCATCCAGATGTAGCATCGCTTTATTACTATCTTCAGTTGAACGCATACGCGTCCCTTTTCCTGCCGCTAAAATGATTGCACTTACCTTATCCATCTTTTCGAATATCCGCCCCTAACACGGACAACCGTTCTGCCAGTTGCTCGTATCCCCGCTCAATAATCTCAGCGTGGTCGATAATACTTTTATCTTTTGCAATCAGTGCTGCTATAACAAGAGCAATACCAGCACGAATATCGGGCGAAGCCTGGTAAGAGCCTTGTAGTTTTGTAGGCCCATAAATAATGACGCGATGCGGATCACAAATGGTAATCTGTGCTCCCATTCGAATCAGTTTATCCACAAAAAACATGCGTGACTCGTACAAGGGGTCGTGAAATAACGTTTCTCCCTGAGCTTGTGTTCCCAGAACAATAAACGGGCTCATTAAGTCAGTCGGAAATCCCGGATGCGGCGCAGACTGAATACGTTTCTTCGATGCCGTCAGTTTTTCAACAGAAACAGTTAAGGAATTTCCAGCAAAACGATACGAGACTCCGAATTGTTTAAGAATGTGTAAAGGTTGTTGAATATCTGATTCGTGAACTCCTTCAATCTCAACAGCTCCGTCCATTACTGCCGAAAGCACGGCAAAGGTACCTGCCTCAATATAATCTGGCTGAATTTTATACGTCGTGCCGGCTAACTGTGCTTTTCCTGAAACAGAAATTTTATTGGTACCCATTTCATCTATTGAAGCGCCGCACGCATTGAGAAAATGTGCGAGGTCGACAATATGCGGTTCACAAGCTGCATTTTCAATGTGCACGTTTAAACTACTTAACGCTATTGCCATAATAATATTCTCCGTTCCGGTCACCGAAGGCTCATCGAGAAACAGATTGATTTCATGATCTATTTTTCTCTCTGACCGTTCAACATGATATTGGGATGGGGCTTGTACAATGGTCGCACCAAGCATTTCCAGAGCTCGTAAGTGTGTGTCGATTGTTCTTTGGCCAATTATGTCGCCACCCGGATGAGGTAAATCAACTGCCCCAAATCGGGCATAGAGAGGACCGAGTAGAAGTACGGAAGCACGTAATTTTTTTGCTAATTCGGGATTTACGTGGTAGGAATTAACTCCGTCCGTCCGTATGGTCAATGAATTTGAACCAACACCGTCTATTTGTGCGCCTAAATCTTTGAGAATATCCGCCATTGCGGATACGTCGTGAATACGAGGGACATTGGTCAATCGGGTTTCGCCTTTTACTAATAATGTTGCCGCCATGATGGGCAATACCGCATTTTTGTTACCGGCCACCGCAATAGTACCTGATAATTTCTTTCCGCCGTTAATAATAAATTTAGACATATGTTGACGTCATTGCGAGGAATGATAATGACGAAGCAATCCCCTTCAGTATAAGATTGCTTCACTTCGTTCGCAATGACAGTTAATCAAAATTCTCCTATTAGTACAACTTCTTCGTGTAAATTGATCCCAAACTTTTCCTTTACGTTTGTTTTTGCCAAATCAATAAGCTGCTTAACGTCTTGTGCCGTAGCGCCACCCATATTCAAAATAAAGTTTGCATGCTCATCTGAAAATTTTGCGTTTCCGATTTGTTTTCCTTTTAATCCACAGGCGTCGATGAGAAATCCGGCGGATTGAATATTGTTGGGGATTTTTGCCCGCTTTGCATCTTCAGCTGAAATATTGCGAAAGGTGCATCCGGCAGTCGGAAACCCTTTTGGCTGCGTAGCATGACGGTGCTGCATGGCCGCTTCTGCTTTCTTCCAAATTTGCTCTTTTTCATCGAGACGCTGCTCAAAGCCTACCACAACGGACACGACTAATTGTTTTGTTTTTTGCAGAGTGCTTACATCATATCCAAATTCAAAATATGATTGGGGAACGGTAGTAACTTTATTATCTGAAATAATATCAGCCTCAACTACATGACTGCCAAAAAAATCGTTTTGGCTCATATTGTGAGCGTTTATGTATATAGCACCGCCCACGGTCCCCGGTTGGCCTAGAAAATTTTCAAGTCCTGAAAGGCCCTGATCAAGCGTATAGCGAACGAGGCGATTTACCAGGACGCCGGTGTCTGCTTTAACGTACACGTTTTTACGATCCTCTTCAGATGAATTGGATAGCCTGCCTTTATAAGCAATAATACTAATAGTGTTCATTTTATTTTTAATGACCAGTCCGCGAAATCCTTTATCGCCTACGAGAACATTTGTACCGCCGCCGAGGACAACATAGGGAATTTTTTTGTCAGATGCAAATCGAAGCGCCTCCTGTAAGTCATGAAGAGAATCTACCTCAACAAAATAATCGGCGGGACCACCGATCCGCCAATTAGTAAACTGCAAAAGAGGAATTTGTTCAAGAATGTTCATTATTATTGTCATTGCGAGGAATATAATGACGAAGCAATCTTAACCATAAATGGGATTGCTTCATTTCCTTCGCAATGACAGATGCTTTATAATCTCGCCGTGCCACGTATAGATGTCCCCCGCTCCCATGGTGAATAGTATATCATTTTGAGTGAGTTTCCTGCCTATTTTTTCATAAAAATCCTTCGCATCTTTGACATAGTACGTATGCGGGCTTTGCTTCTTTATCTCATCAACGAGTTTTTTAGAAGATACTTTTTTGTCAGCTTTCTCACGTGCCGATGCAAATATGTCACAAATACCCACGAGAGAAGCTGATGAAAAACAGGTAACAAAATCATCAAACAAGGCTTTTGTCCGGGAATACGTGTGCGGTTGAAACAGAACAACTATTCGTGATTGTGGATACCACGTTTTTGCAGCGCTTAGGGTAGCTTCAATTTCTCGGGGATGATGCGCATAGTCATCAAATAGTTTAATTCCTTTTTGTTCTGCTATAAATTCGAAACGTCGTTTTGTCCCGGAAAAGGTTGAGAGCGTGTGGGCAATCTGCCGCCATGAGATACCTGCCTCGTGAGCCGCAATCGCCGCGGCCGTAGCATTTTGAATATTGTGAAATCCGGGAACGGTCAGTAAAACAGTGCATAGTTTTTTGTCTTTGATACGGAGTTCAAAAGTGCTTTTCTGGTCAGAAATGCTGATGGACCCGATACGAATAGAAACGTGTTCTGATATACCATAGGTAATTTTTTTAGTGGTAATCTCGGGGATTGCTTGGACAACCTGTGTATCATCACCATTGACAATAACGCAACCGGAATGGTCCGTTTGATTTGCAAATGAGATAAAAACCTTCCGAACATCATCGATTGACTTAAATACATCAGGATGATCAAAATCGATATTGGTAATAACAGCAATATGCGGTTTTTGATAGAGAAAGCGGGGCGTTTTATTTGAAACAGGATCGGAAACATACTCATCGGCTTCAGCGACAAAATAATCTCCGTTCCCCCACTGTCCAGACGTCTTTAAAGAGAGTATAGACCCTGCTCCTACTGCATATGATGGATCTTTTTTTGATTTTACCAGAATGTGTGCGATCATGGCCGACGTGGTCGTCTTACCATGCGATCCGGCGACAGATATTTGCTTTTTATCCTGCATGAATAAGCCGAGTGCTTCACCATGTGTCAAAACCCTATAGTTCAACTTTTTTGCATGAACCGCTTCCGGATTTTTCATACCATTGTGCGCACCAGTAACCACAACTAACACTTCTTGCGGTTTATATGCGGTTAATGACTTTTGTATATTTGAAGATTTAAATCCAATAAGCGGTGTAATATGATGCTGTATTAATTGCTCATCGGTGACAAATTTTTCTTGAACATCTGAGCCATACACGATACATCCTCTCTCCTTTGCAATAAGAGCCAGAGGAGTCATACCGACCCCTTTGATTCCGACAAAGTACACTGATTTAAAAGGAAATTGCTTATTCATACGAGATAAATATAACTGACCATTCTTTTGTCCCGATCTCCTCTTCGATACGAGTAATACGCGTCATTGCATTTAGTACATTCGGGTATTAGGTCAATATGATAGTCGCTCAATCCGCAGGATAAGAGCTGTTGATAATTTATTTTCTGCAAGTCAATATAGTTTATTCCACGAGATTTAATAACACTTTTTGTACCAAATTTTTCTATAAATAATTGTGTACGATCTGGCGGGATATCGTAACAGCATGACTTAATCGCCGGTCCAATGGCGGCTCTAATTGACTGAAAAGAAGATCCCAAATCAACCATTGAGGTAACTGCTTTATAAGCAATATGTTTCAGGGTACCTTTCCACCCCGCATGCACCGCACCGACAATATGCTTGTCAGGATCAAAAAGTAATAAGGGAACACAATCTGCAGTCACGACACCAATCGGAACGTCAGATATCGCGGTCAGTAATCCATCTGAAACAACTGTTAAATTTGTATCGAATACAGAAACCACCGTATCATCGTGTGTCTGCGTTGGAATAATTAATTCATCTCGTATGCCATTAAGCATATGGTCTTTGACCGTAAATGCGTGTCTGATTGATGGAAAAGAAGAGAGTAATGCTGATTGAATCATAGTTGTCATCCCCGACCTGATCGGGGATCTCTCATGTAATAGATTCCCGCTTTCCTGCCTGCCGGTAGGCATGGCGCGGGAATGACTTAATTTTATGTAATCTCTTTAGTGCTTTTTTCACAGCTTCATGCTCACTCCAGGGATATTCTTTGGTCCCGCGGCACAAGCTTCTTTCATGACCTTTACCTGTTAAAATGACGATGTCTCCCCGTTTTGCACCAGATGTCGCAAAATTTATGGCTTCCTGCCTAGACTTATACACATGCACATTTTGTTTCCGTTTCATGCCGGACTTGATTTGCTCGACAATAGAATAAAAATCCTCAATTCTGTAATCTTCTTCTGTTATAACAGAAATGTCAGCGATGCGGCCGGATATTTCTCCCATAACAGGCCGTTTTTTATAATCGCGTAAACCGGCACATCCAAACACATGAATCAAACGTCCTTCAGTTTTTTTCCGGACCGTTGAAAGAACTTGTTCAAGCCCATTTGACGTATGAGCAAAGTCAATAATAATACCAAATCCGTATTTCGTTTTTATTACTTCGTATCTCCCTTTAATTCCTTTAAAACCTGCAACTGTTTTACGAATGACATCATCAGAAATACCGAATTGCTTGGTAGCCGTATATGCTGCAAGGATATTATACTTGTTATAATCCCCTGGAAGAGTTGTTTTGAATTTGAATGTCTGTAACATAACATCTCCAGTCTTTAATCCGTATGTGATTAATTCTTGAATCTTAAATCGTAAATCATAAATCAATTTATAGGATCGATCTTCCCGATTCACAATCGCAACTTTGGATCTCTCAAGCAACTTAATTTTACTCCGCGCATACTCTTCATAGGTGAAATGGTAATCAAGATGTTCGGGTGTAATATTGGTAATAACGCCGATTCCAAAAGGAATTCCCCATACCCGATTTTGATCGAGTCCATGCGAGGTAACTTCAAGAACAAAATGAGTATCGCCGTGATCAACTGCTTTTTTAAGCATTTGTTGGAGAAACCATGGATCGGGCGTGGTTACATGAAATCCCGTATCGTATTCTTTTCCGCCGACTCGTGCATAGACCGACGATATCATGGAAACGTTCTTCTCTGCCTCTGAAAGAATTTCATAGATGAGATGCGTGGTCGTCGTTTTTCCGTCCGTACCCGTAATGCCGATCATATGCAGTTTTCTTGCCGGAAACCCATAATAAAGACAGGCGGCAAAGGCATTGAACAGATGGAAGATGTTTTTGATCGAACGGATCATGTTCGTCATCATGAACCAATTATAACAAAAGACTGTCTTTATTGAGGATACATACCAAAATAGGGAAACAGTTCGTTTGCGATGTCAAAAAATAACGGAGCGGCCGTTTCTGATCCCCAGGGAGAAGAAGTGGGTTCACGTAACGTAACAAGCATGACAAATCGGGGATTTTCAACCGGACCAAAGCCGACAAATGATGCAATTGTTTTGTCAGAATCATAATGGCCTTCGACCGGTATTTGTGCTGTACCCGTCTTTCCCGCGATTCTAAATCCTTTAGTAACAGTCCATTGTGCCTCGCCATACTCTACCGCATCTACCATGAGCTCCGCAATTACTTTCGCCGTCGGAGCAGAATAGAGTCTTCTTGTTTCCTTAGGAGGTATTTCAATTTTTTTTCCGTCCTCAGACACAATTTCTTTTACTAAACGAGGTTCCATAAGAACGCCATTATTTGCAATAGCCGCTATAGCACGAATCATTTGTATGGGCGTTATCGCAATCCCTTGGCCAAATGATGTCGTTGCTAAATCTATATCGCGCCATTCGTTTTCGTCACGCATGAACGTCTCGGCCTCTTCCTGCAAATCAATGCCCGTCTTTGAACCCAACCCTAAATCTGAAAGAAGGCTCAGCATACCATCTTTTCCCAACATGCTAGAAATATATACCATGCCGACGTTTGAAGAATACTGTAGGATTTCCGACATGGAAATCTTACCGTGATATTCACTATTCCACGTTTTGATCTGATAGCCGGAAACCGTAACCGGCCCCGATTCATCATAGGTATCAGTCGGCTTGAGCTTCTTAAGTTCAAAGGCCTTTGCCATCACTAACGGCTTAAATGTCGATCCTGGCTCATACGTATCCGCAACAATAGGATTACGATAATATTCATCCGGAAATTCGGAAAATAGGAGTGGATCGTAGTTTGGGTATGATGCAGATGCTAAAATGCCTCCCGTCTTTGGATCCAAAATAACCACATTTCCCGCCTTTGCACCATATTTTTCAAGCGCTTTCTTTAGTTTTGTCTCGGCGATAAACTGGACCGTTTTATCCAGATACAACACTAACGATCTTCCGTGTTTTGGCTCAATTCGATCAATTTTTCCAATAACAATAGGATTTCCATAGGCGTCTCGCTCTTGAAGTAAAAAACCCGGTTGTCCGGCCAATTCTTTATCATAAAATCCCTCAAGACCAAAATATCCTTTCGGCTTCCCTAACGCATCCTTTCCGACAAATCCGAGCAAATGCGCCGCCATGGATGTTTCAGGATAAAAACGTTTGTCTTCACGTTCAAAACCTAAACCTGCCAATTCCAACTCTTTTATCTTATCAACCGTCTGCTCATCAACTTGATGCTTTATGGGTACCCACACGTCGTGTTCATTGAGTAAGCCTGAAATGGAAGCTTCTTCCTCTTCAAGAATGGGTGCTAATTTTTCAGAATACTCTTCAATATCGTCAACATATTTTTTTTCGGCAAACACGAGATATGCCGTCTGGTTGGCAACCAGAGGAGTCCCATCACGTGATCGTATCTCTCCGCGCGCCGGAGGAATCTCAAGCCGGAAAAAATGTTGATTGTCAGCTAGGTTGCTTAAGAGTTCATGTGACAATACTTGCCAATAAAATAAGCGAAGCCATATGAGAGTAAATGCTCCCGCGATTAAAACCGTAACAATACGAAGACGTACCATGATTATGGTTGATAGGCGAAGGCAGGTCGTTCAAGATACCGTACCGTTGCGGATGAAAATCCTCGTTCAGCGGCTCGATTGGATACTACCATCAAAGAGGAATCGGAAGCAATTTGATGAGAGAGTTCTTCATTCTCTTTGAGCAGTTCGTCAGTTTGAACTTCCATTTCAGTCAATGCCGCCCCCATGGTAGCTAACCTATTTGAAACAATAAGTTGTCCACTAAATAGCGTGATGACAATGATGGTCGATAGTACGACCAATATATTTTTTTTCATATTTTTTCTGCAATGCGCAATTTTGTGCTTCTCGCTCGTGAATTTTGATGTATTTCTTCTTTCGATGCAGTAATCGGTTTCTTTGTTATCCCTCTCAGCCGAGAATCGTTAAAAGCTAATTTTACAATTCGGTCTTCCAGCGAGTGAAAACTGATGACACACAATCGTCCACCGGGACACAGTAAATCAATTGATTCCAGCAGTCCAATTTCAATATGACGTAATTCTTCATTCACGGCTATACGAAGCGCCTGATATATACGTGCGAGCAATCGATATACCATATGCTCGGTAAGATCTTTTGCAATCACTGCATTGAGCTGGCTGGTCTTTTTGATCGGTCGATTCCTCACCACGAGTTCTGAAATTTTTCCTGCTTCTTCAAGTTCTCCGTATCGTGCAAAGAGTGCCGTTAATTCTTCTCGGGAATACGTATTCAAAATTTCAGAAGCGGTTATTTGTATAGTATTCCGATCAAATCGCAGGTCAAGTGGCTCATCTTTCATAAAGCTAAATCCGCGACCAGCTTTGTCTAACTGCCAGCTTGAAAAGCCAAGATCAAAAAGAATTCCATCAACCGGAACGAAGTTCTGAGAGTATGCAATTTCCTTGATGTCTCGAAAACTGCCGTGAGCAAGGTGAAATTGGGATTCGTTAACTCGTAATTGATCCAGCGATTCTTGATCACGATCTATCCCCAAAACAATTCCACCTTTCTTGACAATCTCTCGTGCATGTCCTCCCATTCCCACCGTTGCATCAATATATTTCTTCCCTGGTTGAACGTTAAGCGCTTCGATAACTTCTTGTAAAAGTACTGGTGTATGGTCATTCATCGATAGACTCCAGTCGTTCCCATTCTTTCTGCCATTTCAGGCTATCCCATATTTCAAAATGATCACCACTTCCCACCACTATTATTTCTTTTGACAGCCCTGCGTAATCGATCAGAAAGGGTGGAATAACGATTCTGCTTTGCTTATCAAAGGGTACAACAACCGAATTTGAAAATATAAATCTTCGCACGCTCCGTGCTTTTTTATCAAGAAGCGGCGCATCAATGTATTGCCGAGTCGATGACTCCCACGCACCAAGTTCGTATCCATAAATGCACGTTTCAAACCCTTTTCCGATGACAACGCTCTGTTTGGTAAGGTACTTAACAATTTTTGACGGAAGAGTAATTCGTTTCTTTTCTCCCAGTGCTGCTTCGTATTTTCCGAGAAACATATCTTTCTTCCACCACTTTCAACCATAATAAACCACTTCGGATCCCCTGTCAACACTGGATATAGTGGATCAATTATCACCAGCACCATAATTACTCTTGGCTAAATAATGCAGTTAGAAATCATTTGGGGAAAGAAGATGTCAAAATCCCGTTGAGGAGTAGTATAGAGAGGTTATACTTCTTCAAAATCTTTTTCCAGAATAAATACTTCGTCGTCTGCGGTGTAGAATTTTACGACAAGCTTAAAGTTTTCAACACCGGTATGATCGGTACATTTTCCTCCCGTTGAACAAGTGCCCAGTCGCTCTTCTCTCTCGACGCTATCCTGTCCTGCTTTTAATGGCATTTTCCCAATAACACCTTTTGGTCCTTTATCGGTATCATAGGAAAGCTCATACTCCATTGATTCAAATCTACCGTCCAGGCCGGTAATGGTAATATCAACATTTTTCCCATTCGGTTGCATAGTAATCTCTGCTTCTACACTGTCATCCACTTCTTGATAAGCCGGTGTAGGCGTGGGAGTCGGCGTAATCTCTTCCTCAGCTATTTCACCACTACTTATCATGCGAAAAACAAAAAAACCACTGAGAATGAGGACAACAATGCCTCCGCCAATCAATAAATTTTTATTCATAAATTTTGGGAGCATACAGCCGGCGTTCGGCTATTTGCTCGATATATTCATCAAATTCAATCAATGCTTCTTCGTCCGATAAAAAACCCAATGTCATTAATATATCACGCTTAAATTCATATAGGCAATCAAGGTCTCCCACGTTGAGCCGATGCAGATGAGCACAGAGCAAATCAAATACTTCCTGCTGTTCTTGATGCTCACGAGTCAGAATATCAGCAATTTCACATAGCTCATAAGCCGCCGATACGCGCTGTAAATCATTTCTAATTCTGCTGTATGCATTCACCACGGTTACTTCAGTTACTATATCGAGAAAATGAGCACGGTGGAGTGTCAGAATAACTTCATTAAATAGTTCGAGGCTCGGACCACGTCTGCTCGTCACTTTGCGTATACCCTTTGCGAGAACGGACAGCTTACCCTGTTGTTTCGTAACAATCGTTACGATTTTATCAGTTTCTTTGTGCTCTCGACGTTTAACGATAATACCGTGTACGGTGTATTTTTTCATACCGATTATAGATCGTATCGCACTTCCTTGTCAGTCGTCAAGTTGAATGTTTCTTTTTCTCTTCCATTAATTTTGATGATATATTCGTGTCCTTTAGTGCCGGGTTGTTTCTGAATAAGCATACGATATTCGTTATCTGCTTTAAACGGCAATTTATATTTGACGACCACTTGAGAAGAACCTTTCGGCGCAACCGTCATAAATCCTTCAAATACGGTCTTTCCCAGATCTTCTTTGGTCACTACTTCAGTTTCCGATCCTTCAAAACTGACCAGTTCTGATCCTTTCGGCACATAAATTCTGAGCCAATTGCGAAGAAGTCCATTGAGACACAATCCTTCATTCATGATATTACAATCTGACGGCTCTGAAGGATTTTTATAATCAATAGTAATAGTTTTCGTAACCGTACGATCATTCTCTACTGCTATATCTTGCGTTACTGTATGCTGAACAAACAGGTTTGATTTTGCCCCGGCCATATTTGAGTCGTTGATGTGAAGATAATCTGCATCGTATTCTTTAATGCGTCCTGCAAAATCAACTGCTTCAAGCGCCTGTTGAGTGGGTCCATCTTTCATATAAAACAAGATGTGTTTTTCATTTATCTGATCAAAAAAAGTCTGCATGAGAGAACCCCAGTATTGACTGGGTGAAACACCCAATGCTTTTTGCATCAAGGCAAACATAAGTTTTCCAAGAACATCCTTTCTATTGTCACGTACGTGACCGACGCGACGGCCGGCATAGTCTGAAAGCTCATAAATTACCATCGGACATCCATCACATCGATCATCGGGTTTTGTGGTAAAGTTCTCGCCATATTCCGGTACAAATATATCCCCCTCAAGAACATCCATGGTTGCCACGAGAACTTCGGTATCCAGCGCAATAATACCATCGTATTTAGGTGGATTAGAAACATTCTGTAAGAGTTCCTCAAACATTTGCATGCTTTCATAAAAGTCAGGGGATAGATTACTGTCACGCAGATATGCGTAATAGACACCTTTATGATACGTAAGAATCTCTTCGGGAGCTTTTATATTAGTTTTCTGTCGATCGTCGAGATCATAAATATTTGAAGAATTTTCAACGCGCATTTTTCCTTTGTCAAATATGAGGACTGCATACGCCGTGATAAACCCTCCGGTTGGCCGCAATTCTTTATCATTTTGGAACAGAAGCAAATAACGTTTCTCTTCTTCCATACCCATAAGTTCAGGGAGTATTTCAAGAAGTGGCTGAGCGTTTACAAAGAGGTCAATAGTATCATGAGAAAGTGATTGGACCGCCTCAATCTTCGATCGGATTTCTTTACCCTGGAACTTTTTTGGATATCTTTTTGGGTTTATTTGATCAAGCTCTTTGCTTCCTGCGTCGAGATGCTGTGAAATTTCGCCTATTTTCGGTGTTACTTTATCAAATGTTGCAATTGCTGTTTCGATGCGCTTGTCTGCTGGCTGATCAACAAAGGAAGATTCACCTTCAGAAAATCCCAGAAGATCTGCATAGGGGGTGATTTCAGTAACGGCAATATCACCGGCTGTTATAAACTCCTGTGCCGCATTCATCCCATGCTCACCATCACGATAATAGCCGCCAACGAGTGGAATAATTTTTGTCCAGGAAAGAGATTTGTAGGAATTTTGAAGCTCTGTCAATTCTTTCTTTGTTTCGGTAAGCTTTACTTTCGTCTGCTCAAGATCCTGCATTTTCAATGCTTCTAAAGCTTCTGTACCCACCCGGGTAACATCCTGCGCCTCTTTCACGATCTTGCGAGCCGGTAATGCAATGGCAACAGCAAGAACGACGAATAATAACAATACGATCAATGCTACTCGCATAACTCGCTTAACCCACGGTTTTTTTTTACCTCTATTACTTTTGGTCACCATAGTATCTTGTTTCGGCAGACTGACTGTTATCTTATTGATGCTGCTCTTGTGTAATTTAGGGATATCAGCACTGATATAACTTTTCATCATATCACCCGGTGATTTCCGCTTTACGATTGGTTCTTTGTTCTCTGCTCCCAGTTTCTTAAGTGTAAAGTCTTCTGCCATAAGTGTTTAGTATATCGTATTATTTTTTAAACTGCACCTTTTCCACTGATCATGGCGAAAGGAGTCTTTAAAAGAACTATGATATCATACCAAATTGATCTCTTTCGCGCATAAGCTGCATCGATGGCGATGCGCTTATCAAATTTTACCTCGCTTCGTCCGGAAACCTGCCACGCACCGGTAATACCCGGCCTAATCGACAGCACTTCGGCCACCAGTTGCTTTGTCTCCGGATATTTCTTTTGCTGATCGGCCAATTCGTCAGCATAATATGCACGCGGCCCAACCAGACTCATTTCTCCGCGTATGACATTGATTAATTGCGGTATTTCGTCAATGGAATGTTTCCGGATAAATTTGCCGATCGGCGTAACTCGCGGATCTTCTTTCAATTTATAGCTATCATTTTTGTATTGCTGATAGAGTTTACGATATTTAGGATCATTCCTGAGTAGATGATGTGCGTTAACAATCATTGATCTGAATTTATACATTTTAAATAATGTCCCGTTTTTACCGACCCGGTGAGGTGTATCTGCAAAAATAGGTCCTTTACTCGTTAATGTAATTAAGACTATTGTCATAAGACATATAGGTAGAAACAGCATAATAAGTAATGAGGAACCGACAAGATCAATCATCCGTTTAATTTGTTCATAGTATGTCGGTGATAATGTGTGTTCCACGGTGAAGATCGTTGAGGAAATTATGTCAGATGCTCATGCTGAGTGCCGGAAAACCCTTCAACGAGTTTTTTGATCTTTGGCACTGAGTCTTTGCGACAAACCAGAACTACATCGCTTGTATTAACGACGAGAAGCTCTGATGTGTCTATAGCTATGAGCAGCTGCTTATCATTATAGTTATAAACAAGACTATCATTACATTCCTCAAGAATGACATTTCCCCTGGTAACGTTATCAGTTGACGTTTTTTGCAGTGCTTCTTTCAAAGCTTCCCATGCTCCTACATCGCTCCATTCTAAGTCTTCTGAAACAACAAATGCTTCATCTTTCGGCAATCGCTCAAGAATTGCATTGTCAAAATGTATTTTTATCAAAGATGGATACAGAGTGTTAACGGTTTCATCCCATTTGTTTGTTCCCCACGATGATTGGATTTCCTTCAGTTTTTCATACATGTCCGGAACAAACTGTTTGTATTTTGAAAAAAGATATTTGGGCGTTGTTACAAAGTAACCAACGTTCCATGCGTGATGACCACTTGCAAAATATCTCTCTGCTGTTTCTGGGTCCGGACGATATTTAAAATCTTCAAATGTATGAAAGTTAATCCCCTCAACCGTTTTTACGGTTGATCCATACTGTATCCACCCAAGATTTTGACTTGCGAATCTCGGTTTCTGAGATATAAATACTATTTTGTTTGGATGTTGTTCTATGAGTTTTTGGGAGATAGTTAATATTTTCCGAAAGAGATCTTCCTGCTTTACCAGATGATCACTCCATACAATGGCCATGGGTGATTCTGGATCGATTTTTGCCAAGATTGCTGTCGCAAGTCCAACCGCAGGTCCCACATCCCGCATTTCAGGTTCGCCGATGATGTTATCCTTGAGAATCATTTTCAATTGTGATAAAACGGTCGGGACGTATTCCCTATTTGTGGAAATAAACATATGTTTTGTGTCAAATGAAGGCAACAAACGCTCAACAGCAAGTTGAAGCGTCGATTTATCGCCCACAATCTGTTCAAACTGTTTGGGAGTTTTTTTACGTGAAAGCGGCCACAGTCTCGTACCGACTCCCCCCGCAAAAACGACTATATTCATGAGTGTATTAGTTTTGATATGGCTAATTGCATATTCGTTTTAAACTTCTCATCGTTAAACTCTCGAGCATTTCTTTTACAATCTTCTGGTCTGTAGTTTACTTTCTTAAATGTTTTTAATGTTTTTTTCAGCGCGTCTTTTGTCTGTGGATAAAAAAATTCGCCGGTTTTCCCCCTGACAACAGACTCTGTTCCTCCGCCTTTTTGGTATGTAATAACCGGCGTTCCGTATGATTGTGCTTCTACCGAAACGAGTCCAAAATCCTCTTCTTGCGGCAAGATAAGTGCTTGACTGTGCTGATAATACCAGGCGAGTTCATCATCCGTCAAGTTATGTATGAATTGGATATGCGGTCCGGACAGAGATCGCAGTCTTGTTTCATCTGATCCCGTACCAACAATAAGTAATGGTAGACCAAGCTCATTGCAGGCTTTAATTGCAATATCTACCCGTTTATATGGAACTAATCGGGAAACGACTAAATAATAATTTTTTGGTAAAGACTGTCTTTTCAGATCTGAAAAGACAGTCTTTTTTGGAATTTCAACAGGTGGATAAATAATTTCTGCATCCCGATGATAATATTTTTTAATACGACTTTTTACCGTTTCAGAAATAGCAATATAGTGATCCGGTCTTGATGCAGCTATACGATCCCATTTTCGAAGATATGAAATGATTGGCCTCGTGAATGTGCGACTCAGCCGATCCGGAAAATAGGTTTCGTAATGAGACCACAGATAGCGCGTCGGCGTGAAACAATAGCAAATATGTTTCGTATGTGGTTTGGTTATAATACCTTTTGCGTCTGCACTGGTAACGGATAATACGACGTCAAAAGAATCAAAATTAAACGATTCAAATGCGAGAGGCGTCAGCCACGGGTACCACTCATGATGTTTTGTCGCAAAGGGAAATTTCTGCAAAAATGAGGTGTGTATATTAAATACGTTTGCCCAGGAAGCCGATTCTTTATCATGGACAGCGGTGTATAACGGTGCGTCGGGAAATAGTTCGTGCAGCGTCAAAAGAACCCGCTCCGCCCCACCCCACTTATTTATCCGGTCGTAAATAAGCGCTATTCGAAAATTACTCTTCTTCGACATAATGAATAGTGATTCCGATCCGTTGGGCTGTTTCGTGTTCATCCGTAGCTCCTCTTGACAGTTGCCAACGGGGAGTCATAAAAATGTCAGTAACATGACCACTTTCAAGAATTGTTCGCCAAAATTCGATCCATTTCTCTGAAGGATGGTTAATTGCATTCGTTCTTTCAAACACGTCGTCTGGAAATACATCGGGAGGTGTAAATATTGGAAAATTATGAATAGTTCTAAGCCTATCAGTATGAGCAATAAGACGTTGAATATTTTCCTCAATTGATCCCCCTGAGGTGATTATTCCAGAAACGTAGCCAATTCTCTCAACATCATCTTTCAATCGTAATTTCCCGAGTAGCCGTACTACACTCTGCCTAACATCCTCTACCGTACTGGCAAATTTTATTTGTTCATATATAAGTTCTTTCATAGGCACGTATTATATATTTTTATGGTCTCATTTACCATTTTTTTCCAGCTGAATTCCCGTGCTCTTTTTTCACCAAAATCTTTTTTCTTTTGCATGTCGGATTTTTTGGCAGAACTGGTAATATCCTTCAATAACGCCGTCAACTGGTCAACATTGAAGGGATTAAAATAGAATGCCGACTGCTGGCATATCTCATGAAACACGGGAATGTCGCTGGCAATGACACTTGCGCGAAACTGCATAGCCTCCAAAGCCGGCAGTCCAAATCCTTCCATGAGAGAGGGAAGAACTAATGCCTGTGCATGTTTATAGAGCCATGCCAATTCTGCATCGGGAATCTCTCCGGGAAAAATTATTCTGTCAGCAATATCCAGTTCTTTAATACTATGTGTTAATCGATCCGTAAAATAGTTCTTCTTCCCGACGATCACCAATTGTATCTCAGGATTATTGAGCTGTGCAAAGGCTTTCAGCAATGTCTCAACGTTTTTGTGCGGATACGCATTGCCGACATAGAGGAAAAATTTATTGTTTGTAATTCTGCTGTTAGCTGTTAGCTGTTTGCCCTCCGATTCGGAGGGTTTGCCGTTTGCTGATTTTAGATCAACTCCTTCATAGGTCACGCATATTTTATTTCGATGAACACGCGGGTACAATTCAATCAGTTTATCTTTTGTTGCGTGAGAAGGAACGATAATTGCGCAGGATTTTTGAACGGCATGATTAATACTGTATTGATAACCGATCCGTTTCAATCCGTATACAAGAACATTTTGTGTACTTGCCTGTCCGGTACGATATTCATTGACGATCAAGTCATGTATCGTTACGACAAATGGTTTTGTATAAAAAACGGGTACATTAAAGTAGGGGATGTGCACCAGATCAAGATTATAGGCATTTAATACGGCTGGCATTTTAATTTGCTCTTCAAGGGTATGCCATTTTATATCCGGATTAATAAAAACATATTCGTTTTTCGTATCCAGTTGGGGAAGATACGTTATAAGATTCCGGATATACCGACCAACTCCTGTTTCATTTTGTAATCGTGTATCAATACCGATTCTCATAAATAGTCAGTTGTCCCAGAGTTCCATAAAGAGCAGAATTTTCAAAGGTTTAGAACCTACTGGTTTATAATCATAATAAGTGTCGGGAGGTACAGTCAGCACATCTCCTGTGTCAACCCGAATTACTTTTCCCGCTATCTCAAATTCACCGCTACCCTCTAAAATATAATAAATTCTCTCAAGATCTTTTGTCTTCACTCTTCCATGAACCCCGTTAAGCTCAGCAAAGACCACAGACTGATAAGGCTGGATATGCGTCAATTTGTAATTGAGACTGTGAACCTTACTCCAATCTTCAATGACTGCTTGCGATTTTTTTATTTTCATGGTTCTGCTATTTTACTCTACACATACCACTTCTTAAGCATAGAAATACCCATATTGACGAGAAAAGTAACAAACCTCGGATATTTGTTTTTATAATGTTTTTCATAAAATATCCGCATCACGTCAAACCGAGCCTGCTGAGCTCGTTTAGTAATTTGCGAATCGGCAGTCGAGATATATTGAGAGTGTTTTTTTATACCGGATGCAACTCCTTTATAGTGAGTAATTGAAACATTGGGGATATACATTATTTTAAATCCATGTTGCTTTATACGGTAACAAAAGTCCAGATCCTCTCCGTACCAAAAATAATCTTCATCGAGCCATCCCACTTTATCTCCCGCCTCTCTTCGAACCATCATAAAGGCTCCCGCGCAGGCATCAATCTCATGAATGCGATCCATACGTTGATATCCCAGATGATATCCGTTCAGCAAAACACTTTTTGGAAACAATGTTCCGAGTCCGGTAAAATGACACAGCGCATTCCATGGGGTCGGAAAACCGCGATGACTCGCATCGTCGATTGCACCGGATAATAATTCAGCTCTACACGTGGCAACCCCGACATCGGTATGCGATTCCAAATAATCCACAACTCTATTAATCGCATCTTGAGAAACAATTGTATCGGGATTGAGAAGAAGAATAAATTTTCCAGAAGATTCACGAATGCCCCTATTGTTCGCTTTTGCAAAGCCCATATTCGTTTTACTGTAAATAGTTTTAATCTTATATCCTAAATCTTTAATCTTAAATCTATTTCTTGACCCGTTATCTACCACAATAACTTCCCAGTCATTTGGAATCTTCCCCAAAGAATCAAGACACTTTTCGAGAAATTGTTCCGTATTGTAGTTAACGATGATGATTGAAAGTTTTTTCATAGACGTTTCGTAAATCGTTTCCTATCGCATCCCAACTATATTTCAACTCTATTAATTTTCTTCCATTTTTTTCAAGTTTTTCATAAAGTTTTCTATCCTTCGCAAGCTGTTGTATACAGGAAATAATACTTTCAGGATTATCTGCTACCAAGACATGCTTCTCATGTTCAACGTCAATACCTTCAGCGGCAAGTCTCGTCGCTACCACGGGAACACCAGAAGCCAATGCCTCGAGTATTTTAAATTTAGTCCCCGAGCCGGTCCGCAAGGGCGCAACCAAAACGAATGCATTTTGATACGCGTCTTGAATATCTTCAACGTGCGAATCAACGGTAATGTCGCATTTACTTAACTTCTGAGCCTGCGACAAATGCGCCATAATTTCTGCCGTCGGATTTCTTCCCACCAGACGAAGAGAAAATTCTGGTGGAATACGCGGTGCGATATCCGTCAGTAAATAATTCGCCGCATCTATATTTTGAATATAGTTAAAATTTCCAACAAACAAGAGAGTATTGGATTTATTCTTTTTTTGAGAAGGTTCAAAATAATTCGTATCAACGCCATTTTTTATAAGATCAACCGGAACATCAACATATTGTTGGATTTCTTTGGCATTTTCAGGTGAAACAGCAAGACACCGATCTGCTTTTCGCCAGGTTTTAATCTCAAAGGACTGAATTCTCCTCGCCTCGAAATTAAAGAAAGAACGGACCAAGGGATTCTTTTCAACATTTGCATAGTCTTTATAGACACGCCATTCAATATTTTCTGTACCCAATATTTGTGGAACAGAAATATGTTCAGAAATGTACATACTTGTATAAAATGACTCGAAATGAAGGGCACCAATACCATTATTGACCTCTTTTTGTACTCTTTCTACAACACTCTGATCTAAATATAAAGCCGCGGGAAATGGGTATTTATTTAAATAGCGCAAGGTCACCAGAGAATTAACGGGCCTGCGTTTAAAACCAATCAGTTCATCACAAAAAGAACTAAGTTTTCTCTCATATGCCTCTTTCTGAGCAATACGATAGAAATAGAGCAAGCGAACCTTGTATTGCTTGGAGAGCTGACGTATTAAATGGTATGAACGGATCTTGCCACCCGCATCCAACGGATAGGGCAAATCATATGAAAGGAATAAAATGGTTTTCATTGCAGATTAATAATGATATAAGAATCAGTTTCAGCAAGTACCGTATAGCGTTCTTTTAGATCGAGCGCTTCAGGATCTTGGGGAGAAACGCTGACATAATGAGTGGCTCCTTTGGCAATTTTATCCTCTATTTCAAACCCGATTGGCCAACCTTGACGGTTTATTTGATACAAAAATGCCGTATCGCCTCCGTAAGGAGCAATTACTTTTGCCTGTTCTGGCAACAGTTGATCTGCTTGTATTCCTGCTTCAACGATAGCCGGATTATTAATCCAATAATATCCCCGTATTTCAAACCATGAAAATGCGAGCGTAAATCCAACTAATACCACAATCATGGCATAGGTACTTATAGAATCAAATAGTCTATTTCTATTGGTTAACAGAAAATCAACTCCCATACCCGCATACAAAACAACGATAGGAAGTGTAATAACTTGATAGTAATCATGCCGAACATTTCCTCCCGCAAACACGGTTATGTAGAGTAACGCTCCTAAACCGAGCATATGAAAAAAAAGTTTTTGTTTTATACCTTTTTTTGCCAATATTCCCAGTACCAAAAAGGCTACACCGCTATATCCGAGTATGAGTTTTGTAAGTCGTTCAGCAAACAACCATCTAAAAAATGCGCCTTTAAACCGAATGCCAAGAGGATGATATATCCATTCCGATAGTTTGAGATTGTTATACGGTACTTGGTCTCCATTTAATAACCACGTCCATGCAGGTATCCCTTCAGGAAACTGCTGAATCCAAAGCCTCCATGCCACCAGAGGAACAACCATAATCAACAGATACGTTATTCCGTATAACACATACTTTCTTGAAAACAACAGATACTGAAACCAAAAATAAATGATAGGAAGTAAAAAGAAAATGGAAACTGGTTTGATAAGAAGTGCTAGTGCGGCACTTATAGCTGATGCGAGTAGAAACTCAGGATACACGGCAACTGACCGAACAGACAAGCTTTTTTTAGGGAATAGAAATGATATGAGCGATGCAAATGAATGTTGAATCTCGGAAGGGTTAACAGGAACAATAGCTTTACTAAACAAATAGAGCGTTAACAACATGAAGAACCCCAAAAATACTTCCGGCAGAATAACGCGTGAGTAATATATTGAGTACGGCAAGATTGCATAAAAACTTGCTGAAATCAGTCCGACTCGTTCGTTGGCATATCGCTTGCCCAGCTCGTAGATTAAATAGAGAGACCCCAATGAAGCCAAAATAGATACTATCCGATGCCATACTTCCAGAGAAATCGGCAGCGGTGCCGCTAGTTTACTTAGCATAAACACGAAAGATTGATAAACAGGGAACTCTACAAACCGATACCCCTCAGGATTATCTACGCCTGTTTGTATATTTGAAAGATCGTCATACCGGGGAAAGAGCGGGTTAAAACCAAATTTGGAGAAATTTCTAGTAACCGCCGAGGTGTCTGCTTGACGCCAGGAATGCCAGTCTGCCACAGGACTGTCTATTCGATACAATCGAACTGCAAATGCAACAATAATAATCAACACCAAGAGAAATTTACTATTCATTAAGCGGTTCTTGAATACCTGTTCCTTCAATTTCTTGTAACGTATCATTATTATAGACAAATACATATGAGTTCGGTGTTTTCTCTTTCAGCTTAAGAGCAGTTTCAAGGTCAAGCCCTGTCTCAACAGTAATCGCATCATTTTGATAGGTAAGCCAGATGGCATCATCAAGCCCTACCGGAAAAACCCATGCTCGTTCGACACGAAGGGGAATATTAATAAAATACAGCGTACTGTCATCGGGAAACGTGACATGCGCTTCTGATACTGATTCTATAACATTATGCGCAATTGTTCCTGCTTGTCTCCATGTTTCCTTTGCATGGCTCAACTGGATTGTGTATATGCTTATTAATCCTCCAAGGAGAATCGACGCAACTATTTTTGATACAAGACTGCGTTGCCCTATTTTATAGAGTATCACTGCAATAATGCCAACACCGCCAACCGAAGGGACATATAAATATCGCTCTGCGATATTACCCAGTCCGAGTGCCGGAACGAGAGAAATAAAAAACCAGCCGGTATACATAAGTATATCTGAAGAAAGCAGATTTTTATTCTTGAACATCGTCTTTACGGTCAAAAAGAGAAGAGAAATAAGACTAATTCCAACAAACATCGCGAGAATAAGATTCTCTCGAAGAGTCATTCTTAAATAGTCATACCAGGAAATTGCTGAAAATCCAACCAATAGTTCACCGACATAGCCGATACTATTACCAACAATATTAAAGGGCAGTTTTACGATATTCACATTATAATCTCCCTGCATCCAGTATGATTCTGCGATAGCGTTTCGTACGTAGAGATATATGAGTAACACAAGCATGTGCGGTAGTACGGGAAGAACAGCACGATATATAAATGATCGAATACGCGGCATAACAGCTCCATACATACGATATTTACGTTTGAAAATATAGTACATCAGAAGAATTCCGGGAAGCGACATAGACATTTCATATGAGGAAAGCGCTAAAGCAAATGAAAGCAAGCTCAATCCATACCAAATCCATCGATGCCATTTTTTAGTACGATCAAAAACGAGCATGTCATAAACAGATGCTAAATATAAACTGCCACTCATAACACTCGATAGTCCTGAAACCCAGAAAATGTTTTCAGCGTGAATGGGGTGAATTAAAAATAGCAGAGAAGCTACAAATGCGATAAACCTCTTGTTGGAAATAATTTTTACGATCAGATATACCAGAAAAGTACTGATCATATGAAATACGAGACTGGTCAGATGATATAACGCAGGTTGTTCTTTTCCAAAAATCTGATATAACGAGTAGAAAACAGTTTTGGTGAGCGGACGATAAAAAAATTTATCTGAATCAACAAAATATCTGACAATATCACTCGGTGTTGTTGTCATCGCCCACCTAAGCCAGGTAAAATCATCACCTGAAAAATGGTGAAAAAGAACACGGTAAAAAAGAAGTATGCTGACCAACAACATAATCCCTATCGCAACAGGTGTGCTCTTGAAAAAAGTCCTTAAGTCCTTCCAGGGAATTGATGCATCGTTAGTTTTTAAAACAATCAGAGCAGTAACAACTCCTATCGTCATCCACATCACGTATGCTATTTTGGAAGCCTCAAAAATATCTATAAAAATTGCATTAACAAAAAGCCCGCTCAGTCCTGCGGACACTCCAATAACAAATGATCGTAAAAACGGATCTTTTTCATGCTTAAGATAGCGGGCGACTATCAGGAAGAAAAGGACAAAGATGCTTAAAAAACTGATGGTCCCTAACATACCCGTTTCTCCCAGCATCCTGAAATAATCTCCGTCAGTTGCCGCCCCCAGAGCAGAGTACCCGCTTCCGAGCAGGATATTCCGTTTGAGTGCTTCGACGGCGCGCGGCCATTGCCCCTGAATCCTCGTTGTTAACGATATGTCGTAAACCATTGTTTGCTTAACGAGATAGGTACGCGGCAAAGGGACTGCGGAGGAAGTTGCTTCTGAGTAATTGATCAGCTCTACCGTATATGGCTCCCCAAATCTCTCAAGAAAGGGCGCATCCAAATATCCACTACCCAATGGCAATTCTTCGTAAGGTGTAGGTGTAACCCTGATGAAATCTTCAAGCGTTGCCAGAGGTTTTTCCTGTGGAAGTTGGTAAACGACGGGTTCGACGCGGACCGTTTTTCCGAACCGATCCGACAGTCCTCCGCCAAAAAAAAGAGATGCAAACCCCAATACTACAAGCGGCGCAATCAACCACTTTTTTTTATGCAGGAGCAACAATACAATAATTGAAACAATAAAAGCGCTGAATGAAACGCGGGATTTAGTAAACATCATGAGTACCAATCCCGATATACCCAGTACTGCTAGGCTGATCTTTTTTACCGCATTTGGCAGACCAAGAAAAAAACTACCGATTATTGCCAAGGTAAATACCAGATACGCTGCGAGATCATAGTGACCTGCAAATGATGATATGATGCGTGAATCGGTATCGAGGTATATCGGATCTCCTTTCGCAAACTCTTCATTCATCGTTGGAAATGCAGGAACAGTGGCGGGCAGTAATTTTTGTCCATATCCGTAGAGCATAATTGCAATAAATGCAATGAGAAATGCAAAGATATAGTGCTGTACATCTTTCTTGCTTTTGATACTGCTGAACGAAATAAAAAAGAGAATCAGATATTCTATGCGTCGCAGGTAGTGAAATATGACAAGATGGGAAAATAGGTGAGGAACAGTACCAACCATAAACAGTAATGCATGAACAACTGATAATGCTCCGATAATCCAGTACACGACAATTGGGATTGAAAGAGGGCTTTTTATGGTAGTTCTCCGCTTTATCGTCTCGATAACAAATATGCCCGCAAGCAAGGCGACCACGATATCGTCCAAGCGGATATACTGCCAGGTTTGTCGTATATCAAACAATTGCGGTAATAGAGGGATTTTTGGAAAAAGCGGTATGAAGATCAGCAGAAACAGAACTCCGAATTTCAGCACATACTTATCCCACCACTGTATAAGCTTTTGCATACGTTTCGCGCAAATATGAATTATTGGCTAGAACACCCAGTATATATGAAATGGCGGCTTTTGTCTTTAACATGAGCTTTAACAACAGCAACTCCCCCGGCGATCGATGTTTTTGATAATAATACAAAAGACCGCGATAAATATTCAGTACCGGTGTTTTCTTCGATCCACTTGCCGCCGCACCGATGTGTACCATACGGGCGTCCGGATAAAAATATGTTTGATATTGTTTATTTTTAGCCCGATGCAGAAACTCAATCTCCTCCATATACATAAATATCCCTTCATCAAATCCTCCCAGGGATTCAAAAGTTTTCTTCTTCATGAGCATGCACGCACCTGATATCCAGTCTACTTGTTTCACGTAATTAGGTGACCAGCGTGTCAGACCAATATGATCACCCTTTAAAAACAGCATGCCGAAGGTGACCGGCACCGAGTAAAATGGCCCGCACGATGGCTGATCTGTTTTATCTACATTTAACAACTTAGCGCCGGCAACTGAAACGTTCGGAGTATCCCGAACAAATTCAAATAGTTTCGTTATAGAATCGTCCAGCACTTCTGTATCAACATTCAGAAATAAAATATATTCCCCTTTTGCCTGTTTAGCCGCCTGATTATTTGCTTTTCCAAACCCCACGTTCTCTTTGTTTTGAATTAATGATATAGATATTTTTTTGTTGTATTTTCTGAAAACTGATATCTGATAACTGATATCTGATTTCGATCCATTATCGACCACGATGATTTCATAATTCATCTGTGGATTCGAATGAACAATTGAAGAAATACACTTCTCAAGAAGCTTGTTGGTGTAGTAATTGACAATAATGATAGTAAGATCCGTCACTGAAACATGCGGACACGACCTAATGTATACAGAGGATTTTTTAACTTTCTGTCTCTTATTTTTACCGCGGGAACGCCCCCCACGACGGTAAATGGTGCAACGTCTTTACTCACAACTGCTCCGGCTGCAACGACGGCACCTTTTCCGATCGTCACGCCGGGCAAAATGATAGAGCGGGGACCAATAAAGACGTAATCTTCAATAATTACGGGCTTTGATATCGGCCTGAAATG